>Ga0210403_10005535_pt1 | contig 10702 bp, 9 predicted proteins | sample IncBWC19MmetaG_FD_150863 | JGI IMG/M metagenome (GOLD analysis project Ga0210403, IMG submission 150863) | Forest soil microbial communities from Barre Woods Harvard Forest LTER site, Petersham, Massachusetts, United States - Inc-BW-C-19-M | ecosystem: Environmental > Terrestrial > Soil >... | reverse complement strand
CTAGTTGGATAAAGTTTAACCATGGAAAAGATAGTTGATTTGAGAATTGTTGAAGAGCCAAGGAAACCCCTGGCTATGCAGCCGAAGAAATTTGGCATGTGGCTGTTTATGGCCAGCGTGATGATGCTGTTTATGTCGCTGACCTCTGCCTATATCGTCCGGCAGTCTGAAGGTAATTGGGTATTTTTTGAACTGCCTTCATTATTTTATGTTACTTCCGTAATCATTGTGTTGAGCAGCATTACCATGCAGTTGGGTTATGCCTGGGCTAAGAGGGACAATGCTTCGATGACAAAATTAATGCTGTTGATAACTTCTGTTTTCGGCATTGCTTTTCTGGCAGGTCAATTTTTTGGTTGGAAGCAATTGGTTGGGAATAGTATCTATTTGGTGGGCAATCCTTCCGGGTCATTTCTCTACATTTTAACTGGTTTACACGGCCTTCATATTATAAGCGCAATCATCTTCCTTTTAATTATGTTGAATGCTTCCCTTAAAGGAAAAGTGCATGCTGGAAACATGACAAAAATGGAAATGTGCACAACTTATTGGCATTTTTTAGGAGGTCTTTGGCTATATTTGTTCGTCTTCTTATTATTGTACAGGTAAACGATTCAACATGTCACAATCTACTGCAACTACAGTTCCGGGAAGAAGCGTTTGGGACGGCGGAGTATCACCGATGGGCGTCAGCTACGGCAAGCTCATGATGTGGTTTTTTCTGCTCTCAGACGCATTCACCTTTTCAGGATTATTAATTACCTACGGACTAATTCGCTCTTCACACCCCGCCTATACCGGTGCTCATGATGCGTTTGTTTTCTCACCGGAATATTGGCCGATACCGGAAAGAGTCTTTGAAGCAGTTCCTTTTTTACATGGTGTGGCGCTCCCCCTGGTGTTTGTAGGGTTGATGACTTTCATTTTGATTATGTCGAGCGTGACGATGGTATTGGCGGTGGAGGCCGGTCATCGGATGGATCGTAAAGCCGTAGAGAAATGGATGCTCTGGACCATTGTTGGGGGTATCACTTTCTTAAGCTGCCAGGCTTGGGAGTGGACGCACTTTATCGTTGGTACCGAAGCCGGGACAACCATCAAGGAATTTGTCAATGGAGAGTGGATAATACGAACCATTTACGGAGCGAATCTTCATGAGAATCAATACGGGCCTCATGATTTTGCTGATTTCTTTTTCTTCATCACAGGCTTCCATGGTTTCCACGTATTCAGCGGCGTATTGCTTAACTTCTTAATTTTCTATCGAACCGTTACGGGTATGTATGAACGGAGAGGCAGCTATGAAATGGTAGAGAAAGTTGGTTTGTACTGGCACTTTGTAGATTTAGTTTGGGTATTTGTATTCACATTTTATTACCTCGTTTAAATAATAAGATCATGGCTCATCGTTCAGAAGAATCCCAGGTTGTTGTCCTTCCCCCCAATAAGGAAAAGATTCGTCACTTGTGGAAGGTAGCAGGCATCCTGCTGGTGATTACTATTTTTGAATTTATCATAGCGTTTAGCCTGCCCCATGGCCCTGCGAAGACGGCGATCTTTGTACTCATGACGATTGTGAAAGCAGGATATATTGTTGGCGAGTTTATGCACCTCCGCTACGAAGCAAAAGTTTTATTCTGGTCTGTTCTAATTCCAACACTTTTCATTATCTGGATGTTGGTTGCCTTTGTTTATGAAGGACTGAAACTATCTGATATTAATTTTCTGAGATTCTAATCTTATAACTTTTTAGTAGTGACGGCTAAGGTTTTAAACTTTAGCTTTTTTTTTAAGCCGAGGCGTCAAGACATCTCCAAGGTGTCAGACGCCCAATTGACAGATGATGAAGAAAAAGACTGTGTATTTGTTATTGGCGCTTGCCTTACCCGGGTTGATTTTTATTTTTCTTAAGATTTTCGGAAGGAATCATTTCGAAATCCCGGTCTACTATAAAGAAGGTACTACTGACTCACTGAAAGAATGCGCCGGACGGTACCGTGGTCAATACACTTTGCCGGATTCTGTTTTACATGCTTTCCATTACAGAAATGGTGTAGCCTGTTTGTTCGTCGACGCTGCGGATATACAGCATAAAGAAGTGGTTCATTTGAGGAAGTTATTCGGCGATCAGCTTCAAATTATTTCCCTGGATGGTATTGAGCCTTCCCGGATGGACCAAATAAAAAATTGCGCGTTGTTTTTGAAAGAGCCCTGGAAGGCAGTCCTGATAGATAAACAAAGGCTCATCCGCGGATACTATGCATTTACAAACCTTGAGGAATCAGACCGAATGAATGTCGAAATTGAAATTTTGTTGACCAATAATTGATATGGAAAACCCGGAAAAATATAAAAAGCCAATTGTCATCCTTTCCATCGTGATCCCCGTAGCGGTGGCTGCCTTGTTCGGAATTAAGATCCCGGGATATGATTTCTCGTTTCTGCCTCCGCTCTATGCTTCCATTAATGGGCTTACCGCGGTATTGCTAATCGTCTCTTATTGGTCGATTAAAAATGGCAAACGACAGCGGCACGAGCTCCTGAATAAGACTTGTTTGGTGTTGTCGGGATTATTTTTGGTGATGTATGTGCTATACCATGTCACGAGCGAGGCCACGCCATTCGGCGGAGCAGGCTCCATCAGGTACGTTTACTATTTTATTCTGATCACGCACATTACCTTATCAGTAACGGTAATTCCGTTCGTTTTGTTTACATTTTCCCGTGCATTGGCCGGTAACTTTGAAAGGCACAAACGATTGGCTAAATTTACTTTTCCGTTGTGGTTGTATGTAGCGATTACCGGCGTAATCGTTTATTTAATGATCAGTCCGTATTACAAATAGTTATGAAATATTTGATGGCAGTAGGGATGGTAATGTTGGGCGCGATCTCCGCGTCGGCGCAATGCGCCATGTGTAAGGCCACCCTTGAAAATAATATCAGCAACGGTCACATCGGTATTGCTGCTGGCATCAATTTTGGAATATTGTATTTGTTTGTAGCACCTTATCTATTTATCAGTATCCTGGCTTACTTTTGGTATCGAACCAGCAAGAAAAATGCAGAGAAGTCTATTGACAGCAATTGGGCAGGGTAGATGTCCGCGATGTCGCGAAGGTTTTATATTCAAGTATCCGCTTGTTCAGTTTAGAAAGTTCAGTGAAATGAATGCTTCTTGCTCTTCATGCGAAACAAGTTTTGAGCCCGAGCCGGGCTTTTATTTTGGTGCAATGTACGTGAGTTACGGGTTCACCATCACACTTTTTGTTTTGATTTGGGCCTTACTCCGTTTTTTCTTCAACCCCCCTGACTGGATTTATATCCTGGTCATTACGGTATCTGCAGTTGTTTTCACACCACTCAGTTTTCGTTATTCGCGGATCTTATTTCTTTATTGGTTTGGCGGCTTAGGAAAGAAAGAGCCCTGAAATTTTCATACAACAAAAATTCATGTAGGTTTTAATAGATAGGCCGCATGCTAAAAAAGTTAATTCCATTTCTTGTTGCTGCCTTGCTTTTACTTATGGCAGTGGCTTGGGACTATACTAACCGAAAATCGTTCAGTGATCAGGCTCTGGCAAATCAAATAAGCAAAAATCTTGATCAGGCCCTTTCATCGTTGGAAACGGAGGCACAAAAACCGGGGACCGATACCTTGCACTTCAAGTGGTCATCGCTTCAGCATTCGTTCTATTTAATGGAGAATGGAAGAGTAACAGCCTGGAGTAAAAATGACTTTGCCATTGGTGCTTCTGATTTGAATGGTGACTTCAAATTGAAGCTTCTGCACACCCAGCGAATGGATTTATTGCTCTATCGATTTCCTAAAAAATCATCATCCCTGGTAGCCGTTCTCCCCCTGCGCATCGGCTATGAAATCGTGAACCGTTACCTGACGACAACCTGGAACAAGCAGATCTTTCCTGTTCAGGGGATGAAAATATTCTCAGTCAGCGACAGTTCAGGGGTGGCGGTATGTTCTGTCAATCATGGATGTCTATTTAAGACGCAAGTACCTCATGACGTGTTCGTAGAAAATAAAGTTTCGCTGGGACTTGCCTCCCTGGCAATTTTAGCGGCTCTGGCGGGGTTTTTCTTGATCGTTCGTGACTTGCATAGCCATCAAAAGTATTCCGCTGCTTTCATCGTTTTGTTCGGATCTCTGGCCGCCATTCGAATTGCCATGGTTCAGTTTTTATTTCCCGGCCGATGGGTGTATTCAGCATTCTTTGATCCGAAATATTTTGCGTCTTCATCCTTTAATGCATCCGTGGGCGACTTTTTTTTGAATGCCCTTATCGTGGCCATGTCGTGTTCCTATTTATTCAGGATTTACCCGCGGTTAGAGGTGATTAAAATCAGTTCCCGAACAAGTGGACGGCTAAGGTCGCTCATTGCTATGCTGTTATTATTAGCATCTTTTTTTGCCTTCCTGTTTCCCCATCTTTTTGTGGAGTCGATTTTTCACGATTCGGCCATTTCTATGGACATCACCTCGGGTGTTGTTTTTGATGGTCTGCGCATCATTGTTTTAGCTGCATTCACCCTCGGCTGCGTGAGTTCGTTTTTCATTGTTCACCTCTTAGTGAGATGGTCAAAGTTAATTATCAGGTTCGGATGGCAATTTGCTTTTTCGATGCTGATGGCAGCCCTCCTGTTCATGGGATACTTTTTATTTTCAGATTTAAATTATTGGGTTTCCCTTTTGGTCGGCTTGGTTTATTTCGCTGTGTTGTACTACTCCAATTATTTCCGATCTCTTTCCAGCATAGGCTATCGTACTTTTTCTTTTTTACTGATCGCTGTCATGGCATACGGACTCCAGGGGGCATTAGGCATTTGGCGGTTTGCTGAAGAAAAAGAAGTTCGCTCCATGTTCAGGTCAGCGGGTAACCTGATTAATCGCGATGTTCTTGGGGAATATCTCCTCAACGAAACAGCAAAAAAAATAGCAAGCGATAAATTCATTGTATCCAATATGGCAAGCCCGTTGCTAACCAAAAATGGTGTAAGACAAAAAGTGCGGCAGGTTCACCTGAATAGTTACTTTGATCGGTATACCGTAAAAGTAAAGCTGTACCATACGGATGGGAGCCCGGCCGACAATGGGTTGGACGATTTCGCAACTTCTATTAAGGCTTTTCAAAACGAGGCGAATAAAACGGCTTACGAGGGCATTTATTTTATTCATAGCGCTGCTCCGGAAACGGTGAAACATTACCTCGCTGTCATACCTTTAACCAAAAACAACACCTCGTTGGGGTATGTTGTTCTTGACTTATCATCAAAACAAATTGTTCCCCAGCAGGTCTATCCGGAGCTCCTGGTTGATAACCGGTTCGCTCAAGCTCTTCGAAACAAAAACTATAGCTATGCTTTCTTTAACAAAGAAACATTGATGGGCAGTGTAGGTAGTTTTAATTTTGATCGCGATTTCGATAGTAAGTTGCTGAATGACCTATCCCTTTATTCGGGGGGAATTAAGGAGGATGGGCACTGGCTTGCAGGCGTAGAGGATGAAACCGGCAGGCAAGCCGTTGTGTTAGCCGATGGCTATCCCGTTTTTTTCGTGCTCGCCAATTTTTCGTTCCTCTTTATTGTAGGAATTGGGCTAATCTTTTTGCTCCTCATTACCTACATTATATCCCAAACCAGGCAAAAAATCATTTTGAATTACTCAACCCGAATTCAGCTTTACATTTTTTTGTCGTTTATACTTCCCCTGGTAGTTGTAAGTGCAATCGCATTAAGGATGATTAGCCAATCCAATGATGCGCAACTGGAAAAGGAAATCAGGGAGAAGGGTATTCAGATAACAGAAAGCATGTCAGGTTCATTATCAGGAAGGGATACGTTATCTAGCCTTCGCGAATTACAAATTAAGATCACGGAGATAGCACAAGCCAGTGCGGTAGATGCCAATATTTATGACCCCTCCGGTGCATTGTTGGCCTCCAGCCAGCCGACAATTTTCAATAGCCAATTGGTCATGCCCTTGCCTAACCGCGAAGCATGGGAGAAACTGGTCACTGAGAAATTCAATATAGTTCAAGCACGGTGCAGCATCGGGTTACTCGATTACAATAGTTTATTTTTTGCTATCAAGATACCGGGAAGAAACCAACTCGATGGAATTCTTGAACTTCCTTTTTTAAAATCAAATTCAGAGTCAGCAAAGGTCAGTGTGTTGAACAATATCCTGGTGACGTTTGTAATCGTATTCATCTGTTTTTCATTTTTAGCCTTTAGTGCCATTGACAAGCTTACTTTTCCGCTGCGCTTTATTGCTAAAAAACTGAAGACTACTTCCCTGGGTGAAAACCAACCCATCGCCTGGAAAGTTAACGATGAGATTGGAATGATGGTAAAAGAATACAACCGCATGCTTGATAACCTGGAGCAAAATAAAACTGATTTAGCGCGCAATCAAAAAGAGAGGGCATGGCGGGAGATCGCCCAACAAGTTGCCCATGAAATAAAGAATCCCCTTACACCGATGAAGTTAACCCTCCAGCAGATGGAGGAATCAGTCGCCCGTGGACCTATGGATCAAGAACGGACTAAAAAATCGATCCAGACAATGTTAGCGCAAGTAGATGTTCTCAATGGGATAGCCGGGTCTTTTAGCGCATTTGCTACGATGCCAACGCCAGTACTGTCGAAATTCGATATTACGGACCTTTTAAAACGAACTACCCTGCTTTTTGAAAATCAAACCAATGCCTTAATCAAATTTGATCCAGGGATTATTCCAGTCGTTGCTCTGGGTGATGAACAATTGCTGGGAAGAATTTTTTCAAACATAATACTTAATGCGTTTCAGTCCGGAGAAAATGGAAAGTTGGTAACGGTAGAGGTCACCGTAAAAGTAGAAGGGGATTGGTGCATCACCAGTTTTCATGATGATGGGGCCGGTATTGGTGTGGAGCTTCGCGACAAGATTTTTCTCCCTCATTTCAGTACAAAAACTACGGGTTCCGGCCTCGGGCTTGCTATTGCCAGGCAGGGCATTGAGCAAATGGGCGGGTCCATTGATTTTGACACCGCTGAGAGGCTGGGGACTACCTTTTTTGTGAGGCTAAAAGCTGGCTAGTCGTTGTAACCTTTTGGGGCAGTCGCGGTATAGGTTCATGCAACCTCTCTTATAATCCTTTTGTCTTTGACCAAATCTAAAAGGCCATGATCAAGAATTACCTGCTCATTACGTTCCGCAACCTCTTGAGGAATAAAGCATTTTCATTTATTAACATTTTTGGGCTTGCTTTTGGCATCTCTTGTAGCCTGATCATTTTTCTTTGGGTTCGCGATGAACTCAACACCGATAAATTTCACGACCATAGTGACCGTCTTTATAAGGTCATGGAAAATCAGACCTACTCCGGCGGACAGATGTATACATTCAGTTCGACGCCCGGGCCCATGGCGCCTGTGCTCAAAGATGAATTCCCGGAAATAGAAATGTCCACGCGCATCACGTGGGAGGAACGGAGGTTATTTCAATTGGGAGAGAAAAGTTTTTATGAAAAAGGGCGATTCGTAGACCAGGATTTTATCTTGATGCATACTTTTCCACTGGTAAAAGGAGACATTAATTCCTGCCTCAAGGATAATCACGCCATTGCGATCAGCGAATCCATGGCGAGGAAATTCTTTGGTGAAGTTGACCCCATCGGCAAAGCTTTGGTGATGGATGCCGGTGATAGTTTTTCAGTTACCGGAGTATTGGAAGATATTCCCAATACATCCTCATTACAATTTGAATTCCTGATTCCGTTTGAGTGGTTTTTTATTAAAAACAAGAGTTGGCTGGGGCAATGGGGTAATAATAACATTCGCACGAATATTTTGTTGAGGGAGAAGACTGATCCGAAGTTATTCGCTGAAAAACTGAAACATGAGATCAATAAACACACAGAGGAAAGCAAGAATACCGACTTGTTCATTCAGCTCCTGAAGGATGCTTATCTCTATGGTAAGTTTGAAAATGGAAAACAAGCTGGTGGACGAATTGAATACGTGAGGATATTTTTTGTGGTCGCTATTTTGGTGCTGGTAATAGCCAGTATTAATTTCATGAACCTTACCACGGCACAATCGTCAAAAAGGGCAAAAGAAGTGGGGTTGCGTAAAACCGTAGGAGCCATCAAAGCCCAGCTTACATTTCAGTTTCTGGCCGAGTCCATGGTGATGGTTATTTTCTCTTCTTTGTTAGCCGTCGGAATCACTTACTTAATGCTTCCTTTCTTCAATGAGGTGGCTGGCAAAAAACTCTCCCTCGACCTGTTGGATAAACAGCCGATGATTATTTTCGCAGCTGTAATAATTTTCACCGGCTTAGTCTCCGGCAGCTATCCGGCACTCTATATTGCGGGATTCAATCCGGCTAGTGTATTAAAAGGACAAATGAAGAGTGGCAAAGGGGCAGCCATTTTTAGGAAGGTCTTAGTGGTAGTTCAGTTTTCCCTATCAATCATTTTAATTATTAGCACTCTGGTTGTGTTCAGGCAATTGAATTTTATCAAAAGCAAAGATATTGGTATGGAACGAAAGGGAGTAGCCTATATGTGGATGAAGGGCGACATGCAAAAGCACGGCGATGCCATACGCGAAGAATTGATGAAAGACCCGGCCATCGAAGTCGCATCGCTCTCCAGTGCAAACCCCATTGATTTTGGAAATTCAACCTCCGGCCTGGAATGGCCAGGCAAAGATCCGAAGGAGCAAATTCTGTTTTCTAATTTTTCCGTGGATTACAATTTTATACAAAGCCTGGGCATGACGATGAAACTGGGCCGCACCTTCAAGCAGGAATTTTCCACCGATACTTCGAATTTCATTGTGAACGAGGCGGCTGCCAAGGCGATGGGCTTCGAGAACCCGGTTGACCAGCCGCTTACGTTATGGAAAAACCGCAAAGGAAAGATCGTCGGCATGGTGAAAGATTTTCATTTTCAGGATGTGCACACGAAAGTGGAGCCGTTGTTCATGCTGTACGATCCCGATTGGTTCAACGTGATTTTTGTTCGCTATAAAGAGGGACAGATTTCGGGGGCTTTAAAAGCACTGGAGAAAATCAACAAGCAATATGCGACTGCCTATCCATTCGAGTCGAATCTCCTCGACCAGGATTGGGATAACCTCTATAAAACGGAAGACCGTTTCGGTAAGCTTTTCAACTATTTCTCCGCACTTTCAATCATTATTTCCTGCCTTGGATTGTTTGGACTGTCGGCCTTCTCGGCACAGCAACGAACAAAGGAATTGGGTGTGCGTAAAGTAATGGGTGCCAGTGTGCCCGGCTTAATGCAGTTGATGGCGAAGGAGTTCGCGTTGCTGGTACTGATAGCAGTACTGATCGGCTGCCCGGTCGGCTGGTATACGATGAATTGGTGGCTGAATACCTATGCCTATCATGTAGAGGTAGGAACGATCACCTTGATTGTTGCCGCAGTGCTGTGTTTAATGGTTTCGATGCTCACGGTAAGTTATCACGCCGCCAAGGCAGCGATGGTTGATCCGGTGAAAAGTTTGAGGTATGAATGACTGTTTTCGACGTTAATGACTTCTATCATTTAGCTTTTAATCGAATCTTATAGATTAAAACTATCAAGTAAGAAATCGGTTACCGGGCTCCGCGGTGATTGACGACCTTCCGATTTTTTTTGTTAACTTTCCCATTGGCCTGTTTTCTTTCTTTTACCTAAACCGGAGAAGATGCCTCGTCTTTTACAAATAATTTCCCTCGTCATATTTCTATCATCTTTTAATTTCTGTTTCGCACAATCTCTTCTTGACCTGCCCATGAAAGGAGCGGAGAAAGGGAAAAGCCTTACTCAATATTTTCGCGACCTCGAACAAAAAACTCCAGTTCGGTTTTATTTCATCGATAATTGGATTGACAAAATTGTTTTTAGAGAAAGTTTTGAAAACAAAACATTGCGTGCTGGATTGTACGAACTCTTTGACGGCACCGACCTCGCCTGGATAGAGATCAATCCGCACATGGTGGTGATCGTCAAAGACCCAAGCCAGGCGCTGCACCGCAGCAGGATTGTAAACACTGCCGTGCAAGAACAAAAGAAAATTGACCGGTTAATCATTGGAAAGTACGAGGGTCAAAAAACCGGAGGTCAAGTTATTCTTACCGGGAAAATAGTAGACGCTAAAATGAATGCAGCGATGGTTGGTGTGAGCGTTTACGCCAGTGATTTGCAAATAGGAACAATTACAAAAAATGACGGCACGTACGAGCTTCACCTTCCCTCTGGCCCGCATATCCTTACTTTTTCGCATATCAGTTTTGACGATCGGGTGACCGATCTGGAAATTTATGAAAATGGAAAGCTGGATATAACGCTGGAAGAAGTGCCCACCTTATTGCAGGAGGTCACTGTGAGCGACCAAAGCAGACGTGATTTTTTGACTAAAAATCTGGGACTTACGCAACTTAATATTGCCGCTATCAAAAAAGCACCATCCATGTTGGGGGAGGCGGACATCATTAAACAAATTCAAACCTTACCCGGCGTGACTACGGTGGGAGAAGCAGCCTCTGGTTTTAATGTTCGGGGTGGTAGCGTCGATCAAAATTTGATATTGTATGATGGCTTACCCGTTTTCAATAGCTCCCATGTTTTTGGTTTTTTTTCCTCTTTTAATGCGGAGGCAGTCCGGGATGCGGCTTTCTATAAAGGTGGTA
>Ga0210403_10005534_pt1 | contig 10703 bp, 4 predicted proteins | sample IncBWC19MmetaG_FD_150863 | JGI IMG/M metagenome (GOLD analysis project Ga0210403, IMG submission 150863) | Forest soil microbial communities from Barre Woods Harvard Forest LTER site, Petersham, Massachusetts, United States - Inc-BW-C-19-M | ecosystem: Environmental > Terrestrial > Soil >... | reverse complement strand
ACCTGCCGCTGCAAACTCGCTGTTGGGAGACACTGAAAAGGTTTCGTCTACTCCTTCCGGGCTAATGGGCTGGGCCTTGCCGCCCTCCGACGATTCCACGTAGAGGCGAAGGCCCTTGCCGGGTTCATTCCCGGAGAACACGAATTGTTTTCCGTTCGCCAGCCACTGAAGTCGAACATGGTTCAAACCATCCGGCGCGATAGCTCGTGTTTCCCCCACACCAGTGGGAAGAACGACTATGGGAGACGGTACGGTATTCGGGTGACACGCTGCCCACTTTCCATCGGGTGACAGCGCAAATCCCGATCCCTCACCCAGGCGAATGGCGGGTGATGCGTCGGTATTCCGAACGTAGACTGCGTACCTTGGCCCGCCGCCCTCACCGGCTTCGGTGAAGAGCAGCACCCGTCCATCGGCCGACAAACTATTGGGTACGGACCAATCCAGCCAGGAGAGGTCGCGTTCCTTTGCGTCTCCCGCAGTCATTCCGAGAACGCCAGCCCGATCATTTCCCCGCGTCAGAAGCACGCCACCCTGCCGGTCTACATCGAGCAAGGTCAACTCACCCGGGACCCGCGCCATCAGCCGAAGATTTCCTGAGAGATCAACCGCAAAGAGAGACCGGTCGCCGCCGGTTTTGGTAGCGGTAAACCAAATTTCATCGCCGGTGGGCGACCAGGCTAGTCCTTGAATGCTGTCCCATCCGCTGGACAGCGCGGTTTTCTTGCCCGCAAGGTCAACGACTGCAACCGATCCACCATCGTCTCCAGGTTGAGGATGATCGACGAATGCAATGACATCCCCCTTCGGCGAGAACCGAGGATTGCCAATCCACCCCTCGGGTTGATACAGCACTTTTTGGGGCGGATACTCAAGCCTGTTGCGTCCTTGGACCTCCCTAACGATAACGAGATTACTTCCATCGGGTGTCCAATCGGCGAATTCCACGTTTTCAAGAATCTCTCGAGGAGCGCCGCCGCCCAAAGGCACTCGGGCGAGTGTTCCGCCGAGAAGAAACGGCTTCATAGTCCGACTGTTGAGCAACAGTGCCATCTCGCCCGTAGAAGAAACGGCAAGAACGTCTGCCCCGGCAGGATCCAAGTCGCGTGCCTGTGGACTGTCTGGCCGGGTAGTAAACATCTGCGAGGGCTTACCTTCCCAAGATGCGCTGTAAATGACCGTCTTACCGTCCGGCGCAAAGCGGGCAGCGTGTACGGCTCCACGCCTGAAGCTCAAAGGATGGTAAATCGGGAGCGGAGCCTCAACCCTGCGTTTGAGGAGGAACATGCCAGCAGCAAGGCCAGCCGCCAGAGCCAGCGACGACGCGAGGATAATCGCGCCCAGCATGCGCCGCTGCGGAGTTCTGGCTTGAGGCTTAGACGGCAAGGCCGCGACTACTTCGGAGGAAGAAGAGCCAGCGCTGTAGGCGCGGATTCGCGAAGTGTCCAGAGAGCGCTTCAGCCGTTTCAGATCGCCGCGAAGTTCGGCAGCAGTCTGGTAGCGGAATTCGCGATCCTTTTCGAGTGACTTCGAAATGATCTCTTCAAGCTTCGGAGGAAGGGTCGTGTTCAACGTCGAAGCTGTAGCGGGCGTCCGGTTCAGAATCGCCTCAAACACAACGCCGGAACTGCTACCTGAGAATGCCACGACACCAGTCGCCATCTCATAAAGCACGGAACCGAAGGCGAATAAATCCGTGCGATGGTCGAGCGGTTCCGCCCGAACTTGTTCTGGCGACATGTACGCGACGGTTCCTACTGCGGAGCCCGGGCTCGTCATCAGATCGCCGCCGGTTACAGTGGCGCCGTCCATCCCATGACGCTCAGTCAGTTTTGCCAGTCCGAAATCGAGGAGTTTGGCTTGTCCCCTCTTGGTTATGAAAATATTTGCAGGCTTGATGTCGCGATGAATGATTCCTTTGGAGTGCGCGGCGTCGAGAGCGTCGGCGATCTCGATGCCCAAGCTCAGCATCGCTTCCGCATCCATCGCACGTCCCGCAATGCGATGCTTGAGTGTCTGGCCTTCCAGATACTCCATCACGATGAAAGACTGATTGCCTTGCTCGTCAATCTCGTGGATGGTGCAAATATTGGGATGGTTCAAGGCTGACGCTGCACGCGCCTCTCGCCGGAACCGCTCCAGAGCTTGCGCGTCTCGAGCGACATCGTCGGGTAGAAATTTGAGCGCAACGAAACGGCCGAGAGTCGTGTCTTCCGCCTTGTAGACAATTCCCATGCCTCCGCCACCTAGTTTTTCGGTAATGCGGTAATGAGAAATAGTTTGGCCGACCAGAGTTTTTTCAATCATCAATGTGTCAACGCGGCGTGCAGACGGGCGAACTGGGAATGTTAGGAGCTACGGAGGTGCAAGTCAATAGAACATAGGGGTGGCGTATGGGTACGGCAAAATACTTCCCCCTGCCCCTCTTGGGTCAATGAGCGTAATAGCCTTCGGTGCAGGCGTGTTCTAGTAAGGCCGCCCGCCATCGCTCATTTCATCCTTGCCTAGCGACCGAAGGAAAGCCTTACTACATTGCTGGTTTGGTAGTCCGCAAGTTTGATGCCGTCGATTCCAATTTCTTTTCGGATTTTCGGTCCGGCCTCTTGGGTTCTAAAGATTAAGGAGGTTCCCGGACAAACGCTCGGGCTACTCTTGCTATCGGTACTACCTTCCCATCTCCAGAAATAGATGTCCAGCGTCCCGATAGGACTGACCGGATCGGACGCCGAAGATCCAGACCAATCTCGCGAAATCAGCCCGGGAGGCACTGGCGCATCCGCAGTGAAGGGACAGGACATCTCCGAGGAGGACACCGTCGTCAGGAGTGTTGGGGTCGCGAAAGCATATCTGCAGCGAAGAGAATCCGTGGCATATCCCTGCACAATTGAACAAAAGCCCAAGCCCGGTACTTTAAATTCACCAGAAGTCGCAACGATTCGTTTTGTTTCTCCGTTTTGAAAGGTGCTCAGAGCGAAAGATATGTGCGCTTGGACTGGTGTAGCCTTCACGTGCTCGAAGAATGCTTTCTTCACCTTGAAGGTGGGATTGAAAGCCTGATCCTCGGGAAACAGATGCTGCCCAACACGAGTCCATCCCGAACTCCAGTTTTGTCCGTCTGGAGCGTGGAGGCTCAACATCGCTCCATCTACGTTGACGCTGGTGGCCGCCGCGATAGCCCAAACCTTTATCGGTATTTGGATCTCAACTTCTTTCTCTTCCCGCCCGCGCACAACGTTGGGCGGGGACGGCTTCGTCTCATCGAAAGCCACTTGTATAGGCTGGCTTCCTGCTGGCCGCAACACATATTCGCGAGCGACAAGCGTCTGATAGGGAGTAGCCACTACCACGAGGAGAATGGCAAATGCTGTGACTGCCAACAAGCTTCGGGACGAGGTTGTCTTACGGCCCGTATATTGCCAGAGCACGGCCACGATACAACCAATCACAAGAATTCCCTCTTGCAAACTGTCGGAACCTGACGAAAAGCTTTGGCTGGGTACGTAGGCCGCGACCGTCGCCGCTATCGCGACATACACACCAACGGCAAGTAAGGCAAGCAGAAATTGCGCAATGCTTGCGGTCACTGTCGCCAGGGCGGTCGCAATCATGAGTATGAAAGCAATTGAACCTGCTTGGGTTGAAAAGATTGTGGGCAGTGCGCGCAAGGGTGATCCAAAACCACCTTCTGCAAATAAGACCGATCCAGCGATCAGCGTTGGTAAGCTGATAAAGGCAAGCATGAACAGCAGTTTCGCTGACAGCAGTTTTTCCCTATCGTAGGGTTTGGTCACCCAAAACTGACGATCCCCGACTAAATTCTCTCCCTGTACCACCCGGACTACTAATATGCACCAGCTAACTACTACGGCGACGGTGAGCCCTTCGCTTAAAAAGTCGCGCAGCCGGTTCTCCGATAGTCCCCGCGCAACCCACTGGTCCGGTTCGTTCCAGACATATGCTGCAAGCACGGAAAGAGAGAGCAAAATCTCCGGACAGTGATGGCGAATGTCTTTCTTGAAGATGTGGAGAACTTGCCTCATCCTTGCTCCTCAGTTACGTTGCGCGAGCCAGACTTCGCCAAAGCGAGAAAAATGGAACGCAAAGTCATGGCCGTGAAGGTCACGTCCTTAGCTTCGCCGAGAAGCTGCCTGATCTCTGCACATGTACGCTCTTGGTTAAACTGACTCTCGATAAATCGAATCACGGATCCGGAATTATTGGTTTGCATCCAGGCCGCAGGCCACTTCTCCGGAACAGAAGGAATTTCCTCAAATTTCAGCTCAACTTCCCGGAAACGCTCGCGCAGTGTCGAAAGCTCTTCAGAAAAACGCAACTGCCCTTGTTCCATGTAGCCGACATGGCTTGCGAAGCTCTCGATTTCCGCCAAGTCATGAGACGAAACCAAAGTGGTGGATTCCGAAGCCCTTCCGAGAAGGCCTTCGATCAACTGATCGCGTACCAATGGATCGAGTCCGCTAAATGGCTCATCCAGAATGATGACCTTGGGGTGGTAGGCGAGAGAACCGGCAAGGGTAGCCTTCATCCGCATACCGCGCGAAAGATCCTTTAGTTTGCGCTCCAGGGGCAATTCGAATCTCTCAATTAACTCGTCCTCTAATTTCCTATCCCAGGTCGGATAAAACGGTCGCAGATAGCCGAGGAAGCCTGCAACCGTCATCCACAATGGCAACTCCTGGTTTTCTGAGACGTATCCGATTGAAGCAAGAGTTCGCGCGGCAATTTTCCTGGAGTCAATTCCCAAAATCCTGGCAGCCCCGCCAGTGGCTTGGAAAATGTTCATCAAAATTTTTATAGCGGTGGTTTTGCCCGCACCATTTGGCCCCACCAAAGCGTAAATAGCACCCTCGGCTACGTCAAAATTTAGCCCAGCCAGAGCCAGCACCTTGCGAAACCGCTTGCTTAGGTTTTCCGTTCGAATCGCGCTATTCACCCCGCCGCCTCTCTCTCCATGCAATCGCAGTCCCGCTTCAGATCCAGACTGCTAAGCCTCTGAATACCCGGCTTCCGACATTTCGCAGAAGCATAATCGCACAGCAATGTCTCAAATGGCGAAGCAGCGCCATATCACTCATTGACCGGATCGTGAGTGAAAATGCCTGTTTGCAACGGTTTGGTTTCGGCACCGGCACTGGCAAATGCCTCGGATACTCACTCTTCCCGAGAGCTGGAACCCGTTGCATCTGCTCCCGAATATATCCCTTCGATCTCTTTTGCGTAGCGTTTTTCGACGGCGCGGCGTCGCAACTTCATGCTCGCGGTGAGGGTTTCGTTTTCCGCAGAGAACTCCTCTGCGACCAGCAACACTTTCTTGAGTTTTTCAAATCGCGCCAGGTTCTCGTTGACCTCCCAGACGATTCCGTCGTACAACGAGCGCACAGCCGGGTCCGCGACCAGTTCCTGACGAGAAGCAAAACTAACCTGGTGCGAACGCGCCCAATTTTCAAGCACGGTAAATGCAGGAGCGATCAACACGGCCGGAAACTTTTGCTTGTCCCCAAGGACTACCGCCTCCGCTACGAGCGGATTGTGCTTCAACGAATTTTCAATCGGCTGCGGCGCAATGAATTTTCCTCCCGAGGTTTTGATCAAGTCTTTCTTACGGTCGGTGATCGATAGAAATCCGTCAGCATCAAGGTTCCCGATGTCGCCAGTCTTAAACCATCCATCCACGAAAGCGTTGCGAGTCTCTTCCGGAAGATTCCAATATCCCTTAAATACTGATGGCCCTCGGACCAAAATCTCGCCATCCTCAGCAATTCGAACCTCAATGTTGGAAAGGGGCTTCCCAACGGTTCCGAGCTTGTGAGCCTTCGGTGTGTTCAGGGCGATTACGGGAGATGTCTCAGTCAAGCCATAGCCTTCATGAATGCAAATACCCATGTCGGCGTACCATTCGGCGAGTTCACGTCCCAGAGGCGCACCCCCGGAGATAAAGAATCGAGCGTTCCCTCCAAATCCAGCGCGCAGGCGCTTATACAGCATCCGGTCGAGGAGCCTCCAACTCATAGAAGAGGGTGTATCCCCGGCAAGTATTTCCGCGCGGTGAGAACGTCCGGTTGAAAGGGCCCACTTGTAGAGCAAGTTCTTGGGAAAACTTTTGGCTCCCAAATCGACGCGAGCGTAAACCTTTTCATACACTCGCGGCACCGCGACAACATAGGTTGGGCGTACTTCCAATAGCGCCTTGGGGAGCTGTTCTATGAATGGCACATAAGCCAGAGTGGCGCCCCGATAGAGCAACGCCAAATCAAGATGCCGGGCTGTGATGTGCGAAAGAGGCAGAAAGGAAATACTGGAGTCGCTCTGGCCAGCATCGAACCCCACTAGCGAGCACGAAATGTTCGAGGCGATATTTCCATGAGTGAGCATCACACCCTTGGGAGTTCCCGTGGTTCCAGAGGTGTAGATGATCGTGGCCAAATCCTCAGGCTTTGCAATCGAAAGCGTGGATTCATCGAATGATGCATCGCGTTGCGCAGGCCCATTCTTACGAAGTTGAGACATCGGAACAGCCGCGTCTGATCCAACATCATCCATTACAACGATCCGTTCGACGGCAGTAGTCTCCCGCGTGCTCAATACTTTCTGAAGCTGTTTCTGAGATGAGACGAAAACCGCGCGGACGCCCGCGTCCCGCAGAATGTAAGCAGTCTGTTCCTCGGTGAGGGTGGCGTAGATGGGCACGACGACCGCGCCAATCAGAAGGCACGCAAAATCCGCCATCGTCCACTCAGGACGATTCTCACTCAGAATCGCAACGCGGTCTCCTTTTGCGATTCCCCATTGGCGAAGCGCCCGGCTCACCCCGACGACATCGCGATAAAACTCAATCGAAGAAATCGCGGTCCACTGGTCTGAGACCTGGTGTCTCATTACGCAGGACCGGTTGCGATCTACGATTGAAGAGAAAATTTGATTGAGTGTAGATAGAGTCAAGGCAGTCCGTTTTCAAAAACCGTACTTCGCGATAACTTTCTTTTCCTGTTTTCCGATCAGCACCATCGCAGCGTGCTGTGATGGAATCCGCAAGCTGACCCGCAATCCAGTGAGTTTGTCGCGCAGATCCACGTTGGTGTCATCGGCGTTGTCGGAAATGATCGTATACAAAATTGAATCATCGAACACTGTCGGATAAATCAGCACGCCCGGAGAAAGAGATGGTGACACATCAAATATTCGCGCAATACCAGCGCGGCTCGCAACGAATTGGTATAGATCAGCGGTCCCTTGTGTCCCCTCGGCCAATTCTGCGGGGTAGGCGGCCCAGAAGATGCGCCCCTTACCGAGCGGAATTTCCTTGAGAGTCGAACCGTCCGTGAACCGGAGCGCCTCCAACGAATTCTGCTTCTGCTGGTCAAAAGAGAGCGGAATCGTGCGCTCGCCGGCTTGAAGTGCGGCGTTGTGGTATGTCAGTGGCTCGGTCGAGACATTTACCTTCAATTCAACCGCCCGCGACGTGATGCGCCAGTGTTCATCGTGATCGACCGGGCCGGTAATCAGCAGCGTGCCCCCTCCATTCACATAGCTCATCAAAGAATGCCAGGCAGCGTCAGTCAACGCTTGGGGCGAAGGTAAAATCGCGAGCTTCGGCGACCCAAGATGTGCGATTTGATTTTCAGCAATAGCACACGGAGGCAGCCGGTCGTAGTATGCCAATGCGCGAACCGCCTTTTGTTGAGCCTCCAGTTGGAGATCTGCGATTACCGAATACTGAGCTGCTTGCGACGTAATTATCGCCACGGACGGTAACTGAGGGTTGTGCAAATGCGGCTGCAAAGATTTCGCGAATCCTGCGAAATCCCTCAACAGCGTTGCTTCGGGCTTCTCCGTGCCGTCGGTTCGAACCGCTCCTATCGGAGTTTCATTGCTTTCGGTCATGTATGAATTCGTATTCCAAAGCCATTCGATAGCCCCGCCACCTTGAATAAAAGAAGATGCGATTTTCCGCTCCAGCAATGCCGCCTCATTTTCTGGAGTGCGGCGCGCCACCTCATCAAGGTTCAACTCCCTCTGAAGTCCCGTCTCTTGAATTAGCATGGCTTTTCCGGGCTGCTTCGCCAGCAAAGAATCCCACAGAGTAAAGTCGTTTTGCCACCATGAATGATTGGTTGTAAAGTCCACGAACTGTCCCCAATAGGCGGGCGAAAGCCGGTCTTGAATGCCCCCTTCATCCTGGCCTACCGTGACTAGTTGTGGTGATCCAGTTTTTCGGACGGTGTCGCGCATAGTTTGCACCCAACCGGCGAAGACGTCTTGAGCGAAAAGGAAAAAATCGTAAACTTTGAGCGAATTGTGGCCAACATACATTCCACGCGACGCGAATTCGAGTTCTTCAGGTAGAGGAACGGTTCCAGTCACACTGGTGGCAGGCACATTCCATGCCGCGGCCAAAGCAGCGCGGTCCGGATACCGCTTATCAATCCACTCATTCCATTTTTGAAGTTCGATTGGATCGCCGTTGGGCCTCGTCGTCCACAGATGCTGAGAGATGCTTGGCTCGTTGATGAAATCCCACGCCAGCCACGGCACGTCGCGGAAACGCGAAACTACGGACGAAATCAGAGTTTGTTGTTTGCGTACCGCTTCGGGATCCAGATATGGATTCGTTCCTCCCAAAACATCCGGCAGAAACGCGAAGAAGTTAAACTGAACCGGCAGCCCGTTCTTACGCGCGGTCATGAGATAGGCCTCGATCGTGCGAAGCGTGTGCTCGTAGGGATGCCCATTCTCGTCGCAGAATTTATCCCATCCTGTCCACCAGCCGGTGCGAATCATATTCAAACCAGCACCATGGATTTGGCTGAGATCCTGGTCCCAGACATACACGTTGGGATATTCGAAAAAGAGGCGTTGAACTTCGCTCGACATGTAGGTCGTTCCAACCACCGCCAGTGGATTGCCATCGAGTTCCAGATAATCCGGATTCACTGTCAGATGTGACCCGGACCGAAGATAGGCCTCGTCTCTGATCCAGAATCCGGAGTGGTAGCGCGCCACAAGCGTGGTTCCCTGGAGCAATTCCGCATCGATCACATGAAGGCCCTTGGTGTTTGGCGCGGGCAAAATGAGCGGCTCCAAGGAGGGCACAGCAGCGGTGGTCACAGACGGATTTGACGAACCCTGCTCGGCTGACACCGTGACCTTAAGGGATAGGGGCGCAGTAAATTCCTGAGCGGAATGCCAATTTACGTCAAGCTCAATCGGTTTGCCCGGCAAATAAAGCGGCAAGTTTGGTCGCACGGTGAATTCCTGGCTGCCACGCATTGCCATTCGTGCCAGAACTGGGATAAGCTCACTCGCCTGCGAGCTGGCGTAGAAGTCCGGTGTGAGTTCGGCATTTAAGAAGACCCAGCGGCCACCGTCAAAAGCATCTCTTAGATGGTCGATGGCAATGGCCGGGGCGGCTAATTTACGTCCGTCTTTTACGCCCCACGCCAGGGTGTCGAGCCGGGCATCGATCGCACCCGTCGCTCCTCCCCGTTTATAAAGGTCAACCGCGCTTAACCGAATCACTGGACTAAAAGCACGTGTCCAGGAAAAACGCGGGAGCGACACAGATAGATCAGGATTTGCTGTGAAATCGAGTCCCTCCGAACCCGGCGTGGTCTGATACTGATCGATCATTAGAGGACGCGTGAATCGCACGCTGTAATCTCGCAGCTTCCAGCCGGAAGCGTCGTGATATGCGGCACGTGCAAAAGGCCTGCCGCCCAGAACCAAAAGATTTCCGCCGCGCTGAAGAAATCCGTATATGTCTAGCCAAGCCTGTTCAGGGAAAGCGGAGCCGTTGGGAAGCACGAGTAAGTGAGTGGAGGCGGCATTGAGCGCAGATCGAACTTGAGGGAGTGTGACAAAGTCCGCACCCGGAAGCAGGTTCTGCATTTGCGTTTGGGAAGGAACAGCCGAGTCTGCGTTAGGCATTCCTGGCTCGTAGAGAACAACAACGGCGGAGAAAGATTCCGCCGCAGTCAATGTCGAAAACGCGAACCAGCTTGCACAAAGCAAAATCGTCGCATTTTTCATTTTCCGAATGGCGTCCCTTCACTCAGTCTTAGATTGGAAACCGCGCTGCAAAACCGGCGGTGATGAATTACAAGTACGGGATAGCATGTGTTGGACGGGGCTGAGTTTGGGGCACAACTTCCCGATTGTCAAATTGAAACTTAATCTCCACTAGATCACCGCATATCCAATCAGAAGTGGCCGTTCCCGGTGATGAATGAAGGGGAGCCACGATTGCGTTTAAAATAATAAATCAGATGGTCAGAGTTGAAGTTAACTCGGTCGGTGATCTGCTACATTAGAGTTTATTCCCACACAAAGGAGCTGCACCCATTGGAGCGAGGAACAATCGCGCACGCTGACAAAGCTTCGTCTCGGGAACCAGGATCATGACTGAGTCCGCGGTTTGCGATGCCGGTGTCATTGGCGTTGACATCGGCGGTACGAAAATCGCCGCTGGACTCGTGGGTCCGTCCGGAGCCATCGAATATCAGGCCAGGGTGCCGATGATCTGCAATAACGGAGCGGGCTCCGGCCTGGCAGCGGTAATTTCGGCTATCGACTCGGTGACTGCGAAGCTGCATGAAGCTGGAACGGTGGGGGCAGTTCGCGGCATTGGAATTTGCTCTCCCGGTCCGCTTGATCCGAAAACGGGGGTTGTCATCAACCCGCCTAACCTG
>Ga0210403_10005533_pt1 | contig 10706 bp, 8 predicted proteins | sample IncBWC19MmetaG_FD_150863 | JGI IMG/M metagenome (GOLD analysis project Ga0210403, IMG submission 150863) | Forest soil microbial communities from Barre Woods Harvard Forest LTER site, Petersham, Massachusetts, United States - Inc-BW-C-19-M | ecosystem: Environmental > Terrestrial > Soil >... | reverse complement strand
CAGAGCGCAGGCCCATCGCGCAGTCAGGAGAATATGTCGGCAGGGTCGAGGCGATCAGCCGGGTCGAAATCCGGGCGCGGATCACCGGGTTTCTGGAGGAGGTGCTGTTCAAGGAGGGCGACCTGATCAAGGAAGGCACGCCGTTGTATCGGATCGAAAAGGGATTGTTTGAGGCGCAGGTCCGGCAAGCCGAAGGCGCCCTGGAACGAAGCAAGGCCGCGAAAGCGCTCAGCGCGTTGCAGTTGAGCCGTGCTGAGGACTTGGTTCAGAAGGAAGCTGGGACCGTCGTCGCGCGCGACCAGGCGCGCGCGCAGGATCAGCAGGCCGAGGGCACTGTCATGGCCGACGAGGCTAACCTCGCCACGGCCAGGATCAACCTCGGTTACACCGATATCGTTGCCCCGATCACCGGAAAGGTCGGTCGTACCAACATCACCAAGGGCAATGTCGTGAGCCCTGAGAGCGGCCCACTGACGGTCATCGTCAGCCAGGATCCCATGTATGTCACCTTTCCGGTGAGCCAGAGGGACTTTTTGCATGAGCAAGCGGCGGGCCGGCAAGTCGACATCAGCAATATCAAAGCGCGCCTTCGTTTTGCCGATGGCAGGACATACCAGCAGGAAGGCAGCATCAACTTCGTCGATGTCCAGGTCGATCGCAACACCGACACGATACTCGTACGCGCCACGTTTCCCAATCCTGCCGGCATGCTCGTCGACGGACAGTTTGTTCGCATCAAAGTCGAAAGCGGCACACCGGACGAGAAAGTGGTGATTCCCCAGGCCGCACTCATCGCCGACCAGGAGGGGGTCTACGTGTTTGCGGTCGAGGACGGCAAAGCCACGGTCAAGCGGGTGAAGCCGGGCAGCACGACCGATGCGGGCGTCGTGATCGAGCAAGGGCTCTCGAGCGGCGAGCTGGTCATTGTGGACGGTCTGCTGCTTGTGCGCCCAGGAATTGAAGTGCGCGCGACCCCGTCCCGCACATTGGCCGGAGGCTGACCCATGTTGTCAGCCATTTTTGTCGACAGGCCACGGCTTGCGATCGTCATCGCCATCGTGACCACCATTGCGGGCGCGCTCGCGCTCCTGGCGATCCCGTTCGCTCAATATCCTGACATTGTTCCCCCGCAAGTCTCCGTAACCACTGTTTATCCGGGCGCCAGCTCGGCGGTCGTGGACGGGACCGTTGCGCAACCGATCGAGGCGCAGCTCGTCGGCGTCGACAAGATGATGTACATGAAAAGCGTGAGCGGCGATGACGGCAGCTACACGCTGACGGCATCGTTTGAGCTCGGCACCGATCCGGACATCAACACCGTCAACGTCAACAACCGGGTGCAGACCGCCCTCTCCAGCCTGCCTCAGGAGGTTCAGCGCCAGGGCGTCACGGTCAAGAAGCAGTCTTCCGCGCTGCTCGGAGCCATCGCCTTCTACTCGCCGAAGCACAGCCACGATCCGCTGTTTCTGTCCAACTACGTCACCATCAACGTACTTGACCGGATCAAGAGCATGCCGGGCGTAGGCGATGCGATCCTTTGGGGACCGCAGGATTATGCGATGCGCGCCTGGATCCGAACCGATCGCTTAACGGGGTTGGGTCTGACGGTCGGCGATATCATCGGCGCCGTCCAATCGCAGAACACCCAGGCCGCGGTCGGCCGCATCGGCGCGCGCCCTATTTCCGACGATCAGCAGCTGCAACTCAACATCCAAACGAAGGGACGTCTCGTCTCCGTCGCCGAATTCGAGAACATCATCATCCGCACGAATCCGGATGGATCGGTACTCCGCCTTGGCGATGTGGCGCACCTCGAGCTCGGTGCTGCCAATCTCGATCGCGACACCCGATTCAACGGCGGACCAGCGGCCATTGTGGCCATCTTCCAGACGCCAGGTGCAAACGCGATTAAGACGCTGAACGACGTCCGCGCCCGCGTCGCCGAGCTCGCGCAAACCTTTCCGGACGATATGGCCTGGAAGGTCACCTATGACCCAACGGCGTCCGTTACGGCAACCATCGAGGAAGTCCAGAAGACCCTGATCGAGGCGTTCATCCTCGTCGTCATCGTCGTCTACTTGTTCCTCGGCAGCGTGCGCGCCACCCTCATTCCGACCATTGCCGTCCCGGTGAGCCTGATTGGCACCTTCATCGTCCTGAAGGCGATCGGTTACTCGGCCAACACTGTTTCCCTGCTCGCCGTCGTGCTTGCCATCGGCATCGTGGTCGACGACGCCATCGTCGTGGTCGAGAACGTCGAGCGCGTGATGGAGGAGCATCCCGAGCTATCGTCGGGCGAGGCCACAAAGCGCGCGATGGCGGAGATCACGGCGCCGATCATTGCCATCACCCTTGTACTGCTGTCGGTGTTCGTTCCCATCGCCTTCATCCCGGGCATTTCCGGTGAGCTGTTCCGGCAGTTTGCCGTAACGGTGTCGGTGTCGATGCTCCTCTCCGCAATCAACGCGCTCACGCTCTCTCCGGCGCTGTGCGGCGTGCTTCTTCGACCGCACAGCGGCCCGCGACAGGGCCCGATCGGCTGGGTCATGCGATCGATCGACAAGATGCGCGATGCCTATGGCGCGGCGGTCGCACGCATGGTTCGTTTTTCGGTGATTGGCCTCGCGATGGTCGCCATCGCGGCGGCTGGCATAATCGGCCTCAACAAGGTTACTCCCACCGGATTCCTGCCTGAAGACGATCAAGGCACGCTGTTCGTCGTCATCCAACTGCCCGGTGGCGCTTCCGTCGCACGTACTACGAATGTGGTCCAGCAAGCCGAGGAAATCCTGAAGAAGGAAGAGGCCGTCGCGGATTTCATCTCCGTCGTTGGTTTGAATTTCATCGACAATTTCTCGCAGTCGAACGCGGCCTTCATGGTCGTCAGGCTCAAACCGTTCGAGGAGCGCAAGGATGCCTCGCAGGGCGTGCACGCCTTGATTGGCCGGCTTGGCGAGAAATTCCGCCAGGTACAGGGAGGCGTTGTCGTCCCATTGGCGCCGCCGCCCATTATCGGACTTGGAACGGGCGGCGGATTTTCCTACGTACTCGAAGACTTGCGCGGCGGCGACCCGAAAGTCCTTGCCCAGACCCTGCGCGGGCTCGTCGTTGCCGCAAACCAGAATCCGCAGCTCAGCCGCGTCTTCACTACCTTCTCGGCAACCAACCCGTCGATCTATCTCGATATCGACCGGGACAAGGCCCAGATTCTCGGCGTGCCGCTCAATGCGGTGTTCCAGGCGATGCAGGCCTCGCTTGGCGGCTTCTACGTCAACGACATCAATCTGTACGGGCGACGATGGCAGGTCCAGGTCCAGGCGGAGGCAGACGATCGCAGCAAGGTTGATGATATCTACCGGATCAATGTGCGCAACAACGAAGGCAAGATGATTCCCCTGCGGAGCCTTGTCGAGGTCCGTGTCGTGGTCGGCCCGCCTGCGTTGATCCGCTACAACAACATCCGCGCAGTGACCGTGCTGGGAAGCCCGGCTCCCGGCGTGTCGTCCGGACAGGCGCTAAAGGCGATGGAGCAGGTCGCGGCCGGGACGCTTCCAGTGGGCTTTGCCGGCGAGTGGACCGACACCTCCTTCCAGGAAAAGCGCGCTGAGGGCAAGACCGGAATGATCCTCGGCTTCGCGTTGCTGTTCGCCTATTTGTTCCTGGTCGGGCTGTATGAGAGCTGGACCATTCCGGTGCCGGTGTTGCTCTCAGTAACGGTGGGCGTGCTCGGCTCGTTCGTCGCTATGGCGCTTGGCGGGCTGACCCTCGACCTCTACGCACAAATCGGCATGGTGGTGCTGATCGGGCTCGCGGCCAAGAACGGCATTCTGATCGTCGCATTCGCCAAGGAAAAGCGGGAACAAGGCGTCGCACTCCTCGAAGCCGCAACCGAGGGCGCGCGACTGCGTTTCCGCCCGGTCATGATGACATCGTTCGCCTTCATCCTTGGACTGTTGCCCTTGGTGATTGCGACCGGCGCAGCGCAATTGGCGCGGCGCGACGTCGGCACGCCCGTATTCGGCGGCATGATCCTCGCTTCCTTCGTCGGCATCTTTGCCATTCCGCCGCTCTATGTCACGTTCCAGGCCGTCCGTGAAAGGCTGAGGCCTGCGGCGCGTCCACAGGTCCAACGGATGAGCCAGACCGGGACCTCCGAATCAGCAACGGCGGCCGCGGCCGAATAGCTGAATAAATGATGAGCGTGCACCGTCGTGATAGCGTCCAACCGGAAGGTTTCGATGAAAGCTCCGCCGCTGCCCGGATGTATTGGATAACGCCTGAGATCTCTTTCGGCTGCGCTCGCCGTATGCCTGGCGAGCGATTTGAAGCCTTGGCCGCCTCACCGGTCCGAGTTGCCTCGATCGTCGCGTTGAGCGCGGGTCGGTCTGACTGGCGATATCATATCAGCGCAGTGATGCTCCCGATCTTCTGGGCGCGGACAGACAATTCGCCGCCCGCAAACGCGCCTTTGCTTCTAGGCCTTCGCGAGCAGCCCGCAAGCTTCCAACCGAATGCCAAGCAATCGCCGGAAGCATGCCAGAGTAAGGTGTGTTCACCAATTAAACATCTAGCCCAGGAGATTAGAATGGATACTGTAATCCTTTCCGTAAGCGCTGGATTCATCGGCTCGTTGATCGGCGGAGTCTCGACATTTGCCGCCTCCTGGGTCACACAGCATAAACTGCTCGGTACTCAGACGCGTATGCACCATGCAGAACAACGCCAAAAGCTCTATTCCGAATTCATCATTGAAGCGACGAGATGCTTGGCGGAAGCATGGAACCACCAAGCCGAGGGACCAGAGGTTGTCAGTAATCTTTACTCTGCAGTTGAGCGTATGCGACTAATATCATCAAGTAGGGTAGTCAAATGCGCCGAGCAAGTAATGCGCGGTGTCATCGCAGCCTATGCAGAGCCCAACAGAACATTCGATGAGTTGAGGCAGCGCGTGCAACAGAGCAGTGAGGAACAGGACCCCCTGAGGGAATTCACGGAAGCCTGTAGACAGGAATTTAGCTTGAGTGTCTAAGCCCGTTTTCGCCTTTGAATAGCACGCTCGGGTCGCTGCCGATAACGTGACGTCTAACTCTAACCGCTACGGCCATCTTTCGCCTAGGTGCCGGTTAAGCGAGCATCTGCGGAGATGCGCCTGCGCGGAATTTCGCCGCGCGCGGGGCGAAGCCGGCGCCAAATAGCAACGGCTATCACCTTTTTGCGAATGCTGGACGGCGGTAGGCGACAGCGGCTACCGTTGAACTCGTTGGTCACGGTTGGCCTGGCACCGAGCTAAGGATATCGTTAGCGCCGGGCGGTGGGCGCTGCTGAGCCAGCGGCCCTGGAGTGCGGCATCCGTTGCTCTGCCCCGGCAAGTCAGACCGGATTCCGTGATGAGAGCCGCCCGGATAACGGTCCCACCTGAACAAAAAAGGGCGATGCTGGCCTCACCAGGCGATCGGGGCTTGTTGCCCGCCTATCGGCCGATGCATTCAGGAAGGCGCGCTGTCTGTTGATCGGCGTGGGGTCCCGACGCCGATCAGCGACCCAAGCTATTGATCTACCAAGCGATGGAGGGGTCAATATTGCAGGCCGAATAACACTCCTCCCACATCCGCTCCTTCCATGCGTGGAAATCGCGGCTCCGGCGCCACATCTCGAAGTGCGCCTCGGTCTTCTTCGGAGCGAGCTGCTTCCACGCCTCGTCGAAACCGGCACGCGCTTCCTCGAAGGTCTTGCCGATCCCGTGCGTCTGCTCTCCGGGGTCGCAGCCGGGATGAAACCCGCAGCTCCATCCCCACTGCTCGACATCGACCGGCACGCCGGTCCGGATGCCAATGTGGCCGATGCGGACATCGCCGAAAAAGACGAACCAGCCTTCGCGTTGGGATCGTTGTCGCGGCGTCGGGTGAGCGCTGTCATGGTTAGAGGATTTGAACCTCGAAATATTGGAATCCGGTCATGGAAATCAGACGCTCTCGCTATCCGACGGAAACGGCCGAACCTCTTTCCGCCGAAGCTTTTAAGTAACTCGAAACGTTCGAATTTCGAGAACCGTACCGAATCGGTGGAGTCCTGAGGTCCCGAGAGAAACCGGTACTTCGGAGAAGAACAGGGCGGTTCCCCCGATCGGGAGTCCAGAGCTCAAATTAGAAATGGCTACGGCTACTGGGCTAAATTGCCAACAAGAGGCCCCGGAGAGCAGGCAACCTCGAGCAAGGTGGCGGAGAGGGAGTCAGTCAATCCCCATTGAAAGTTCGAGCATTTTCGACCCTCGTAGACCAAAACCCACCGTTTGAGCCAAGGCCGGAAAATGGGATTTCGCCTTCGACAAGAGCCTGTCCCGCCCAATGGCGTCATCGACAACAGTGCCATCAAGCGACAAGCGCCGGGTCCCCAGTCGCACAGCGCCAACATGACGGGTTCCAGGCCGAGCCCTAACGTAGTGGCGGAATAATCGACGCGTGGGGCACCTGACGAAAGACTTCGCGATCGACAGGGCGATGCTCTTCCAACTCACGCAGCTGCCGCACTAGAACCTTCTGATGCGCTATGCCGAAAGCAATTGGTTGCGCGGGGATTTGAACTTACGAACTCTTCGCGAATTCTGCTTGACGACCCCCAAGAGCATTTATATGATTGAGTAGGCACTCATTATTGGCAAGAAATGGCGCGCCCTCTCAGCGAAGAAAAGCGGATCGCAATCCTCGAGGCGACTGCCGAAGTGGTGGCCATGCTCGGCGTGAGCGCCCCGACCGCGAAGATCGCCAAAGAGGCAGGCGTGGCGGAAGGCACGCTATTTACTTACTTCGCCAACAAGGACGAGTTGCTGAACCGCTTATATCTGGAACTCAAGATGGACCTTCGTGACGCCATGATGACCGGCTACCCTGGTGGCAAGAGCCTCATCGTCCGCAATCGCCACGTTTGGGATCGCTTAATCGGCTGGGGTTCGGCGCATCCCTTGAAGCGGAGAGCGATGAGGCAACTGGCCGTGTCGGACCGCATCACCGAAGAAAGCAAGAAGATGGTCGGGGACGCATTCCGGGAATTCGACGACATGATGCGTGAGTGCGCGGCCGGTGGTGCAATGAGGCACCAGCCTCCGTCATTCGTGTCGGCGATTATGAGTGCGATCGGCGATACGACGATGGATTTCATCATGCGCGAGCCTGCACAGGCAAAGCGCTACACAAAGGCAGGGTTCGACGCGTTCTGGAATGCAGTCGCTGGATGATTTTTTGTTCCGTTAATGAGCGCGTACTCGCTCACGCCTCACGGGAAAGGAAACACCATGGAATACGCAACGCTCGGCAATACAGGTCTCCTGGTCTCGAAACTCTGCTTCGGAACCATGACGTTCGGGGACGGCAGAGGAATCTTCAAGGCCATCAGCGCCGTAGGCCAGGCTGGGGCCGACGAACTGGTCAAGACGTCAATTGACGACGGGATCAACTTCTTTGATACGGCTGACAATTACACGGAGGGTGAAAGCGAAAAGATTCTCGGGCAATCACTGAAGAACCTTAACATCGCGCGGAAGGATGTGGTGATCGCGACGAAGGTCTATAGCCGCGTCGGCCGAGGGCGAAATGACATCGGCGCTTCTCGCGGCCACATTATGGACGCTGTAGAGGCCAGTCTCCGCCGCTTGCAGACCGACCATATCGATCTGTACCAGATTCATGGCAACGATGCCGTGACCCCTGTTGAAGAGACGCTTCGCGCTCTCGACACCTTGGTGCAGCAGGGAAAGGTCCGCTACATCGGCTGCTCCAACTGGCAGGCATGGAAGCTCGCCAAAGCCCTTGGCACCTGCGAGTTCAGGAACCTGGCCCGATTCGACACGCTTCAAGCTTATTACTCGATCGCCGGCCGCGATCTCGAACGGGAAATCGTTCCCCTGCTGCAATCCGAAAAGGTCGGCCTGCTCGTATGGAGTCCGCTTGCCGGTGGCTTGCTGTCCGGCAAGTACAGCCGGATGAACCAGAAGCCCGCAGATTCGCGCCGCACTAACTACGACTTTCCGATCGTGGACAAAGAGCGGGCCTGGAAGATCCTCGACGTGATGGCTCCGATCGCGAAAGCACATGGCTGTAGTCCTGCACGTCTCTCGATCGCATGGCTCTTGGCCAAGCCTGTAGTAACCTCGGTCATCATTGGCGCAAAACGCCTCGACCAGCTTCAGGATAATCTCGCGGCGGCTGAACTCATACTCACCCAAGACGAGCTTAGGCAGTTGGATGAGGTCAGCGTGCTTCCCCCTGAATATCCAGGGTGGGTGCTGCCATTCCAGGGAGCCGACCGTCTGGAGCCAGTTGATCGCTGGGAGCGTTTCCGCGAGGCGAAAAAGCCGCATTGATCACGGCCGTAAACGCTGTCCAAAGATCCGCACAGCCATCTGGCCGGCATCCTGTCGTTGGCGACAAAAGCCAAAAGGCCGCTCAACGAGAGCGGCCTTGAGGTCGGGTATGTGAAATTGGTTGCGGGGACACGCAACACCCGATTCTTGCGATTGGTCGAACAGGCAATTCCCTAGCTCGCCGCATAGCAATGCTTACTATGGTTCGAATCCCTCCACGTCCTACATCCGGCCGAGTCTGCGATATAGCGCGATATTCTGCGACGCAGCCGCGAAGGGGTCGAGTGACGTCACATTGGTCACCGACGCTACGGCGGCGTTCGGCTCGGACGGGATGAAAACAACTGCGTCGAACGCCGCGATGTTCACAGATGCCGCCGAAGCATTGATGTCGCGGCTCCCCACTCGGAACGGTTAAGCGCCCCCTCCCCGAGCCGGATTCCAACTGATCAGTCACGGGATGCTTTTTGCGTATGAACGGCGTGGTCGGCTGACGGGCCAGCCGTATCAGCTCGGCAGGGACATAGGCATCGTTGGTGGTCTGGATCGTCGCAAGACCGACCCAAGTGTCCCAGCGCAGCGTCGCAAGCGCGATGAAGGCAGCGCGACCAGCACGGCGAACAACGGAATGGCCAGCCGGGCCAAAGTGCTGCGCGAACCGATCGGTGCCGACGCCCACCCATTGGGTGGGGTGGAAGGGAACGAGGTTGCGGGTGGCGATACGGTGCGAGCGGCCGGCGGTGCAGCGACGCCCTGCTCCTGATTCAAAGCATTCTCTCGAACAATCATTCATCCACCAATGTAGACGACATCACCGCCAGCGCGATGTCGATCACGTTCGCCGCCTTCATCCTGGAGAAACTGTTCGATGCGCCGAGGTTCGCGCGCAACTTCCCGACGCTGCCGTTCGAGTCCAAGCGCTTTGCTCAGGGTCTAGCCGGCCAGTACTGCGACCTTGGCGCCGTAGCTATCCCGGTTCGCAGGTTTCCACTAATCGCTTAAGGCTCGCGCAGAGTTTGCTCTCTTTATCAATAAAGCCCGCGATCGCCATAAAGTGATTCGCTTCAGGCTGTTCAAATGACCAGCCCCTGAGTCCCCCCGCCTTCCAGGCGTGCAGATAGTCTGCCGACTGTCGTCGAAGCTCGGAACTCTCAGCGCCACCCACACTTACAAACAACGGTGGCGCGCGATCCGGCAGGCGAAGAAGTGGGCTCTGAGTTTGAACGATGTCTTCGGTGAGCTGCAGCATGGGCTGCAGCCAAGAAACTCGAAGCGGGCGCAAATCAAACAGCCCACTGATTGCAAAACCTCCTCGGATCACGTCGCGTGGCAACCCATAATCCTCCATCCATAGTGTGTTCAGCAGCATCGCAACCTGGTGGCCGCCAGCGGAATGTCCGGCCACGTATATCGGGCGACGACTACCGCTGAACGCTTTGCTCGAACGCTGAACCCAGGCGATCGCGGCCCGGCTTTGACGCGTGATTTCGGGCAGCGTGACCTTCGGACAAAGTGCGTAATTAGTTATCACCACCGTGAAGCCGAGCGCGACCGGCCCGCGCGCAACCCAGCTGAATTCTTTACTGCTGTTCGAACGCCAGTACCCGCCGTGGATAAAAACGAGAATAGGCGCGTCGGGATCTTGAGCCGGAAAGATGTCGAGTGTCTCTTCGAGCGTCGGTCCGAATGGCACGTCTAGAAGGCACTCAAGTTCGTCGCGTGCCTTCTTGCCTTCATTGATGTTGAATTCGGCGTACCGTTGAAAGTCGGGCGCCGACTTCTCAACGTCGTATTCCTTGTCGATTTCCTCCTGAGTGGCGAACTGCCGGTAGAGCGTCATAATTCCTCCAATAGACGATGAGCAGGTAGACCGACCAGGTCCGGCGGCAAATGCGTCAATGAAGCGAAATCGCCACCGGCGTCTAGCTGGCTCTCTTGCGCGCAACGCTCGCCAAAAGCTGCTAACTCTGACGCTCGAATGCCGCGCTAATGATGATGTCAACGTCGTCGCTGATGAGAGGCACTAATGTGCTAACGCCGAACTTGGTCCGCTTAATCTTCGCGGACGCGTCGAAGCCCACTGTATAGTGCTTGTTGAGCGGATTGACCCCTGCCCCGTGGAATACCGCGTGCAGGACGACCGGCTTCGTCGTTCCATGCAGAGTGAGATCGCCGACGACATCTGCTTTCCCAGGTCCGGTCATCGTGACCTTCGTCGCCTTGAACGAGATGTTGGGATACTTGGCCGTATCGAACCATTCTTCGCCTTTCAGTTCGCCGTTGAGCTCGGCGTTCGTCGTACTGATGCTAGCGGCAGGGATTCGGATGTCGAGCTTGCTCGCGGATAGGT
>Ga0210403_10005529_pt1 | contig 10707 bp, 10 predicted proteins | sample IncBWC19MmetaG_FD_150863 | JGI IMG/M metagenome (GOLD analysis project Ga0210403, IMG submission 150863) | Forest soil microbial communities from Barre Woods Harvard Forest LTER site, Petersham, Massachusetts, United States - Inc-BW-C-19-M | ecosystem: Environmental > Terrestrial > Soil >... | reverse complement strand
GGCCAGGGAGTAGCTTTCGGGGACGAGGCGTTCGCTTTCGCCGGCTTTGAGGCGCCAGAGGTAGATGCGCTCGAGGTCGGTGTCGCGATAGGCGAGGAGGGCGACTTCGACGTCGAAGGCGCGGGCGAGTTCGTCGAGGAGGAGGCGGAGGGATTCGGCGAGGCCCTGGTCGACCTGAAGCGTGGCGGTGACGCGGGAGAAGAAATCGTTTTGAGAGGCGAAGTGGCGGCTGCGGTCGGCGAGGAAGGCAAGGGCGGCGCCTCCGGCGAAGGTGCCTCCGACGAGACCAACCCAGGCGATGACGCGCATCCAGCCTATTTCGGCTTTAACCGCGGTGAGCAGAACGAGGATAAGGGCGAGAGCGCCAGCGAGGGGGATTGCGGCGCGGAGCCCCCAGCGCATACCTGCGACCCAGCAGATGAAGAGGTAGGGAAACCAAACGGGGACGGAGAGCGGGCTGACGTACATGAAGAAGCCGAGGGCGAGGAGGTCGCAGGCGATGGGGAGATGCCAGGAACGTTTGCGGAGGAAACGCTCGAGGGGGATGACCGCGAGAGAGAGAATTAGATAGGCGACGAGGAAAGAAATGGCGCGGCGGGCTGATTTGGGATCGGGCTGCTGGAGCAACGCGAGAATGGAAAGCAAAACAACGATGGGGCGCGCGTAGACGATTTGCCGCTCGAGATGGCGGCGGTCCGTTTCGTGGGGGCTCATGCGCGGGGACGCGATTCCTCTGCAAATAGTTTAGCAAGGCGCGGAGAGGGAGCGAGGCGGGTGTATGCGGGTTGCTACGGTTTAGGCAACGTGAGAGGAGCACACATAAATCTGTTTAGACCCAGGCTCGCTCAATTCTCTTGGTTCTCACCGAGAATAATCTTTGCGTCAGCGGCGCATTCTGCAAGCCTGCCTAACGCGACGGCGGCTTCAGAGTGTGCTCTATCCCCAAAGGAATCGAGATACTCGTTTATCGCGGGAAAATAAGGCTCGACCGCCGCGACGAATTCCGCTAGCTCCTTTCGGGATTTTCGCTCCAAAATCTCGCTCTTCAACTCATCGTCAGATATCGCCCACGTGCGCATCAAAGGGAATAGCTTCTTGAATTCTCGAGGAAGGGTGTTCAGCTCGGCGGTGTCGTCCAAAGGGGGCAGTTTTTCGACCAAATCGCAGACCGCTTCTACAGCCTGCAGTATTTCCTCTGAGGACTCCGGTTGGGAATAGAGAACGGGGCCATTCCTATAGATGTGCAAGCTCTCGGCTTGCTTCAAACGCAACTTGCCGAGCGCTTGCCTCAGACTGGGTAAACCCAGGAACTCCTTGATGTCTTCCGAGGAAGATCGCGAAAATACTTTCAGTTCAGGGAAATCTGGAACTCGGAGAGATGTTTCTTTGAGTTGGAACAGCTTGTCTCGCCGATTAATTGAAACAAGCTCCACATCGATGTCGGCCGGAATCTCAGCCACAACGAACTCGGCATTGGCGCGAAGTGTGACCTTATGTCCGGCCACGGTGATTCCAAGCTTATGGCGGAATATGTCGCCAGGCAGTGCCAAAATCTCCCATGGCCTCTCGGGATGGAAGGGGCTTGTGCAGACGTTCGCGTCATAGCCGTTAAGATTACGGACACTCTTCCCAAACTGTTTTGCGATCTTTTTTAGGAGCGCTATTGTGTCCGCTGTCATCTTACGTATACGATTCGACCGGTCCAATGGAAGTAGTCTACATCGAGAAATACTAGATCGAATATAAGCGAGGAAATGTAGGCCGACGCACCATTACTGCTAGTCTGACGTCCTTTCCAAGCAAAGGACTGGTTAAACGCTGAGGGCACTTTTGCGCCGAGAGGGTATGGCGCATTCACGTAGCGATTTGGCGGGTGCGCGCATCAATATTGTTATGAAGTTCAAGAAGATCGAACCCGACGCATTTGTGTGCAGTACATCGGCGGCGCGGCCATTTGGGTGTATGGAATTGTGGGCGGGAAACGAGAGGGCGCACCGCACGCTGGAGCTGGCGGGCCTGGAAGCGGACGTGATCGCCATACCTTCTGGCGCGGAGAGGGGCGGAGACCTTTCGGCTGTGTTTTCTTGCAGCGACAATATTGCGCGGGTGGTGCTGGCGGATTGTGTGGGGCATGGGTACGTAGCGAGCAAAGTGGCACGGCACGTTCATCACTTGCTCCATAAATTTCAAGATGTACGGGATACCGCGGGGCTGCTGGCGTCGCTAAACGATGAATTTACGTTGGATGCGGAGAAGTCGAGCGAAGCGTTGCGCTTAACGACCGTTGTCACAGGCACGTTTGACGGGGGGACGGGAGAATTTAATTTTGCGTATGCTGCGCATCCGCGGATGTTGCTTTGGCGGGCGAAAGAGGGAAAGTTTTCGGAGCTGGGAGAAGGATTGGAAAACTTGCCGCTGGGCTTTGTCACAGGAGAGATGTATAGCGAGCAGAGCGTTCAACTTCGCCCCGGGGATATGATTCTGGCGTTTTCCGATGGGGCAACGGAAGTGCAGTCACCCGGCGGGGAACAACTGACACCGCGAGGATTTCTGCAATTGGTGGAAACGACGCTGGCTAAGTTTTCTGGGGCGGTGCGGCTTCCTGATTTTTCAGCGGCGTTGCTGGAAGGCGTGCAATCCCATCGAGGAAGCCCGGAACTTGACGACGACGTTACGCTGCTGACGCTGCGGCGTTTGGGCTGAGAACCCGGGCACAACCAATCGAAATACCAAGAAGATAGGCACTGCGTGCCGTGCCCCTGGGGGATCTGTCGAGGGCTAGGGCTTTGCCGCAGCCTGCGCGGGCGGATGCTCTGCAAAATGTTGGTCAAGGCTCGCGCGGAATTCGGCTACGCCTTGCTGGATGTTCTTGTCGAGAGCCGCGACGACGGAGTTGATATCTTTCCCTCCTGCAGGCTCATCGTGGGTGTAGAAATGCGTCCAAACGACCGTGCTTGTCTTGATGTCGCGCATCTCCAATTCCAGTGTGACGCGGCCAACGATCGAGCCTCCCTCGACATCACGGAAGTCATACAGATGGCCGTGTAAGAGAAAATCTCCGCGAATATCGCTGCGCAAAGCGTAGACGCCATGGTAGTGGCCGGACGCGCGGAACTGGCGCAGCAAAATTTCAGCGATCATCTCCGTGGGCGGTTCGGCCCATTTTTCATATTCGTAGGTGCCCATGCTTTCGCCGTGGGAGCTGTAGACGATCTGGTCTTCGCGATAGATAGAAGGGGCGGTGATCCGGCCGATGAGCAGAGTGATCGGAAGAGTGTTCGCGTTCTCCGAGGCAGCCGAGTTTGGAGGAACGGTGAGCTGATAATACTTGCTGGGGCGGGCGGCGCCGCAGCCGGTCGCCAGGCTCGCGGCGAGCGCTAGCACAGCTAGAGCGCATCTACTGGCGATGGCCGCACGGAACATCGGAAGCTTGCCGCCGGCGGGCGGAAGTAGGGTCGGTCTCATCATGATTTCTTGATTTCCTCGCTTCATTGCTTCTCACCTGTTTTGTGTTCGCGCGGATTGGTGGCGCGAATGAGAGTGTAAGGACGCTTTTTGATGGTATCCGTAAATTCCTTGAGATTCTGGGAGACGCGGCGGAAATTGTCGAGAAGCTCGTCGATATTTTCGGTGTTGACGTCTAGAGTTTGGTCGATCCGGCCGGTGATATCGGTAAGATTCGTGAGGGATTTGCGAGCCTCGGCGACGGCTGCGCGGATATCGTCTTCGTTGTCGTCGAGCAGTTCGTCGATATGAGCGAGGGCCTTGTTGGCTTGCTCGGAGGTATTGTGCAGGTCTTTCAGAAGCGGTTCGAGCTTCTGGCTTACGGTATCCAGGTGCTGGATAGTGGATTTGATCTGCGGGCGATTTTCTTCGATCAGTCCGCGCGTCTGCTTAAGAGTCGCGGAAAGATTATCCTGGTTTTCATCGCTGAGCAGGTTATTGACGCGGTCGATCGTGGTCTTCAGTTCCACGGCGCGAGCATTCAAGTTCTGGACAAGTTGCTTCGCTTCGGGAGCAAGGTCATTGATCTGCGCGGTGAGCGCGTTGAAATCGACATAGGCATCCGACGGCAGCAAGGCGCCGGGAAGAGCGAGCGCGGACTGCGCGCCGCCCGGGAGAATTTCCAGGTGATTGTCGCCGAGAGGGCTCATGCTCATGATTTTGGCGTGACTGTCGATCTTGACAGGCAAGTCGGTTTGCACGCTGAAAACCACGTCGATTTGCGAGGGATTCTTTGGATCGATGGTAAGTTTGTTCACGCGTCCTACTTTGGGTCCACCTGCGTAACGCACGCTCGCACCCTGCTCGATTCCGCCGGCAAACGGAAAGTAAGCGTGATAAGTCTTTGCGGTGCGGCCAAAAGCGCCGGAGATCGCAAACACCATACCGATCAGAACTACGGCGGCAACAATGACGAAGAGTCCAACGAATACCGATTCACGCTTCCCTGCCATCACGTCCTCTTTCCCCTGCCAGTGCTCGTCACAAGCGGCGGTCTTGCGTGAGCATTTGCAGATAATCCATTTCGCGCGCGACTTCCGGCTCGGGCACGCGGTCCAAGAATTGGCGCAAGCGCGGCTGCGTGCTTGCGCGCATTTCGGCGGTTGTGCCGATGGCCACGACGTTACCCTTGTCGATGAGCACCATGCGATCGGCGATCAAATAGGCGCTGGCCAGTTCGTGCGTGACGACGATGATCGTCATGCGGAAGGCTTGCTTCAATTCCAGAATGAGCTGGTCGATGCCCGCGGCGATAATCGGGTCCAAGCCGGCGGAGGGTTCATCAAAGAAAAGAATTTCCGGGTCCATCGCGAGGGCGCGAGCGACAGCCGCTCGCTTTTTCATGCCGCCGCTGAGCTGCGATGGCATGTAATATTCAAAACCCGCCAGGCCGACCTGTTCGAGCTTGAGGCGAAGCATGATTTCAATGGTGGACTCCTCGAGCTTGGTGTGCTCGCGCAGCGGGAGCGCCACGTTCTCGCCGACAGTCATCGAGCCAAACAGCGCACCGCCCTGAAAGGACATGCCGATCTTTTTGCGAATCTCATCCATTTCGGCATCGGGAATCGCGGCAATGTTCTTGCCCTTGATCCAGATTTCTCCCGAAGTCGCCTTCTCGAGACCGACGAGCGTGCGCAAAAGCGTGCTCTTGCCGGAACCCGAGCCACCGAGGATGACCAGCGTTTCGCCGCGCTTCACGTCAAACGAAACGCCGTGCAGAATCTCCCGCTCGCCGTAGCTCACGCGCACATCGCGCAGGGAGAGCATTACCTCCGAGTCTAGCGAAGCCGTATTTTCAGTGTCCGTGGCCAAGATCGCTCTTTCCTAGCTTCCGCTCACAAAAAAGAACAGCGTTGTAAAAACCAAGTCGACCAAAACGACGAGAAAAATCGACATGACGACGGCCCGCGTGGTGGAGCGGCCGACCTGCTCCGCGCCCGCGCCGGTGTCCAGTCCTTCCTGGCATCCCACGGCGGTGATGGTTATGCCAAACATCACGCTTTTCACAAGGCCGGTCATGATGTCGCGAAGGAGCAGCGAATCCAGCGAGACCTGAACATAACGCACAAACGTAAAATCGGCCTGGGCTACGCCAAACAGTGAGCCACCCAGGATGCCCATGGCGTTGGCCCAGATGGTGAGGCAAGGCAGCATCACAATCATGGCCAGAAATTTCGGCGTAACCAGGAATCGGATCGGGCTGATGGCCATCGTTTCCAGCGCGTCGATTTCTTCGGTGACTTTCATGGTGCCGATTTCGGCTGCGAACGCAGAGCCGGATCGGCCAATCACCACGATAGCCGTGATGAGTGGGCCAAGTTCGCGCGACATGGAAACGGCGACAGCGGTGGCGACGTAGTTCATCGCGCCAAACCGCCGCAATTCGTAAGCGGCCTGGAGCGCGAGAATCAATCCGATAAAAAATGTAATAAGCGAAAGAATCGGCAGTGCGCGGACGCCAACATCCATGGCTTGCGAAATGGCGCGGCTCAAACGCAGCGGCTTGCCCTGGAAAGGGCCGATGAAAGTGTAATAAGCGGCGCGGCCTCCCAGCGTGGCGAGAGAACCAACGTAGGCCAGGCTGTCCATCACGCTGCCGCCGACTTGTGACACAAATTGCATCGCTATTCGCTTTGACTCAGCTCCATTTAGTGCAATTCACAGAAACCCAAAAAAATCCGGCCGCCCTGGATCAATTACACCTGGCCGGCGAGCGCTTGTTCTTCATTGTCGTAAACTTCAAAAATCTTGAGCAGGCGCGAGAGCTGCAAAACTTCGCGAGCGGAGGTGCTCAATCCAAATAGGATAAAACGAGAGCCAACGTCGCGCGAGGCCTTCAGTCCCTCGACCAGCGAAGCCACGCCTGAGCTATCGATGTACCGCACTTTGCTCAGGTTCATCACGACGCGAGGCGTGCGATTGTCGCGCACTTCTTTCAGTAGCGCCTTTCGAACTGCCGGGGAGTTCGCAAGGTCGATGTCCCCTGTGACATCGAAAATCGTGGTCTTATCAAGTTGCCGGCTGGAAATCTGCACAGTAGTTTCTCCTTCGAACTCTTACGATTTCACTTGTTGCTTCGGCGCGCGGACATACTTGACCAAGCGGAGACGATTGGTCCCATTCGCGCGCTTGAATTCGACGACGTCCATGCTCTGCTGAATAAAATGCAAACCGAGTCCGCCGGGCCTCACTTCTTCGAGTGCTCGCATGCACAACTTCGCGCGCTCGATGGACGGCCCGCGATCGCTCAGAAGAATCTCGAGACCCTCGGAGGGTTTGTGATCCTCTTGACGGTGCACGGAGCGGAAAGACATTTCAATGGGGCGGTCGGGCCGGCCTTTATACGCGTGACGAATGATATTGGTGAGCGCTTCGTCGACGGCACGAGTAACGGCACGGCAATCCGGCTCGGAGAATCCGAACGCTTCGGTAAGACGTTCCACTGCTCCGCGCACCGCGCAGAGCAAGCTGGGATCGCTGGGCAATTCGAGCCTCAGCAGCAAGCCGCGGCTAGAGTCTCCGTTGCGCTCTTTGGCCTTGTTTCGTCGAACTGGATGCAGAACTTTCATGTGAATCTCAGTCTCGCCACAGCTCTGCTTCGCGTGCGAAGCGATGTCACCGCACCGTCCATCAACCTCATCAGCGTAGCTAAAGCTTGTACGGCCGCTCCCATCAACCACGGAGAACAGAGGCGGAACAGAGATCCTCAGGCCTGGGCTGAGTTTTGCTAGGCGTACTGTAAGCGTTTGGGGCCGCTTCTTGCAATCCCCGCATCGAAAATTTAGATGTTCTGGGCAAGAGGTTAGGTTCATCGAAGAAATGGCGAGCCATAGGGCCTTACCGGAAGGTAAGCCTGAGAAACGAGCTCGCTGGTTTTCAGCGGCGCTTTTCCCTCGCGGGAAAGTAGCGTAAACTAGGTAAATCGAACGGTGGTGGGAGTAGCTCAGCTGGTAGAGCGTCGGTCTGTGGCACCGAATGTCGCGGGTTCAATCCCCGTCTCCCACCCCAACCTTCCTTCTTGCGCAAGACTCCAGTACTCTAGTCACCTTTTGCGGCGAGACTCTTACTAAGAAACGACAAATTGTGCCGATGACTCTGATTCAATGCGAAGCAGTGCTGTTCGATATGGACGGCGTGCTGGTGGATTCCACTCCCGCCGTCGCGCGCGTTTGGACCGGCTGGGCTCTCGAACATGGCTTGGTGCCCGAAGAAGTCGTGCGCCGAGCCCATGGAAGGCCAAGCCTGGCTACGATCATCGAGTTGCTGCCGAATGGCGATCACGACGCCGAGGATCGCGAAGTCGAGCGACGCGAGATAGAAGACATCGCGGATGTACTTGCGCTGCCCGGAGCGCTGGCGCTTTTGCAAGCGATTCCACCGCAGCGGTGGGCCGTTGTCACGTCGGCAACTCGCGCACTGGCGGAAGTGCGCCTTCGTGCCGCGGGCTTGCCCATGCCGCAACATCTCGTCACGGCGAGCGATCTTAAGCGCGGCAAACCCTTCCCCGATCCGTACCTGAAGGGTGCGGAAATTCTTGCCATGGCGGCAAACGACTGCGTTGTGGCGGAAGATGCCGCGTCGGGAGTCCGCGCGGGCAAAGCGGCTGGCGCTCGCGTGCTGGCGTTGCGCACCACTTCAATCGATGCCGAACTCTTGAGCGCCGGCGCGGATTGGATTGCCGAGGACCTAAGCGCACTCTCGCTCGAAACAGCAGGAGGCACCGCTGGTCTTACATTTCGCCTGCAGGAGAAGAAGTAGGGCGAGGCCGCGTCAAAAAGAGATACAATTCCGCGTTTCTCTGAGTGGGCTGATTCCGCTCTGATGGGGGAAAGTCGCAATGAGCACTACCAAACTCCGCAAGTTTTTTTTGGCGTTGGCTATAGGCTTCACAGCCTTAACGATGGACCTTCAAGCGCAAGACAAAGACGCAAAACCCGCTGACAAGGCAGCGGACGCAGCGGCCGCGCCCGCGCCGACGCCAAAGGAAGAGTCGTCCGTCACGGAACACTCGATCAAAATCGGCTCGCAAACCATCCCCTATAAAGCGACGGCGGCCACGGTCCTTCTAAAAAACGAAAAAGATGAGCCCACCGCGCTTCTCTACTCGACGGCCTATACGCGCAGCGACGTGAAAGACCCAAGCACGCGCCCCATCGCTTTCGTTTATAACGGCGGGCCGGGCTCCTCTTCCGTGTGGCTGCACATGGGATCGTTCTCGCCCAAGCGCGTCGTGACGGTGAACGCCGACGCCACGCCGCCCGCTCCCTATAAGCTCACGGACAATGCGAATTGCCTTCTCGACAAAACGGATTTGGTCTTCGTCGATCCCATCGGAACGGGCTTCAGCCACGCCGTCGGCAAGTCCCAGGACAAGGATTTCTGGGGCGTCGATCAAGACGTGAAGTCGCTCGCGCAGTTCATCAACACGTACATCAGCCGCAACAACCGCTGGAACTCCCCCAAATTCTTAATCGGCGAAAGCTACGGAACGTTTCGCTCGGCGGCACTTTCCAATTATCTGCAATCGCACGATGGCATGGACTTCAACGGCATCGTCCTGATTTCTTCGGTGCTCGATCTCGGCACCATTTCTTTTAATCCCGGCGAGGACATGCCCTACGTTTTCTATCTGCCGAGCTACGCGGCGACGGCGTGGTACCACAAAGTGCTGAAAGACCGCCCCGATAATTTGCCCGCTTTTCTTGAAGAAGCGCGGAACTTTGCGCAAACGGGATATCTCAGCGCGCTTGTGAAAGGCGCAAAGCTTGGAGCCGCGGAAAAAGCCGAGGTCGCCAAACAGCTTTCGCGCTATACCGGCCTGAGCGAAGACTACTTGATCAAAGCCGATCTGCGCGTAAACCTGCCGCAGTTCATGAAGGAGCTGCAGCGCAGCCGCGGATTAACCACCGGCCGCCTCGACGCCCGCTACTCAGGATATAGCTACGATCTTCTTGGCGAATACGCCGAATACGATCCGCAGGACACTTCGACCAACGGCCCTTTTACTGCAGCCTTCAACACCTACGTTCGCGAAGACCTGAAGTTCGGGCAAGACAAGGTTTACCACACTGGGGCCGACGAAGCGGGAAACAGTTGGGATTGGAAACACCGCGGCGGAGAGAACTTCGGCTTTCCAGGCTCGCCGAACGTCGAGGGCGATCTAATTCAAGCCATGCTGACGAATCCGCATTTGCAAATCGAAGTCGAAAACGGACTCTACGATCTGGCCACTCCGTTCTACGCCACGGAATTCACGATGGAGCATCTCGGCCTGCCGGAAAAGCTCCAGAAAAATATTCACCTTCAGTATTACGACGCGGGGCACATGATGTACCTGCGCGATGAAGACTTAACCAAGCTCAAAGCAAATATCGCGAACTTTATCGAGAGCGCTTCGAAATAGCGCGCCGACAATATCATCACCATGTTGTTAAACGGCGCGATTCGTGCAGCCGCGCGAACCTCACACCACGGATTGCGTCCATCCTGCACTGCTCTTTCCGGATCGGTTGGCAGCCGGGGACTGCACAAATCTTTCCGAATCTCCAGATAACCTTTGAGCACGTCTGCGGAAGGTTACACAACGCTGACGCTTCTGTTGGCTTACAATGGTCTCTGTTGTTAAGTGCTCGACCTACCTCGATCCTTCAGGTGATCTGACTTAGGAATCATGGGAACCCCTACACAGCCGGCACAAGCACAGGTACCGCCATCTCCACGCAAATTCGATACCGCTCAGCTCATCACCGCCATGCTCAAGGCTCACGGCCACGTTAGCGACCTGATTTTTTCACCGGGCCGAGCGCCGCAAATTGAAGTCAGCGGCCAGCTCGTCGAGCTGAAATTCAAGGGCCTCGAATCCCTCACGGCGCAAGATACGGACAACATAGCGCGTGACTTGATGGGCAGGAATGAACATCCGATCAGCAAGCTTGAACAGGAAGGCTCCGCGGACCTTTCTTACGGCATTGGGGGAGTGGGAAGATTCCGCGTGAACATCTTTCGCCAGCGAGGAAGCTGCGCGGTGGTCATGCGCGTGATCCCGGACCGCATTCCCAGCTTCGAAGAACTGCATTTAGCGCAAAAGCTGCGGGATATCGTTCAACTGAGAAACGGAATCGTGCTGGTTACCGGGCCGACCGGCTCGGGGAAATCCTCAACCCTCGCCGCGATCATCGACACGATGAACACCGAGAAGGCATT
>Ga0210403_10005528_pt1 | contig 10708 bp, 12 predicted proteins | sample IncBWC19MmetaG_FD_150863 | JGI IMG/M metagenome (GOLD analysis project Ga0210403, IMG submission 150863) | Forest soil microbial communities from Barre Woods Harvard Forest LTER site, Petersham, Massachusetts, United States - Inc-BW-C-19-M | ecosystem: Environmental > Terrestrial > Soil >... | reverse complement strand
CATCGCGCGCAGAGCCGCTTCGGCCGGCGGATCGGGACGCTCCCCGGACGTCTTGGATGTCCTCATCGTCGGTGCGGGCCCCGCGGGAATCAGCGCTTCGCTGCGCTCCATCGAGAAAAAGCTTAATTACGTCACCTTGGACGAAGGAGAAATGGGCGGCACCGTCGCGAAGTATCCCCGCCAGAAGCTGGTAATGACCAGTCCCGTGGAATTCCCCTTGCACGGAAAATTCAAGAAGACCGAGCTCAGCAAGGAGGAACTCATCGCCTTCTGGAATAAGGTCCTGCAACGAGTCGATTTCAAATTTCGCCAGGGTGAGAAGGTGAATGACATCAAGAAGGGGGAAGACGGCATCTTCACTGTTGTGACTGCCAAGAACCAATACCGCTCCAACGTGGTGATCCTGGCGCTCGGCAAGAGCGGCAGCCCGCGCAAACTTGGTGTCAAGGGAGAAGATCTCCCCAAAGTTATGTATCGCCTGATTGAAGCGGACCATTACATCAACAAGAAGATCCTGGTCGTCGGTGGCGGCGATAGTGCGATTGAAGCCGCAATGGGGCTGGGCCACCAGGTTGGCAATCAGGTCACCCTCTCCTACCGCAAGGAAGCGTTTAGCCGCATCAAAGAGCGAAACGCGCAGCGCATTGAGGAATCTGCCCGCAAAGGCAAGGTCAAGGTGGTTTTCAACTCTGCGCCCGTGGAGTTCAAAGAAAAGTCCGTGACTCTCGAAGTCAACGGCGTAAACCAGGAATTACCCAACGACTACGTCTGGATCTTCGCCGGTGGCGAACCGCCAACAGCCTTCCTTAAAAAGATCGGCGTCGGATTTGGGGCACAGGACCTGACAGCGACGGGTAGCAAAGAGGCAAAACAGGCAAAGCAGGCTACACAGGGCGCTCTCGTTCAAGTGTAGAGAATCAAAGCCCCAGACTACAATTTCTTCTCTCAGCTTGCAAACTGCTCCTCCCTGATCCGCTCTTCCAGAGAGTGGTCGGGATCAAACAACAACTTGACCATTCTTGATCGATCTTCCAGCACTTCCACCGAGACGATCTCCAGGAATTCCTTGAAATCCGCGGACACACTCAAGGACCGTTTGTGTGGGTCCAGGTTTTCAAACTCAACGACCGATGTGTGCGGCAGCAGAGCTCCCCTCCAATGCCGCGGCCGGAATGGGCTGACGGGAGTAAGAGCGAGCACATTGGTCCCAAGCGGAAGGATAGGTCCATGCGCTGAAAGGTTGTAAGCCGTGCTGCCTGTCGACGTTGCCACTATGACGCCGTCCGCCGCAAGCAGGGGGACCCTAACAACGCCGTCGATGGAAATCCGAACGTTCGCTGTCTGCCGCGTATGGCGCAGGATGGATACTTCGTTGAAGGCAAACGACTCCTCAACCTTTCCATCAACGGTTTTCGCCGTCATCCGCAGCGGGTGGAGGATTACCTCCTTGGCTGCCTGAATCCGTTCAATGAGCAGGTCCGGCCGGTAGGCGTTCAACAGAAACCCGACAGTTCCACGGTTCATCCCAAAGATCGGGCGCCCCAGGTCCAGATATTCATGGATCACGTGGAGTACGAGTCCGTCGCCACCTAACGCGATGATCACATCGCTTTCCTCCGGCGGCACGAACTTGTATTGCGCAGCTAGTTCGCGACGGCTCGCGTTCGCGCGACTCGAACCAGAATCAACACAGGCAATTCGCGGGAGCGACAAACCGCGCTTGCCGACAAAGTGTTCGGTACTTGCCATTGCGTTTGCCTCCGCCGGCCAGTCATCAGCTCTGCCGGAGGGCTGCACTTCAATTTTAGGGAGAAAACAGTGCCGAAAGAGCAAACGGTCAAGCTGTGGTTACGCATGAGACAACTGACCGAACGGGCGGGCCTTCTGTCATTCTCGAGGCGAACGGCAAGACACATTTACGCGGTCAAACCCGACCGTGATACAACTGGAACACTCTCGGAGGGTGGCCTCTAAACAGCTTGCGTTTTTTGTAAACTGCCTATGATGCTCTTTTTCCTCACGATCCTGTTGCTCCAGAAACCGGCTGCTTCACCCAGCCCAGCTCCCCAAACCACCGCCACGGCTAGGCCCTGTGCGGGTTCCTGGAATGAATCGGCGCTTGGAGCCAAAAAGAAGCCGCCAAAGAATGCGCCCAAAGCATTACAAGACACTCCTGGGTGCATCGAACTATCCGCTTCGCCGTTCGACATTCAGGAATACTTGCAGTCCTTTTCTCGAGACCAGCATTGGACCATTCTCGATGAGCACGTGACCGAGGATTCCTGGATTCTTTCACTGGCCATGAGCAAAGACGAACTCGTGGGATCCACAAAAGCACTCTCCAACTCTGAAAAAGTGCAGTGGCGGAGCGGCATCGCTATGGTTCAGATCAGCAGCGCGACGTTGCCCGACGGATTCACCCGCACCATCGTCCGCGCCAGATTCCGCGGCTATGGCGAAGCCGCGGACAAGTTCGCGACGCAGCGCCAATATTGGGAGTTGGAGTCCAACGGCACTCTGGAAGCATCCATTGTTTCCAGCCTGATGGCTCGCTTCAAATCGGCATCGTAAGGTTATTCGCTGAATTCAAGTTTCGCTGCTTCCCGCTCGTGCCCTGTCCTTTTCCCTGCACCAATGGGCAATTGCGTTCTCGTTTCAGAATAAGCACACTCCTTGGTTATGTGACCATAAGCCTGCGGGCCTGTGATAAATTCGAACAACCGGCCTGAAGTTTTCGCATAGAAGCATCCACGGAGAACTGAGTGGCGCCTTTCGAGCCTGCTGTGCAGCCTGCCGCCAAGCGGAGACGGCTTGTTCTATCGCTCGTCGCATTCAGCTGGTTTGCGCTGGCCATAACCTTCCTCGCGGGGCCGGCTCATGCTCAGATCTCGCCGGGACCACTTTCCAAAGCTCATCAATCGTTGTCAGGTACCTCGCAATGCTCCAGTTGTCACCAATTTGGCGCCAGCGTGCCGACCTTCAAATGCCTCGATTGCCACAAAGAGGTAGCACAACGTCTGGCTGCGAAAGACGGGTACCACGCGCGCCTGGAAATGAAGAACCCGAATGGTAAAGACTGCGTGCGCTGCCATCTGGAACACAACGGTTTAGACTTCGGCCTGATCCACTGGGAGCCATCACAAAAGCAGTTCGATCACCGACTTACGGGCTACAAGTTAGAAGGCAAACACGCAGACGTTGCCTGTGAGAAGTGCCACATGCCCGGTTACATGGTCGCGGATCAGCGCGCGCTCATCAAGATGAAGGACCCTTCGAAATCGTTTTTCGGATTGGCACAGAACTGCGTTAACTGCCACAAAGATCCGCACAAGGGCCAGCTCGGAAACGAATGCCAGACCTGCCACAACTTCACGGATTGGAAAGCCGCGAACCAGTTTGATCATACGAAGACCCACTACCCGCTGACCGGCCTCCACCTCAAGGTTAAGTGCGAAAAGTGCCACAAGCCAGACGTACCTGGCGGCCCGGCGCGTTACAAAGACATGAAGTTCCAGGCGTGCAATGATTGCCATATTGATCCGCATAAAGGCTCTTTCAAGCAACGCTGCGAAGAATGCCACACCACGGCAGGGTGGAAAAAATTGCTGCCGCGCTTTGAGTTCGACCATTCGAAGACAAAGTATCCGCTCGTCGGAAAGCACATCCAGGTCGAATGCACGCAATGCCATCTGAATGGTGAATTCAAAAAGCCCCTGCCGTTTGCTAATTGTGCGGGCTGCCACAAACCCGACCCCCACAAAGGCCAATTCGAAGCTCGCCCGAAAAAGGGTGAGTGCGCGGAGTGTCATACCCTCAATGGCTGGAAGCCCTCCTTATTCGGAGTGAAGGAACACGACACATCGGGCTATCCGCTAAAAGGCAAACACGTTTCCGTCGAATGCGCCAAATGCCATCTTCCTGCCGGCAAGGACACCATTTACAAGGTGAAATTCGCGCTTTGCGCGGACTGTCATAAAGACGCTCACGACGGCCAGTTCGCCGCGGCACCGCATTTCAACAAATGCGAGGATTGCCACACCGTGCGCGATTTTCACCGTTCTCTCTTTACCATCGCCCAGCATCGCAACACTCGTTTTGCCTTGGCCGGAGCGCACGCCGCCGTACCCTGCGCCGATTGTCACAAGGTGGGAGCCGCGGGCCGCACCGACAAAATCATGCCGTTCCACTTTAAAGATCTCACTTGCACCGCCTGCCACTCAGATCCGCATCACGGCGAATTCAAAGATCGCATGGCGCGGCGGCGTGCCGACGGCACACCCTTGGGCTGTGAAGCCTGCCACAACGTAAGATCCTGGATAGATGTAAATGGCTTTGACCATGCGAAAACGAAGTTCCCGCTTCTCGGCGCGCACCGTGTGGTCCAATGCGGCGCCTGCCATAAGGCGCCCGTGGGCACGCGCCAGGTGCAGTTCAAGGGCACCTCGCAAATTTGTGGGGATTGTCACAAAGACGCGCACGCGGGCCAATTCGCGAAGGCTGGGAAGACTCCGTGCGCCGAGTGCCACGATTCGCAGCGCTGGAAGCCCTCAACCTTCAATCACGATACTCGCACTCATTTCCTGCTCCAGGGCGGGCACGCCAACGTTCCTTGTGACAAGTGTCACAAGCAGACGGCCTTGTTTGACGGAAATCCTGTGATCCTTTACAAGCAAGTTCTTACCAAATGCGCGGATTGCCACGGGCCAAATGTGCGTCCACTCTAATTTGGCGCCGGGGCAGGGAAGCATCGGGCGCTTGCTCCCACGCCCATTAAGAATCTCGAAATAGCGGATGCGGAGCGAAAGAGTCAGGAAGCTCCTGCTCGAATTTGAGCACTTCTGTCGGATTATAGAAATACTCTTTGCCACACCCATCACACCGGACGCTGAAGCGGCCTTCGAGGGAAGGACGAGTGGCGACCGGATCGGTCTCGGCGAGCGGGATCCTATGCCTGTAGAAAAGGTTCTGCCGAAGATGAAACCAGTGGTTCTTGCAGAGCACCACCCAGCAATAGTGGCTATCTACCCACATTTCTTTCTGTCTGGCTCCCGGTTGGTTCGTTTCTCTGGGAACAGCCGAACGCGCTCCAACCGCGATGCCTGTGTCGGCGGCAGTCGTCTGTTCTCCTCTCGACGTTTTCTGAGTTCGACGGGCGCCCGCATGGGCCGCCTTGAGGGCAAAGAAGATTCGCAGCACAACCATTGCGCTGCCCACGGCTAATAATAAGAGGATAAGCCGCATAGCATCTCCAAGTCGTAACAATGATTGGGTGGGATAATCAGTGAACCTAGATCAGCGATTCAAGTTGAATCCTACTTCTTTTGCCCAGCAACTTCCAGAAAAGTTCTTACAGTGTGGATCCAGCCGCTCTTACGGTCGACCCGGCTTTTTTAGGCAGGGGGCCTCAGCCGCCGCTGTTCCAAATGCTCGAAATACAGAGGATAGGCCTCAAGTTTGCAAACAGAATTTGCGCTACCAAGCCGGCCAGTTGCCAAATCTTCCGTAAGGTATTCATAAACAATGGCTTACGGTTTGGCAGTTCCACGAGCCTCTTTGACGCTGAGCAAGAAGTCAATCGCGTTTTCGTGCGTAAATCTGAGAGGGTCCATCATTTGGCGGTCTGGCGACTCCGCCTGCCGCGCACTGCGCCCGCAGAAGATTGCTATGGACAGTCAGGCGCGAAGCCCACGAAGTACGTTGATTGAAGGTGCGTGGGCCGCCTTGGCAAGACCCGTGCTGGTAGTGAGCAGACTTGGAAGGTGAATGTTGTTAGCTAGCGCTGCCACATCTCGCCAGGGTATTTACAAGAGTCGCGGCGTCCGCCGCCTTGCAAGCTGGCTCGATGCTATGCCGGACCCGCCCCTCGCGCTTGAGATCGGCGTGGACCGAATCGCCGCAATTCGGTGGGCACGAAACGGCTCCGCTCATGATATTGCCATTGAGCCTCTTCCGCGGGGGGCCGTTGTGCCGTCTGCCGTCGAGACGAATCTGGTGAATGCTGACACAGTTCGTGCGGCCATCTCCAACGTGTGCAAGCGACTTCACGCAAAGGACGAAGATATCGCATTGCTCTTGCCGGATCAGGTGATTCGCGTCTTCGTGCAACACTTCGATGAGTTTCCTCGCTCTCCACAAGAGGCACTGCCGATGCTCCGCTGGAAGCTGAAAAAGAGCGTACCGTTTGCCGTTGACGAGACTGTGCTTTCTTACATGCGACAGGCGCCGCGGGGATGTGGCGTGGATGTCCTTACAGCGTTTGCCAGACTTCGCGTGCTGCGTGAATACGAAGAGCTGGTGGAATCTGCTGGACTTCGCGCCGGCGTCATTCTAAGTTCCTCGCTTGCTGCCATGGCGTTGCTGGAGGAGCACAACACGGGGCTCCTTGCTCGCGTTTCAGATACTGTCCTGACGACCGCCATCGTCCGCGATAGCATACTGTGTGGGTATCGCTCCACCGAGCTTCCAGCGTGTGGCAACGATCTGACCCCGCAAATGCTTCTTGAGGAAATCTTCCCAGCGATCGTTTATTACAAGGAGATCTGGCACGAAAACATCCAGTTGATAAGACTGGCCGGGCTCGGCGCACGGCTGCCAGAGTTTGTTGGGCCACTGCAGAGCGAGTTTCAGTGTTCGGTGAAGTCACTCTTGCATTCGGCCGTTTCGGAAGGGCGCGTTGCAGAAGATGCGCGGCCCCTGGCCGACAGCGAACTGGAAGGCCTGGTTGGCTGGATGGCGAATCGTGGATAGCTTTTCCCGGAATTTCCGCGAGGTGCTTTAGACCATGCGAGTAAGGCTGAATCTAGCGACCAAACCGCTCGAAACCCACCGCCGGTTCTTCGTATTTTCGGGTGCCACGGGTGCGCTGGCGTTTATCATATTCCTGGCCTTGGCCTGGCACGTTCATTCCGTGCGCAAGGCTGACGCGGCTTTCCGGTTGCAAAGCGACAGCGTGCTCCATCGAATCGATACGCTGACCGCTGAGCGGGAAGAGTTGGAACGCTTTTTTTCTGAGCCCATTAATGACCAACTCCACGATCGGGCGACATTTGTCAATACGCTCCTGGACGCGCGCAGCTTCAATTGGACCCGCATGTTCATGGACCTCGAGAGAATCTTGCCGGGCGGTGTGCGCGTGCTGAGTATCGAACCCAAACAGGTGAATGGGCAAGCCGCCGTCAGACTCACCGTCGGCGCAGCCAGCGAGGAAGACCAACAGAAATTCTTGCGGGCATTGGAGCAGTCCGGCGCGTTCTCGCATTTGCAGCTCACCAACGTCCATGCGCCCCATCAAGATTCAACCGGAGATCAGGTGATTTTGGAGCTTACGGTTATTTATTCGAGGGCATGATGAAGCTTCAATTTCATCGTCGGAAGACCATCATCGCCGCTGGGCTGGCTCTCTTGATTGGCGCCGACGCCGCCATGGCCATTTATTCCGTGAGCATGGCTTCCAGGCGCTCGCCCCAGCAGGATCTCGTTGCGCGGACCACACAACTCAAGGTCTTGCAAGCCGACGTCGAGCGTGCTCGCGATATCAAAAAAGATACTCCAGCTGCCAAGCGAGACTGTGATGCGTTTGAGAATTCGCTTTTGGCAGCCGGCACTGGCTATTCTGTCGTTTCTTCCGAACTCGCCGATATTGGCCGCAAAGCCGGGTTGCAAATCAGCTCCCTCGGCTTTCACCAGAAAGACCTTGCAGGCCGCGGCATCTCTGAAGTTGCTGTTGACGTCACGGTCGCCGGCGATTACAAGAGCGTGGTCCGTTTCTTGAATGGTTTGCAGCGTTCGGCAAACAACTACGCTGTGGACAGTCTCGCTCTGACTAAGGAATCTGCCCAAGGCGCTCCTTCCGGCAGTGTGAAAGTTGATTTCCATTTGAAGGCATATTTCAAGGCGGGAGCTTGAAGAAAAAAGCCAAAATCGAGAGGACCGTCCTCGCCGCGCTGGTACTCGCCGCGGGATCCCTTTGGTATTACTACGTTCACTCCGGATTGGGATCTGCGCGCGCAGGTTCCTTTCTAATCGCCTACAAACCAATTGGCGCCGAGAGTCCACGGCTCCACCTTGATCGCGTTCAAGCTGCCAAGAACACGGAATACGGTTCAACAATCCGCGATATCTTCAGCCGCGAGCTGCCTCCTCCACCTCCAGTAATTGTTCCAGTAGTAGAGGCTCCGGTTTATGTGCCGCCACCACCTCCCCCTCCACCACCGCCGCCGGAGCTTCCCCTGAAGTTTTTTGGTGCCGGCACCGTCGTGGACGGGTCGAGCCGTCGTGCTTTCCTCAGCAACGGAGAGTCTGTTTACGTTGCTGCAGAAGGCGATACCGTGCTTGGCCGGTATCGCATTATCAAAATCGGCCGTGCGAATCTTGAGTTTGAGGAAATTGGCACTGGCCGCCACGGCTTCACCCCTCTCGAAGATCAAGAGTCTGCATTGTGAGATAGTTACCCAGGCCTTTAGTACTACAAACCGCCAATTCCAGCAAATACGCTCAAGCCGATCACATCCCGGATGATTTCATTCAACCTGCCCCGCATGCATTCTCCACAGCCCTGACTTTGGGAGAGCCTGTCCAAAAGAACAGGTAACTTTTGTCTCTCCTGTCAGTTGACACGCATAGGAGTACGACCGGATGCTATCCAGTAAGGGGCGGTCACACCATGAAATGCTTACCATTTGTCGTTGCATTTACAGCACTGGTTCCCTCCCTGGTTTGTGCGCAGAACCAGCAGTTTTCAGACTGCCGCACATTGGAGGCTACCGGAAATTTTGTTGGAGCGGACGAAGCTCTGGTGAACGGGTTGGTATGCAAAGTGAGGAAGACGAAAACCAATTCGGCGGCGTCCACGCAAGTTGCGGGAGAAGCTGCGGAAAGGTCCGTGGCCCGTTCGGGTGTCATTGAGCCGGAATCTCCCCGGTCCACGGAGAAAGCAGGCGCAAGCTCTGCGGGCACAACGCCAACGCCAGGAGCGACTCCAGGCTCTGCGGCGAGCGATTCTACAGCGGGCGGAGCACCGCAGTCTTCGTCCTTTGAGATGATCCCCAAGATGACCCTCGGGGAAATCGCGCGGGCGTACCGGGAAAAAGCTGAGAGGCGAACAATAACTGCGCCCCAAGCAGGCGGCTTGGAAGGGAACAAGCCTACGAGTAAAGATGAGCCGGTAGCGAATCTATCTCATAAAACGCCAACACCGGCAACAACTGCTGAACTCCAACCCGCCGGAAGGACGCAAGTATCCCCGGCGGCAGAGGCACCAGCGGCAGCGAAGAAGGAAGAAATTACGGCTGTAGGTCCTGCAACGGTGCTATCGACTCCTGCAGCGGCGCCGGGGAACGCGAAGAAGGAAGTAATTGCCGTTCCACATCCGCAGCCGAACGCGGTAAAGCAGGAAGCAGGCCTGGCAACTGCAGGTTCGCTTCTCGAGCCCGCGGTGAAACGCGAAACAAATTTGGCAGCCGAAGCGGAAACATCTGCCGGCGCTCCCGAAGTTCGAGCCCCGGTACAGCCAGAAATAGTTGCATCATCGCAAGTGACTCTGGCAAAGGAACAGACCTCAGCAAGCCTGGTGCCTGGCGCGCGGGAAGACGCGCCCGAACCCGAGCCAGAGCGGTCGATGAAAGTGGAACTGTTTGCCGCTTCACAGCCGCCTGCAGCAGATCTTCCACTGCAGCCCACCGCGAATACTGCCGCAGAGGACGGTCCATTCAAAGAAGGACAGGAGTCAACCTGCATCAAAAACGTTTCCTTGGGAAGTATCGATAAGGAGAAACTCTTCCTGGCAATTCCGGAATGGGCATCGAAGTGGCATGAAAGGAATCAGAGGCGGTTTCCCGGAATCTGCTTTTCGGACTCACTTATGCCCGGGGCGCGGAATTATCTGGTTGTCTTCTATACGGCGGCGCCGCAGGTTGCGACAACCGAGTCGTTGGCAAAGATCTCTGCGCCGGGGGAAATGACTCCAGCGAACGGAGCAGGAAGCTTCACGGCTAGCTTTGGTTCTACCTGGCACTATACCTATGAGGGGAAAGTGACGACGACGATCACTTCGGTTTCGGCGGAAAAGGCGCCCCACAATCAGCCATCCACCGTTCTGTATGTCACGGCGTACTCGGAGCAGGGTATTCCCATTTCCCATCACCGGCCCGCGTCCGCCACGAAGCCCGCCGAGAAATTAGTCACCAAGCCCGGGAAAACTAACGATGCGTCGCTTCTGGCGCCTCGTGGAATGGAGGAATTGCTCAACCAAACGATGGCCGATATCGCCAAGATGTGAACGCTTTTCCCGGTCCTGGACAAGACCAGGTAGCACCCCCGAACCCTGTCCTTAATCTGAACTTCGGGACAAGTGACGTGCCACCCTTTGCGTTGTAGCCTGACCTATATGGGCAATTCTGTTCCATACGAGCCTCGCAGAGGGTACGCTCGCCCGGGCGAGATTGATCTTCCGATTCCCAAGCCAAAATCAGCTGAATCCCGGCCGGACGTGGTGCCAGCCCCCAACCGCCTAAGCTCCACCCCCCTTCCGATTCCCGCCAAACCAAGCTCAGCTGAACCTTGGCCGGACGTAGCGCCGGCCCCCAACCGCCTGAGCTCCACCCCAGCTCCGATTCCCAAGCCAAAATCAGCTGAATCCCGGCCGGACGTGGCGCCAGCCCCCAACCGCTTGAGCTCCACCCCCCTACCGATCCCCAAGCCAAAATCAGCT
>Ga0210403_10005525_pt1 | contig 10711 bp, 5 predicted proteins | sample IncBWC19MmetaG_FD_150863 | JGI IMG/M metagenome (GOLD analysis project Ga0210403, IMG submission 150863) | Forest soil microbial communities from Barre Woods Harvard Forest LTER site, Petersham, Massachusetts, United States - Inc-BW-C-19-M | ecosystem: Environmental > Terrestrial > Soil >... | reverse complement strand
TGAACGAGGCTTTTACAAGCGACGGCTCGCTCGCCGGAGCGCCGTCATGATCCGGCCGGGCCCATCCGTAAGCAGGGGGCCTGCTGCCAGCCTTCGGATCACTTCGCCATGGCGGCGTCGGCGCCGGCCTTGGCGACCTGTCCATCCTGAGGGGCAGCCCCGCCGGAAGCTCCAACGGCTCCGACGATCTTGCCGTCGACGATGACCGGGAAGCCGCCCTCGATCGGGGTCGCTCCGCGAAGGCCGAGCGTGCGCATGCCGATGCCGCCCTGCGCCACCAGATCTTCGAATACCTTGCTCGGCCGACGAAAATCCAGCGCCGTTTGCGCCTTGTCTTCGGCAACGCGAATCGAGCCATACTGCGTGTTGTCGAGCTTGTGCAGCATCACCGGCCCTTGTACTCGCCCTCGCCGAAGGCATGGTCGCGGATGCGGCCTTGCCCGTCGATGAAATAGTCGGCCGGCCAGTACATGTTCCGGAACGCGCTGGCGAAGCAGGCCGGTCCGATGCGCACACGCGTAGTGCGGGCGGCGATTGCCCCCAGCAGGACCATCGCGTCAAGACGGGGTTTGGCGAAAATCGAATCCCCAACCCACACCGAATCCCAGCCTTCCGACTCGGCATCCGCCGCCAGCTGCAGCATCTCCGCCACGGTGGTCGCGCCGATGACGACCCCGCGATTGGGAAGAGTGAGCCCGAATTTCACCCTGCTTTCAGTCATCTCTTTTATCCCTCGACTGCCTAGAGCCAACCTGGAAAGTCATAGCGCACGGTCGATATCGGGCTTAGACTACGCGACGGTCGCGAGGCAGGGGCAGCCGCTTCCGGGAGGTGCGATCCCTTGACCGGCGATCGCCACCGCGTGCGGGAACTAATCCGCGAGTGGATTGTTTATCCATTTGGTACTCGAATGCGCGAAACACACCGGCCGGGCGCGCCGCGCCAATGAGTGCAATCGCCGCGGCGCCGCTGCTCAGGGGCAACAACAGGGAGAAACGACCGCACTCGCTCCGCTCTATTGCCGCAGAAATTTCCGATTGTCGCCGGCAATATCACGCATCTTTCCAGCAATATCACGTGTCTTCATCAACGGGTCGCTGAGCCCGGTAGCTCAACATTCATCGTGCGCGGCGGATTCGGGGGCGTCACCGATACGAGATATGGCGGGAACCGGGTTTTACTATCTCCATCCGCTATTGGCCGGGCCGATCGAGGAATGGAGAGAGCACCTCGACCGGATCGCGGCGATGGGGTTCGGCGCGGTGATCATTGCACCACCGTTTCGGCCGGGTGCCTCCGGCGATCTGTTTCTGACCGCCGATCATGACCGTCTCGACCCGCGGCTCGGCACGGGCGATGCCGTCGAGGCCCTGGCGCGGTGGGCGCAGGCGGCGGTCAGTCGCGGCTTGCGCGCGATAATGGATCTCGTCGTCGACCGCGTTGCCGCGGAGGCGACGGGAAACGATGCCTCGACCTGGTACCGCAGCGATGCGGATGACGAGCCGCCCGATCCGCGGCGGGCGCCGCAAGAGCCGGGCGTCGCCCGACTGCAGGCCGACGGCGACATCGACGGACTGGTTGCCGCCTGGAGCGAGCGGCTGGCGATCTGGGCCGATGCGGGCATCGTCGGGTTCCGCTGTCTGCGGCCGCATCGCGTGCCGCCGCCGTTCTGGCGCCGCGTGATCGCCGCGATCAAGAAACGCCCGGGCGCCGCCGATTTTATCGCGTGGACGCCTGGCCTCGATGACGCCGCGGCGGCGGCATTGGCGGCGTGCGGCTTCGACCGTGCCGCCTGCGGCACCGGCGCCTGGGATTACCGCAGCGGGCGATTTGTCGCGGCCGTCGACGGTCTGGCCTCGATTGCGCCGGCGATTGTCGTTCCGGAAGCCCCATTCGACCGCCGCCTCAGCAACGGATTTACCGATTCCGGGCGAGCGCGGCGGGCGGCCGCGCGGGCAATCGGGTTCGGCGCCGCCTGGAGTGCGGGCTGGTTGATGCCGATGGGCTTCGAATACGGCGCGACCCGCATGATGGATCCGGCGCGCGACCGTCCCGACGATTTCGCCCATCTCGTCGCCGGAGCGCCGTTCGATCTGACCGCGCACATCGCCGCCGCCAATGCCCGGTGCGCGGCCGAGGCGGACGGACGCGGACCCCTGACCGTTCGCAGCCTGTCGCCGCCGGGCGCGCCGGCTGCGGCCCTGCTGCTTGATGGCGGCGGCTCCGGTGGGCGGCAGCGCCTGATGCTGATCAATCCCAGCGTCGACGAGGCGGTCCCGGTTGCCGCGGCCCCGCTGCTGACGGCGAGCGGCCTCGGCGGCGCCATGCTCGACGATGGCAGCGGGAGTCCCCCGGTCGGGCCCGAAGGGACGATCGTCGTCGCACCGGGCGAGGTGAAGCTGTTTCGCCCGGTCGCGACGACCCCGGTCGAGCTGCCGGCGCCGGACGCGCTCACTGCGGCGGCCAATCCCCGCATTGCCATCGAAGCGATCAGTCCGTCAGTGAATGGCGGACGCTTCGCCGCTAAGCGCCTCGTCGGCGACATGGTCGAGGTCGCCGCCGACCTGGTCGCCGACGGTCATGATCGCCTCGCCGCGGCGCTGCTGTGGCGAGCCGCGGACGAGCCGGATTGGCGCGAGGCGCCGATGCGGCCGCTCGGCAACGACCGCTGGGCCGGCCGCTTCCCGCTCTCCCGGCTCGGGCGCCACCTGTTCACGGTGCTCGCGTGGAAGGACCGGTTCGGCAATTTCGCCGAGGAGCTGGAAAAGAAGCACGCCGCCGGTCAGCCGATCGAGCTCGAAATAGAGGAAGGCCGGCTCCTGGTCGGCGAAGCCGCGGAGCAGACCGCCAACTCCGACGCCGCCCCGCGCCTCGCCGCGCTCGCCGCGAGCCTGTCAAGCGCGGGACCCGACGAGCGCCGCCGTCTGCTGCTCGCCCCGGCGACGGCGGAATGGATGGCGGCGGCGCGCATCCGCCCGCATGCGAGCCGCCACCCGGTCGAGCTGCCCGTCGACGCCGAGCGGCGCGCCGCCGGGTTTGCCAGCTGGTATGAGCTGTTCCCGCGGTCGCAGAGCGGCGATCCGGCCCGGCCCGGCACCTTCGATGACGTGATCGCAAGGCTGCCGGCGATCCGCGATATGGGGTTCGACGTGCTCTATTTCCCGCCGATCCACCCGATCGGCCGGACCAACCGCAAGGGCCGCGACAATTCTCCCAGCGCGGCGCCGGGCGATCCCGGCAGCCCCTATGCGATCGGCAGCGCCGAGGGCGGCCACGACGCGATCGATCCCGCTCTCGGCACGCTCGACGACTTCCGTCGCCTGCGTGAGGCGGCCGCGGCGCACGGCCTCGAAGTTGCGCTCGATTTCGCCGTGCAGTGTTCGCCTGACCACCCCTGGCTGCGTGAGCACCCGGACTGGTTCCAGTGGCGGCCGGACGGCTCGATCCGCTACGCCGAAAACCCGCCGAAAAAATACGAGGACATCGTCAACGTCGATTTTTACACGGACGCAGCGGTGCCGGCCTTGTGGCTGGCGCTGCGCGACGTCGTCCTGTTCTGGGCAGGATACGGCGTGCGCCTGTTCCGCGTCGACAATCCGCACACCAAGCCACTGCCGTTCTGGGAATGGCTGATCGCCGAAGTGCGCACGCGCTTTCCCGACGCAATCTTCCTCGGCGAGGCGTTCACCCGGCCGAAGCCGATGTACCGGCTGGCCAAGCTCGGCTTTTCGCAGTCTTACACCTATTTCACCTGGCGCAAAACCAAGACGGAGGTGACCGAATACCTGACCGAGCTGACGACCACTGCACGTGATTTTTTTCGGCCGCATTTCTTCGTCAACACGCCCGACATCAATCCGGCGTTTCTGCAGACTTCGGGACGCCCGGGCTTCCTGATCCGCGCCGCCCTGGCCGCGACCCTGTCGGGCCTGTTCGGCGTCTACAGCGGGTTCGAATTGTGCGAGGCCCAGGCCCTGCCGGGACGCGAAGAATATCTACACTCGGAAAAATACGAAATCCGCGCCCGGGACTGGAATGCGCCCGGCAACATCATCGCCGAGCTGACCCGGCTCAATCGCATTCGCCGCGCCAATCCAGCGTTGCAGACGCATCTCGGCATCACTTTCCTCAACGCGTTCAACGACCAGATCCTTTATTACGCCAAGGCGACGGCCGATCTGCAGAACGTCGTCCTGGTCGCCGTCAACCTCGATCCGCAATTTCCTCAGGAATGCGACATCGAAGTACCGCTTTGGTTCTGGCGCTTGTCGGATATGGCCGCTGCAGCAGTCGAGGACCTGATGACCGGCCACAGCTTTGTCTGGTACGGGAAGGTGCAACATATCCGCTTCGATCCGGCGACGCTTCCCTTTGCGATCTGGCGCATCCAACCCGTCGCGGGAGCCAGGTGATGCGAGGAAAGCGCCATCTCTCGGTGATGAACGACCCGCTCTGGTACAAGGACGCGGTCATCTATCAGCTTCACGTCAAATCGTTTTTTGACGCGAACAACGACGGGGTCGGCGATTTTCCCGGCCTGCTGCAAAAGCTCGATTACATCGCCAGCCTCGGCGTCAATGCGATCTGGCTCCTGCCGTTCTACCCGTCGCCGCGGCGCGACGACGGCTACGACATTTCCGATTATCGCGGCGTCCACCCCGACTACGGCACGCTCTCGGATTTCCGCCGCGTCGTCGCCGGCGCACATGAGCGCGACATACGCGTCATCACCGAGCTCGTCATCAACCACACCTCGGACCAGCATCGGTGGTTTCAGCGCGCCCGCGCGGCAAAGCCGGGCGCCGCGGCGCGGCGCTATTACGTGTGGTCGGACAACGACAAGGCCTATGCTGACACCCGGATCATATTCGTCGACACGGAAACCTCGAACTGGACCTGGGACCCGGTGGCCCAGGCCTATTACTGGCACCGCTTTTATTCGCATCAGCCCGACCTGAATTTCGACAACCCGCGGGTATTGCAGGAGGTGCTGAGCATCATGCGGTTCTGGCTCGACCTCGGCGTCGACGGGCTGCGCCTCGACGCGGTGCCGTACCTGGTCGAGCGCGAAGGAACCAGCAACGAAAACCTGCCGGAGACCCACGCAATCCTCAAGAAAATGCGCCGTGCCCTCGACGATTACGGGCCCGGTCGAATGCTTCTCGCGGAGGCCAACGAGTGGCCGGAGGACGCCCAGGAATATTTCGGCGACGGCGACGAATGCCACATGGCCTTCCATTTTCCGCTGATGCCGCGGATGTATATGGCAATCGCCGAGGAGGACCGCTTTCCGATCAGCGACATCCTGCGCCAGACGCCGGAAATCCCGGCGAATTGCCAGTGGGCGATCTTCCTGCGCAATCACGACGAATTGACGCTGGAAATGGTGACCGACAAGGAGCGCGATTATTTGTGGGAGACTTACGCCGTCGACCGACGCGCCCGGCTCAACCTTGGCATCCGCCGCCGTCTCGCGCCATTGCTCGAGCACGACCGCAACCGCATCGAATTGATGGACATGCTGCTGCTGTCGATGCCCGGCACCCCGGTGATCTACTACGGCGACGAACTCGGCATGGGCGACAACATCCATCTCCGCGACCGCGACGGCGTGCGCACGCCGATGCAGTGGTCGCCCGACCGCAACGGCGGGTTCTCGCGTGCCAATCCGGAAAATCTGATCGTGCCGCCGATCATGAACCCGGTCTACGGCTTCGAGGCGGTCAACGTCGAGGTGCAGGCCGGCGACCAGTATTCGCTGCTCAACTGGATGCGGCGCATGCTGACCGTGCGTAAGCGCCAGAAGGCGTTCGGCCGCGGCGCATTGCGTTTTCTTTATCCCGGCAACCGCAAGGTTCTCGCCTTTCTCCGCGAGTACGAGGACGAGACGATCCTTTGCGTGTGCAACCTGTCGCGCGTGATACAGGCGGTCGAGCTCGGCCTGTCGGCCTATGCTGGGCGCATCCCCGTCGATTTGACGGGCGGCTCGACCTTCCCGCCGATCGGACAGCTGACCTATCTGCTGACCCTCCCGCCCTTCGCGTTCTACTGGTTCCTCCTGTCGGCCGACGCCAGCCTGCCGGACTGGCACCTGCCGGCGCCCGAGCCGATGGCTGAGCTCGCCACGCTGGTGCTGCGGGGCGGCGTCGCCGATGTCCTGGAGCCGGCCGAGCGCCGCGTTCTGGAGCAGGAGGCGCTGCCCGCGTATCTCGCGCGCCGCCGCTGGTTCGCTTCGAAGGACCAGAAAATCCAATCGGTGCGTATATCGGCGGCACTATCGGATACGACCCAGCCGATCGAATTGCTGCTGACCGAACTGGAGGTAACGCTGCCGCGCGGAGTCGAGATCTATCAGCTGCCTTTGTCGATCGCCTGGGAGGAGGATACGTTCAGCGACGCCTTGCCGCAGCGATTAGCGCTGGCTCGAGTGCGGCGCGGGCGCCGGGTCGGTTTCTTGACCGACGCCTTCGCGATCGATGTGCTGCCGTTGACGGTGTTGCGCCTGCTCGCCGACTCCGCCGTGCATCAGCTCGCCTCCGGTGAAATTCGCTTCATGTCGACGAGCCGGTTCGCTCAGTTCGAGTTTTCGCCGCAGCCGGAAATTCGCCGTCTGTCCGCGGAACAGTCGAACAGCTCGCTGATCGTCGACGACAAAGCGGTGCTCAAGCTGATTCGCCGCCTGTCGCCGGGCATCCATCCCGAGGCAGAAATGACCCGCTATCTTACCGAGCGCAGCTTTGCCAATACCGCGCCGCTCTTGGGCGAGGTGGCGCGGTTCGAGCCCGACGGCACGCCCTATACATTGGTGCTGGTGCAAGGGTTCATCCGCAACCAGGGCGACGGCTGGGGCTGGACGCTTAGTTTCCTGTCCCGCCTGCTCAATTCGACCGAAGTCGTCGATCCCGAAACTCAGATCGAACCCGTCGCCGACGCAATGGACGCCTACGGCAATTTTGCCGCCGCGCTGGGCCGGCGCCTCGCCGAATTGCATGCCGTATTGGCGATGCCGACCGACCAGCCGGCCTTTGCGCCGGAGACGGCGACTGCGGCCGATATTGAAGCCTGGTCCGGCGGCGTCCGGACGCAGCTGGAGGCGGCGCTGGCGGCATTGGCCGGGGTGGCGACATGGTCCGACCCGCAGGCTGCTGCGGCGGCGGCCGTCCTGACGGATCGGCGCGCGGCATTGCTCGACGCGATCCACAGGCTGGCGGCGGCCGCCCCGGGCGCGCTCAAGACGCGCGTCCATGGCGATTTCCATCTCGGCCAGGTGCTGGTGTCGTCGGGCGACGCCTACATCATCGACTTCGAGGGTGAGCCGGCGCGGCTGCTGGCGGAGCGGCGGGCCAAGACCAGCCCGCTGCGCGACGTGGCGGGGTTGCTGCGCTCGTTCGACTATGCGGTCGCCGTCGCCTCCGCTCGCGCCGAGGGCCCAGCGCAAGCCGATTCGCCGGGCCGGCCATCGATCCTCGACCGCTTTGCCGAAGACGCCGGCAACGCTTTTCTCGCCGCCTACCGGGCCGGTCATGCGGCGAGCGAGCATCGCTGGGTTGGCGAGGAGAGCGAAACCGCCTTGCTCGAACTGTTCCTGATGGAAAAGGCGGCCTACGAGATCTGTTACGAGGCTGCCAACCGGCCGGCCTGGCTCGGCATTCCGCTCGGCGGGCTGGCGCGCATCGCGGACCGCACGATCGCCGCCGCGGAGAGCGTCGATGCTTGACGATCCGCATCTCTCGACCGCCTTGCTGGAGGTCGCCGAAGGGCGCAGCCTCGATCCCTTCGCGGTGCTCGGCCGGGATTCGACGCCGTCCGGCGACATCGTCCGCGTCATGCTGCCGGGTGCCTTCGCGGTCACCGTCGTCGCGCGCGACGAAAGGGACCGGCAATCGGCGCTGAGCCCCCTCCGCCAGACCGGCCTGTTCGTCGGACCCGCCGCCGGCCCGGGCCCCTATCTGCTGCGCATCGACTGGGGCGGGCCGATCCAGGAGACCGAGGACCCCTATTCCTTCGGGCCATTGCTCGGCGAACTCGACGTCTACCTGCTGGCCGAAGGCAAGCACCACGACCTAGCTGCCTGCCTTGGCGCGCATGCGATGGTGGTCGATGGGGTGCCGGGGGTGCGCTTTGCCGTGTGGGCGCCAAATGCGCGGCGGGTTTCCGTCGTCGGCGACTTCAACACCTGGGACGGGCGACGCCACCCGATGCGGCTGCGCCACGAGGCGGGAGTGTGGGAGATTTTTGTCCCACGGCTCGCGCCCGGGGCGCTCTATAAGTACGAGTTGCTCGGACCGGACGGCGCGCTGTTGCCGATGAAGTCCGATCCGGTCGCCTGGCGGGTCGAGCCGCCGCCCTCCACCGCATCGGTCGTCGACGATCCCGCGCCGTTCCGCTGGTCGGACGACGCATGGTGTGCGGAGCGGGCGCGGCGCCAAGCCCCCGACGCGCCGATCTCGATCTACGAAGTACATGCCGGCTCGTGGATGCGCCATCCCGACGGGCGCCCGCTCGACTGGTGCGAACTTGCCGAGAAGCTGGTCGACTACGTGTCCCGCATGGGTTTTACCCATGTCGAATTCCTGCCGGTGATGGCGCATCCTTTTGCCGGGTCGTGGGGCTACCAGCCGCTGAGCCAGTTCGCCCCGAACGCGCTGCTCGGCACGCCCGAGGAATTCGCGCTGCTCGTCGACCGCTGCCACAATGCCGGCATCGGCGTGCTGCTCGATTGGGTGCCGGCGCATTTTCCAACCGATGCGCACGGCCTCGCGCGCTTCGACGGCACGCCGCTCTACGAGTATGCCGACCCGCGCGAGGGGTTTCACCGGGACTGGAACACCTTCATCTACAATCTCGGCCGCAACGAAGTGCGCAATTTCCTGGTCGCCAGCGCTTTGCACTGGCTGGAGCGCCTTCATGCCGACGGCATTCGCGTCGATGCGGTGGCGTCGATGCTGTACCGCGACTACAGCCGCGACGAGGGCGAGTGGATCCCGAATGTCTACGGCGGCCGGGAGAACCTCGAGTCGGTCGCCTTCCTGCAGGAATTGCGCCGGACCATCGACGAGCGGGGCCCCGGCGCCATCCTCGTCGCCGAGGAGTCGACCGCGTGGCCCAACGTGACCCGCCATCCCGACGAAGGCGGGCTTGGCTTTCACTACAAATGGGACATGGGTTGGATGCACGACACGCTCGACTATGTCGCGCGCGACCCGATCTATCGCAAATACCATCAGGACGAACTGACCTTCGGCCTGCTCTACGCCTTCTCCGAACGCTTCATCCTGCCGCTGAGCCACGACGAGGTCGTGTATGGCAAGGGCTCGCTGCTCGGCAAAATGCCCGGCGACCGATGGCAGCGCCTTGCTAATCTCCGCGCCTATCTCGGCTTCATGTGGACCCAGCCGGGCAAGAAATTGCTGTTCATGGGCGATGAGTTCGCCCAGGAGCGCGAATGGAACCACGACACGCAGCCGGATTGGGACCTGCTCGACGACCCGGCACATCGCGGCGTGCAGCGTCTGGTGCGCGACCTCAACCGGCTTTATACCGGCGAACCGGCGCTGTACGAACGCGACCACGATGGCGGCGGCTTTCGCTGGGTCGTCGCCGGCGACTCCGAGCAGAGCGTGTTTGCCTATCTGCGAATGCCCCGCGGGAACAGTCCGCCGATCCTGACCGTCGTCAATTTCACTCCGGTGCCGCGCGACGGGTACCGGCTTGGCGTGCCGGAGGCCGGCGCTTGGCGCACCGTGCTCGACACCGACGCGGCCTGCTACGGCGGCTCCAACTATGGCGACGGGGCCGCGGCGACTGCCGAGCCCGGCCCGTGGCAGGACCTGCCAGCCTCGCTCGCGCTGAACTTGCCACCGCTGGCGACGCTTATCCTGCGGTTGGACGGCAGTTATAACGCCGCGTGAGCCACTGAGCACCGGCGCGAGGTGAGAGCCGGCACGCCCCGCCACGATCGAGAAAAAGCGGGCGGACTCAAGACGTTCTTTGCTCGCTCACCCCCATCGCTCCTTCCGGGGCTCCCCCGACCGGGTGTGGCGTGCCGATGACCGCTTACGGCGCTTCTCGGTCACTCAGCGTTTGCATTTGGAACGGCTCGTCCTGCTCCATACCTGCCGTTCGCAACACCTGTCGGGATTTGCCAGGTGGGTGGGAATTCGCCATTCGGTTCTGCATCAGATCCGCACCGAAGTCGTGCTCGTGTCAGGCCAAGTTTCATCATATCCTCAGCCGCAAATCTCCCTGTGGGACTGGCTTTGCGAGAATGAGTGAAGGGCGGGTCGAGCGACGGTTGGCGGCCATTCTGGCGGTCGATGTCGCCGGCTATTCGCGGCTGATGGGTGCCGACGAGGAGGGCACGCTCGCGGCGCTGCGTGCGGTCCGCCGTGAACTCGGCGATCCGAAAATCGCCGAGCATCGCGGGCGCATCGTCAAAACCACCGGCGACGGCCTCCTCGCCGAGTTCGCCAGCGTCGTCGACGCGGTGCGCTGTGCGGTCGAGGTGCAGCGGGAGATGATCGCCCGCAACGCCGCGGCACCGGCAGGGCGCCGCATCGAATTTCGCATGGGCATCAACGTCGGCGACATCATCATCGAGGACGGCGATATCTTCGGCGACGGCGTCAACATTGCAGCCAGGCTCGAAGCGCTGGCCGAGCCGGGCGGGATCTGCCTCAGTGCCGCGGCGCACGAGCAGGTGCGCGACCGC
>Ga0210403_10005524_pt1 | contig 10712 bp, 11 predicted proteins | sample IncBWC19MmetaG_FD_150863 | JGI IMG/M metagenome (GOLD analysis project Ga0210403, IMG submission 150863) | Forest soil microbial communities from Barre Woods Harvard Forest LTER site, Petersham, Massachusetts, United States - Inc-BW-C-19-M | ecosystem: Environmental > Terrestrial > Soil >... | reverse complement strand
AAGTATCCCGAGCTGTAACATCCAGCGTTCCAGCAGGACTAATTACGTAGTTCGCGCAACGGCCTTTGTCCCGCGTGTCACCGAATCGCCAGTCGCAAACCTGCCGCTTGCTGATTAAGCCCGCAGCTTAAAACGATTGCGTTTCGAGCGTTTGGAATTGGCGTGCGCGAGCGTGCAAGCCGTAACGGAACGGTTGAGTGGGCGTGAAGGACCGGCGGAATCTCTGCCGAACTCAGAGCTTGTGCCGCGATAATGACCTGCCAGAGTCCTGCTGCGCCCACGCTCTCGCCCAAGGCTGGTTTTGCTGTGTAAACCACCGCATTTGGCGTGAGCTCGTGAAGTACCCGAGATTCTGCTCGATCGATAAACGTTCCGTTCGCACTCGAGATAACAACGTCGATTTCTACTTTAGCCAGATCACGCACGATGCGCTCCAAGACTTCCCCAGCTTGGGATTGCGTTGCAAAATATCCGCCGGCATGCGCGGATTCGATGCTGGAAACTCCGTTCCGCGCAACAAGAACCGCACCTGCGCCTTCGCTCAAAACCATTCCGCGGTTTTGATTACCGTATGGTTCAATGGGAGGCGCCTGACGAAGCAATCGCCACCTCCGATAAGCATCGCATAAGAGCCAATCGACTTCTTCAGTGCCGACCACCAGGCAGTAGTCCAGCGCTTCATTGTCCATCACCTCTTCGGCCATTTTTATGGCTGCGAGACCAACCGCTCCGTCTCCCACGAGCGTGTAACTAGCGCCTGTCACGCCGAGAATGGCTGCGACATGGCTAGCCGGTGCGTTGAAAACGGTTTCCGGAAACAGGAGCGGGCTGGCCGTCTGCGCGCCTGTGTTAACGATTGCGCGGTAAAAACGTTTCGTGTAAATGACGCCTCCATTTGAGATGGCGAAGATCAGCGCAATTCGTTCAGCGTTCCTTGAATCGAGCTTTAGCCCTGCGGATTCCAACGCTTGCAACCCTGCTATCGCGGCGAAGCGCGAAATGGCACTGGCGCGGCGAAGGCGCGGATGATCAAAGCCCTTCGTCACTGATTCCTGTACGCGGAATACGTTGTAAACTCGTTTTACGGACTCATCGAAAACCGTTGTCGCAGCTGCCTGGTCACCGTCAACTAATCGCTGCCAAACTGAATCAATGCCTGTTCCAAGAGGCGTCACCCACCCCATGCCGGCAATCGCCAGACTCATGCTTCGAATTTACGCATTATAATCGAAGCATTCGTCCCGCCGAATCCAAACGAGTTTGAAAGCGCTGTGCGCACCAGGACTGCTCGCGCTTCGTTCGCGACGATGTTCACATCGAGGTCGTCGTCTAAACTGGTGAAATTGATGTTAGGCGGAAGAAACTGGTGTTGTAGCGCAAGCAAACAAACGATAGCTTCGATGGCGCCGGCGGCTCCGAGTGAATGACCCATCATGCTTTTGGTTGAGCTGACCGGCACACCATTAAACAACGCGCTGATTGCCTTTCCCTCGGCTGCGTCATTGAACACGGTGGCTGTTCCATGCGCGTTGACGTAATCGATGTCGATCGCGGAGATGTGTGCGCTCTTGAGAGCTCGCTCCATCGCCTGTCGCGCTCCGATGCCGGATGGCTCCGGTTGTGTGATGTGAAAGTTATCGGTGGAAATCCCGTAGCCAGTAATTTCTGCGAGAATAGACGCGCCACGCTTCCGAGCGAAATCGAGATCTTCCAGCGCCAGAACCGCAGCGCCTTCGCCAAGGACCATGCCAGACCGATGCCGATCGAACGGGCGGCATTTCTCTGGCGTAGAGGCTTGAAGGGAATCAAAGCCGACGAAGACCATTTCTGCGAGTGCGTCATAACCGCCGGCTAACACGCGCCGGTTGCGACCCGAACGCACGCATTCAAACGCGTGCCCGATTGCATTTGTGCCGGACGCGCAGGCGTTCGCAATCACCTGGCACGGTGCCAAAATTCCAAACGCTGCCTGGGCATCGATTACAGGCTTTTGCGCGGGGTAATTTGCGATCCAAGTCGGCGCATGCCGCAAATCTTTTGCCCGCTGCAATGAGCGGTAATAGCGTTCGCCATGAGACATGCCGCCGCTCGTGGTTCCAATGACGGTTAGCTCAGGTTCAAATCCAGGCTGTTGCGTGACGACTTCTTGTAGCGCCTGAATCATCATGTGCGAGGCGCGATGCAAGCGTGCCGAATGCAGAGTTTCCGCGCGGTTGGCGAGCAGCCGCGCATCAGCGACCTGGCCAGAAGTTTTGCACCGGCATTGCGCGACTGAAAAGCGCATTACCGGGGTCACGCAATCCCTTGCGCTGCGCAAGGACTCAAGCGTTTCCGCCAGACCAAACCCGAGTGGGCTGACCACGCCCGCCGCTGTAACTGCCACGCGGGCTGGGGAATTTGCGCTTTGTTGCTTGTCTGCTTCAGCCATTTTCGAACACCAAAAATTGACCCTTGATTTCTATTGCTTTCTTAAAGGAAGCATTTTACAAGTGACCGCAAAACGGGAAACGGACGCCCGGAAGTTGGTGGATTGTCAGTTGAGTTTATTCAATGGCGATTTGAAATCCGATAAGCGGAAACAGTTACCTGGCTGCGTTTTTCTAGAATAAACTCAATGGGAACCAAATTATACGTAGGCAATCTCCCCTTCAACACGACGGAGAACGAACTGCAGGAGATTTTTTCGCAAGCTGGAGCTGTGCAGGAAGTGACTCTCATGCAGGACAGATTCACTGGCAAATCACGTGGGTTCGCCTTTGTGACAATGGGTTCGGACGAGGAAGCGCAGAATGCTATCTCGAAATTCAACGGTCACACCATGGATGGCCGACCGATGACTGTGAATGAGGCGCGTCCGCGCGAGCAGCGGCCGCCGGGTGGCGGCGGCGGTGGTGGACGTTACGGCGGTGGCGGATACGGCGGCCGGCGTGACGGTGGCCAGCGAAGAGGAGGCTACTAGGTTGACCGCCTAGCAGCTCCAGGCGAATTTGGGCAGGGCTGGATTCGAACCAGCGAAGGCGTAAAGCCAGCAGATTTACAGTCTGCCCCGTTTGGCCACTTCGGTACCTACCCGTCTAGCGCAAGCGATTCATATATCCGCGCACCTTATAGCTTGCAACTGCCAGCGTGGTTCACGGCGGTTGATCCAGGATTTCCAGCGACTACCCTTTTGAATGGCGTTTCTGCGCAGTATTTTTTGGTTCGCTCTGTTCATTCTGCTGACATTTTGCTTCGTAGTGCTGTTCGAGTACGGGCCGCGCGATTTTACAACCGGCGCGCAGAAAGAATATACGCGGATAAAATCAGTCGTTGTGAAGCAAACGGACAAAATTAGAAAACCTAAAAACGAGCCTTGAACACCGGTCTCGCAATCTATGTTCCGGGAATAAAAAGAGTTTGTATCGGCAGAGGCGCTAGAAATTCTTTTGCATTCTGGATCTGCAACACCGGCCTAGCCAGATGTGCTGCCAGAAAGCTGGTATCTGGCGTCGGAGCAACCGCGGCTTGAGCGCGGATTTTACATTTGGCCAATTGCTCGACAACGCACCGCATCTTCGCACTCAAATTGCGGGAATCTGTAAACCGAATCGTGCAAACACCCGGCGCAGTGTCTTCGACGAAAGGGCTGAGGGTGAACGCGTGGTGAAGCAAGATTGCCTGCATCGATTTTTCCTGCGCGGGTGCACGAACTTTGATGACCACCCGCAATGATCGCGCCAGAGCCTGACTGGGCGTCATTCCTTTTCGAATGCCGGTTTTTTCTGCTGCCTCGTTCAGTTGAATGATGAGCGGTTTCCTTTCTTGTTCTTCGATCAACGCTACCGGTTTTTCCCACAGTTCCGGCTGGTGCCGCGTGGCGGCCTGCAAATAGAAGTTCGGCAGATAAATTGTGGCGAACATCAGTTCAATTGATTAATGACTACTGATTACTGATCTGAGATGCGATCGTTTCACAACGATTCGCATCCCTGAAAGCGCGTCCTGCGTTTCCAAAGTTTTCAAGTTCCAGGAATTTTCGAGGACAACTCTCAGTTGCGCGCTGCCGACCATCTCGCATGGGGTGAGAACCAGACAGGCGGTGGGAATCATCTCGACCAGTCGTTGCAAGCGATACCAATGCGTCTGTGGAATTTTCCGCAATTCTTCCGGTGCATTCAGCACCAGATCGACAATCACCAGGGGGAAATTGCCGTCGCGCAAAAGGAGATCAGCCGCTTTGATCGTTTCATATGTTTTGCTACACCGGAGCCAAAGCAGGTGTCGCAGCGAGGGATTATCCAACCCGCAGGGGTCAAACGAATCGCGGCCATCGATCAGCGCCAGGAAATAATTATCGCGACATGCGCCATAGATAAGAGCGTGAATGAGCGAAGCGCTTCCCGTGCTTATTCGCGGGCTGATCAATTCGGTGATCGCGCTCCGCGGTAATCCGCTCCCAATCGGTTCATCAAGAAAAGCTAACCCAGTAACCAAACGCGTTGCCGTAGTAATTGACCGACCCGGGAAGCGCTCCGCCAGCACGTTCCGAAGATCGATAATTTTGGGGCTCGCAACCATGGAACATAAACATGGCATGTCGCACGGATATGTTCAACTGAACTTAATATGACACGTCATCCTGAGCGCAGCGAAGCGGAGTCGAAGGATCCCCTTGCCCTAACCTTCGATTGTCTCGGGGATTCCTCGACTTCGCTCGGAATGATGAGCCCGTTCATTGCCTTTTCCGGCGCTCTTGTTTACGGATCAGCGACACCATGACACCTTGAATTTTCAGCTCCCGAGCCGGCACCAAATCCGGATAACGCGGGTTTTCCGCCTTGAGATATGGCCGGCCACGCTCGACCACGTAACGCTTCAATGACGTCTCGCCGTCGATTAACGCGGCAACGATGTCACCGTCATGCACCTCTTTGCTGTCTTCCAGAATCACGATGTCGCCGTCGACAATGTGCGCCCCGATCATTGAGTCGCCTCGGACGCGTAGTGCAAACGTGCCGCGATTTTTCACTACATTGGCGGAGCGCGTATCCAGCGACACGTGGCCTTCGACGCTCTGCTCAGTCAATGCCGACATCCCAGCGGGAATCTGACCGTAAATTGGAATGTCGGTAATTCGTACCTTCATCGCTGGAGTAACCAATGCCCGAGCCTTGCGCGCGTGCCGGTTGAGAAAACCTTTTCGTTCCAGCGTGGCAATGTATTGCATCACCGATGTCTGGCTGGCGAATCCGAAATGATTTTGAATCTCCCGCGTGCTCGGCGTGATGCCTTTCTCGCGTTGCTCCCGCTGAATAAAGTCAAGCACGCTTCTCTGCCTCTCGGTCAGCATGTGGAGAGGATGCTTTAAACCGCGGCACAACGCAAGTTCAAATGAACATCTCGTCTGCTGTCATTTCGAGCGAGATTGAGAAATCCCGTGGCGACATCGCAAAGCTAACTTCGCCGTGCCCTTCGACTTCGAGGAGTAATTACAACCGCACCAGATCGACCAGAAACTGGCACCAGAGATAAATCATCCCGCGCCAGGAATATTTGACGTCGCCTGCAGCCGTTTGCTTCAGAACGCCTTTGTGAATGTTGTGCGCGATTTGGTCGCGCAGATCTCTCTCAATGTCCGTCTGAATCTGCTCTTCATCGAGCGGTTCGATGTCCGCAGGATCAACTCCTTTTCGGCGGAGAAATTCGCGATGACTTTGATCCAGTTGCCAAAACGATCGGTCCGGCCGCTGCCGATTGATTCGGAATGCGGGGGAGAGTTTTAGCCCATAGGACAACGGATAATTCCACGTGGTCCAAACTATGCCGTTACTCGCACGCGAGGAAACGCGCAGGTAATAGAACGAAAAATCACGCTGTTCGTTCAGGCAAATGGCGGCCTGGGCGCGATCTTTCTCTCTGTAAAACAACCGGAAGAACTGCCGGTAATCTTCCCAATCCCACCCGGCGTCGCTCACATGAACGAATCCTTCGTCCTCAATCTCGCGTGTGATTTCACTGAGCGCCGGGAAGGCATCCGAAGACGGGGGACTTTTGGGTCGAAGCTGTTTTTCTTTCGGAAGGCGCAGCGCACGAATCCGGGTGAGAATTTCCAGCCACGGCAGAAACAGCCAGCCTACAGCGGCGACCAAACCCCATAGCCAGTTATCAGTAGCAAAATAAACGGCGAGAAAAGTTGCGGCCACAATTCCGAGCGCCCCGGCCTTTTGCGCATACGAATTGTGAAAAGTGCGCAGGCCAACACTGAGCACGGCTACGCCGAGCGTAAGAAAGATACCGAAAACCATCGGGAATTGCTTGGCTAAGGATTAATCTGGTGCTCGTTAAGAAATTTTTGAAGCTGTTCTGTATCGAAATTCGCCAGGACTTTATCGCCCGCCACAAAGGTGGGCACATAGGTCTGAGCAGAAACCTGCTTCATCTCCTCGTATGCCTGCCGGTCGTTGCCGACGTCAATCTCCTTGAAGCAATAGCCTTTCTCGCTGAGATAATCCTTCGCATCAATACACCAGGAACACCACTCGCGACTGTAGAGCTTCAACTGCATCGGCGGGCGGAAATAAATCAGTCACCGCTGCGCAGTCAACTGATACGTCCCATGTGTCCCATGTGTCACCTCCATGGCTGATTCTAATATGATTTTGCCCAAACAACCCGGCGCGCACTCGGTTCGCCGGTGAAAATGCATTGCCCCGGCTCGGAAGAATCACCCAGCGGAATAACGCGGATCGTAACTTTCAGATCGTTCTTAATCTGTTCTTCGACTGCGCGTGATCCATTCCAGTGAGCGAGTGCAAAACCGCCGTGGATTTCCGGTTTAGCGAGATTTTTCGCCGTAAAAAAATCGTAGAAATCTTTTTTCGAGTTCATCACGTGAGTGTTCGCGTCCCGGAATTTTTTCGCACGCGCATACAGCGAATCCTGGATCGAAGCGAGAATCTCCGGAGCGCGCGCGGCCAATTCGTCCATCGGTATTGATGATTTACTCTTCACCGGCTGATCGCGCCGGCTCACTGCGACGGAGTTCTTTTCAAGATCTCGGGGTCCGATCTCGACTCGCAGCGGTACACCTTTCTTGATCCACTCCCAATTCTTAACTCCCCCGCCGAGATCGCGTCGATCGACTTCAGCCTCAATCGCAACATCATCGAGATATTTTTTCGCACGTAACTCCGCAGCGAGCCTGTCGCAAGTTTCCAAGACTTTTGCGCTCGTCTCTTCCCTGGTCGTGATTGGCAGAATAACGATGTGCGTCGGCGCGATGCGAGGCGGCAAAACAACGCCGTCGTCGTCACCGTGCGCCATCACGGCTGCGCCCACCATGCGCGTCGTCATGCCCCAGCTCGTGGTCCAGCCAAATTCCTGTTTGCCCTCGCGCGTTTGGAACTGAATTCCGCTTGCGCGGGCAAAATTCTGCCCGAGAAAATGCGAGGTGCCAGCCTGGATTGCTTTGCGGTCCTGCACCATCGCTTCGAGCGCCATAGTTTCCACCGCGCCGGGAAATTTTTCGCTATCCGATTTCAAACCCGCGAATACGGGAATCGCGCAACGTTCGCGCACAAACGTTTCGTACACGCCGAGCATCCGCTTTGTTTCTTCTCGCGCTTCTGCCTCCGTTTCGTGGACGGTGTGGCCCTCCTGCCACAGAAATTCCGTTGTGCGTAGGAACAATCGCGTCCGCATTTCCCAGCGCACGATGTTGCACCACTGGTTGATCAGGATCGGCAAATCACGATACGATTGCACCCATTTCGCATAGCTCGCGCCGATGATCGTTTCGCTCGTCGGTCGAACCACCAGCGGCTCGGTCAATTTCGATTCCGGATCGGGCACCAATCCGCCCTCCTTATCGATCTTGAGCCGGTAATGCGTAACCACGGCGCATTCCTTGGCAAAGCCTTCGACGTGGTCAGCTTCCCTCGCGAAATAACTCAACGGAATGAATAACGGAAAATAGGCATTGCGATGACCGGTGGCGCGAATCAGCGCGTCGAGCTGACGCTGCATGTTCTCCCAAATCCCGTAGCCCCAGGGACGAATGACCATGCAACCGCGGACATCCGAAGGCTCGGCCAGTTCCGCGGCCCGAATCACCTGCTGATACCACTCCGGAAAATCTTCGTCGCGCCGGGGTGAGATTGCAGTCTTCGGGGTCGAGTTCGAGGTTTCGGCCATGGGACATACGTGTCGCATATGACTCATCTGTGGCAAGCGCACTGAGGTTGACATGCGCTCGCGTGACCCATAAGTTCCGTGCTCTTTTCGATCGACATGAAAACTTTTTCTGCCAAAGCCAGCGACGTACCGCAAAAGTGGTGGGTCATTGATGCCGAAGGCCAGGTGCTTGGCCGCGTCGCCGTTAAGGCTGCGAACCTGCTGCGCGGGAAAAACAAAACAATTTTCACGCCACACGTGGACACCGGCGACTTTGTCATTGTCATTAACGCAGAAAAAGTCCGGCTTACCGGAAAGAAAGAGGAACAGAAAAGTTACATGAGTTTTTCCGGTTACGTCGGCGGACATAAATCTGAAAATGTCCGGGCGCGCCGGGCTCGTCATCCGGAGCTGCTCGTCGAACGCGCCGTGCGCGGAATGATTCCGCACAATAGACTTGGCCGGCACGTGTATCGGAAATTGAAAGTCTATCGCGGCGATTCGCATCCGCATGCGGCGCAACTGCCCGAGGCTGTGAAAATTTAGACCTCCTGATCCTATGCCAGAAACTGAAGAATTCATCGCCACGGGTCGCCGCAAAACATCGGTCGCACGTATTCGCATGACCCCCGGCAGCGGCAAAATCGATATCAATGGCCGCAGCTTCGAAGATTATTTCCCAACTGTGCCGTTACAGAACGTGGTGCTGCAACCGCTTCAAACTGCCAAGGCGGTAAATGCTTACGATTTGTCTATTCACGCGAGTGGCGGCGGTACGATGGGACAGGCCGGCGCCGCGCAGCTCGCCATCGCACGCGCTCTGCTTCAGGTCGATGGCAATCTGCGAGCCCCTCTTAAAGCCGAGGGCTTGCTGCGTCGCGATCCGCGCATGAAAGAGCGAAAGAAATCAGGACAACCCGGCGCGCGGAAACGTTTCCAGTTCTCGAAACGTTAATCGAATCAATCCAGAAACGAGCGCTGTAGCCACGGCCCTGTGGGCCGTCTCAAATCGTAGAACAGCATCGCGGCCAAAGACCGGCCATAGGCCGGTGGCTACAGCACGCATGACTCTTTCTACGGTTTCTTTGGCGACGGCGCGCGCTGCGGCTGGTTTGGCGCAGGCGGAGCTTGCGGGGCTGGGACAGGCGGAATCGCCAGCATCGGCGGGATGCTTGGCGCTTCTGTCGGTGCCGGCGTCGATGGCGTGATGGGTTTCAGTAAGCGCAATTGCTGCATGGCTTCGCCCGCCCAAAAGCTCGTCCGGTATTGTGTGAGGATGGTTTCGCAGATGCGACGGGCGTCTTCATTACGATCTTTCGCCTTCAGAATGTACACCTGCGAAAGCATGGCTAGCGGCGCAGCGTAAGTATTGGGATAAGCCGATGCGATCTGCTGATACAGCGCCAGCGCTTCATCCGCTTTGCTTATCGATTCCAGATTAGCCGCCATGGCCAGCTTTGCCGTGCTCACAAGCTCATGCTGCGGATATTTCGCGATGAAGCTTTCAAGCGTTTTGTTCGCCTCCGCGAATTTCTTTTCCTTCCGCTGCGCTTCGGCTAGAAAAATGCACGCGTCCCCGGCCGCATGCGTATTGGGGTAACGAGCGATTACCTGTTGATACTCCTGTGCGGTTTTCGCAGCCGCCAAGGCGGCCGATGCAGCGGCTGCGCGGCGATCGGAATAGAAGCGATAACAGGTAAACGCAATCACCGCAAGCAACACAACGCTCAACGCCGCAATGATTGGCTGTTTGAAGCGTTCCCAAAATACACGCGTTTCCAGAGCGACATCGCGAGATGGAGGTGGAGCTGTTGGCATAGACTGCGTGTACTTGGATCAGCTTAAAACCGAGTGAGCGTGGTCTTATGCCATGCGAAGGTTTCTCGCGCAAGCGGGGGAAACACCCATAACCTACCCTGTCATTCTGAGCGAAGCGAAGAATCTCGGTTCATTGTTCTGATGCGTTGGCGAAACCGACTAGCCAGAGATGTTTCGCTTCACTCAACATGACAACAAGCGCAAGCCGGGCGGAAAATTGCCTGCCACGATACAATACAGTTCATGAATGCATTCTGGAATTCCTTTGAAACCTTACTAGGCCTCGGTGTGGAACCGAGGAATTTGACGTTCGTACAAATTTCGCTGCGTGGGATCATTGTTTTTCTTGTCACGCTGGCCGCAGTGCGGCTTGGACACAAACGCTCACTCTCGCGGAAAACTCCGTTCGACGCCGTCCTGCTTATCATTCTTGCCGCAGTACTTTCTCGCGCCATTAACGGCTCAGCAGCTTTTTTCGCGACGCTCGGCGGAGGCGTGGTTTTGGTGATCCTCCATCGCCTTTTCGCCTTTCTCGCATTCTATTCCCATCGGTTTGGGATCTTGGTCAAAGGTAGGCCTGATGTGATTGTACGCGATGGACAATGCGATGTATCCATGATGTGGCGCAACCACGTCTCAACGCACGATTTGGACGAAGACATGCGTCTTAGCGTACACACGGACCACCTTTCCAGTATTCGACTTGCCCGCGTGGAACGCAGCGGTGACATCAGCTTTATCAA
>Ga0210403_10005521_pt1 | contig 10714 bp, 9 predicted proteins | sample IncBWC19MmetaG_FD_150863 | JGI IMG/M metagenome (GOLD analysis project Ga0210403, IMG submission 150863) | Forest soil microbial communities from Barre Woods Harvard Forest LTER site, Petersham, Massachusetts, United States - Inc-BW-C-19-M | ecosystem: Environmental > Terrestrial > Soil >... | reverse complement strand
TCGCTATATGTGTTGGCGCCATGTCGTATTCGAAATAGTGCCGGCCGTCCTGTTCCCACGTGCGCTTCAGATAGCCGGGAGCGATCGCGATCTGAGCCGAGGTCGTACTCACCACGGTGTGATACGTGATCCAATCCGAATCCTTGGAGAACAGGTTGTAGCGCGATTGTGTCGCGTCGCCGCGTGGAGCCATTTCTTCCAGCGGCCCGAGTTTTTCTTCCCGGCGACGCCGCGGATCGTCCAATTCCATGTTCTGGTTGTAGCCGACGCGCGGGAAATAATCGGAGTCGAAGAAAGTGCCGTTGTAAGCAAATTCCGGAGGCTCGTTCCCGTCCTTAAATCCGTGCGTCGTGTGGCCTACGTGGAACGTCATCAGCGTGCTCTCGCCGGGCGCGAGCGGCTGTTCCAGGGCATAAATGCAATAAATATCTCGCGCGCCACAGCTTACCTGATGAAATGGCTTGTCGAATTTCACGTCCGATACCGACTTCCTCTGGTTGGTGATGTGAATTTCCGAAACGGGGCTGGCGTTCTTGTTTTGCAACGTGAACGTGCCCGTACCGGAGAAAAACCGGCGCGCTGGTTCGATATCCACCTGCGCATCCACGGCCGTGACCTTCGGTTGCGGCAGATTCTCGTACTTCTTGTAATTGCGCTCGTAATCGGCCTGAATTCCGCGACGTTGCTTGGCGGTCAAATATTCGTTCAGTACGTGGGCGTTGTAGTAGTACCAAGCGCCGCTTCCAATCGCGACGAGTAAAAACACGATCGCGGCTGGCGTAAGCCTCGAAAAGCGCGCGCTTGCCAGACGCAGGCGCGCGCGCCAGCCATCATCCGACCCGCGCCGCGTCAGCGCGATAGAGATCACGCCCAGAAATGCGGCGATCGCCAGCCAATACGTGATGGCCCAAAAAAGCGCCGGCACGAAGTGCCCATAGCCGTTCAAGTCGCTGTAGGTGTAGGGCGGTATGAAGCCGAACAGGTAGAGCGTGTTCTCCCAGCCGAAATTGAAAAGAATTGGGTTGATTACGAATACGCCAAGCGCAATGGCGTGCCCCACGAATTTGTTGCTGACTACGGTTTGCACGAACAGAGCCAGCAGCGCGAAAGTCATCACCTGCGGAAAGGTCACGATGTACAGTTCCTTAAAGTACTGCAGGAACTCGTATCGGTAGTAACCGGCCAAAGTCTGCATGAACACGCCGCAGAACATCGTTAAGGTTAGCAGGATTAACTCGACTACGGCGATCGCCGCCAGCTTCGACAGCCAGTCGACCATCTCCGGCATGGGCAGGGAATCATGAATGCCGTCCGCGTGCACGTCTCGCTCGCGCCACACTAATTCCGCAGCGTACAATGTTGCCACGATATAGAAGAAAAGAAGCGCGCTGCCCTCGACCGCCTGCACCATCAAGTAGGTGACCGGCCACACGTTTTGTTCCGCCACGCGTCCCGCGAAGTAGCCGTTATTAATGGCAAAAGCGATCAACAATCCTGTGATCGCCCAGAAAGAGATTTCATGCAGGATGGTGCTGATCCGCATGCGCGAAAGTGACCAGAACTGCGCCCACGTCGTCGCTGGCCCGAAAAACTGGTGAACTTTCGGAAGTTGCGCGGCCACCAGCGAAGGCTTCGGTCGGGCCTCGAACTCGTCCTGCTGCTTTGCTTTGGCGGCGCGGCGTCCTTGTGCGCGAGCGGTGAGCGCTTCCACGGACATCGGGAACAGCACCCACACCGCCGCAAGCGAGATGAACCCAACCGAAAGCCACAAGAGGCGGTTATAGAGAAACACTCCGGCCGCCACGTGCGGAGACCACCAAAGCAACAACAAGTTTTTCTCCGCCACCGTCCAGTAGCGCGTGATGTCGTCGAACAACAGCAGTCCAATGGGGTCAAAGATTCCGGACCAAAATCGTTCGAGTGAACGCGTGGCGCTGAACACCGTTATCCCGATTATATAAAGCATGAACAGAGCCACACCCTGCAGGTACACCACAAAAATTTTGCGCGAAAGCGCCGCCACCGCAAAAAAAAGCGAGCCCAGAAAAAAGATTTGCACCACCACGATCGAAAGGAACGGCTGCAGATACCACCACAGATGATTCGGCCCAATTCGCAAATGATCCGCCCAAGGAGCGAAGGTGCCGAGGAAAGTCCCAAATATCAGGCCGGAAAACGCAGCAACCGTGGTTACGAACGAGCCCGCCCAACGTCCGCCCAGGTAGGCAAACTTCGATATCGGTTTCGTGAAAAGGATTTGATACGTGTCCCGCTGGAAGTCGCGCAGGATGGACGTGCCAAATATTGCGGCGATGACGATCAATCCGAAAAGAGTCGCGTACCAATAACACGTCGCGATTGCGAACGGTCCGTTCAGCAACACCTTTCCGTTATTGAATCCGATCGGTCCAAAATTTTCCGAGGCTACGGACAGGAAGCTGAAGGTGAACCACATGAAAAAGTAAACGTACGTGGATAGGCTCTTGCAGCGAAACTTCAGCTCAAATTTAAAAAATTCCCAAAACAAGATCATGGCCTTGTCTCGCCCATACTAATTTTGCGACTGCCGCGAAAGATTCAGGAAGTAAACGTCCTCAAGCTCGGAATCCGCGGCATGGAAGCCTTCCCCGGGATTCGAGTCGGCGTACACGCGAATCTCGTGCTGGCCACCTACCAGGTGCGTGGAAATCACGCTCATCTGCGATTCGAGCGCGCGCAACTCGTCATCACTGGCGAGCACTTTGCTCCAGATTTTTCCTTTCAGCAACTCGAGAGCCTGCGTCGGCGCACCTTCCAGAAGCACTTCGCCCGAAGCGATGATCGCCATCTTGGAGCAGAGCTCGCGCACGTCATCCACGATGTGCGTGGAGAGGATCACCGTCACGTCACGTCCGATCGAGCTGAGCAAATTCAGAAAGCGGTTCCGCTCGGTGGGGTCCAAGCCCGCGGTGGGCTCGTCGACGATGATCAGCCGCGGATTCGCCAGCAGCGCCTGCGCGATCCCGTACCGCTGCTTCATGCCGCCCGAATAGGTACTGAGGGCCTTCTTGCGCACATCCCACAGATTCGTCTGTTGCAATAACGCATCCACCATCTCCTTGCGCTCTTTTGCAGACGTGATGCCCTTCATCACCGCCAGATGATCGAGCATTTCCGCGGCCGACATCTTCGGATATACGCCGAATTCCTGCGGCAGGTACCCCAGCAGCTTGCGAACTTCGCTCTTTTGCGTCAGCACGTCCAGCCCGTCGAGATGGATCGATCCTGAATCGGGATCCTGCAGCGTAGCCACCGTTCGCATCAGTGTGCTTTTTCCGGCGCCGTTCGGTCCCAGCAGGCCAAACATGTTGTTCCCGATCGTCAGCGAGAGGTTTTTCAGGGCTTTCACTCCATTTGGGTATGTCTTAGATAGACCTGTAATGGTTAGTGCCATCGGTAGAGCCCTCCTGACCCCTGAAGCGTTCCTGTGAACCGCCGTGTCCCGCAATTTACCATACTGCGCGAAATTACCGGCCGGAAACGTCACGCCATCCGCGTGATTTCGCGCGGGAAGGGAATCCTATCGGGTTAATTACCGCCCCGACTTCCAGGATGCTCAAACTGAACAGACGAATTGTCGGAGCCACTGTCTCGACCGAGAAGGTATTTTTACTTCCGAAGATTCAGCCACAAGAACGCAGTCCAGCAATTGGACACAATCTCCGTTGCGCTGACCTACGCAGGGACGGGTGCTCTGCGATCGAATGAGATTTCTCCGCCTATCAGTGTGAGCGCCCGGTAAGTCGGGTGACCAGGACCTACGCTCCATGTGATTAACTCTTTCTCTCGTCATTTTTTGTGTTTACGATGGCAATAGGAGAAGCGTTATACGTATGAAGTGGGTAAGAAGAGCGGGATTCTTTCTGATTGCCCTCGGACTTGTGCCGTGGGGCTTGTGGACACTCTTCGACTCCACGCGCACCTGGTTTCTTGCAAGCGATGTTCCGCTAACCCTCTCGAAGGGAAGCCACTACACCACCGGGATGGTTAAAACGAATATGAGCGCGCTCTATTCTATTTATATCGATGCTGATGTCCCGAAAGGAATCGATGACTTTCAGCAGACCGAGGCCGAAAAAGAGTTAGCCTGCCAAGTCGGGGTAAACGACCCCGAGAAGGAGCCATGCCCCAACCCTGCTGTGTGGAAGTTCCACTGGACGCTAACCAGCGACGGCACTGTGCTTCAAGGAAATTCCGACGGGACCATCAGGCAAGATCGCATTAACTCCGTTACAGGCATCTCCCGCGAGATAGGTGAATTTCAAACCGTGGCGGGGCGTCGTTACAAGTTTGATCTCGACGTATTGTTCGATAATCGCGACCCAAGAGTTACAAATCCGCGTTTGCTGGTAGCGGTGTCTGACTTTCATGCCGAGTCCTCAATGTTCATTTCTGGTCTGCTCAGGTTTGTCTGCCTATCGATTGCAGCTGTTGGATCGCTTTTACTTCTTGGGTCGTTTTTATTGGACTGGTCCAAGCGAAGGTGATCACCACTGCCATCGCGCAGCTAAGGATTCCCGCGCCGTCCCAAGTCCCGATTTGCCTTACAGGAAAAGTGGATTGGGGGCGGATTTCACTTCGCCGGTAGATGCGTTTATCAGTTGACATGGTTTCGTCGTAGGGCGGCTCGATGACATGAATCACCGTCCACCCTGCGCAGCGATGGCCGGGCCAAGCAATTGTTTCAATGTTAGGACGTATTCACTGAGGGCTCGGCGGCCGGTTTCGGTGATGCGATAGAGGCTTTGCGGTTTGCGTAGCACAAACTTCTTTTCCACGGCGACGTAGCCGGCTTCTTCGAGCTTCAGCAGTTGCGCGCCCAGATTTCCATCCGTGGCCTCAGTCTTTTCGCGGAGCCATGTAAACTCGGCCCTTTCGACGCCGCTGAGCAGGGAAAGCAGAGCCAGGCGCAACCTCCCATGAACGACGGGATTGAGATCGGGCAAATCAGGCATGTGGATTACTTCCGGATTGCCCGTTACACACCCAAGGCAGGTCTCGTTAAGTCCTTGGGCGCGCCCGAGGCTTGCCGGGTTCATTCTTGGTCCTGTAAAGCTTGCGGTAGATTTCGGCGTTGCGCATCACAATTTGGACGTACTCGCGCGTTTCCGTGAACGGAATCGAGTCCACAAACGCGGCCACCTCGGGGTAGTTTTGCCCGGCGGTCCAAGAGGCCAGCCGATCTTCACCCGCGTTGTACGCGGCCAACGCGGATTCAGTGGTGCCAAACTGCCTTCGCAAGTCCGCAAAATAGAGCGTGCCGAGCCGAATGTTGTAGTCAGGAGTCAAAAGCATGGCCGTGGCGTAATTCGTCTTCGCCTGGCGCGCCATTCGCACGCCGGTTTTTGGCAGCACCTGCATCAATCCCAGAGCGTTTGCGTCCGATCGTGCCTCGGGTTTCCACGCGGACTCCTGGCGAATCAAGCCGGCCACTGCCATCGGATCCACGCCAGCACTGGCGGACCAGCGCCGAATCGAAGATTCAAACGGAATGGGATAGGCCGTCAGCCAGACTTCGCGCGGCACGTCTTCGAAGCGGCGCGATTCAAGCTGTGGAAATATCTGCCGAACTATTGCGGTTGCGGCGCCGCAGTCTCCAGCGGCCACGGCCGCCTGCGCAGCTTCGAGCAACAGCCGCGGCTCACCCGTCGCGATGTAGGCGGCGCGCAATTCCAGTTCAGCGGATGCGTCGAATGCGATCGAGTGCAGCGCGTCCGCGCGCGCTTGGCGCTCCATGGCCGCCGCCGGGATCGCCGGACCGAGCGCCCGAACGGCCGGGACCGGCGGAATCAACGAAAGTACGTCGGGATCCGCGCGATAGCCATGACCCAGAGCGCGGAGACGGGCGGCGCCTAGCGATTCGAAGTAATTCTGGGGATAGCGCTCGACGAGCTTGTCGTAGTAGGTGCGCGCTAGGCTCGGTTCGCCACTGCGTTCCGCGAGGCGGCCCAGCCAGTAAAGCGCGTCCGGGGTGTAAACGGAACCACCGTAGCGGCGGATATGTTCCGCGACCAGCTCGGCTGCCTGAGGATCATGATTTACCACCGCGGTCCATGCAACGCGCCACTGCGCCTTATAAGCGTCCGGACTGATCGGAAAATCGTCGGCAACTTTCTTATAGAAATACGCGGCGCGATCACGATTCAGATCAACCCAGTAATAGTTGCCCGCGAGGAAAAGTGCAGCTGCGATCCACTGACTCCCGGGGGAGCGTTTTGCAGCGGTCTCAACTGCGTCCACCAGTTGGGCTTCCTGGCCGAGTGCGCTATACACGTCTGCCAGGGCTGCGAGGCGCTCGGCGTCCACGTCTGGGTCGCTGATTTGAAGCTCTGCCAGACCTGAAGGGCCGGCGCCGAACTGCGCGGCACATTCCAGCACGCGCAGTTGGGCGCGCTCGCGGTGCGCGCCCGATAGTTGCGGAAGAATTTGCTCGTATTCAGTGCGCGCTTCGCTGAAAAGCTTCGCGGCGAACAGAGCGCCGGCACGATCGAAGCGCTGCTCGATTGGCACTGGCGGAAGCTGCTCGTCCAGTTTGCTGCGCAGAAAATCGAGCTTAAGCGCGGCTTCCGAAGCTTGGGTGCTGGTGGCGTAGCGCAGATAGACGATCTGATAGTCCGCTGCAGCCTCAATTGGATCGCCGGCTTGCTCGCGCGCGCGCGCTCTGAGAAAAACGAGCGCCGGCGTACTGCTCGTCCCCGGGTAGCTTTCCAGAGCTTCGAGCGCATCGCCGGGTTGATTCACCGCGAGCGCGGAATCGCCAAGCGCTTCGAGCGCCTGCTCCGTCATCACGGAATTTGGAACATCGGTGCGGAGTTGTTTGAGTTCGGCGAGCGCTTCAGCGTCCTGAGCCAGGGCGTGATGTGCGGCGGCGGACCAATAGAGCGAGTAATCTCGCAGCAAAGGGTCGGATTTCGCGCGCTCGAGCCACTTCAGCGCCAGCGCGTAATTGCCCTTATCGAAGTCGAAATAGCCGAGAGCAAGCGAAGCGCGCATCCCCACCACGCCGGAGGATTTCCCGAGCGCGATGGCACTTAACCGTTGGTACGCCGCGCCTGGTTCCTTTTTAAGTTCGCGGCACAATTGGTTCAGGTCTTTTGCGGAAACACCTGCGGCGCCGGCGGCTTCCGCAGGCCGAGCGCGCGGCGCGGCAAAGGCGGACACAGCGCTAGCGCCAAGCGAGACGACGCACACGAAAAACGCAGTGATGGCTCGTGTTACCCGGCCGTCAGATTTCATCACGGATATTCTAGTGCCGAAGGACGGGCGAGGGGTATGGATACTCTACTACGCCCTCGCTGTTCCCTTCGGCGAGTATTTCCACCATCCAATGCTGGAAGTAGTCCACAGGATGATCGAGAATCGCGCGGAACCGCCGGTCGCATTCTTTGCGTGCTTTGTCCAGGTCGGAACGCAGGCGGTGGCAGATGTCCTTATTCTCGCGCCCTAGGCGCACATCTTTCGGGCGCAGCAACTTGATGGCGGGCATGGCGACTTTTGCGACGACCAGGCCGATAGTTCATGTAGCGGGCGGCCTTGCCGCTCCTCGCCGAGATGATATCATCAAACTTCCTACCGAAAGTTTGACTGTCCTACCTTCGCTGTCTAAGGGTTTCCCCGAGACGCTATGCAGTGTTCGCTGTATTAACAGGCCCTTTTCGTCTCCGTAGGATGCCCTACATTGGTGAGGCCTTAGTCATCGAGCCTAACCATGCGCGCGTCGCGCGAGTACTGATTGCCGATGACATCGAGGTAGCCCGCCTCACGGAACTACACGACAGTTCATTCTGAGTTCTAAGCGAGTCAATATAGTGTCTAAGCGGATTCTAGTGGCGGATGATAGCGACACCGTGCGCAGGGTCATTCGTTCCTATCTCGCCCAGCAAGACCTTGATGTCTGCGGCGAGGCAGCCGATGGCGAAGATGTCATCGAAAAAGCCCGGGAACTCAAGCCCGATTTGATTCTATTGGATGTGGCGATGCCTCGGACGAATGGCATCGTTGTCGCATCTGTACTGAAAGACATGATGCCAAACGTCCGGATCGTTCTATTCACCATGTATAGCGAAGCGATTTCCAGAGCATTTCCTGACAAGGGGCTTGCTGTTGACGCAGTGGTTGCTAAAGCGGACGGCATGAGCAGACTGGCGGACTGTGTTCAGAACTTGCTCCGTTCGTAGATGTGTATGGCGTTGTGACGATTCCAGAGGAAGTCACGCCTCCCGCGTACCCTCTCGTGACGGAGGTGTCCCCTGGCGCGCGAAATGGTGTGGGTTGAGCGCGAGCAGTTTCACGGTTGGGCCTGTTCCGTTTGTGCATGGGTCTTCAACGGGTCTGGACCGCCTGTAGGCAAGTCAATCGAAGAAATGAAACAGCGGTATGAAACGGCGCGCGACAAAGCGTTTAGGTCGCACGTTTGCGCAGACCATCCCCGTATCGCGACTGTCTAAAACTGAACAGTTTCAAAATGACCGCCCATTTATGTTCATAACCTATGAGCGACATCAAATTTGTATCCTGGGAAGAAATCTTTCTTAAAACCGTGGATGAAACAGACCCGGAAAAGTTGGCCCAGCTTGTGTCGGAAGTTGAGTTAGCCATGTTTAAGCGGGAACTAGAACTGGACGATTGTTCTCGGCCTAGCGAAGAACTGAGCACGATGTCTATAGCATCCGAAGCCTTGCGAGTCCTGAAACGCAGAATCACGAGGCCGCGAGTTCTTGAACCGTCAAAAGGCAACGGCGCGCGATTTGCGAACTTTGTTCGGCACCCCGGGGTTGCCTAGAGCGGCGCCGAGCGCGCGGAGGTGCAGCAAAATGCATACGCTTGACAAAAGAGCTTGCCCCCGCTGCAACAGCTTGGATACGTCTCGTTCGCGCAGGCATGGGAGCGTTGAACGATACCTCTTGGGAGTTATTGGCGTGCTGCCTTACCGCTGCTTGGATTGCGACGCCCGCTTTTACGTCTTCTGCCGGTTCGGTGCGGGTAGCTCGGTCACGGGCAAAGCCGCTTAGCTGGCGCGACCGAGCGACGATCTATTAAGTCAGCACGGCTTCGCGCAGATCGGCACTCCCGCAGATGTGCAATTGTGGACAGCCAGCGGTGAAGTTTTGGTGAGAACGTTGATGTCTTGCTTACCCGAAAACGCGTTGCGCGGAGCGCGACTATGACTTGTTTGAAGCTCTATCACCTGGCGGTCGTATTGGGTGGGAGATGGTGCTTGGTCATGAGAACGCTATTCCCAAATTATTAGAATAATCAAAGCGAGCATCAACCGAGGTTCGCGTGATGCATATTCTCAGCAACACTTTGATTGCTTCGATGAACAGGCCCTCAGTTCGCCCCGTAATCTCGACCGGATTGATAGCCGTAGCCCGCGCAAGCCACTGACGCCGAACGTAACCATGCCGTCAAATCCACTCAAAGCTGCCACGCTCACGGTGTACGTGGCAGCGGAGCTGCGGAACCGGGGGTGGCCGCCGGCTTACCCTTAAAATACTCCTCGTCCATCCAAACTTCGGCTCCCTCTCTTAGCTGGCCCATTTCCGCGTCCAGTTTCTGCTGTCGCAGCTTATTCTCGACCTCCGTCGCAACTTCTTTCAGCTCCGGATTTTGGTGTTTAAGAACTTTAACCACAGCGAAGGACTGGGAGATGTCCACAGGCTGAGAAACCTCGCCATCCTTTAGCTCGAACGTTGTTTTCTCCAGAGCGGGCACCATTTCGGCTCGGCGGAGAGTGCGCGGCTTCCGATCGATCAGCAAAATATTGCCGGAGTCCGCAAAGTGCTCCTCAACTTCGTCAGGATCAGTTCCAGCCAACAGGGCTTTGCGAATCGATTCCGCCTTCGCCTTTGCATCGTCAGGGGCCAACCCCAGCTTAGCGTCCTCGGCGCCCTGGGGTCTCTTTCGGATGAGGAATTCGCGGACTTGCACCGCCTCAAATTCCGACTGGTGTGTACTGAAATATTGAGTGACTTCTTGTTGGCTAACCTTGACCTCACTGGCCATCTTGTTGTATTCCGCCTCAGCCAGCGTCTCGGCACGTTGCAGTTCGAGGCGCGAACGGAGGGTAGGCGATAATTCCAGATGTTCGTCTAACGCCCGGTGGGAAAGAAGGAGCATCTTCACATACTGTTCGCCCACGGGCCGCTGACCCTGTGTGGCTACGATCACCTTGGCCTGGGTACCCAGGTTGGAAACCAGTGCGTCGAATTCGGATTGAGTTACCTGGGTGGCACCAACTTTCAGAACCACCTTTTGGGATGATTCTGGCCCGCCTGGGGTTTCAGCCTTCCCCGTACTTGCGGGAGGAGGCGATCCACCTTCGGCGGGTTTCGGAAGGGTTCCAGACTGCTGCCCGCCAGCCCCGGAGGCCAGCAAGATAATTGCCAGACATGTGCTGCACACGTACTTGTCTTTCATCGAACGTACCTTTTGCCGGGATTACATGAATGCGGAAAGCCAAATGCTAACACAATCGAGCTTATTCGGCGTGCGTTGTGAGCGATCGCGGTGTTCAGTCTTTCCGCCTCACCGGGTGCAAGCTGGAATTAGAGGGGCGGACACCGAGGTCCGCCCCTGTCTAGCGTCATGGTCAGCGCTTCGCTATGACTAGGTTTACTGTGATTGAGTGTTTCAAGCTGCCGCTCGACGCCGTAATTGTTATCGTGTGGGTGGC
>Ga0210403_10005520_pt1 | contig 10717 bp, 6 predicted proteins | sample IncBWC19MmetaG_FD_150863 | JGI IMG/M metagenome (GOLD analysis project Ga0210403, IMG submission 150863) | Forest soil microbial communities from Barre Woods Harvard Forest LTER site, Petersham, Massachusetts, United States - Inc-BW-C-19-M | ecosystem: Environmental > Terrestrial > Soil >... | reverse complement strand
TTTTACGCATCCGCGACCTTGTCGAAAAACCAAAAAATGAGGAAGCGCCCAGCAACCTCGCAATCACCGGCCGCTACGTGCTGCCTCCTGCGATTTTCGATTGCCTCGAACGCACCAAACCCGGCGCCGGCGGCGAAATCCAGCTGACCGACGCCATGCGCCTGCTCGCCAAAGAGCAGGGGTTGTGGGCCTACATTTATGAGGGAATTTCCTACGATGCGGGAGACAAACTCGGCTTCCTGAAAGCCACCGTCGAACTCGCGCTGCAAAACAAAGAGCTAGGCTCCGACTTCCGCGCCTATCTCAAAACTCTGAAACTCTAATCTGTGTTCCTCATCGCGAGCAATTAACTTGTCGTGAAAAGCAAATAAATAATTGTCATCCTGAGGGGCGCGTCGTTTGCGCCCCGAAGGACCTCAACCTTCAGTTTGTGCAAGGACTCAACGTTGAGATCCTTCGGCTATCTCCGGTTTTTGGAGTCCGGTGATCCGGACTCACCTAGATTCCACCGGAGTCCACAAACCGGACCTTGTCGGATAGCCTCAGGATGACACTTTCGACGTAGGGTTCAACCGCTGGCAATCTTTATTCGCGAGGACACGCGCCCTGCCCTATTCTCAATCTTTCTTCTTCGCCGGCTTCTTCTCTTTGCTTTCCTTGGCCGCCGACTCCTTGGCCTCGGACGCTTTCGCCGCGGAATCCTTGGACTCGTTCGATTCTGTCTTGGTCGCGGGCGGCATATCGCTTCCCGCGCTCTTCTTCCCCGCGTAGTCGGTCACATACCATCCGGCGCCCTTGAATTGAATCGCGGGAGCCGTCAATGTCCGCTCCACTTTTCCTCCGCAATGCGGGCACTTTTTCAGGTGCGGCCCGGAAACGCTCTCGATTTTCTCCGTCCGCCGCTTGCACTTTACGCACTGGTACTCGTACAGTGGCACAGTTGCTCCTCCTGCGTGTTCTCTAAACTGTCAATTATAGCATGCAGCCTCCAGCCGCCCGACCGCAGCCCCGCGTGCTAGACTTTCGTTACGCTTCTCATGACGACAAACGCTCAAGCCGACGATTCCCTCTCCGCACAGCGCGGCCGCTTGTATCTGGTTGCCACGCCGATCGGCAATCTGGAAGACATCACCCTGCGCGCGCTGCGCATCCTGAAAGAAGTGGACCAGATCGCCTGCGAAGACACGCGGCACACGCTGAAACTTCTGAATCATTTCGAGATTCGCAAGCCCCTCGTCAGCTATCACGAGCACAATGAAATTACCCGCGCGCCGGAACTTGTCCATGCGATGGAACAAGGCGCAAGCGTCGCGCTCGTCAGTGACGCGGGAATGCCTCTGGTTTCCGATCCCGGCTTCCGTTTGGTCTCGCTGGCCATTCGTCACCAGATTCCCGTGATTCCGATTCCGGGCGCATCCGCATTGCTGACGGCGCTCGCCGCGTCCGGGTTGCCGAACGAAGAATTTCTTTTTCTTGGATTTCTCCCGGCGCGCTCCAGCGAACGCCGCCGCGCGCTGGAACACCTGCGCATCGAAAACCGCACTATCATTCTTTATGAAGCGCCGCACCGCATCGCGGAAACGCTCGCCGACGCACTTGCAATTCTGGGTGATCGCCCCGCATGCCTGGCGCGCGAAGTGACAAAAATCCACGAGGAATTCCGCCGCGGCACTCTATTTGCCTTGGTGCAATCGCTCGAAGAACATCCCGTCCGTGGCGAGATCACCCTGATCCTCGGGCCTCCCGAAACCGGTTCGCCCGGCGCGCAGGTGGACACCGCGCAATCCCTCGCCGCGCGCGTTGACGAATTGATGCACCAGGCAAAACTCGACCGCAAGGAAGCCCTGAAGCTCGCCGCCAAAGAGCGAGGCATCACGCGCCGCGACGCGTATCGCCAATTGCTCGACGAAAATTCTCCCGAAGCGGAGTAGTCGGTGTTTTCCAAAATTTAAACCACATTGTCATCCTGAGGGGCGCGTAGTTTGCGCCCCGAAGGACCTCAACTTTCAGTATATGCAAGTGCGCAACTTTGAGGTCCTTCGGCTATCCTCGTCGGATAGCCTCAGGATGACAACGCACTCATGGCGTCACAAAAATGGAAATTCATTTCGTGGGTCGCTGGGAGGAAAACTTAATACACCGATTCGGAGCGAAACATCCGCTGGAACCGCGGTCCGACAAACTGCACGCCGACCACTTTTTCTCCATCGGTCACCGAGTCGCTAATGTGCACAACTTTCCCCTGCGTTTCAAAATCGTGCTCGCCGCGGCGCGGGACGTGGCCCTGCACCGGGATTCGGATTTCCAGATTCGAGCCGATGGCCACGTCGAACCGCGTGCGAAACGCGGCTCCGCTCCGGCACAAATTTTCACTGGCGGTATCTTCTTCGAAGGAAAATCCTCGCGCGTCGCGGCCGCTCACGCGCAATGGCAAGCGGACTGCAATCCTACGTTCGGACCTCTTCCGGGCGATGGTCTCGCTGACTGGGCTCATGGGCTGGGGCTCCACTGTCGGCGGCTTTTTCCGCGAAGAAGCGTTCCACGTTCTCGACCACTTCCTGCGGCGTGCGCGCCGAATGCACGATACGTCGAAGCTCGCTGCCGTTCGTTACACTGTGCGTAAACCAGCATGCGAACTGCTTCATTTTTCCCATGCCGTCCGGTAGATTTGAGTTAAGAATTTTCTGGTAGTAGCCAGAAAGTAACTGCCGGCGATCCTCTTCGCTGGGCACGTCGTAGCGCCCGGTTGTGCGGTATTGCTCCATCTGGCGGAAGATCCACGGATTCGTGGCCGCGGCACGGCCGATCATCACCGCGTCGCAGCCCGTTTCTTTCACCAGGCGCACCGCGTCTTCGGGCGTCTGCACGTCGCCGTTTCCGATCACCGGAATCTTCACGGCCTGCTTCACGGCCGCGATAATGTTCCAGTCGGCTTTGCCCGTGTAGCCCTGTGCGCGCGTGCGCGGGTGAATCGCCGCGGCTTCCACGCCGATCTGCTCTGCCATCTTCACCACTTCCAGCGCCACGATGGATTTCTCGTCCCAGCCCGCGCGCAGCTTGATGGTCAGCGGAATCTTTACCGCGGTGCGCACGCTCTTGAAAATCTCTTCCAGCAGCGGCAATTCGCGCAGCAAGCCGGAGCCGCCGCACTTCACCACTTTTTTGGCCGGGCAGCCGAGATTGATGTCCACGGCATCGTAGCCGAGGTCTTCCACCATGCGCGCCGCATCCGCCATTACCTGAGGATTCGCGCCAAACAACTGGGCCGCAATGGGATGCTCGTCTTCCTCAAAGAAAAGATAACGCAGGGTCTTTTTCGCGCTGCGGGTAATTCCCTCGGAGCTGGTGAACTCCGTCATCAAGAGCCCGCAGCTACCCAAGCCGCGAATCACGCGTCTAAACAACGTATCCGTCACACCCGCCATCGGCGCAAGAATCGTCGCCGGACGGATAACCAGGTCGCGTACTTTGTATTCCGAGGGGATCATGGCAATTCCACCATTCAGTTTATCAGGCAAGCGCGGTCGATGTCCCAGGGTTGTTCCCCACATGACCGGCTGTTGCCTGATATCCGTCTCGTCCGGGTTATGAGCGGGCCAGCCTGCAGGAGTCAAATTGGCTCAATCCAACTTATTGAACCGATCCAACTTTATTGACTAACATCGCCGCCCATCGTACGCTGCCATCAGGAAATAGATTCGTCCCATTCAGGTCATCATGTTGCGCTGGTCGTCACTACCCCACCGATTTCTTCTGACGCTGGCAAGCCTCTTCGCGGCGGCGGCCATCATTTACGCATCGTTGTGGATGTACGTCGAACGCAGGCCGGGTTCGCGAGTTGAATTGGGGTTTAACAATCAGCACGTCACTCAATTTGACGGAACCACACACTGCATGAAAATCGGGGATGTGGTGCCGGACAGCCCCGCCGAACGGGCCGGTTTGCGCGCCGGTGACCGCATCATCGGCGTTGACGGAGAGGCGCTTGCCACATCCGCTCCATTCGACCAGGCCTATGCTCGAGGAAACCCGGGCGACGCTGTTACGTTGACCATCCTGCGCGCAGGGGAGCCAAAGCCGATCGAAGTGCATGCAACTTTTCGCGCCTCTTCCGAGGGCGGTCCGATGGAGAGCTTTGCCAAGACCTCTGCCGTGGAAGTAACGCGGTCCTTCCCGGTGCTATTTCTGCTGGTCGGATTGACGGTTCTCTTTTTGCGGCTGAACGATCCGAACGCGTGGCTGCTGGCATCCTTGTTCTGTGGATTTGTCGCGGAACCGGGTTTTTCGCACCATTTCACGATGAGTCCCGCCGTGCAAACATTTGCCCTCGCGTATCAAACGATTTTCTCCGCAATGCTCTGTTCACTTTTCTATATCTTTTTTGCGGTCTTCCCTGCCCGCTCGCCCATGGATCGCCGTGTTCCCTGGCTGAAATGGATCGCCGCAGTCTTTGGAGTGGCCATGGCGCTGACCGGCGTGGTCACAGGCGATTTGCGGGAGCCAAGCGTGGCATCGGATCTGTTTGGCCCACCAGCGGGAGAAATCGTTCGACTGTCGCTCAACTATGTGGGTTACGTATTCATTGCGCTGGGGCTCATTTCGCTGGCCGGGAACGCGCTGGCAGCGAGCTCCGATCCCGGTGTGCGGCGGAAATCCCGCGTGATTCTGTGGGGGACCCTGATCGGGGTGCTGCCGATTGTCATAGAGCGCGCGGCGATGGACTTCGCGGAGTACCGGCCGTCGTTCTGGGTCAACACAATCCTAATTATCATCTGCGCGCTCTATCCACTTTCGTTCGGCTATGCCGTGGTGAAGCATCGGGTGATGGAAATTCCCGTCCTGTTGCGGCGAAGTGCGCGGTACTTTCTGGTGCAGCGCGGGTTCATCGTTTTGCTGATTTTGGTTGCCCTTTCCGCCATCGCCTTCTTCTCTCAAACATTGGCGAGATTTTTTCAGCCCAATGCGAGCGCGGGGATGATGTTCAGCGCCGTGTTTGGGATTGCGCTGGTTTGGGCGGCGGCGCCTTTGGTTAAGCGCGGCACGCAGCGCATCGACCGCGCGTTTTTCCGCAGCGCCTACGACGCCCGCCTGATCCTGCAGGATCTTGCCGAAAAAGCGCGCATCGTGACGAGCCGCGGCGAGCTGGCCGGGCTTTTGCAGCATCATCTGGATAAAGCGCTGCACCCGAAGAACTTTCTCTGCTACTTCGCCGCGGGCGACTCGAAACTGGTCGCGGAGTGCGGAAAGGTTCCGCCCGGCGCAGAGACGCTTTCGACCGGACTGATGACGCTGGCGCTGCTGACGCTGCGCGGAAAATCGTGGGACGTTCCGCTGCCAGGCACGGGTGAACCGGAAGATCTTGCCGTGCTCACTCCCATCGCTCCGGAATGCCTGGTGCCCATTCTGGATCACGCCGGCCAGCTTTCGGGTTTGCTGGTGCTGGGCCAGCGCCTTTCCGAAGAGCCCTATTCGAGCGAAGACAAGCGCCTGCTGGATTCGGTGGCCAGCCAGGCCGGCATCGCGATTGAGAATTTCGGCCTCGCGGAAAAAATGGCGGAGCGGATGGAAGTGGACCGCCGCGTGGCGCGCGATATGGAGATCGCGCGCGAAGTGCAGTCCCGGCTGTTTCCTCAGTTCCTGCCGCCGCTGCGGACGCTGCAATATGCCGGCACCTGCATCCAGGCGCGGGTGGTCGGCGGCGATTACTACGACTTCCTGGACCTCGGCACGGGACGGCTCGGCATCGTGCTGGCGGATATATCCGGCAAGGGCATTGCCGCGGCGCTGCTGATGGCGAATCTGCAGGCGAATCTTCGCAGCCGGTTCATGGTGGCCCTGGAAGATCCTCACCAGTTATTGCAGTCGGTGAATCGACTTTTCGTCGAGAATACGCCGGAGGACAGCTACGCCACGCTGTTCTACGCCGACTACGACGATGCGAATCATTGCCTGCGCTATGCAAATTGCGGGCACAATCCTCCGCTGCTGCTGCGCGCGAATGGGGATATCGAGAGGCTGGGGCCAACGGCAACGGTCCTGGGGCTCTTCACGAATTGGAACTGCGAGGTCAAAAAAGTCTCGCTTGGCCCGGGAGACTTGCTGGTGATTTACACGGACGGAGTGACGGAAGCGCCAAACCAGGATGGCGAGGAGTTTGGCGAATCGCGCCTGCTGGAAATCATGGGCTCGCACCCGCGGGTCGAGGTCAAGGAGACGCTCTCCGCGATCCTCGACGGCGTTCAACAGTTCAGCGGCGCGAGTCAGGCGGACGATCTGACGCTGGTGATCGCGCGGGCACAATGAGAGACGCGGAGTTTGGAGTGCGGGAGCTCCGCTCCCGCTTTCACGGTCTAAGAGTTTTCTCGCAAGCTAAATTGTGGAGAGGGCTTTAAATCTCAAAAGCGGTGGCAGAGCCACCGCACTCCAAGGTTAGTTCTTTGCGGGTGGCTCTTCTTTCAGGAATTTGTCCAGCCGCAGGAATTTGCGGCCCAGGGCGCCGCTGTAGGCGGACCACTCCGGCTCGCCGGAATCGATTGCCAGCGCCGCGCGAACGGCCCCCATTTTCGAGTCCAGATCATCCATGTAGTGGAAGGCCAGCGCTTCGCGAATCATAGGAAGCTTGGGCGAGCCGAATTCGTACTCGCCGTGGTGGCTGATCAGAATGTGCTGGACGACCGTTTTGAGTTTTTCCGGAAAACCTTCAATGGCGTCCATCTCTTTCGAGACGGTCTCGAGCTCCATCGTGATGTGGCCGAGCAACTGGCCTTCCGCGGTGTAGCTGACCGCGCGCTCATAACACAATTCGTCCAGTTTGCCGACGTCATGGAGCAGCGCGGCGGTGAGAAGCAAATCCACATCCAGTTCGGAGTAGTGAGCGGCAATCTGCTGCGCCAGGCCGCACAATCCGACGACGTGCTCGATCAGTCCGCCGATATAGGCATGGTGCATCACTTTCGCGGCGGGCGCGCGCTTGAAACGCGCCACATTTTTCGGATCGGTCAGAATCTTCGAAGTCAGTTTCTTGAGCCAGGGATTTTTCATCCCTTCGATGAATCCCAAAACCTGCTCATAAAGCTTTTCGACGTCGTACGGGGTATGCGGCAGAAAGTCGCCCAGATCGATCTCCTCGGGTTTGGCTACCCGGAACTGTTGCAAGGTGAGCTGCGGCTTGTTGCGGTAAAGCTCCACGCGGCCTTGCACTTTGATGAAATCGTCGCGGCTGACTTCCTTGGCCAGCGCGTCGAACTGGTCCCACATCCGGGCTTCGACGGTGCCGGTGCGGTCGCCAAGCTCCATGCGCAGGTAGGGTTTTCCGCCGGCGGTGTTGCGAACTTCCTTTTCGTGAACGAGGAAAAATCCGGTGATGGATGGATCAGGTTCGAGGTCTTTAACAAAAAGTTTTTTCACTCGGCTTACCCGCTCGTTTTCTTTCCGAACAGCAGATATTTCTTGCGCGACTTCTTCTCTTTTGAAGCCTCCGGCGTGGCGCTGACTTCTTCAATTTCGGAATTGCCGCCGCCGGCCATGTCCTGGTAGCCGGGTTTGACCACCACGTAGCTCTGCTCGCGCAAGGTCTTCAGGTATTCCCGCAGCGCAGGTTCCATCCGCTGGCCGTAGAGGTGGTCCATAATTTCATTTTCCACCTTGTCGTAAGGCTGCTCGCCTTCTTCATAGCGTTCCAGCACCTGCAGGATCAGGTAGCCCTGCTTGGTCTCGATCACGTCGGTGAGCTGATTCTTTTTCATCGCGAAGACCTGGTCTTCCAGCTGCTTGGAGAGCTCGCCGCGCTTGTAAACGCCGAGGAAGCCGCCCTGCTGCGCGGTGCTGCCGTCGGAAAAGCGTTTTGCCAGCGTCGCGAAATCCTCGCCGTCCTTAATGCGCTTCAGCAGGTCTTCGGCTTTTTTCTTCAGCTCGGGGAGCTCGGACTCCTTCTTCCCATCGGTGCTGATCTCGATCGCCCGCAACGCCACCTGCTCCGGCTTCACGAACTCCTTTTTGTGTTCCTCGTAATACTTCATCGTGTCATCGTGGCCAATGGTGATGTGCGAGCCAACTTCGCGGCGGATGACTTCCTGGGTCAGAAGTTTGTTGCGAATATTGTTCTTGAAATCGTCCCAGTTCAGGCCTTCTTTGGTGACCGCGGATTCCAGCTTTTCCATGCTGTCGAGCTTGTTCTGGACGCGGATCGTGTCCAGTTGCTTCACCACCTCGCCCTCGACGTTGACGCCCATGTCCTTGCCGCGTTGCGCCAGCAGCGACTGGTCGATCAAATCGCGGAGGGCAAATTTCTGGCGGTCTTCCACGGCGACTTGCAGTTGCTCCGGGGTGCACCGGCCGCTGCATTCCTGCTGGGCGTCTTCCGAGGCGGCCGTGCGCGCCTTCTCGAGCTCGGAGCTGGTGATAATTTCGTTGTTCACGCGCGCGATAATCTCTTCGACCACTTTCCCTTCGCCCGTCAGCGCAGGTTTCGCGGGCTTGGCCGACTTCGCGGGAGGCGTGGCCGGCTTCTTCGGCTGTTCCTTCTCCGGCTCTGGCGCGGCCATCTGGGGAGCTTCGAGGGAGGGCGGCTTCTGCGCCGGCGGATTGTCTGGCGGCGGGTTGGCAGGCGGGTTTTGGGCCAGCAGCGGCAGGGCAAACAACAAGCCGGCCAGCAATACGGTCTTCTTCATCATTTTCACCATTGAAAGAGTTTAGCCTTCTCCTTGCAAACCGAGCAATACGTTTCTCAGCGCCCCGGGCACGGATTCGCCGCGTTGGAGCTCCATCCACAGCACGCCGCTGGGATCGAGCTTGATGCCCTTTCGGGAGCGCACGACTTTGACGACGGCGGCGGGGTCGAGTTGTGTTTCAGGGTGGAACCTGAGCGCGACCCGCGTTCCCTGCCGCTCCACCGACGCGATGCGCAACTTCTCGCTGATGGATTTGAGCATGGCGTACTCCAAAAGGTTTTCTACCGATTTGGGCATGGCGCCGAAGCGGTCTTCCAGTTCCTTGTGGACGTCCTGCTTTTCGGCTTCGGTGGCGATGGAGGAGATGCGCTTGTAGGTGCGCAGGCGGAGATTTTCGCTGGGGATGTACTCCTGCGGGATGCGGACGTCCATGCCGAGGCTGAGGGTGGTGCGCAGTTCGGGCATGGACTCTTCGCCCTTGAGCTTGGCGACGGCGCCTTCGAGCATCTGGACGTAGAGATCGAAGCCGATGGATTCGATGTGGCCGTGCTGCTGGCGGCCGAGGAGATTGCCGGCGCCGCGGAGTTCCAGGTCGAGAGCGGCGATGCGGAAGCCGGCGCCGAGTTCGCTGAACTCTTTCATGGCGGCGAGGCGTTTGCGGGCGATGTCGGAGAGGATTTTCTCGGTTGGCACCAGCAGGTAGGCGTAGGCGCGGTGGTGGGAGCGGCCGACGCGTCCGCGCAACTGGTAGAGTTCGGCCAGGCCGAGGCGATCGGCGCGATTGATGAGGATGGTGTTGGCGCGGGGAATGTCCAGGCCGTTTTCGACGATGGTTGTGGCGACGAGAACATCGGCTTCGTCGCGGATGAATTTCAGCATTACCGCTTCCAACTCTTTTTCGCCCATTTGGCCATGGCCGACAACCACGCGGGCCTTCGGAACGAGTTTCGAGACCAGCGAGGCGAGCGAATAGATGGATTCGACGCGGTTGTGGATGAAATAGACCTGGCCGTCGCGGGCCATCTCGTTTTCAATCGCGCGCTTGACCAGTTCTTCGCCGAATGGCGCGACCGAGGTCTGAATCGCCAGGCGATCGCGGGGAGGCGTTTCGATCAGCGACATATCGCGCAAGCCGACGAGCGACATATGCAGGGTGCGCGGAATGGGCGTTGCGGAGAGGGCGAGCGCGTGGACGTTTTTGCGCATCTCTTTCAGGCGTTCCTTGTGGGCGACGCCGAAGCGCTGCTCTTCGTCCACGACCAGCAGGCCGAGATCCTGAAACTTGATGTCTTTGGAAAGCAGGCGGTGGGTGCCGATGACGATGTCTACTTTTCCTGCTTCGAGGTCGGCGAGAATTACTTTTTGTTCGGCGGCGGTGCGGAAACGGCTGAGCATCTCGATGCGCGTGGGAAATGCGGCAAAGCGTTTTTTGAAGGTTTCAAAGTGCTGGAAGGCGAGGACCGTTGTCGGAGTGAGGACCGCGATCTGTTTGCCGTCGGCCACGGCTTTGAACGCGGCGCGCATGGCCACTTCCGTTTTGCCGTAGCCGACGTCGCCGCAGAGCAGCCGGTCCATCGGCGTGGACTTTTCGAGATCCTTTTTTATGTCGGCGATGGCGGTGCGCTGGTCCGCGGTTTCTTCAAACTCGAAGGCGTCTTCAAACTCGCGCTGCCAGGCGCCGTCGGGAGAAAAGGCGAAGCCTTCCGCGGTTTTGCGTTCGGCATAGAGCGCGAGCAACTGGTCGGCCATGTCTTCGAGCGATTTCCGGACGCGAGTTTTGCGCGTGGCCCAGGCCGTGCCGCCCAACTTGTCCAGCGTGGGCTCGGTGCCTTCGACGACGCGATAGCTTTGGACCAGATCCATGCGTTCGAGGGGAACATAGAGCCGCGCGTCATCCGCGTAGCGCAGCAGCATGAATTCGCCGCGGCGGCCTTCGGATTCAATCAGCCGCAAGCCTTCGAACTGGCCGATGCCGTGATCCACGTGCACAACGTAGTCGCCGGGCTTCAACTCCGCGAAATCGGCGAAAAATCCGCTGGTGCGAATCT
>Ga0210403_10005519_pt1 | contig 10719 bp, 9 predicted proteins | sample IncBWC19MmetaG_FD_150863 | JGI IMG/M metagenome (GOLD analysis project Ga0210403, IMG submission 150863) | Forest soil microbial communities from Barre Woods Harvard Forest LTER site, Petersham, Massachusetts, United States - Inc-BW-C-19-M | ecosystem: Environmental > Terrestrial > Soil >... | reverse complement strand
TTCGCGGTCTGCCGGCATGGCGGCGACCGCGTTCGGCGGGGCTTTGAGGTCGGCGCGCAACATCACGCCGGCCTTGCAGCCGCCGGGAAGCGCGGCGAGCGTGCCGCCGTCCCAGTCGCTTACCGCGGCGACACCATCCTTGTCGAAGCCGCGGAGCTTGAACGGCCGGCGGTTGAGCTTTTCCAGGTCCGCAAGGCCGAGGCCAAGCCGCAGCCCGTCTGGCCCGGCCCAGGTCGAATGACCGTTGATGGCGATGAGATAGGTGTCTTTGCGCTTCTCCGGCTCGAGCCACCACACTTCAAGTCGCTTCTTCGGATCCTTCGGATAGAGGATCGACGCCATGGTCTTGCCCGAGCCGGCCTCGACCTCGGTGAAGTCGACGTTCTTCAGATCGTACGCCATGGTGAGCTTGAGATGATTCGAATCCTTGGCGAACGCGCCGCTGCAGGCGACCACGAGATTGGAATTGGCGCGAGGCGGCTTTCCCGCCGCCGCGCCAGGTGGCGCGGCGAGCGCGGTGGTTTGCGTGCGGGTCGGAGCGGGCACCGCCGCCGGCAGCGGCTGCGACACCTGCGAGGGGGCTAGCTGGTCGGCGGCATCGAGGTCGGGGTTCTGCTCGGCAGCAGGCGTCTGCACCCGCGCGCGCTTGGATTTCGCCGGCTTAGGCGATTGCGGCGGTTGCGGCGATTGTGCCGGCGCGACGGCCGATTTTTCGTCGACCATGATCGAAGGCTGAGCCTGCGAACCGTTGTTCTGCTGCGCCGACAGCGAGCCGCTCGTGGCCATCGCCAAACCAGCAACCATGGCCGCGCCCGCCGCCCGGGCCGCACCGGTCCATCGTCCCCGCATACTCACACCCTCCCTCTGCCGCAGCGGCGAGATTAAAGCATCATCCCGATCCCGAAAAGCGGAAACCGTTTTCGCTGCGCCGGATGGCGCCACGACCGGGTTGCGTAATAGAACGTGGCGGATAGACCCTGCCGGAGGAGCGGCGAAGCTGTGGAGAACCCCGATGCTGACGGGAACCTACCATTATCCGCGTGCCGACGCCGTCGTGTTCGGGCTTCCCTGGCCGGAGGCGCTGCGCGCGGAAGTGGAGCGGCTCGGGGCACGCAAGGTTTTCGCCGTCGTCAGCAGCTCGCTCAAGGCGGCAATGCCGCTTGAAGCCGACCTGCGCCGCGCGCTCGGCGAACGCCTCGCCGGGGTCGGGGACGGCGTCCGCGCCCATTCGCCGCGCGAGGACGTCGCGCGCGTCGCCGGCGCGGCGCGTGATGCCGGCGCCGACCTCCTCGTCGCGGTCGGCGGCGGCTCGGTCGTGGACGCGGCCAAGGTCGCCCAACTGTGCCTGGCCCACTCGGTCTTTGCCGCTGAGGGTTTCGACGCGCTGCGCGGCAAGCGGCGCGAAGGCGCTGCGGCGGTGGAACTCGCGGTGCGCGTCGTTGCCGTGCCGACGACGCTGTCCGGCGCCGAGTTCACGGCGATCGCCGGCGTGACGAATGTCGCGCGCAACGTGAAGGAGGGTTACGCGCATCCCGACCTGGCGCCGCGCGCGGTCGTGCTCGACCCGCGGGTCACGGTGCACACGCCGGCGGCACTTTGGCTTTCGACCGGCATCCGCGCGGTCGATCACGCCGTGGAGGATCTGTGCTCGATCAACAGTCAGCCGCTTGCCGATGCCGCTTCGCTGCACGCGCAGCGGCTTCTTTCCCGCGGCTTGCGGCGCACCAAGGCCGATCCCGGCGATCTCGATGCGCGGCTCGACAGCATGATCGGGGCATGGCTTTCGCTCGTCGGTACGCAAGGCGGCGTGCAGAAGGGGGCGAGCCACGCCATCGGCCATGTACTCGGCGGCACCGCCGGCGTCCCTCACGGCTTCACCTCGTGCGTGATGCTCGCGCACGTGCTGCGCTGGAACAAGGCGGTGAACGCCGGCCGCCAGAAGCTCGTCAGCGAAGCACTTGGCGACGCCAATGCCGAAGCGGCCGACCTGGTCGCGCAGCTTGTTGCCGATCTCGGCCTGCCGCGGACGCTGCGCGACGTGAAAGTGCCGCGCGAACAACTGCGCACAATCGCTGAGCATACGATGCATGACCCGTGGACCGCGACCAACCCACGCAAGATCGCCGGGCCGGAGGACATCCTCGAGATATTGGAGATGGCCTGGTAGGCGCGCGCTTCGACAAAACGTCTCTGATCTCGAATGAATCATCGCTCTTGCGGTCGCTGGACGCGGCCGACCCGGATACGCTGGACGGCTGCCGAGCCTCAGTCAGCTGCGTAGAGTCCAATTCGTGCAGCAGTTCAAGTCGCTTCGCCGCCAGGTCAGCGGGGTACAGGAGTGGAGACTTCACACCTGAAGGACAATTTCGCAGACGAGTCCCTCTGCACGCCAGCCAAAACGCGTTTTGCCCTTTATCTGGCCAATCATTTGTTCGGTAACCCGCCTGCCAAAGCCTTTGCGCGTCGGCTCCTGCACTGCCGGTCCGCCCGTCTCCGTCCAGCACAGGCGCAACCGTCGATTCGCCTCGTGCGACCATTTCAGGTCTACCTGGCCGTTGGCCGTGGACAAAGCACCGTACTTAGCTGCATTCGTCGCCAGCTCGTGCAAAATTACAGCAATGGTCTGAGCCGTGTTCGGGTCTAATAAGACTTGTGGCCCCTCTATTCCCACTCGCGTTTTGCCTTTCTCGGAATACGGAGCAAGTTCTTGTGTCGCGATGGTCGACAATTCGGCGCCAATCCAGCGGCTATCGACAAACAACGAATGAACATTTGCGAGCGCTTGGATGCGCCCTCCAATTGCTCGTTTCAACCCTTCGGAAGTGTCGGAATGAGAAAGATTGACGGTTGCTTGTACAGTCGCGAGCAAGTTCTTACTTCGGTGCTCTGCTTCCCGAGCCAAGGTCGCGATCTGCTCCTGATTTCGCTTTTGCTCGGTAATATCCCTCGCGATCTTCGATGCGCCGACAATCTTGCCTTCGGCATTTTTAACCGGAGAAAGGGTCAGAGAAACAGCGATCAAGCTGCCATGCTTGCGCTGTCGAACGGTCTCGAAATGGTCGATACGCTCTCCTCGTCGGATGCGCGTCAGAATTTCACGCTCTTCGCTTTGCCGGTCTTCCGGGATCACAATTGTAATGGGCTGACCGATCGCCTCTTCAGCGGTGAAGCCAAAGACGCGCTCGGCACCCCTGTTCCAGCTTGTGATAACGCCGTCGAGATTTTTGCTTACAATCGCTTCGTCACTGGACTCTACGATGGACGCCAGCCAGCGCAATTGCTGTTCACTTTCGCGAAGCTCAGCTTCGATCCGCTTGTGTTCGGTAACGTCACGATTGACTTCAAGCACCGTGCCGTCGCTGAGCAATTGCATCCGGCTGTCTACGATGACTTCGCGGCCATCCTTGCAGGTGTGACGCAACTCGCCTGACCAGTAATGGCTTTTCTGGAGTTGTGAGCGCAGGTCGGCAAATTCGATCGGAAACTTTGTTTGCAGCAGAGCATGACTGCTACGCCCGATCGCCTCTTCCGGTGCAAACCCGTAAAGCCGCTCGGCCCCGGCGTTCCAGAACTCGATCGGCCCGTCCAGTTGGAACGCAAGCATCGGTTCAAAGGACAATCTCAGTAGATCAGTCCCAGCGATTGTGACCACCTGGGGATCCGTCCCTTTCATCACCACAAGGGCGTCAACATCTCCATGGTGGATCGCATGAATTAACTCCTCAGCGTCCTCAAACTCTATCGGCGGAACGTTGCTCTGTATGACCTCTGCCATGGGAGTGCCTTTTAATTTGGTCGAATATCGAGGCCGACCAGCACCTTCTCTACGTTGGATAAATCGCCGATGATCCGCTTGACCGGTTCCGGCAATTGCCGAATAAGGGTGGGAATGGCGATGATCTGATGCCGCTGGGCCAACGCCGGATTGGCCATCAAGTCGACGATTTCGATTCTGTATTTGCCAGCAAGATGTTGCTCGCATATCCTTTTAAGGTTTGCGATCGCAGCGATGGACTTCGGGGTTTGTCCTGCTACATAAAGGCGAAGACTGTAGCCTTCTTCGAGCATTATTTTTGCACCAGTCGCGGTTTGCCCTTGCTGGACAGTTTGGCCGTCGATTTAGCCGACGGTGTCGGTTGGCGAGTCGAAGCCATCGCCAGCCGATCGGCGGCAAGCTGATCCTCGCTCTCAATGGCTTGCCGACTGAGGATTTCGTCTTCTTCAAGCTGCGCCTGCAGCGCCGCGATTTGTGTCGAAATCTCCAGACGCCTGCGATCCGCTTCACGAGAGCGTCTGGATATCTCCTGTTGGCGAAGCCGTTGTACCGATTTCTCCTTTGCTTCTTGCGCGAGCCGGGCCGAGCCTGTGGACCCGCCTTCAGGGCCAATGTACGCCTCACGCAATTTAATTCCCTCGCTGGATAGAAGGAATTCCCGAATCTGATTGGAATGTGCCATGCCGCGTGACTTCAACACATAGAGCTGTCGATTGTGCTCTCCATTGCTCTCTCGATTGTAAAGCAGCAGCCAGGTATCCATTAACGAGGAAATTCGCATTTGGGTCGTGCTGGTCTCGGCCGAACCGAGCCCCAGGTTGGTGAACAACGTTGTTACGCCGCGAGTTTTCAGAAAGTCTACCAAACGAAGTGTCATTGCATGGACGTCACCAGCGAAGCCCGCGCTCATGAGCGCCGATATGGGATCGACCACGACTCCGTGGGAATCAAAATCACCAACGTCGCGGTGCATGGCCGCGAGATGGGTCTCCAGGCCATAAAGATTGGGGCGCCGCGCGCTAAACTTGAGCAATTTCCTGTCAACCCATTTTCCCAAGTCAAGGCCAACGGCGCGCATATTGCGAATGATCTGTTGGGGCGACTCCTCCATGGCGAAATAGATGCATCGCGCGCCCGACGCACAGATCGAATTGGCAAAGTGCGCTGCGACTGTAGACTTTCCGCTCCCCGGCATGCCCGAGATCAAGACACAAGAGCCTTTGAAATATCCTTTACCCTCCAGCATCGCATCGAGATCGGCAATGCCACTCGAAACGCGCTCGCTCGAAGCGTCATGCGCCAGGCCCGCCGACGTGATCGGCATCACGACGATGCCTGCATGGTCTATGATAAAAGGATATTCGTTTGTGCCGTGTGCAGAACCTCGGTATTTAACGAGCCGCAGACGACGTGTGGACAACTGATCTTCGATGCGATTATCGAGAAGGATGACGCAGTCAGCGACGTATTCCTCAAGACCATGGCGCGTCAGCGTGCCGTCGCCCCGCTCGCCGGTGACGATGGCAGTTACACCTTTATCTTTCAACCAGCCGAATAGCCGTCGCAGTTCTGAACGCAGTATTAAGTGGTTTTTTAAGCCGCTAAAAAGGACGTCGATTGTATCAAGGACGACGCGCTTGGCGCCGACGGAGTCAATCGCGAAGCCGAGCCGTAAGAAAAGACCCTCCAGATCGTAGTCACCGGCTTCGGCGATCTGACTTGGGTCAATATGGACATAATCGAGCGCGAGCTTTTTCTGATCAATCAGCTTCTGTAGGTCGTAATTAAGCGAACCGACATTCTTGATCAGCTCCTCGGTTCGTTCCTCAAATGCAATAAAGACACCTGGTTCATCGTAATTGACTGCGCCATTGTAGAGAAAAGTCATGGCCAAGAGGGTTTTGCCACAACCAGCGGAGCCGCAGAGCAAGGTGGGTCGCCCCTTGGGTAAACCGCCCAGCGTGATTTCATCTAGTCCGGCAATGCCAGTGGGGCACTTTTCGACCGCAGGGATAGCGAGAGCTGCCGCTCTGGCCTTGGTCGAATTCATGAACAACACCACACACACGGAGCTCGTCTGCTCCGATTCTAGGTAGTTCTAAGCCCCTTGCACTCGACGATCATGGCATTGTGACGGTGAAAATCAAACGTGCCAAGCAGTAATTGTCGGTGTTCGGTCAGGCGCTCATATCGCGAGCGCGGGTTGCAAGGCCGCCAGCTCTCGCTGGCGAGCGTCGCATTCAGGCGTTCGCGGTCGAAGGCGACCCGTTAGCCCGATGTCCGATCTGGGGTCATTTTTCGACCGGTCGAACCTGCCGCAGGTCCAGCCGTGTCCGCTTTTCCTCCGATCGCTAGCGAAATGGCAAGCGGCTGAACCCGACAAGAAGGGCCAACAGCGGACATTCGAATGCGGGCATCTGAGGGAAATGTGGACTAGAATTCCGACGCGCACTACTTTCCGCGATCATGCGACCGCGTCGGAACGTCGCCTTCGGCGCACTTGAGAGCAGAAACAGGGTCGACCCCGCGCCCGCATTTAGAGAACTGGCCCCGGGGCTGCAGTCGTTAGAGAAGGTCGCGAGCAATGGCGCGATCCCAGTCGCGATGGCAGACTTCCTGCTCGCCTTCGTACGCGCGCAAGCTCGCCTTCAGCAGGAAGGCATCGCGCGTGCAGGACAATCATTTGGGTCTCGATACGGATTTGCCAGGCATCCCGCGACATTGTCTGGGTCCGCTGCAGCTCGGCGACTGCGCTGAGCGGATCGTCCTCCTCGACGTGATACCGCCATTTGCCCTTTGCGCCCAATTCCAGGCCGATCCGGTCGAGGCGCTCGACGCGCATGTCGCCGCGACGCAACATCGTCGGCTCCTCAGGTGGCGCTGACTCGGGGCCCGGCAGCGGCGACAGCAGCGCATCGGCCGCCGCCGGCGGGCGGACCGGCAGATCGAGCGTGCCGCCAGAAATCAGCAGTGTCGCTTTCTCAGGACAGGGCCAGATCATCGGCCAGTAGGCGGTGGATAGCGCAAGCCGCACCCGGTGGCCGGCCGGGAAAACGGAGCCGGCATCGTTGAGCTGGATGCGCACGCGGTAGCGTTCTCCGATCGCCAGCAGTTCGGGTTTTTCATGTCCGTTGCGGCGCGTGAGGTTGAGCACGCCAAAGCTGACGCGCAGCGATTCCCCGGACGGATGCACATCGCACAACCGAACCACCAGATTTGCCATCGGCCGGTCGGACGCGACCTCGAGCGTGACGATCGGCGCGCCCAGGAGCTCGATCGGCGCATCGAGCGGCGGCGTCTCGAAAACCAGCGAGCGCAGGTCGTCTTCGCCCTGGTCACCCGCCTGATCGTGCCCACGGCCGAAAGGAACCCAGTTTCCTCCGCACTTGCCGACGGTCTGCGGCGAGCACACGGCGCGAGCAGTCAAAGACGCGGTTTCGTCTCGCAGGCCCTCATCGGTCAAGAACAGCCGCCGGGGTGTTATTCCTCGCGATGGCCACGACGATTCTGCGATCCACCGGCCCGGCAACGTCTCGTGATGCGACGCAGGCTTCACGCTTTCCATCATCCAGGCGCGCAGCATGGGTTCATCCATCACGCCGGTGTCGATACCCTTCAGCCAGTAGTCCCACCACCGCAGCATCTCTTGCAAAAATCCGACCTGCGGGCCGGGAAGCGCGAAATGCGGATAGGCGTGCGCCCACGGCCCGATGAGACCCTTGCGCGGCACCGTCAGGCCCGCGAGCAGGCGCGGAATTGTATTCTTGTAGGCATCGGTCCAGCCGCCCACGGCGTAAACCGGACATTGAATCGCGCTGTAATCCTCGCACACCGAACCGCGCTTCCAGTAAGAATCGCGCCGCTGGTGCTGCAGCCAGATTTCGAAGAAGAGCGGTGCGTCCGCCAGGCGCTCCAGCCACGTCGCTCGCCAAACCTCTCCGACAAGCATCGGGTCGGGCGGGAGGCACATCGTGCCGAAAAAGAAGAAGGCCCACTCAAGCCCGGCCGTAATAAGCGTGCCCCCCATGTAGTGGGCGTCATCGGCATACCGGTCATCACTCGAACAGATGGTGACGATCGCCTTGAGCGCCGGAGGACGGCGCGCCGCAATCTGCAGTCCATTGAACCCGCCCCAGGAGATGCCCATCATCCCCACCACGCCGCTGCACCAGGGCTGCGCCGCCAACCACGCTATGACCTCCACGCCATCGGCCAGCTCTTGCTCCGAGTACTCGTCCAACAGCAGGCCCGCGGACTCGCCGCTGCCGCGAATGTCGACGCGAACGCCGGCGTAGCCGTGGCCGGCAAGGTAGGGATGAGTCAGCGCATCCCGTTCGTATGTACCGTCGCGCTTACGGTATGGCAGATATTCCAATATTGCGGGCACAGGGTTGCGTTCGGCGTCGTCCGGCAACCAGATGCGGGCGGCGAGCGTCGTGCCGTCTTTGAGCGGTATTAGTATGTGCTCGATCACCCGTACCAAGCGTGGGAAGGTGGTGACAATCACTGAAACACTCCGTTGACGAGAAAAGCGGGAAGGTGAGGCGCAACTATGCGCGGGTCAAGTTACCCATCCGACTGTCTCAAGCCGCAAGAATGGGCAGGAACTCGGCCGGGCTGAAATCCCGCGACGGCGACCGATTGGCCTTGGGTCGCAGGCGTGGCCGATCCTAAGATGGTCGGTAGGTTCGCCGGCTGCTGCGCCTTTCGGCAGCGGCAATCGCCAACCACGCGAACTTCGTCACGTCGCGGGCGGAACAAATACGCGACATCCGCGTTAGGTTGCGTTCGACCTGCGCAACGTCGTGAGCGGCACGGCACAGGCGGCGGGTTCAGCAGCGACGCCGCGGTGTCTCCTCACGGGTTTGCACCATGCGCGCGCGCGGAGGCGTGGATATTCTCCTCACTTGCATTCGAACCCAGTTAAAGGTCTCCAGTCGCCGACAGGGGAGGGTAAACCATGAAGATCGTAGTTATCGGCGGAACCGGCTTAATCGGGACGAAGGTCGTAGAGAAGCTAAAGCACAAGGGGCATGAGGTAGTTGCCGCCGCGCTAAACACGGGCATCAACACCATCACCGGCGAGGGGCTCAAAGAGGCCATGGCCGGCGCGCAGGTGGTGATTGATCTCGAAAATTCGCCCTCATTTGAAGACAAGGCGGTGCTGGAATTCTTCGAGACCTCCGGCCGCAACCTTCTCGCGGCGGAGGCCGCAGCGGGCGTTCGGCACCATGTCGCGCTATCCATCGTCGGAATCGACCGGAGCGACAATGGCTATTTCCGCGCCAAGGTCGCCCAAGAGAAACTGATAACGACCTCCGGCATCTCCTACACCATTATCCGCTCGACCCAGTTCCTGGATTTCCTCGGTGCCGTTGCCGCTTCGAGTGCGGATGGAAACACGGTCAAGATTTCGCCCGGCCTGTTCCAGCCCATCGCGGCGGACGACGTTGCTTCCATCGTTGCCGACGTGGCGGTCGCGACGCCGCGAAACGGCATTGTCGAGATCGCCGGCCCGGAACGAGCGCCGTTCAACGAAATCGTTGCCCGCTATCTGAAGGCGGTTGGCGATCCGCGTGAGGTCGTAAGCGACCCAGAGGCCCGATACTTCGGCGGCCGGGTCGAGGAGCACTCGCTCGTGCCGTTGGGCGAGGCGCGCCTCGGCCGCATCGGTTTCGAGGAATGGCTCCACCGCTCACAGGCAGCAGCCTGATCCCGGATCCGCCAACCGGAGGATAGGGGGCTCCATGAAACGGATCCTCTGTTCGCGGCTCGTCGCCACCATGCCGTTCAGCGGCGTCCTCGGGGATGCGCCCAAGGCGAAGAACGCCAAGGTGACCCTCGTCTACCAGCACGAGCTGCCGAACGTTCCCGGCAAGAGCATCAAGGGCGTGCTCGTCGAATACGGCCCGGGCGGCCACTCGCCTAGTCACTGTCTGCTGTATGGTCGCTTTGGGGGAAAGCGGACATTGAGCAGGCAGCGCGCCATCCCAATCTATGAGTGCACGGCCTAGTCAACTGTAGAAGGTACGCGAACATGAGATCGCTCTTTCGCAGGATCAAACGCAACGGTGTAGCGATGTCAACCTTACGCATTCTTGGAACGGCGCTAGTTCTCGCGTTTGGCTCACTGCCAATCCAATCCGCGCGCGCCGCGGAGTCGGCCGTCGTGACCCCACTCATGCTGAAGGAGCTAGCCGATATACCGGGGAAGGAGATGTTGATGATCACCGTCGATTATCCGCCCGGGGCGGTGGACCCCGTCCATCGTCACGATGCACACGCATTCGTCTATGTCCTGCAGGGTTCAATTGTCATGCAGGTGCGGGGCGGCAAGGAGGTCACCCTCGTGCCAGGGCAGACTTTCTATGAAGGACCCAACGATGTGCACACGGTCGGCCGCAATGCGAGTACGACGGAGCCAGCAAAGTTCATCGTGATCCTTCTGAAGAAGAAGGGAGTCGACGTGCTGTTGCCCGCCGAGTAGTTCACCTGTCCTCCGCCCGTCGCAACGAAGATGACGGGTATCAGATCGTCGAGGCGGTTGTATCGGCAAGGGCGACAGCGCTATGGCGAGAACCTACCGTGAGATTGCAATAGAGGAAATGCTGGGAACCGTCGAAGAAGCGATGAGTCAGGTTATTGACTGGTGGGGAGACCTGCCGCCGCCGATGAAAGAAGCAATCGAGCAGTTTCGCACCCAACTTGGGGCGGCAATTGATTCCGTGGAATTTGTCAGAAGGGCACTCGACCGACAAGTACACGAAACTGACCACGGGAAAGGCCCTGCGTGATGTTTGCTGCGGCGCATGAGCCAGGTTATGGCACATCTCGGAATTCCGGCAATGACCGCTTTCGCGCCGCCATTAAAGTCTTTGCGGACATAAATAGCTTCGACCTAAGCGGCCGGACCTATGAGTACAAGGCCTTACAGCATTCCATCG
>Ga0210403_10005518_pt1 | contig 10720 bp, 6 predicted proteins | sample IncBWC19MmetaG_FD_150863 | JGI IMG/M metagenome (GOLD analysis project Ga0210403, IMG submission 150863) | Forest soil microbial communities from Barre Woods Harvard Forest LTER site, Petersham, Massachusetts, United States - Inc-BW-C-19-M | ecosystem: Environmental > Terrestrial > Soil >... | reverse complement strand
CGAAACGTCCCGGCAAATATTCCCCCCCCCGGCAAGTATCCAAATGGCACGCCGCTCCGCACGATTCAGACTTCCTACACACCCTATGTAGCCGGCGTGGACGTTCAGCTTCCTGCTTCGGTCACGACCACCTTAAATGACACATCGCCGGCTTTGAGTGCTGTCACGAACTATCAATACCAGAGTGTCACAATGGCCTTTTTTTGCTTTTCTGGCTGCGGTGGCCCCACCCAGGTGGACATTAACAACGAAACGGAGATTGACGAGTATGATTACTCCTCCAGCGGGACAGGAACTGCACTCAAGAAGACCGCCCAGACCTGGATGACTACTTCGAACGGCTCGCTTTATGACATTGCCGGCGGCCACCTGCTCGATCGTCTGGCCACCCGCACCATTACCGACCCCGTCTCGAACGTGCAGTCCACGCTCAGTTACGGCTACAACTCTGTCGGCGACGTCACCTCCAAAACAGTCGGCGGCACAGGCCTCACATCTCTCATCACCAACTATCAGCGCGACGCCTACGGAAATATCACGCAAGTCACCGACCCCAAGGGGAACATCACGAAATTCGGCTACACCGACACCTGGGCGCAAACCACTTGCGCTCCTGGCTCAAATTCGTCCGCCTACCTTACAAGCATCACCGATGCTCTCAATCACGTCACGAATTTTTCCTATAACTCCTGCAATGGTTCCAAAGCTTCGACAACCGATCCGAATGGTGCCAAAACTTCCCTCGCCTATGACTCCCTGGGACGCACCACGACCGTCAACAACCCGGACGGCGGGCAAACCACCACGACTTACGTGGATTCCGTTCCCAACAGAGTAACGGTTTCGGAGCTCATCAATTCTTCGACCAATTTGCAGTTGCAGACGAACACGATTCTCGACGGCCTCAGCCGCACGATTCAAACACAACTCCTTTCCGATCCCGACGGCGTAACGTACACGGAGACCACATATGACGCGCTCGGCCGCAAAGCCACCGTCAGCAATCCCCACCGCACGTCAAACGACGCCGGTCCTACGAACGGCATCACGAGTTACTTTTATGATGCCTTGAGCCGAACCTGCTTGCTCGTTCCTCCAGACGGTACGCTGCCCGCGGGAGGTGTCTGCCCGGCGACTCAGCCTTCAAACACGGTTTTTACCACCTACTCCGGCAACACCACCACCGTCACCGACCAAGCCGGCAAATCGCGCAAGAGCGTCACCGACGCCCTTGGCCGCCTCACTCAAGTTGTCGAAGATCCCGCCGGCCTCGGTTACATCACAGCCTACGGACACGACGCTTTCGGCAATCTGACCAGCGTCGTCCAAAACGGCTCGCACCAGCGAAACTTCGTCTATGACGCCCTGGACCGGCTCACCAGCGCCACCAATCCCGAATCCGGCAAGATTACCTACGCCTATGACGCCGACAGCAACATGGTCACAAAAACCTCGCCCGCGCCGAACCAAACGGGCTCAGCCACGATTTCGACCGCGTATTCGTATGACGCCCTGAACCGGCTAACGGGAAAAACGTACTCCGACGGCGGCTTGCCGGTCGCCTACTTCTTCGACGGGCAAACCCCTCCCGCGACGAGCTCCCCGGGCAACGGAAACGTGACTATCAACGGAAACGAACAATCGACGCCCCCAACATACGCGACAGGCTCGATCAGCATCAGCGGCTACTCCTCAACTTTTCAAAGTGTCACAATCAGCACACACTCCTGTAATTTTAATTTTCAGAGGGGCACACCGACATCGAACGCCGCCACATCGGTCGCTAACTGCTTGAACGGCACGGGACTCGTCCAAGCCAAACCTATCAGTAGCAATATAACTCTTACTAGCATCGTTGGGGGCCCCGCAGGCAATTATTCACTTTCGTGGTCCGGCTTCAGCGGTAGCATATCGGGAATGTCCGGCGGAACGAACGGTACCCCCGACTCGGGAACCGTTTCCGTTACCGCGAACGGGTTCACGCAAACCGTGAATTACGGCATTGGAACCGCAGGAAGCTCGATTGCCAGCGCGCTTGCCACGGCCTTCAACGGCAATTCCTCTTCGCCGGTAACAGCCTCCGCGAGCAACAATGTTTTGAGCCTGACAGCCAAGGCTGCGGGCTCCACATCAAACTACTCCCTTTCGGCCAGCAGCACGTATAACACGGCCCTTTTTTCCAGCCCCTCGTTCACACCGGCGGCCTTCGCATTCTCGCTCACTGGCGGCTGCAATGCGGACTCCACCACCATGACCAACGGCATCTACCGGCGCACGGGAATGTGCGACGCCGCAGGCGCCGAGGCGTGGACCTACGACTCGATGGGACGCGTGCTTACCGACCGCCGCAACACCAATGGCATCAGCAAGACCGCTACGTATGCATATGATGTGGACGGTGACTTAACTACGCTCACCTATCCCAGCGGACGTGTCATCACCTATACTCTCGCTTCTTCCGGAACCAACACGGCGGCCCGCCTCCTTTCCGCCGTGGACCAGGTTAACAACATCAACTACGCCACCGGCGCACATTATTCCCCGGCAGGCTCCCTCGCCGCGCTCACCAGCAGCGCGAGCGTTGCATCCACATACATCTTCAACTCGCGCTTGCAGCCCTGCTGGATGTACGCCACCACCGGCACCGCTCTGGCCTGGAACTCCACCAACTCCAACTGCACGAACGCTGCCACTGCCGGCAACGTCCTCGATCTCAAGTACAATTTCAATCTGGGCGTCAGCGACAACGGGACCGTTATGGCCATCACCAACGACTTCGACCCCACCCGCTCCCAAAATTTCACCTACGATTCCCTGAACCGTATTACATCTGCGCTGACGACTTCCACCTACGCCACCAGTCCGACCCACTGCTGGGGGGAAACGTACACCTTGGATGCTTGGGCTAATCTCAACGGCATCGTCCAAACCACCAACTCGAATTACACCGGCTGCTCTGCGGAAAGCGGCTTTTCGACCACCGCCGACGGCAACAATCATCTCCCCCTCTTTTCCTACGATTCTTCAGGGAACACCCAGAGCGACAGCACCATACCTTACTCCTGGAACGCCGAAAGCCAATTGAAATCCGCTACCAACGCCGGCACGACCACAAACTACACCTACGACGGCGATGGCCTCCGTGTCGCAAAAGTTGGCAGCAAACTCTATTGGTACGGCCCTGGCGGCGAAATCCTCGCCGAAGCCGATGCTTCCGGCAACACCACCGCCGAATATATTTTCTTTGGTGGCAAACGCGTCGCCATGCTTCCTTGGAGCGGCGTGCCCGCCGTGGCGGGTGCGCCCATCTATTACATCGAAGACATGCTAGGCACTTCCCGCGTCATCACCACCAACACTGGCGTGGTTTGCTACAATGCCGACTTCTATCCCTACGGCGGCGAGCGCGCGTACACCAGCACCTGCACGCAAAACTACAAGTTCGAGGGCAAAGAACGAGACACCGAAACCGGCAACGACGACTTCGGCGCCCGCTACTACTCCAACCGCTTCGGCCGCTGGCTCAGCGCCGACTGGTCCTCCGTCCCCGTTCCCGTCCCCTACGCCAACCTCACCAACCCGCAAACCCTCAACCTCTACGCCATGGTCTTCGACAACCCGGAAACCTTCGCCGACCTCGACGGCCACTTCCTCAGCAGCACTATGATTCCCGCTTCTGAGGACAACTCTGGGAGTAACTGCGGCGCGGACGGCGCCTGTGTCTTAAATCAGATGCAGGCCCAACAAGCGGCGCAGGCTCAGGCACAACAAGCGACCCAAAATCAAGACCAGACCCAGAACCAGACTCAGAACCAAACCCAGACGCAAACCCAAACGAAGCAGAAGCAGTTGACAGCGGAGGATGTATCTAAGGCCATTCAGTCGGCCAAAGAGGACAAAGGACCGAATGCCAAGAAAGCCGTCGATTTTTTGAACTCACTTGGGACGAACTGGAAACTCGACGGAGACACTCTGAGCCAGGCCCTCAAAGACAGTAAAGTGAACGCTCACGGTGTGGACAAGAAAGTCGATTCCATCTCGAGAACGGGAGATAAGGTAACCGTTCAGTTGAAAGGGAGCATGAACTATTTGTTCTACAAAGCGGAACAAACCGTCAGATTCGACGTCGGCTCTGTAAACGGAAAACCAGCCTTCGTGAACATCCAAGGGGTCGAAAAGCTTTCTGGCTTCAAGTATATACCATATACTCAGTATGGGCCGGATTAGGGCGCCGGAGATGCGAGACGCGACGGAGAAGAAGTACTCATTAGCCTTAATATTGTTTGGCTTGATGATCGCTTTGCAGGTGGGCTTCGCAAGTGATCGAGGGTCTGGGCCGCCCATTGGCGCGCAAAGGGTCACCGGCGGCTTTCATACGTACGCCGAGGTCTTTGCTGCTTGCTCACCGGATGGACGTTGGCTGGCCTTTGAGTATAACGAACTCAATGACCCAGACTTTCCCCGCGTAGGGATGATGAGGCTGGCTCAAGGCTCTCACGGGTGGCACCCTCTACTAAAGGGAAAACCGGGTCGGCATCTATACGTGGGAGATTTCAGTTGGTCCCCCGATAGCCGTTGGCTCGCCCTCATCACGGATTATCCAGAAGGTACAAAAAACTTTTGGTCTAAGTTCAATCCTCAGCTCGTGAAGCTGAACGTAGACACCGGCAAAGTGGTTCGCCTCAGCAATTTTCCTCCCGGCACTCTATTAGGACCTACGACGGCGTGGTTGCGGTCAGGGTCGATTGTCTTTGCCGGCCCGGATGGAAATATTGACGTTGTTCGCGAGAATGGTGGCGACGTGCGAAGGCTCATCGACGTACCAGAGGACAAATGCGGAGGCGTGACGAACACTCTTGCCGTTTCGCCCGATGAGCAAAGGATCATCTTCGAGAAGGACAGCGCTGATGCGAGCCAGACCACTGAATGCGATGCCCTGTGGATCGGCGATCTTCGGACAGGCAATCTGCGGCGGGTTCCGACGAGCGGGTTGCGCCCTCTCAACCCCTTCTGGCTTGACGAGGATACCGTCCTTTTCTCAGGCATAGATATCGAGGGTGGGAAATGGCAGCCAGCAGGAATCTACCGCGTCTCACTAAGAACTGGCGAGGTTAGCCCCGTCCTCAAAGGGCTCTACGACTCGCCATTTGTCTGCGACTCCGGCAAGACCTTGTACTTTTCCTGGAGACCGAACCTGCGGACCAAAGGTACCTCCCGAGGCGGGTTCAGATCTAACGACTACTACGGCCTCCACATCTGGAGAGTGCCTTTGAGCGACGTGCTACAGCAGCGTGGCAATGAGCAGCACTCCGGGGTTGGCCAAACCGAGGACCCGAAGACCGAAAACATCAATCTGACGTTGCCAGTCCCGGCATTCAGCAAGCCAAAGCAGTAAATGTACTTGTCTCTGGCGAATTTGATACGGTGGCAAGTTTCGATGCAATGTAACGTCGCTTTTGTTCGGACCGGCTCGAGACTAAAGAATCCATCACGGATGGCGGGGGCAGCGTCGGTTTGGCATTGCATTCATGGGCCCCCCCTCATTGGGTTATTGTCGGCCCGCGTTGGGACTTTTGAAGTCCCTGCGATGCCCGCCACAAGCGAAACGCTTTCCACACTTGCTCGGCAGCCAGTCTTTGGCGAATTGATACGGCGGTCAATCACCGCAATGTTACATTGCTATCGCCTGGACTCGCGAGCCCAGTTGGATGTTTTTGAATGTCATTGAATGTCATTGATTTCAAAGGCGTTCGCGCCGCATAAGATTTTCAGTAGGGACAAGTGGGCAATTCCACGGGACCCTTGGTTACACGTAGCGACCGATTAGATTAGGCGCCTCTCGGGATTTGTGCTAACCGGAAGTTATTACGGGCCCGTTCGAGGATCTTGAGCAAGCCTGCTATAGACACCTCTTTGGGCCGAGGCTGGCCAGAAACTCCACGGCTAGCCTGGTCGCAAGTGCCTGATTCTGTGCACGCTGAATTCACTGTTTTGGATGCCCACAAAGAGATGTTTTTGGGCATTTGTTTTTGGGCATGTCCGGTTACGACTAATCGGGCAGTGGCATGTCGTCTGCTAGCGTGGAGAGCTGATGGCAATCAAATGTGTCAGCGGTAAATCAGCAGCGGGCGGATGCAGGCCGACGTGACATGGCCGATCTGCTCTCTCGGACGATTACTCCGCCGATGACAATCATGATGCATGAATCGATTTGGAGGTCTGCGATTTTCGATAGGAAGGTAGGATTTGGGGGCACATACCTTGTATCCAACAACAAAAACAACACGGAAGTTATTACCGGAGAGACGAGGCCAAGCGTCATCGTTGCGGCGATCTCCCGGCCCTTGGCCGCCGCTGCGACGGTGCAACCGATGAACAGCGACATAAGGAGGTGCACTATCAAGATCCCGTTGTTTAACCAGAACATGTGGGCCTGGACTTGCTGCCAAGTATAGTAAGGAGTGACATGGTGTCTACGGAAGGCAAGAACTGCCGCTATCGCCCGCTCGGGCAACGAGGCACCAAACCAGAGTAGGACATAGCCTCCAAGGACGGCGCCAACGATCGACCATGGCGCGACGCGGAATCCAGAGCCGATCAGATGTGCGACCGTTCTCACGCTTTGCCGCCAATACCGGCGGCGCGCAAAGGCCATTCCGAACTTCGATGCGAGGTCCGAGAATTCCTCTAGCAGATCCCCTAGGATTGATTCTGACTGTTCGTATGGAGTGAACAGATTCACGAGCCAAACGGCAAGGCGCGAAGGCTGAATGAGAGATGATTTCGTCACGATGGGTAGCTCCTGACGAGATCGAGTCCCACGGTCATGCTCTGGAGTGCGCGGTGCGTGCGATTTACGGCCGCTATTCCCTTAGCTGAGACGCGGAAGAAACGTTTGGAGCGTCCGCCGCGCTCGGGCGTAGGATCGCCAAGGCGGGACTTGACGTATCCTTTCGCCTCCAGACGATCAAGAGTGGCATAGATCGCGCCTATGGACACATCACGACCAATACGTAGTTCGATCTCCTGCCTTACCGTAACTCCATAGGCCCGATCACCAAGACGCAGAAGTGCCAAGACAACGATATGTTCAAATTCGCCGAGGTAATCTCGACTGGGCATTACACATACAATATAGAAGAAACCGTACTCGGTCAAACACCGTTTCAGTTGGGTTGGACCCCCGTGCCTGAGTAACGGGAAGTGCGCACCTGCCCATAAACCACTCGGGACTCAGATAAGTGACGCGGAATGAGGCTATTCAAGCCAGCGAGGCAAACCGCATGCAAATCATATGTTTTTGGGGCGGGCTATAACTAGAAACAGTCCGCTGTGCAGTTACTTGGCTGATTCCCGTTTCCGCCGTGATTCGCGCCATGAGTCGCCCTGTCAGCGCAAATGGGCAATTTTTGAGGCCTCCGCGATCTTTTTTGGGCCGGCCGAGCTGCTTTCCCCGACTGCGGGCGCGGGCCAGGCCGCCATCATTGGAGACATTTTTGGCGTCTTCTGTGGCGTCCGCGGTTATGTGGCGCTGGGGATGCGGGCCAGCTAGGAAGACGCACGGAACCGCCTCGGATGCCACATAATTCCCTCAGAGGGCTTGACCCAGGGGAAGTCCAGTATGTCCTGATCGGGAAGCCTTCCCCAATTGGGTTCTCTGTGCACAGAATTTCGTCACGACTACAATAGTTAGGATAGCCAGACAACCCATTTATTGACGACTTCCCAGTGTCCTCGAATCTTCTTGAGAACGTAGCGGCTACCAGTCCCGCATAGTCCTCCACAAACCAAGGCACTGGATACGATTGCCTCACGAAATGTTGAATCAAAGCCGACATGAGAAAACAAGATGAGTCCAGGCGCTTCGGGAAACAAGCGACAAAACTCTTGTTTGCTCTTCGGGTCAGCTGGGGATACATCGAAATAGACGCTGTCCCGTGCAATAAATCTGCGCGGGAGGTCCGTGTGGAATGTTTCGGAGAGACGACCAATGCAGGACTTCTGTTGAAAGCTGCTCTGCTAGCCATTCAAACAGAAATCTCCGACCCTCAAATGTCGATGCTCAGAGCGCACTACTATCATCGGACACTTACCATGGAGAGCATTGCAAATTTCGGTGGCTACGGCGAATACCAAGCTGGCAACCTGCAGTGTGGCTTGCTTTGCGGCCGGCTGGCCCGCCAGCTAAGATTCGATCCGGCCGAAGACATAGACATGTACATCGTTGGCTCCTTTAGGCAAGACCATGTTAGTCGTATCGCAGCGTCGACGCTGGATCGACTCGAACCACGCGGCGTGCGGGCAAATATGCCGCGGCGCCGCAAGCCATCCAAACAAAGGCGATTCCGCCCGCGTAAGCAGCCGCATCGTATGTGTTGATCATCAGCAAACTCGACGACAGGATCTTGGACACGCCAAGCGCGAGGATGCAGCCGACGATCCCGCCTGTGACAGCTAGCCGCATCGCTTGTTTGAGAACGAGTCGCTCCACAGATCGCGTCGTCGCGCCAAGCGCCATCCGGATGCCGATTTCCTTGGTCCGTTGTGAGACAATATGCGCGACCACCCCATAGATGCCCGATAGAGTCAGAAGCAGCGCCAGGGATCCCAGCGCAATTGCAACCCAATAGACAACGTGGAACGAGTAGGCCTCCTCGATGACCCATCGACGAATCTGAAGTGCATGAATCTCTTCCAATGCATTTGGATTGCTCGCCGTAAGATCGGCGTCCAGCCGGTGAATCGCGGGTTCGGCGTCGCCATGCACACCGAGAAATAGCTTTGTCCCTAGAGTCTTCGAATAAGTCGGGAAATAAATAATCGCTTTCGATTCTCCACTGGCTATCCAACGACTGGGTTCGTCACCGACGATGCCGATGACGGCGACCGTTTGGTTGCGGCGAAATTCAGTGGATGCGCCTTGATCAGGAACGAGATCCAGTGATCTTCCCGGTTCCTGATTGGGCCAAAGCTGCGACGCTGCAGTTTGGCTCAACAGCACGACCGGCGAGCTGGACCGCGATTCCTCGGCGGTGAAGTTGCGGCCTCGCAACAGGGGTATGTCGAAGGTTGCGAAATACTCGGGCGAAACGCTGTTTGCCGCAGACGCCAGAATCGCGCCGGATGCTGGTTTGACGAAGGCAATCGGTTTCTTGTCCACCGGCGCGCTGCCGGCCGGCAGCAGCAAGAGTCTGGCCGGCTCGCGCGAAATCCGGTCGAGCACCATCGCACGGGAATCCTCATGGATCACGAGTTCGATTGCATCGCGCGTGCTCAGTGTCGCATCAAGCACCTGCAGCCCCTTGATGCCTCGCAACAGCACGCCTGCCGTGATCAGCATGAGCACGCATACCACAATCTGGCCAGCGAGCAGTGCATTGGCGACACGCGAAGGACGCCAGCTGTTTCCGAAATCGCCGCGGGCGGCCTGTGTTAGGTTTGTGCGAGTCGATTGGAGCGCGGGGACCAATCCGCATCCAATCGCGGCTAAGAACGCGGCTGCAAAGCTGAATCCCAGCACGCGGATATCGGGCGACAGCGCTGGAATCTTGTCCATAACGCCTGCAATCCCTGGAGGAAGAGTCGTCACTAGGAGCCAGAGGCACGCCTTGATAATTCCCCGCGACAACAGAACGCCTAGAGCTGCAGAGGGCAGAACAATCAGCGCGCTTTCGGTGAGGAGTTGGCGAATCAACCGCCCGCGACTTGCGCCCAGCGAAAGACGAACACCGATTTCCCGCTGCCTCGCCACGGATCGAGCCAGCATCACGTTGGTCACGTTGGTACAGGCAATCACTAGGATCACCGCGAATGCCGCCAACACCAGCGAGAAGATCGCCGCATTCTTAGGATTGAATGGCTCGCGCGTCGCGCGCGAGATGGAAGTCGCCGCCATCGCCTGCTCCGCAGCGGGCAGGTCAGCCGTGAAGCGGCGGGCCCATAAGGCAACGCCGTTCTCCGCTTGTCGAAGGGTGAATCCAGACTTCAGCCGCGCCACTATTCCCAAGGCCCGAGGACGCGAAGGACCGAACAAATCAGAGCTGGGATCAAAGACCGCTGCCAGCGTGATTGGCGCCCAGAAGTCCGTTGGGCGCGCTCCCAGTCCCGTAAATTCCGGCGGTGCAACCCCCACGACTTCGAAAGGATGGCCGCGCAGAAGGATCTTCTTCCCAACAATATCGCTGGCACCGCCAAACTGGATTTGCCACGTCGTGTGCGCCAGCACGACCGCCGCCACCCGTGCGCGTTCTGACCTCGTCAGTTCTTCGCGCACTTTAGTTTTTTTTGGATCATCTGTGGAGCAGGCCAAGGACGGCTCGAAACTCGTAAGCGCAACCGCAGCAACGACTTAGATTGAATTTGCGGCTGGTTCGTAGCCAGACGCTCTATCCAACTGAGCTACGGGCGCGCAGCGAAACACTTCACTGTCAACAGTTTACGGCAAGTTCTTCTTCGATTTCAACCTCGAGTTTTAGCTCATTCTGAACACCTGTGAGAAATCGCAGGTGCGTTATTTATTTCATACGAAACAACTTAAATGAATTGACTTCATGCATGAGCGTTTAGCTTTCTACCAAACGCTCGACTCGCAGGGGAGCAACCGGACCAGGGCGTTGAAGTGGATGAAAGGAACGACCAGATTGCGCTTCGCAGAATCGTCCTATAAGAGTGAATGTCAAGAGAAAAATCTCCCCCGTTGGCTCGATGCCGACACCTTTTT
>Ga0210403_10005517_pt1 | contig 10720 bp, 5 predicted proteins | sample IncBWC19MmetaG_FD_150863 | JGI IMG/M metagenome (GOLD analysis project Ga0210403, IMG submission 150863) | Forest soil microbial communities from Barre Woods Harvard Forest LTER site, Petersham, Massachusetts, United States - Inc-BW-C-19-M | ecosystem: Environmental > Terrestrial > Soil >... | reverse complement strand
GAAAAATCGCCGCGATGATCTGCTTGGAACGGGCATACTCGACCCGACCAACACCGACTGGATGACGACTCTTTACCATGGTCGAGAATTCGACACCGTCGCCGAGCACAATGATGTCGTAGGCCGCGAATGCCTTGGCGGCAAGGTGCACATTGCCATTCACGCCATTTACCAGGCTTGGATACCCATAGAAAAACACCGCACGTGGAGGAACGTAACTGCCACTGGGTCTCGGCAATGCCTGGAGAAGACAGGTTTGCATCATCATGACAAGCAATCCCACATTTCTAAGAGCGTGGCGCATGAGACGATCCTTCTGGAGTAAGGAACAAGGTGCTGGGGCGCACACCCAGAAAAATATCCCAATAGGTTTCGTGATAACTCCGGAGAAAACGGCCCTCTGTAAATAGCTCACGCGCACGCGCCATGGCCATCGCCCCAAGGCGTTTCCGTTCCTCCGGATGCGAGAGCAAGAACGAGATAGCCTTTGCAAGTGCCGCCGGGCTGCGGGAAGGGGTAAGCAGCCCAGTGTGGCCGAGCGCCTCTCGCACACCGCCGACGTCGCTTGCGATGATCGCGGCACCGCACATCATGGCTTCCACAACGACATATGGAAAGCCTTCGGAGATGCTCGGAAGCACCACGATGTCTGCATCACTGTACACTCGCCACGGCTCCTTAGTGAGACCTGCGAAGACGACGTTCCGCTCGAGTTCGTTCTCCGTAACGAGACGCTGGCACAGACTGTAGTAGCTGCTATCCGTGCTCGCGCCATAAATCCGTACCTCAAGGTTCGGCGTCTCTTGCTTCACCATTCTGGCTGCGCGGATGAGATCTGCCTGCCCTTTCAGCGGGTAGATAAGTCCTACGGTCGAGATGCGAGGTCGGGACCTTGGCGTCGGTGCACAGGGCTGAAACTTCTCCGGGTCGACGCCATTGAAGATGACGCGAATACGCTTCTGACTTGCCGACAGCCTTCTCTCCCAGCGCGTGTTATAGGCGCAGACAGGGGATATCTGATCCGCCATCTGATAACTCAAGGCGGCAATTGCACCACACAGCCGATACATGAACCACCGCACGAAAAACGATGAAATCTGCAATCGCAGGTTCAGATACTGCTCCCGGAGGTACACGCCGTGTTCGGTCAGCAAGTAAGGCGTTCCGCGAATCAGCTTCGACAGGACGCAGGGAATTCCACAGAAGGCTGCAGCGGAGGAATGAACCAGGTCCACCTCGGGAATCCTTGTGTGAAGCACTGTAAGCAGGTGATAAAGCAATCGGAAGGCCTGCTTGATTTCGCCCAGCGTTGGACGCTCAGTCGCCGCAGGCCTGCTTTCGTACGTTGCACGAGCCGCATGGACAAAGACCAACCAGGCCGCCGCCGAATTCATGGTGACTTGGTAATCGTGAGTGCGGAAATAGAAGTGAAGCATCACCAGTACTTCGCCAAGCTCCGCTGTGCTGGGATGCTGTGAAAATGCAAGACTCAGAAATTGCTCAAATATCGGTTTGAAAGAGCGCTCGATAGCCTCGCTGCTTGTACTTCTGCGGTGGCGACGAAAACTATTGAAATTCAGAGCGGCGTGATATTCGGCCGGCTGAGTGAAGCCCCATTGCGGCGCTCTGACGACCTCACTCACATTCGGCGCGAGAGCATAGCGATTTGGCGAGAACGGATCTGTGGTCAAGGCAAATATCTTAAAATCGATGTCCGGCAAGCCATGCGTGAGGCGATCGCACCAAGTGCTGACACCGCCGCGGTAAAACGGATATGTGCCTTCGGTCGCTATCAAGACAGAGAGTGAATCGGCGGTCATTGATTGAGGAACCTCACCTTGGCTGGCTGGCCCGAGAACAAGCTTAGATCGCTGTTGCTGAATTCTATCTGGACATTATGGGTCATGTTCGCCGACGGCAGCGGATTGATTGCGCGAACACTTCCTTCGACGGTCCGCGCCGGCAGCGTCGGAAGTTGAATCGAGGCCTCCTGATGCACATGGATCTGCGAGACAAGTTCGGCCGCGACCGGTACCTCCACGATCATGGTATGAAGTTGCGCCAATCGTACCAGCAGGACTCCTGCGGACAAACGATCTCCCACATGGGCACTTACCTCCGCCACCACACCACGTCGGGGCGCCCGAACGCCGGCTAGAGCAACGCGGCGCTGGCACTCGCGTAACTTCAAATCAGCTTGTTGATAAGCTTGCAGGTTCTGCTCGCGCGAGACCTGGGACTCATCGGTTGCGTGCTCACGTTGATTGGCTTCCAGATTTTGCGAGGCTTCCGCAAGCTTTTGCGCATTTGCAAGATCATCTTTGGCCAGGCGAAGTTCGACCGCTTTGTCCTCGACATCCTGACGTGACAGCACGCCGGCCTCGAACAGCGCTTCGCTGCGTTCATAGTTGCTCCGAGCATGCTCGTATGCAGCCGTGGCACGTTCCGGTGAATCGCGCCATTGGCGGGTCGGAAGCTGTTGCGCTTCAAGTTGCGATACGGAGAGCCTTTCCTTGGCCTCCGCGTACCGTTGACGGCTTGGAGAGAGATTCTGCAGTGCTACGCTGCGCTCGAGTGCAGCTTGCTCAAGGGCGGCCCGCGCCTCGCGGTCATCCATTTTAAGAAGGAGCTGCCCTTGTTGCACCGTATCTCCGGGCTGCACCAGAATCTCGGAGACCGTCCCCAGACTCTCTGCCGAGATACGGATCTCTCCGGAAGGCTCGCAGGTTCCCAAGAATGCAACACCGGTCACATTCTTGGGCGCGAGCGCCTTGTGCGCCAACAGAGCATAATTTGCCCCAACGAACGAGAGCACAAAGATTGCAAGTAGAAACAGGGCACGACGAATTCCGCGGGTTGGAGTGGTAAAGCTCCGCTCAATCGCGCTGGAGGATGCTTGCTGCGCATCCTCCTCCGCGAACAAAGCCAGTAGGTCTTTCCGGCCGGGAAGTTCCTTCCCGGCCTTGATCAAAGCATTTCTTGAATTATCCATGGCAAGTACTCCAAGTAATATCCCGTTGCTACTGGAGAGGCAGCGTCAGGCTCTGCCCCGGGGCCAGAGTAATGTGAGATATATTCACACTGCCATAGGTTTCCGATCCAGTACTCGCCAAGCCAGTAACCGGAACCGAGACCGAAGGAACAGTGCTGCTCGCAGGCATAGTAAGAACGATCTGTCGCGCTCCACTTGCACCGACCAGACTCGCAGTAACCCCGGATAGGTTGTAGCCATTGCGAGCTTGCATACTCTGTCCCAGTTGATCAAGCGTGAGACTCAGAACAGGTAGATTGTAAAGGGCTTCGTATTTGCTAAATGTCTGGTTATAAGTATCGCTGATCAGAGAGTCACCCGCTCCGTCGTAGTCATGCAGGTTGGGCTGATGAAACATTTGCGGGTCTTCATCGCCAAGAAGCATGTTGTTCACGAAAGTGGTGCTCACATAATCCAGGATTTGCGCTGCAGTGAAGGTGCTGTAAGGTGGTACTGCGGGGTTATTGTAGATGCAGAGAAACTCGGCATCGTCATCGTCCCAGGTTGCCGCGTTGTAAAAGACGTCATTTGGGTGCCGCGGCACCTCATAGATTCCCGGCTGGAAGCTATTGACGATCCCAACGTTCGGCGACGGGTTGGCTCCATTATTGTTCGGCGGATTGGTTGTATTAGCAACCGAGCTATCACTCACTACATACCGGATTCCATCCTGATAGAGGTAGGTCGGCACGTTGATGTCATTCAGGCCGGTGACTCCTGGTGTAACCGCATTGGCCGGATTGAAATCGGTCAAGCCAATTGTGGCTACAGTATCACTCTGATCCAGGTCTAAATTCAGCCCTGTACCGTTAGCGACGTACTGGTTGGTCAGGATTTCCAGGTCGATAGAATCTACCTTCGGAGTATTCGGGTCTCCATTGACATCAGACTTATGTAATCCGTTAAGGGTTCCGGGATGGTCATAGGTGTGCGTGATCCAGTGAAAGTATTGCTGATAACTCTGCGCGTTGACGGTAAGGTCGTCATTGGCCGCACCTGGCGTTGAGACCCCCGTCCAATCCGTATTGCCAGTAGTTCCTACTCCGTTGAAGGCTAGTGTGAGCTCAAAGCTCGACAACAACGGATCAGACTGAATCCCGCTCTGCCATGACACCAAAGAGGCCATGTCGGCAGACGTCAAGCGGTATGTCGGCAGTGTCGAGGAGTCGGGCGGAGTACGGTCGTTGGTGATGGGGTCCGTGCAGGGTGTTCCCGGAATCCACTCCGAGTCATTGATAAAGAAGTCATCCACCTGAGCTGCGGCATACACGTGATATTGGCCGAGATAGACGCCCTGGGTTACCCAGTTGAGCAGACCATAGGCCAGCACAAGATCGTGGGTCAGGTATTGATTACTATCAAACGTCTGCGTCAGGTACTCGCGGCCATCCCCAAAGTTATAGTCAAGCGCGAGCGCATTTCCTGCGCTGTCGATAACCAATGGAGTCACCGTAGTCCCCGCCGGCGGCGTATTCGGCAGTGCCAAGTAAACCGACGCACTTGATATTTGCAAAGGCGTGCTGGTGTTGAGATAAGGGAATACAGCTGCTCCTGCTGAGGTATAGGTTCCCTGATACGGGGTGGTCGAAGCTATGGATCCGGTTGGTGCCTGGAAGCCAAAGTCGGTTCCCGGATAGGCATACCAGTTCAACTGCCGGACGTGGAACGTCTGTTCGTACGATGTGAGCGTTGCCATCCCGGGCAGCGAGTAAATGTATCCGCCGATGGCAAAGATGACCCCTTGGTAGTATCCATGGCAGACACCGTCCGAGAGGAGGGCAGGAGTTATTCCGCCAGGGGTGGCCTTGAAGTCAAACAAGGTGTAGGGCTCTCCAACATACTTGAGGATCTGGAGGATAGCAGGCAGGTCAGCCTCTGACTGGCCATTCGTAACTACCAGAAGCTTCATGTCAATGGTAGGTGATGGGCAGACATGGGGCAGACTGGCTAGGGCGCTGACCCAGGCAACGTTTGAAGTAATCGTCCCCGATTTCGCCGTGATGCTGATCGCACTTGTGCTGGTGCCGAGTACTTGTGCGAGACCACCCGCCGTAATGCTAACGAGCGACGGGTTTGCTGAGGTCCAGGTCACAGCGGAGGTGAGATTTTGCGTCGTCCCACTGCTGTAAGTTCCCGTAGCTGCGTACTGTTGTTGGGCGCCCAATCCGACACTGATACTGGCCGGCGTGATTGCGAGGGATGTTAATACCGGCGGGACGGTGATAGAGCTCGTATTCGAGGTAATCGTTCCATACTTCGCGGTCACGGAGACAACGGTGCTATTGCCCGACAACACCGTCGCCAGTCCTGCGCTGCTGACGCTGACTGCTGGAGCGGATGACGACCAAGTCACCAAGGAAGTAAGATTTGCCGTGGTGCCATTGCTATAGTGGCCGGTGGCAACATACTGCTTTGTTCCATTGAGCGGAAGGGTGACACTCGTCGGCGTAATGGAGATCGAGGTGAAAGTGGCCGCCGCGATTGCGATCGTGGCTGCAGGGGAGGTGGTGCTACCTGAACTCGCTTTGATGGTGACTGTGCTCGAACTGCTTCCAAGCACCTTCGCCAGTCCTGTACTACTGACACTGACCGCGGCTGGAACCGAGGATACCCAGGTTAGCGGGGAGGTGATGGTTGCTGTCGTGCCATTACTATAGGTTCCGGTGGCGGTATATTGCTGGGTTCCATTGGGTGACAGGGTGATGCTTGCTGGGGAAAGCTGAAGGGCTGTGAGCAGAGAAGGAACTGTAATCACACTCGCAGGCGAAGTCACCGTGCCTAACTTTGCTCTTATATTGATTGCATTTGCGGCATCGCTGATTACAGTCGCCAGACCAGTACTGCTAATGGTCACACGAGCAGCATTTGAAGTCGTCCAGCTCACGGACGAGGTGATATTCGCTGTTGTCCCGTCGCTGTACTTACCGGTCGCTGTATATTGCTGGGTCGCATTGAGCGCCAGCGTTACCTTTGCCGGAGACAGGCTGATGGAGGTCAAGGTAGCTGCAGCCGCGACCCTGGACCGGATTTGGCCGCCGATGACGGCGAGGGTTACGAGAAGCAGGACGAAACGCAGACAGATGAGATTAAGCGCGGGACGGCTCACAGAAACCTCGCAAGTAGGGTTAACGATCGGCAACAATTGGAGCAGGCGATTTTACTCGTCGCTAGGGGAGCACAATCCTGCACGAACTTTTAGCCGAACTATTGCAAGGCAGAGTGAAGACAGGCACCACTGTGGACTAGATACGTCTAGCCGCATAGGAGACAAACTCATCTAAGTGTTCATTCTTCGCGAGGGGGGCCCGAGTGCATGCTACTAGGACTAAGACAAGCTGCGATAAAAGGGCCGAAACGAACGAGGATGGAACTTACAAGTTGCGAGCACCACCGAATTCTGCGTGGAACTCAGCCACATGTCAAGGTGGGATGCTGGAAAGCAGGACTATGTAGGATGGGTTGCTGACTACATCGCGATTAACGTTGGATGCCATGAAATATTAGTTACAGGTAAGTTCCTTAATTTCGTCTATCTACTACACGAGCAGCGTTATGCATCTCTCGGCACTTAGCGCGACGAACGCGAGGTGTAAGGGTTTCGGGGGTTAAGAACTGCGACGTAGAATCTGCGAATTTGTCTCCGACAGGAGTTCAAAGAGTGGCGAGCTTTGTCCTGCACGCTCTGCTTTCGAGCGCTCGCATTGGCCACCGTCGCCCAATACGGAGATAGGAGGAATCCGGTCAGGGGCGAGTCGCCGATGCAACCCATCCTGACATCGCCTAAGAGATGGGCAGCGGGTCCTTGCCGCCTGCTCGAACTGTTGCGCAGCGCTCTCCTGAAAGCTCCCATTCTTGCCTTCGCGGCCGAGAGCGGGAGGACTGGCTCTTTCTGATCCTTTGCCCGCCGCTTGCATCCGTAAGCAGACCGGTGCCTCAGGGTAGACTGCAATCCGGCAATCGGCCACTCAGAGCTTCCATTTCGGGCTCCGAGTCGCATTTAGTCCCTGGATATCCACGGATTTTTACATAGAGATGCAAGAACCTACTTGATTCATGCGAGTTCGGGCCCCATACTCAACCCATAGCTCGGAAGTTTGATGGATGGGACCTAGCGAGATCAACACGTGAATCAATATAGCCGCCAGGATGTATTGAGAATCCTCCACTTGCATACACGCCAGTTGACGGCGTGGGAGCGAGCCGGACTAATTTCCCACAACGAGTCTTATTCTTTTGAAGATCTTGGGCAGTTGCGGACGTTGCGGGAGATGCGTGCCACCCGGGTCTCCTCCAAGAGCATTCGCACCTACGTGGCGGCCATGCAGCGCGTCGCCGGGATGCGCAACCCACTCACGGAAGCGAGCGCGGTCCGCCAGGGATCGCGGCTCGCGTTCCGGCACGGTGGAACCCTGGTCGATCCGGTGACGCAACAACTCGCCTTCGACTTCGAGGTGACCGGCTCGCCGCAGCTTAGGGTGGTCGGCAGCACCTGCGAAGATCCCGCCCAGCAAATGGCCGAGATCCAGGAACTATTCCAGCAGGCGGTTCAGGCGGAGGAGGACGAGTCGACCCTGCCCCGGGCCATCGAACTCTACGAAGAGATTCTCCATCTGCGCCCGCAACACGCCTCGGCATCGATCAATCTGGGCACGATCTACTACAACCGGCACGACTTCGCGAAGGCAGAGGAGCTCTATCGTCAGGCAACCATTGCCGATCCTGAGTACGCTCTGGCCTTCTTTGACCTGGGCAATGTGCTGGATGAGATGAAGCGTCTCCGTGAGGCGATCTCCGCCTACCAACGAGCGGTCTCGCTGCTGCCCAGCTATGCGGATGCCCACTACAATCTGGCGCTTGCGTATGAACGCCAGGGCGAGCGCCGCCGCGCCCTGCGGCACTGGCTGAGCTACGTCCGGCTGGATCCAGTGGGGCCCTGGGCAAGCCACGCTAAGGGACAGGCGCGGAAGATCCTCAGCAACGAGCGGCTGTCGATCGTCTGCCGACGCGGACAGAGAGTTCCCATCGCCGGATAGATCCGCGCTTGGATCGAGGGCGGCAACGTGCCTCGCCGTTTGTGCAGCACTCATTCCAACCTATTCCTGCGTCATCGCGGAATGCTAGACTCGCCTTTTCCTGAGGTGAGTGATGGCGAAGTACACCGGGCCGCTGGCTTTGACCCAGTTAAGCGAGGACGAACTCCTGTTTCGCGACACGGTGCGCCGGTTCGCGACGGAGCAGATCGCACCTCTCGTGCGCGGAATGGACGAGACGCAGAGAATGGATGCTCCCCTCATCCGCAAGCTCTTTGACATGGGCCTAATGGGCATTGAAGTGCCCGAAGAGTACGGAGGGGCGGCGGGAAGCTTCTTCGATGCGATCCTGGCCGTGGAGGAGCTCTCGGCCGTTGACCCATCGGTCGGCGTTGTGGTCGATGTGCAGAATACCCTCTGCATCAATGCGCTGATCCGCTGGGCATCCGAAGAACAAAAGCAGCGTTTTCTGCCGCAGTTGGCCACAAAGATGATCGGGGCCTACGCGCTCAGCGAGGCTGGCTCCGGCTCCGATGCCTTTGCCCTCGAGACCAAAGCGGTTCAGCGGGGCGACAGCTACATCCTGAATGGCCAGAAGTTATGGATTACCAATGCGCTGGAGGCCGACCTATTCATTGTCTTCGCCACGCTCGACCCCGCGGCGGGGTACAAGGGAATCACGGCGTTCCTGGTGGAGAAGGGCACCGTTGGCTTCACCCTCGGCAAGAAGGAGGACAAGCTTGGCATTCGGGCCTCCAGTACCTGCGAACTGATCTTCAGGAATTGCGTCGTGCCCGCCACGCAACTGCTGGGCGAGTCCGGCAAGGGCTACAAGATCGCGATTGAAACCCTGAACGAAGGGCGGATCGGGATCGCCGCACAGATGGTGGGCCTCGCCACCGGCGCCTGGGGCCACGCCGCGAGGTGGGCCAAGCAACGCAAGCAGTTCGGTAAGTCGCTCGTGGAGTTTCAAGCCATGCAGTTCCAGCTCGCCGAGATGGCGACTGAGATCGAGGCCGCTCGTCTCCTGGTCTACAACGCCGCCCGTCTGAAGGATGCGGGTGCCGAATTCCTTAAGGAAGCCGCGATGGCCAAATACTTCGCCTCTCAGGTCGCCGAACGAGTCGCCAGTCTCGCCGTCGAGGTCTACGGAGGGTCCGGCTTCGTCAAGGATTTTCCTGTCGAGAAGCTCTATCGCGACGCCAAGATCGGCAAGATCTACGAGGGCACCTCCTTCATGCAGCTGGCCACAATCGCAAAGCTTGCGCTCAGCAAGGTGTAGGAGCTCGGCAGCTCCGGGCGCTCTTCCAGGTTTCTCTCCATGGGGTTGGAGGACTTACACTGGAAGAGAAGATTTTGACCGCATGCCGACTTTAGTACCCGAAGTAGAAGAACTGAGCAACACTGAACATAGGACGCAAATCTCCGCGGCCTCCCCTCTCCCCACCCCACGCGCTCCCCTGCCCTTTCTCGGACTGGCATGCGCCGTCGGCGTCTCAACGATCTACTATAACCAGCCACTACTGCTGGACATGGCCCACAGCTATAGGACGACCGTCGGTCGCACCGGATTTGTAGCCGTCGCCACCCAGGTGGGCTACGCGTTGGGGTTGCTGTTCTTTGTGCCGCTCGGCGACGTGCTGGAGCGCCGTGCGCTGATGATGCGCCTGTTCGGCGCGGTCGCGGTAGCGCTGCTGCTGGTCGCGTTCGCACCCAGTCTGACGCTTCTGATCGCCGGCAGCGCCCTGATCGGCCTGCTGGCGTCAGTTACGCACATCGTCCTTCCGATCGCGCCCGACCTGGTCGACGACGCGGGGCGCGGCCGAGCCATCGGAATCGTCATGACCGGGCTTCTGCTGGGTATTCTGCTGGCTCGGACCTTCGCCGGCTGGGTCGCCAGCATCCACGGGTGGCGTTACGTCTTCGCTACAGCGGCAGTGATCAACGCGATCTTCGTTCCACTGCTCTGGCGGATGATGCCGAAGCTGCCCCCCAAGCAGCGTCTCGACTACACATCGGCGATGCGCTCGCTCTGGACGCTCTTTCGCACCCAGCCGCTGCTGCGCGAGTCCTGCGTGCTGGGCGCACTCGTCTTCGCCTCCTTCAGCTGCTTCTGGACCACGCTCGCTTTTCTTCTCGACAGCCATTACCGGCTCGGTGCCGGTGTGGCGGGAAGTTTCGGCGTTGTGGGCGCTGCGGGCGCGATGGTCGCTCCCATCGCCGGCAGACTTGCCGACCGCAAGGGCTCGCGCTGGGTGGTCACGATCGGTATGAGCTTGCTGGCGGCCTCCTACGTCTTGCTATGGGGTGAGGAGCGGACCAGGATGACCACGACGCTGCATGTTGCCGCCCTGGTGTTCGGCGTAGTCGTCCTCGACATGGGCGCGCAGATGGTGCAGGTCGCCAACCAGACGCGCATCTTCGGTCTAGTGCCATCGGCGCGAAGCCGCCTGAACACCGTCTACATGACCATCTACTTTAGCGGTGCCGCCATCGGCTCCGCACTGGCGACCATGGCCTGGGTTCACTGGAAGTGGAATGGAGTCTGCGCGCTCGCCCTCGGACTCATTGCCCTGGCGGCTCTTCGCCATGCGACCGGCCGGCGCGACAAAGCCAGAGGCGGCCGGCTCCTGGCTCACCAGGATGCTCCAGACACAAT
>Ga0210403_10005516_pt1 | contig 10721 bp, 10 predicted proteins | sample IncBWC19MmetaG_FD_150863 | JGI IMG/M metagenome (GOLD analysis project Ga0210403, IMG submission 150863) | Forest soil microbial communities from Barre Woods Harvard Forest LTER site, Petersham, Massachusetts, United States - Inc-BW-C-19-M | ecosystem: Environmental > Terrestrial > Soil >... | reverse complement strand
CCGAGCCGGCGCCAGTTCACGCGAGGGCTGAGAAGTTAAAGGGTTTGCAGGAAGTTGACCAGGTCCTGCATCTGCTGCGACGTGAGGCCTATCTGGAAGCGTTGGTTATAGAAATTCACGACTTGCGGCAGACTGGCCGCTACTCCGTCATGGAAGTAAGGCGCACGTGCGGCCAGACCTCGCAGAATAAGACCCTTGCCTCGGCCGATGTCGCTGCATTGTCCGGTGACCAGGGCTTTGCCGGGATCGGAAGTGTAGTAGGTATTGCCGGCGAGCGGCCCCTGGGTGCAGACCAACTCAAACACCGGCAAGAGCGGCATTTGCAGTTCCTTTAGCCCCGCCAGGATGTTCGGGTCGGTTTCATACAGTGGCGAGCGGCTGGTTCCAATATCCAGGGGCAAAGGGAGCGAGTGATTTCCCACGTTAAACGTATCGTGGCAGGTGGTGCAGGTTCCCGCAATCGTCTGACTGCCGGTGGTGAGTCCGGGGACATTGCTGATCGTCAGGAGTTGCGTGTTGAAGATCTGCTCCCCGCGCGCAATGGAAGCTTGCTGTGGATTCTGGGAGTTCTGGAAGGACGCGTAGATCGTAAATGCGTCGGGCGTGAACGGCTTGTGCTGAGGATCGGCGCCCAGAGAATCGTTGATTCCCGGGTAGTAGTTCTGTGTGGATAGATACTGCGGTCCACCCTGTGCCTTTTTCGAGAGATCCCCGGCGCCGAAATCAAACAATTGCGCAGAATTGAGAGCCAACTCGAAGTTCACGATACTGCTCAGTTGCGCTGGCGTGGGAGCCTGTCCTGCCTGGGCATGGATCGTAGTGGCGTCAATTGCCTGTTGGGTCAAGTCGGCGTTCAGGTTGGTGGGGAAGGTTTGCCCATTGTTCAGAGGAAGGGTGAACGATTCCCGGCCATCGAACATGACCGCACTCAGGAAACCTAGATTTGTGGTGGGTAACGGCCGGCGATAAACCGAGACTGTCTGTACTCCCTGGGAATCAGTGGTGAGAGCACAACCATACGGATCCTGCACGGCAGTGATCGTGTATTGCGGCGCGGATGCGTCGGTAGTATTCGGCGGAACGGTCAGTCCGATGCGAATCAGTCCGTTGTTCAGGACCAGACTGTTGTTGATGGGACCGGTGGGACAAGTCGAACCATCGATCTGCGCAAACAACGGATCTTGGCCTCGGCTGATGAAGTACCGGACTTGCGCGTCGACGGCACTCAGTCCGAATGCGTTGTTGGGTTCATGGCAAGTTCCACAGGTTCTGCCGTTGGTGCCGAGACTCTGGAAGAACGGACCACTCAGATCGACGCTCCCCGTGTTGCTGTAAGTCGCGGAGAGCCCAGTGGAGTCGAGAAATGGAAACAGATTGCGCAGGTAAACGTCAGCGATCGCGGAGCCTGTCGCGAGCATGACTACGCCAACAATGCAGACCACGATTCGGCGGCGCAGCCAGCCGGAAACCGAAGCAGGAACGTGCTGACGCACTTTTCGCAAGAAAGAAACTGTACGGAACTTGTCAGACATTTAAGACTCTCCTTCATTGACTTGTGTGATTCTCGGTACCGGCTGATACAAAAACTCACGCCCGGATTTCTGGCCTTTCACTCTCGGGTTTCGGTTCTCCACCTGCTACGGGGGTTGAGACAGCTGATGAATCGCTTTGCAAGCGTTGTTGCGCTCTGCCAAGATCGGACGCGCATGACCGGGGAGCCATCCGCAGCCTTGGTAAAGTGAGGACTCCCGGATGATGCCTCCACGCCCCGCCGGTTCCCTGCTCTATCCAACACGGCATTCACTTCTGCCTGCGGTACGAACTCCGCCTCACTCCCACATTCACTGCACCGGGATCGGGTGACTTGCCTTCTCGTGATCACCAGAACCTGATTGGTTTCGATCGTGACTTCCGTGACCACCTTGCGTCGGCTCAATGGTCTTCCTCGTTGCCCGGCGGGGAAATCAGTGGTAGATTGCTTCGCATTTGGTATCGCACCGCTTGCTCCCCCGTCCAACGCGGTGCAGAATGCACGAGGGCGACCCCCAGAGTCTTCAAAACGCCGCTCAAAAGTTCTCAAAGGTTTTTAGATGGCAACTAAGCCAAGCCAAATCAAGCACTTGTATGAGTTCGGACCTTTTCGTCTGGATCCTCAAAGAAGGCTCTTAACGCGCGGCATGGACACCGTCCCGCTGACTCCGAAGGTGATTGAAACGCTAGTAGTCCTGATTGAAAATCGGGATCGAGTCGTTTCCAAAGACGATTTGATGAAGATGGTGTGGCCCGACAGCTTCGTCGAAGAGTCCAATCTGAGTCAGAACGTCTTCGTGCTCAGGAGAGCGCTGGGCGACTCCTCCCAGGAGAGGCGCTACATCGTTAATGTACCTGGGCTGGGCTATCAGTTTACCGAGGCCGTTCGAGAGGTCGAGGACGCGAGACTCGGGACCACGCAGGAAGTGGAAGAGACTCTTCGGTTGGAGAGCCATACTCTGGCGCGGGTCGTGGTTGAAGACGTTGTTCCACGGAAGGGCCCGGTTGGAATACGAACCGGAATGGTGCTGGCGATGGCGGCGCTGGTGGCGATCAGTGCTCTGGTTTATCGATCCCGGGGCGGAGGCTCCCGCGAGCGAACTGGACCTGTGGTAGCGCTTCCCGCCGTGAAGTTGCGACCCTCGGTCGCGGTCCTCGGTTTCCGAAATCTGAGCGGACGCGAGGATACAAAATGGCTTTCCGTGGCGCTGGCGGAGATGTTGAATACCGAACTGGCTGCGGGAGAACACGTCCGCATCATCCCAGGTGAGCAAATCGCCCGGGCCCGGCGCGACCTGCCCTGGGGCGACGAGGCTGACACTCTGGCCAAAGACTCTCTGCTGCGCCTGCGATCGAACCTGGGAACCGATTACGTTGCCCTGGGTTCGTACACTATTTTGGAACAGGGAAACAAGAAGTTGATCCGGCTGGATCTTCGACTGCAAGACGCGATTGCGGGAGAAACCGTGGCGGAAGATGCGGTCACGGGAAATGAGGCTGACCTGTTTGACCTGATCTCTGAGGCCGGGTCCCGGATGCGGGAACGCCTGGCGGTGGGCAACATATCAAGTGCGGAGGCAGATCAAATCCGGTCGTCGTTGCCATCGAGTCCTAAGGCAGCGCGGGCGTACGCGGAGGGGCTGGCCAAGCTGCAGAATTTCGATGCGCTCGCCGCCCGCGATCTATTCGAAGCGGCGATCGCCGCCGATCCCAAGCATGCCCTCTCGCACTCCGGGCTCGGCGATGCGTGGGCCCAACTGGGCTACGATGCGAAAGCGCGAGAAGAAGCGGCGAAAGCCTTCGCTCTATCGAGAAATCTGTCGCGCGAGGAGCAGCTTTCCATCGAAGGGCGATATCGAGAATTGTCCAACGATCTGCCCGCGGCAATCGAAATCTACCGCACCTTGCGGGACTTCTTTCCGGACGATCTAGGCTATGCCCTTCGATTGTCTAACGCACAATCGCGCTCCGGCCAGGGACATGGAAAAGATGCGCTGCAAACCGTAGCTCTTATGCGCAGTCTTCCCGCACCTGCCAATGCAGATGCCCGCATCGACATCGCTGAAGCTTCGGCGGCTGAGTCCCTGAGTGATTTCAGGCGCAGCCAACAGGCCGCCATGGCGGCCGCTGCGCGAGCCGATGCCCAAGGAAGCCCGCTGTTGTTAGCCGCAGCTAAATCCAAAGAGGCTTGGGCTTCGACGCGTCTGGGAGATCCAGACCGGGCGTTCGCCGCCTACTCGAAAGCTCGTGAGCTCTGGATTGCTGGTGGTAATCAGCGGGGCGCTGCCGCTGCTCTGGGAGGAATCGCCGATCTGCTGGGCGACAAGGGCGATTTCGTGGGTGCGCGTAAGGCTTTCGACGAAGCCCTTCGAGAATTTCGCAAAATCGGAGACATGCGGAATCTGGCCTCCTGTTCCCACAATTTTGGAGTGCTCCTGACCAACCAGGGAGATTTACCGCAGGCCAGAAAGCATCTCGAAGAAGCGCTATCGATTCAGCGCGAGATGAAGAATGAACGGGGTGTAGCCAGCGACCTCGATGATATTGGAAACGTCATGTTGAGCATGGGGGATACGGAGGGGGCACTCCGCGTAAAGGAGCAGGCTCTCGAGATATTCCGGCGCATCGGCAACAAGTTTGGCGAGCGAGTTACAACATTGAATATTGGAGAGGTTTTCTTTGCGCAAGGCCGACTCACCGACGCTCGCACAAAATATGACGAGGCCATGGCGGGTGCCCAGCAGCTTGGCGACAAACGCGGCATCGGATACTCCCTGGTGGATATAGCCGGAGTTCTGATTGCGCAAGACCGCCTGGATGATGCCCGAACTGCCGCCGAGCAGTCGATCGAGATACGCAAAGAGATCCACGGAGAGGTTCAACTGGCGGAGAGCCAAATCCGGTTGGCCCAGATCCTCGTGGAACAAGGCAGACCCGCCGAAGCAGAATCCCTGGCTCGTTCGGCCGCCGATGTTTTCGAGAAACAGAACGCTTCCGGCGACGCCTCTCTTGCTTACGCTGTGTTAGCCCAAGCGCTTCTAGCTGAGGGAAAGACTCAGGGGGCACAAACGTCGGTTAACCGAGCACTAGAACTCGCGCAGGCGAGTGAGGACGTCTGGATGCGTTTTGAGTCTGCGCTGGCAGCCGCTCGCGTGGATGCAGCCGCTGGAAAGCTGTCCGAAGCCCGCAAAGAACTGGCCTTGATCTTAGCTCAGACCGTTAAGTTCGGATCCGCGGGCTATGGGTTGGAGGCCCGCCTGCTTCAAGGAGAGATCGCATTCAAGTCGGGCCAGTTCTCTGCGGCTCGCGCCGAACTAACTGCGGTTAAGTCCGAGGCCCAGCTTAAGGACTTTCGATTGATCGCCCGTAAAGCGACAGCCAGACTCGCAGATCCTCCGAGGTAGTAGCGCTCCCTTGCGTTTCGCCGCAGTCCGAGGAGTGTCAAAATGAAATCTGTTATCGGTTGCAACCCGGCTCCGTCCGGCGCGTCCACAAAGCCAAGTAGCCGTGACACACAATTGTGCCCGGAAGGATGCTGTTCCCGGGCGCCCAGAGTACCGCCCCGACCGACGTCAACGCGGAGGGAGCGATCACCGGAATCTACAGTGACGGTGAGTACATCCACGGCTTGCTACGCATCAAGGAGGCTGCCTGCGGCGATCAAGGCCGAGGGAGAGTTGCGTCCCCGGACGCAGCGCGGGGCGCGGAACCTGTGTAATTTTGGTCAGACATCAGGCCAAAGACCTCGGTAGCTTAGGTGCGGGGAGGTTCTCATGGGCGCATTTCGTATCTTGGTGGCGGACGATCATCCAATATTCCGTTTCGGTCTGTCCTCACTACTCGGTTCTCACGAAAACTGGGAAGTGTGCGGGGCAGCCGTCGACGGCCGGGATGCGGTGGAAAAATGTAGGCTATTGAAACCAGATCTCCTGATTCTGGACATTTGCCTGCCAATCCTGAATGGCGTGGCCGCGGCGCGGCAGATCCTGAAACACAATCCCGACCAGTCGATCCTTATCCTGACCGCCGTGGACTCCGAGCAAGTGATCCGAGAGTGCCTGGAAGTGGGGGTTCGTGGTTGGGTTTTCAAGTCCGATGAGACGGCGGATCTGACGCACGCCGTGGAGGCCATGCAGCGCTCTAAGAGCGTCTTCAGTTCACGTGTGTCCGATCTGATTCTGGTTGGCTACAATCGCCATCGCGTGGATCCACACGCGGCGCGGTTGCCTAAGCTTTCGCCACGGGAGCGAGAGGTTGTTCAGCTTGTAAGCGAAGGCAAGGGTTCCAAAGAAGTTGCCGCGATCTTAAATGTGACGCCCGCAACGGCAGACACCCATCGCAGCAATATAATGCGCAAGCTTGAGCTTCACTCGATCGCAGAGTTGGTGCTGTATGCGGTGAGAAACGAAATTGTCCACGTGCACTCGGCATCTGTTCTGCGCTTCCCTAGGCCCGGAGAGGAACGTGGTCGTCCCCAGGCAACCCCGGATTATGCCGCGCTGCCCGCAGCCGAGAAGGCCGGTGCAGGAGTTGGCCGTCGCAGTTTTAATTGAGAAACTGCGCTGTGCCTTGAGGAGGCGTTCTGACCTTGACCGATGCGCTTGTTTAATGGCTGACGGAGACTGCATGGTTCATACCTTTTGGTTCTATCACTAGACGAAGCTCCCCCGCCGTTCGCTCGCGTTTTCGCGCGCTCGATTCACACTTGATCTCGACCTGCCCCTTACAGCGAGTTGCGTAATGGCCCCGGCCTCCAACTCCCCACTCTCAGTCCTTCCCCTCGCGGAGGTTGCACCTATCGCTGAGCGCAGCTAAATTAGGTGCGACAGTTGGAGTTGTACTTGGAAAGGACCATCCCGATGGAATCTGCCTCTGCCTTCATCGACGAAAAGATTAAGCAACTGGGCGACTGGCGTGGGAAGATGCTCGCGAAAGTGCGCGGAATCATACACGAGGCGGACCCTGAGATCGTCGAAGAGCGGAAGTGGGTCAAGCCGAAATCGCCGGGGACTCCCGTCTTTTCCCACGGCGGCATCGTGTGTACGGGAGAGACGCACAAGAATATCGTCAAGATGACATTTGCCAAGGGAGCTGCGTTGAAGGACCCCAAAGGGCTGTTCAACTCCAGCCTCGAGGGGAATGTCAGGCGCGCCATCGACATCCGCGAAGGCGACACGGTCGATGAGGCCGCCTTGAAGGATCTCATCCGCGCGGCAGTGGCCCTCAATCTCGATCTTAAGAGTCAGGGCAAGACCCAGACAAAGCCGAAGCCGCAGCGAAAATCCCCAGCTAAATCTCGATAAAAGCGCCTCGGCTGAGTGACTAGCGAGACATTAACGCGGACGACGGCATGGGCGCTTCTTTCTGAGGACGCGATGGTGCCTGCTTCGGTTCCGACCTCAACTGGTGGCAGTGCTCGTGCACGGGCAAACCGCTGCCTTCGGTCTTGGACGCCGCAAGCCGGAGAGGCTTGCCGCAGATGGCGCATCCCATGAATCCGTTTTGCATACTCACCGCTTCAAGTGCTTTCATAAACTTTGTCCCGATTATCAATTTGCATTCCTAACTCTGGAGATCGTTATTACCCGAGGAGACGCTGAGATCAATCAGGTCTTCGCTGTACCAGTTGCCTACTGCGAAAGATAGCCGCCACCAGCAGTGTTATCCCAGCTGAAATCACGCCGCCTTCTCCGGTCGATCCTCCTCCGGCCGACCCTGCTCGACGCTCTGCGCGGAAGGAAGTAACTTCCCGGGAATGGCGCGTAGACGCGGGAGAGGAACCCAGAGCACGTGGGTTGCACGCCAGCGTCCGTTCGCTTCACCAATATAGGTCATCAAGCCGGCGAAAGGCGGCGGCACGTATTGCTCCATTCGCGCGTTCCACCACTTGACCACCTCACTGTAGGCCAGCGCGACGCCCCCTAGAAACATGATCGAGAAAATGAATGCGAGGTACCGTTCGGTTGGGCTACTTGCTCTTTCGCCGATTGGGGCGCTGGCGTTGATCGGGTCTGCTTCCCCCGTGGAGGGCAATTCCGACAACCGGATGCGTGGCTGTTCCCGTTGTCCTGAGATGCGCACTCCGAGCCAGCACTCTTTACCTGGGGCAAAGATATCCTCTGGCAATCCGCCCGGCGTTGCCTCCCCCAAAAGGACCGTGTAAAGTCCGTGGGCATCTGGGCGCACGTTCTGTGTCTCCTGCCAGTATGCCGCCCCGCCGAAGGGCCCCTTGTACAACATAAACTGCAGGGGAACTGTACCGACCGCGTACTCGCGGTGCGTATCAGCCAGAGTTCCGGAAAATTTGACCAGATGTTGCACAACGGCCCTATCGCCCGGACGAGATGACGCCTCCTGTGCGGGAGAAAGAGAAACACATGCGACGATGAGGAAGCAGACGAAAGTGCGCTTCACAGCCAGTTCCCGCCAGATGGCGATGCCTTGATGCCAACATCACTATGTTCATGAAGCGGCTGCGATTTGGATACTGTTGATAGTGTAGAAACATGCGGAATCTCCCGCATTTTTCCACGGTGCTGCGAGGACGGCCCAGAATTGGGTTGCTTGGCGGACTATCACCGCTGAAAGTCACTCGCGTTTGCGATGTACTCCTGTATCGATCGCTGACTTTGCCCACCCATGTAGGTGAGCTGGATTCCGTGGCGCTTGTCGTCTCCCCAGATCACAGTACCGGCTGCGTCAATCGCTACACCAGAAATGGGTGACCTGAATGACAGTTGCACGCCGTCTTTGGGCTTTAAGCCACTTACTTCCACCAGCATTCCGCCTTCGCTGAGATTCCGACTCACGCCGCGGATGGTTCGGGAACCCACCATGCAGATCACTAGCGCCTGCATCGGAACGCGCTCGTGTGTGCGTCGATTCGACAACATGGGGCAAGGCCAGTGGTCTCCGCTTGTCGCTTCGATTCCTGCGGTTCCTGCCGCGGGTATGGCCAGTTCGAGCGGAGGTCTCGACCGCCCGCGGTCTTTCAGCAGTTGGGAAATTGTGGAATTTAGGATACATCTGTGAGCCGACCAATCGACGCCGGGCAGGAGGACTTTGTTTGCCCGGGTCGAACCTCGAATCGGAACCCATACTTACCGTTACGGAGCCAGCAAGTGCGCAAAATGGCTAGCCAGAGCGATGTAGGTCAAACCGATCAACGAGATGGCGATCAAGATGTAAGGCCAAAACCACGCGATCCGTTTCAGCACGGTCACGCGCGCATTCTATGAATAGACTTTTACGGCTAACATACGGTCCGTCGGGTATCCGACAATAATTGACACGGTATCCCCGCTCCGTATTGCGCTCTTTTTTCGGTTATGACCGCAGAACGAGTGTGGTTTTTGCTGCAGGCAGCTTCCAGCCCGTCGCCTTAGTAGTGCAGTAAGGACGTTCCATTCAGAGCCGCAAGAATCAGAGTTCCTGCGTAGGCGTTGTCTACAGCCACGGGAGTGGTGAAGGTCATCCCGTATCTCCAGCTTGCAGGCGCCTCGGGGTGTACTCCCGAAAGGATGACCCAGCCCTTGCCCGACGTTCCCTCGACGATTGCGGGAGTGCCATCCGGGAACTTGCCGACAACGCTGCCCCACCCCGTGAATTGGGGGCCGTCCTGCCAGTACTGATCCAGCGCACCGATCACGGGGCTGGAAATCTCAACGGCTGCCTTGTTGATCCCCTTGTTGTAGTCGGCATAAAAATTGAACCAGACTCCCGACGTGAGATTCAGCCCGTTATAGATGGAGTAGCCGCCAAAGAATCCGCCGGCGCAGATTCCCAGATAGTGCAAGCCGTCGTTCGTAACCGCGTTGTGGATCTTGGTCGTAGTGGCCGAGCTAAGGTTGTTGCCGATCGTGATCGAGTTTCCCCCTGGGACGATCAACAGCTTGTAAGCTCTTAGCTGGGTCTCGCTCATCGCATTGAGTTGAGAGGAATTCGCGGTCGCGTAAGTGAGATTGTGTGCGCCGAGGATGGTTTTGACCGCAGCAACATCAGAGGAGGTCGTACCCGTCCCGTTGAAAAGCAGGATGGGCGGAGTCACAATAGAGTTCAACGCCATCTCAGTCTTAGCGGGCGCTCCGAACGTCGAGCCAGGGGTTCCACAACCGTTGAAGCCGACCAAAATAAGTGCTGTGGACGCCAAGACAAACATACGGCAAGTCCTGGTCGCTGCGGGGCGGGGGGACGAATGCATTACGTGAACTCCTTTTAGACCGAATGAGGGTGAACCGCTTTTCTATCAGCGCTTGCCGAACAGTTTTTAGGGTTGAATCGGACTCGAACTGGAACAACCTTCTACTCTTCCGGCATTTTCCCTCGAATACGCCGAAAAGGGGAGTCACACTAGTACATGGGGGAGGGTACAGGAGTACATGCCCCAACTGGGGGGATTTGCCTCCCCGATGCCGACAAGCATTTTGGAGTGAGAGGAAGTCGGCGAGGGGCCAGACTAGCCTCCCGCGTTCTAAGCGATGGACATTCAGTGCGGCGGTGAGGAATAAGCAGTTCTAGAAGGCGTTGCGTAACCAGCGGCAACGCGACCGCAATGATCGCCTTTAGACTCCGGAAGTGGCGGAATTAGGATGGAAATCCATAGGTCTGTCTCCCCTCCAGGATCGCCTTCACGATGTTGCTGGCGTCTTCCGCAGAGAGGCGGTCCAATTGAGTGAGCAGCGCTTCTTGATCCGCTTCCGGGGTGGGGCGTTGGCGGCCTGGGAGGATGGGGGCGTGAGGTTTCAGGCCCAGGGCTCGGGCTTTCTCTATTTCTTGAGCCAGGCCGGCAATCGTGGGCGATTCAAATACGTTGCGGACCGGCAACTCAACTTCCATGGTCCGCCGGATGCGCGCCGTCATCTGCAGCACGAGCAGCGAGTGTCCCCCCAGTTCGAAAAAGTTCTGTTCCCGTCCGACGGCTTCCACCTTCAATAGCTCGCGCCAGATGTCGGTCAGTTGGGCTTCGCTTTGGTTGCGCGGGCCCATCCAGTCTTGCCGATCGACCAGCCGTCTTCCCCCACCCAACACTGCCCGATCCACTTTGCCGCTGGGCAACAGCGGCACCTTCTCGATCTGCCAATAACTGGCTGGCACCATGGGTTCCGGCAATTTCGTGCGCAGATAGCGGCGCAATTCTCCGGGCTCTGGCACTGTGGCCTTGTCTTTCATCACCAGGTATGCCGACAGCTTCT
>Ga0210403_10005515_pt1 | contig 10722 bp, 6 predicted proteins | sample IncBWC19MmetaG_FD_150863 | JGI IMG/M metagenome (GOLD analysis project Ga0210403, IMG submission 150863) | Forest soil microbial communities from Barre Woods Harvard Forest LTER site, Petersham, Massachusetts, United States - Inc-BW-C-19-M | ecosystem: Environmental > Terrestrial > Soil >... | reverse complement strand
GGAAGGCGCGAGTGGATGGACGACCGTAGGCGCTGGGGCTGTCATTGCTGTACCGGGCAACGTCAAGCATGCATTGCGCAACACCTCATCGCTTCCAGCCACTATGGTTGTGGTGACGATATCGAAGTTGTACGAGTTCTTTGGCGAAGTTAGCAAACCGTTTGATCCAAAGCGACGCCCCTCTCCTCCAACGCCTGAAGAAATGGAAAAGCTTTCTTCTACCGCCGCAAGGTACGGATATTGGATGGCGTCACCGGAGGAGAACGCGGCCATCGGAATCAGCCTCTAAGTAAGGACGGTGCGCTTGGGAGACCACTGTGCCTACACAAAACTACGACATCATCACGGTCGGCGGTGGGATTGCTGCCTCCGCATTGGCTAAAGCGATGGCAGAACGAGGCGCTAGAGTTCTCGTGTTAGAACGTGAAACCAAGTTCAAGGATCGCGTTCGGGGTGAGGGATTGGTTTGCTGGGGCGGTGGAGAAGCGCGCGAGCTTGGAATATACGAACTACTCAAAAAAACCTGCGGCCACGACGTGCCGTTTGTCGAGTCCGGCATGGGACTACGAGATCTCACGACAACAACCCCACAACGCCTGCCGCTTCTTTCCTTCCAGCATCCAGTCATGCAGGAAACGTTGCTGGCGGCCGCGGAACAGGCGGGAGCAGAGGTTCGTCGCGGCGTGACTGTTGAGCAGATCGAAACGGGGAGAACACCTGCGGTTATCACCGACGCAGGGAACCATGAACGTATCGCGGCGCGTCTGGTTGTTGCCGCCGATGGCCGCGGGTCAGTTGCGCGAAAATGGATCGGCTTCGCTGTCCAAGAACAATCTAATCCCTTCTACATGGCCGGAGTGCTTTTGACCGACGTCAAAGCGCCCACGGACACGATCTATTTTATATTCAATCCCGACCTCGGCATGTGCGCCGTTCTGATCCCTCTCGGCAACTGTCGCTTCCGCGCCTACTTTATATACCCGAAGACAGTTGGCTACCGTTTGCAGGGTGACTCCATGCTTAGGCTATTCACCAGCGAGTCTCCTAAAGTTTATCCTCCTCTGGCCGAATATTATGCCGAAGCGAAAAGCATAGGGCCGCTGGCTAGTTTTGACGCTAGCGATTCTTGGGTAGAACACCCATATCGAGATGGAGTGGTACTCGTTGGCGATGCTGCAGCAACTACCGATCCCACTTTCGGGCAAGGCCTCTCCTTGGCTTTGCGCGATGCGCGAACTCTGCGTGATGAACTCTCAAACGACTCGGACTGGGCCGCGGCTGCAAGCCGCTACGCTGATCAACGTCGCGTGTACTTCCGCACCTGGCACACCGTGGAAGCGTGGCTCCGTACGCTTTTCCAGGATTCTTCACCTGAGGCTGCTGCATTGCGAGCAAAGGCGATGCCGCTGATCGCCCAGGATCCGACTCGCGTGCCAGATCACATACACAGCGGTCTCGATCTGCCCTTAAACGAGCAAGTCCGAGCGCGGATGTTTGGTGAGTGCTGAAATCAGGCTACGAAATCTGCCAGAGGGCTCAACTCCCGGTAAGTCGGGAAACCGGAAGTAATCCAGATCGGATTGTGAGTTACCTAGCTATTGTGCGGCGCCCCTTAAGTCGGGCCGCGAGCCAAGTACCGTCCTGGCCTTGCTTTACATCTCATAACTAAAGCCGTTACCGCTTCAAGCGGAGTGGAATTCACCCTATGAGGACCGCGCAAGGAATGCAGCGAGCTTCGAGCGAGGACAGATACGAGGCTCTTTTTCGGGTCACTAAAGCGATCGCCGCGTGCCACGATTCCGACCACATGGCGGATACCTTTACGAGTAGGCTGCGCGAGGTTATTCCCCTCGACTACCTTCAGTTCGTTGGCTTCGACCCAGAAACTGGGACGCCTGCCTGTCACCTTCTCGAAGCCAACGGCCAGGGGGCGCATTGCTCTTCGCTGGCCGGGTCGCTAGGAGATGGTCCCATTGCCTGGGTGCACGAACACCAAGAGCCGCTTATAACCAACGATTGGTTTGGAGAGACATCCTTTCCAGCCCATCGCGAGTTTTTGCTGAAGTTGGGTGTGGCCTCCACGTGCACCCTGCCCGTGGTGAACGGCCGCCGGCGTGTGGGCGTCCTCAGCGTCGGGAGTTCACAGCCACACGCTTACCCAAGAGAGGAGATCCGCTTCCTGTCCCTGGTTGCGGGTCATGTCGGGCTCGCCATCGATGCCGCCGTGAGTCTCCAAAATGCACAGCGTTCTCAAGAGCGCCTCGAACTCATCCTTGACCTCACGAACCAAGCGGTCTCCAATCTGGAGTTCCATGAATTGCTCCGCGCGATCTCTTCAAGCGTTCGGCGCGTGATGCGCAGCGACGCCGCAGCGATTATGCTTCCTGATCCCACGGGCAAGCACTTGCTCGTTTATGCCCTGGACTTCCCCGAAAAGAAAGGGCACTTCGCCGAGGCAGCTTTGGTTCCCATTGAAGGAACTTTGCCGGGCCAGGCATTCCGGACCGGGAAGCCCAGCGTAGTGAATCGTCTCGAACCGGAAATGGTCTCTACCGAAATGTACGAGAAGGCGCTATCGGAGGATGTTCACTCCTTTTGCGACGTACCACTGATCAGCCGCAACCGCGTGCTGGGTATTCTCGGTGTGGCCAGGCGAGAGGAAAACACGTTCGACGATAAAGAAGTTGCCTTCCTGTCTCAGGTGGCAAACCAGGTAGCTATGGGAGTGGAGAACGCTCTGGCTTTTGGGGAGATCGCGGAACTCAAAAATAAACTCGCCCAGGAAAAACTCTACCTCGAAAATGAAATCTGGGGCGACGTGGATTTCGACGGAATCGTGGGACAAAGTTCGGCCCTCCGCCACGTTTTGGAACTCGTGGAAACGGTAGCCCCAAACGATTCCACCGTATTGCTGCTTGGTGAAACGGGAACCGGCAAAGAACGGATCGCGCGGGCCATCCATGACCGCAGCCGCCGCCGGGATCGCACGCTCGTGAAGCTGAACTGTGCTGCGATTCCGACGGGGCTCCTCGAGAGCGAGCTTTTTGGTCACGAACGCGGCGCGTTCACGGGAGCGATCTCGCAAAAGATCGGTCGCCTCGAGCTAGCGGACAGCGGAACGCTTTTTCTGGACGAGGTCGGAGATATTCCCTCCGAAATACAGCCGAAGCTCCTGCGTGCCCTTCAGGAACGCGAATTCGAGCGCCTGGGCAGCACTCAAACGAAAAGAGTCGACGTCCGTCTGATTGCTGCTACCAACCGAGACCTCGAGGCAATGATCGAAAAGCGGGAGTTTCGCAGTGACTTGTATTATCGCCTGAATGTCTTTCCCATTCGCATCCCGCCCCTGCGCGAGCGGCCGGAGGACATCCCTCTTCTGGTTCGCTATTTCACTCAAAAATATGGACGGCAGATGGAAAAGCAAATTGAATCGATTCCCGCGGCCACTATGAAAAAGCTCTCGGAATGGCATTGGCCGGGCAATATTCGCGAACTCGAAAACTTCATCGAACGCTCCGTCATTCTGACCAGGGGACCGGCGCTGCAAGTCCCGATTGGCGAGCTCAGCAGGTCAGGAGCTTCCTTCGAAGCGCTGGGAGCGCGCCAAGCCAGTGAGCGTGACGAAATTCTACGAGTCTTGAAACAAACCAAGGGACGTGTCTCGGGCCCTGAGGGCGCCGCGACTCGCTTGGGATTGAAGCGTACTACGCTCATCTCACGCATGAAGAAACTTGGAATTGAACCGCGCAAAGCCTTCTGAGCTTCGACAGCCTTCGACAATTGCTTCGACAGTTTCGACATCATCGTAAGGCGGCGTCTCTTCCTTCTTCTATTTTCAATCACATCCCGCATTGCTCGACCATTCTACCTTTGGCATCGCAGATGCCTCCGTCCATTCGTGATGGCAAAACAATGCTGAAGGTCACCATCGAGGAAACAAGAAATCGCCGCCGATTAATACTCGAGGGAGCGTTAGTCCAGCCATGGCTGGAAGAATTGAAAAAAGCCTGTTCAGCCGCTAGCAAGGAGCCCTCGCAGGCGCGCCATTTCATCGTCGATCTTAACAACGTAACGGCCATCAGCAAGGAAGGAGAGGAAGTTCTCTCCGACTTGATGCGGCAAGGCGCGAAGTTTACCAGTGCCGGGGTTCTTACGAAATATCTCTTGAAACGGCTGGCATTGAAATACCGAGCCAAACTCAATGGCGAGTTGAATCAGGATTCATCGCACGACTGAGTCAGACAATGTCTGACTCCACGGAGACAAACATGCGACTCGTCGGATCAATCTCTTCCCCCAGACTCCACGGGAACCTGGAGTTCCCGCGGAAGAAAGGGACCACTTTGCGGAAGCCGTCCTATTTCTACGCAGTTTTGCTGCTACCGATTGTATTTGTTTCTGTTTCCTGCAACCGAAGCCCGGCCCAGGCAGCAAGTCCGGCTGGCCCGCCCCCGCCGCTCGTTTCGGTGACTCCGGCGAGAACACGAGACGTGCCGCACTATTTGGACGAAATCGGAAGAAACACGGCCTTCGAGTCCGTGAATGTGATGCCGCAAGTGGCGGGACGCATTACGGAGCGGCACTTCCAGGACGGAGACAACCTCAGGAAAGGGCAACTGCTCTTCGTAATTGATCCAAGCCCTTTCAAAGCGCAGCTTGATTCGGCCAAAGCAAATCTGGCACAGGCCGAGGCAGCGCTGGAGCTGGCAAAGGTCCAATTCGCTCGCGACCAGGAGCTTGTCGGAACACGCGCTATCTCCAAGCAGGACTACGATACGAAAAAGAGCACGGTGGATCAGAGTGCGGCGCAGGTGGAAGCGGCCAAAGCGGCGATCGAAACCGGGCAAATCAATCTGGACTACTGCTACATTCACTCACCTATCGACGGACGCGCCGGCGCGCGACTCGTCGATGTTGGAAATGTTGTGCAAGCCAACACTACTTCGCTTCTCTCGATTCAGCGTATTGATCCCATCTACGCGAACTTCACTATAACCGAGGTTGATCTTCCCGAAGTGCAAAAGGAGATGAGCCGCGGCAATCTAAAAGCGCTCGTGCGGCTTCCGAGTGATCCAGAGAACAACGCGCGGCCTGGAAAGGTCGAATTCCTCGACAACGCGGTGCAGAACGCCACGGGAACGGTCAACCTGCGCGCCACAATTTCTAATCCCGATCGCCACTTCTGGCCAGGCCAGTTCGTCAACGTAAAGCTCGTTTTGGACGTGCAGAAAGGGGCGGTGCTGGTTCCCAGTCAAGCGACGCAGATCAGTCAGCAGGGGCCATTCGTCTTCGTGATCAAGGCGGACGATACCGCTGAGCTACGTCCCGTCACGCTGGGCCAGCCGCAAGGCAGCGACGTCGTCATAGCCAGCGGCCTTGCGGGCGGGGAACGCGTGGTGCTGGCCGGCCAGCTTTTGGTGCGCCCGGGCGGCAAAGTGCACGTTGATGCAGATGCCCCTCCAGTGACTCCGGCGTCGACAGGTGGTGGAAAACCAAGTGGCCAGGAAAGAGGCCGATCGTGAATCTCTCGGAACCCTTTATACGACGTCCGGTAATGACCGTGGCCCTTACGGTCTCGGTCATTCTTTTCGGCATATTTGCGTATCATCGCCTGCCCGTCAGCGACCTGCCGGCGGTGGACTACCCGGTGATTCAAGTGCAAGTGGGCTACCCGGGCGCTACGCCGGAAACCATGGCCAACAACGTCGCTACACCACTTGAGCGGCAGTTCATGCAAATTCCCGGCCTCGAGATGGTGACCTCGAACAACATCCAGGGGCACTCCAGCTTTGTGCTGCAGTTTGACCTCTCCAAAAGCCTGGACGGTGCCGCCACGGACGTGCAGGCCGCTATTACCAGGGCGACCGCGCAGCTGCCGATCGATCTACCCAGCCCGCCCACATTTACGAAAACCAATCCGAACGATCAACCGATTCAGTACCTGGTCCTCGTCAGTGACACGGCGACCGAAGGCCAGCTCTATGACTACGCAAACACCCAGGTCGGCGAGCATATCAGCATCCTGCCAGGAGTCAGCCAGGTGGCGGTATACGGCACGCAGTCCGCGGTGCGCATCAAGGCCAACCCTTCCGCAATGGCCATCCGCAATATCACCCTGGAGGATCTGACAAACGCGGTCAAGAACGGAACCAGCTATACGGGGGCTGGGCAATTCGACGGCCCACATCGCACTTTCTTGCTGCAGCCGCAAGGGCAGTTGAGCACCGCCGAACAATACGATCAGTTGATCATAGGGCAGAACAGTGGTTCGCCGGTTTTCTTGAAAGATGTGGCGACCGCAAAACAAGGCGTGCAGGACGAGCGCATCGACATGCGTTTCTGGGCGCGGGGCTACCCCACGCCGGGCGCGACCGTGGTGGTGGCAGTATTCCGGCGCGCCGGCGCAAACGCAGTGGAGGTCACCAAGGCTGTTCGCGACCTGCTTCCCAGCATCCAGAGCCAACTTCCGACGTCCGTGCGCATCGTCTCCGCCTACGACCGTTCCCAAACAATCGTCTCGGGGATCAAGGACGTGCAGGCAACGCTCTATATCGCTTTCGCTCTGGTAGTGATGGTCATTTTCGTTTTTCTTGGCCGTGCCACCGATACGCTGATTCCCGCCGTAGCTCTGCCCCTTTCGTTGCTGCTTACTTTTGTGGCCATGAATGTTTTGGGGTACAGCCTCGACAATCTGTCCCTCATGGCACTCACCCTGGCCATAGGATTTCTGGTTGACGACGCCATCGTATTTCTGGAAAACACGGTCCGCTTGATGGAAGAAGGACAGCCAGCGCTGGAAGCTTCGCTCAATTCCGCCAAAGAAATCAGTTTCACGATTCTGACCATGACGCTCTCCCTCGCGGCCGTGTTTATCCCGCTGGTATTCATGGGCGGTTTAGTGGGACGTATCTTCCGCGAGTTTTCCATCACCATCGTGATTTCGATTCTGGCCAGCGGAATCGTTTCCCTTACGCTCACTCCGCTGATGACTTCCCGCCTGCTTTCCCATCGTGGTGAAGGAACGAAGAAAACCTGGGTAGAACGTGTGATCGGCGGTGTGGAGCGCCGGGTGCTGGATGTTTATGGCCGCCTGCTTTGGTTCTTCCTTCGTCATCGCTGGATTTCTGCGGCGATCTGGTTCGTCTGCTTTTTCGGAACCGGGTATCTGTTCTATAAGGTTCCCAAATCCTTTCTCCCCGTAGGCGATAGCTCGTTCATCCGCGGAGTGCTGATTGCGCAGGAGGGCTCTTCGCCCGAACAAATGCACGCTTACCAGGACGCCGCGGAGAAAATCATGCATGCGAATCCTGCGGTCAGCTCCACCTTCACCATGAGCGGGAACAGCCAATTCCTTCCCTCCAATCAGGCATTTCTCATTTCGTTTCTGAAGGACCCGTCTCAGCGGCCGCCGATCGAGCAGGTCGCTGGACAACTTATGGGTGGCATCATGTCCACGGTACCGGGTGCGTTGGCCTTCCTCCAGCCAAACCCGGCCCTTGAGATCAGCACCGGAGCGACAGCGAACGTGCAGGGCGAATTCGCTTATGCGCTCTCGGGGATTGACCCGAATCAGGTTTATGACTCCGCCAACAAATTGCTCGCGAAAATGCACGAATATCCGGGCTTTCTGTTCGTCAACTCCGATCTCTTTAATCACACGCCAAATCTGCAGGTCGATATTTTGCGTGATCAAGCGAAGCTCTACGGTGTCTCCGAGACTCGCATTCTGACACTGCTGCACGACGCCTATTCGCAGAATTACAGCTACTTGATCAAAAAGACCACCGACCAATACCAGGTGATTTTGGAAGTGGCCGACGATCAGCGCTCGGATCCTCAGGATTTGAGCAAGCTGTACATCAAGAGCGACGACGGCCTGCGCATGGTTCCCCTGAATGCGGTTACCAGCGCGCATCCGGTGATCGGGCCGCAAGCTGTCAATCACATCAACCAGTTCACCAGCGTCACTCTGTTCTTCAACATGAAGCCAGGTTATACGGTCGGGCAAGCCACAGACTTTGTCGAGAAATCCGCGAAAGAAATCCTTCCGCCCGATGTTATTGGCAGTTTGCAGGGACAAGCCCTGACATTTCGCAACACTGCCTCGGACCTCGTCGTATTGATGCTCGTGGCCGTCTTTGTCATGTACGTCATTCTCGCGATCCTCTATGAGAGCTACCTGCACCCGATTACGGTGCTGTCTTCGTTGCCCGTTGCGCTCGTCGGGGGTCTGCTCACTTTGTGGCTGTTCAAGGAAGAAGCTTCGCTGTACGCCTATATTGGCATGTTCATGCTTATGGGCATCGTCAAAAAGAACGGAATCATGATCGTGGATTTTGCGGAACAGCGCGTTCGTCAAGGAATCAAGGACGATCAGGCGATTCACGACGCCAGTATGGAACGCTTCCGCCCAATCATGATGACAACCATGGCCGCCCTGCTGGGAGCTTTGCCCATCGCCCTCGGCTACGGGGCCGACGGTTCGTCACGCCGCCCGCTTGGCCTCGTCGTGATTGGCGGCTTGATCGTCTCCCAATTTGTGACGCTGTTCGTTACACCTGCTATCTATCTGTACCTCGAGGAGTTCCAGGAAAAAGTGCTGGATCGATTTTCTTTCTTTCGGTCCACGCGAAAGCATCTTCCGGAAGTTCCCGCTGGCACGCCTGCTTATGCGCTGCAAGAGCGCGATGGAGACTAGACAAACGATGTTCATGCGCAAGCGTTCGGAATTTTTCTCGGCGTTCTTTGCTGGCGGAGCCTTCCTCTGGATGGCGGCATGTTCCGTTGGTCCAAACTATAAAAGGCCGGTCGTGAATGCCCCGCCCTCCTTCCGGGGTGTTACTCCGGCTGAAGCGTCAACCTCCACGTCGGTGCCTGCTTCTTCGGGCCTGAGCAACTCCAGCAACACTACCGCGGTGTCGCTGGGTGAGGATAAATGGTGGGATGTTTTTCAGGATAGGGAGCTTCAGGAGTTGATTCGCGCGGCTCTCAAGAACAATTACGATGTGCGCATCGCTGCAACTCGAGTTCTGCAAGCTCAGGCACAGCTTGGCATCACCCGTGCCGATCAACTTCCCACTTTGGATGTGGGCGGAAATGTTACCGGCATTCGAAATCCGCAGATTGGCCCCATCCCAAGCTACCAGCTAACACAAGGACAGCTCTCGGCTTCCGCCGCCTGGAACCTGGATTTCTGGGGCCGCTACCGGCGCGCGACCGAAGCGGCGCGGGCCACGCTTCTCGCCAACGAGTGGGCGCAAAAAGAAGTGATGGCCACTCTGGTCGCCAATGTGGCCAGTTCTTATTTTCAACTGCGGCAACTGGACCTGCAATTAGAGATCTCGAAGAGCACCTTGGGTTCCCGTCGGGACTCCCTGGAATTGACCAAGACTCTGGAAGAGCACGGCATCAATAATTTGCTGGACGTGCGGCAGTCAGAGCAGTTGGTATACACAGCCGCCGCGGAAGTGCCGGACCTGGAGCGGCAGATTGCCCTGCAGGAGAACGCCCTCAGTATTCTCCTGGGCAACAACCCGGGTGACATTCCTCGCGGGCTGAAACTCACCGAACAGCCCCACACGCCGGAGGTTCCCGTCGGCCTTCCTTCCGCGCTCTTGGAACGCCGCCCTGACATTCGCCAAGCCGAGCAAAACCTCGTTGCTGCCAATGCCCAGATCGGCGTCGCCCGCGCCGCGTATTTTCCCCAGATTGCTTTGACCGGGAGCGCGGGTTACGAAAGCGCCAAGCTCACCAATCTTTTCCAAGGCCCGGCCGGCCTGTGGACGTTGACCGGAGCGCTTACCCAGCCAATCTTCGAGGGGGGACGGCTGAAATCCGGCGTTCGTTTGGCGGAAGCACAACATGAACAATTGCTGCTGACTTACCAACAGACGATTCAGGGCGCTTTCCGCGACGTGTCCGATGCGCTGGTTGCATATCGCAAATATCGCGAGTTCCGGATTCAGCAGCAGATGCTTGTGGAATCCGCGCAAGACGCAGCCCGCCTGTCCGAAGTGCGCTTCAACGCGGGGTCCACAGATTATCTGGAAGTGCTCACCAACGAAACCAATTCTTTCACGGCCGAATTGACCCTCGCGCAGGCAGAAGGCAATGAATTGACCGCCCTGGTCCAACTCTACCTCGCGCTTGGAGGAGGATGGCAGTAAAGCGAGGAGTTCGAAATATGCTTCTGCATCCTCGAAAACAACGGTTTACAAGACCGCTCCAGCTGATTTCACGCGCAGAACGCCTGCCCACGAGGCAGGCGCGTCTCCCAAATGTGCTCGCCTGCTTAGCCGTTCCATCCTAAGGGAGACTTGGCTGCCAGGGACCGAACGCGCGATTGAAGCTCGGCGAGCTTCTGATCGTAAACACAACCGCAGATGTTGAGCTATTCGGAATGGTTAGCCGTACTTGACAACTTCACATATTGTGAAGTATCCTCGGCTAGTGCACATCGTGACGCGCAAGCATCTGAGCGATGCTATGGAGAAGTACCCGGATGCAGCGGACGAAATCAAGGCATGGATGGCTATCGTCAAAGAGGTTCGATGGCACAATTTTCCGGAGGTTCGCAGCACTTTCAAGGATGCAGACAATGTCAAGGGATACGTGATATTTGACTTTCGGAGAAACCGCTACAGGCTCGTCACAGTCATTCACTATGCGAAAACAACGGATCAAAAGCGAACCCAAGGGCATGTTTACATTCGGTCTTTCTTG
>Ga0210403_10005513_pt1 | contig 10725 bp, 8 predicted proteins | sample IncBWC19MmetaG_FD_150863 | JGI IMG/M metagenome (GOLD analysis project Ga0210403, IMG submission 150863) | Forest soil microbial communities from Barre Woods Harvard Forest LTER site, Petersham, Massachusetts, United States - Inc-BW-C-19-M | ecosystem: Environmental > Terrestrial > Soil >... | reverse complement strand
TGCCGAGAAACAGAGGAACAACCGGAAAAGAATCCGGCAGCGTGCGACCGTCGCGGGGAAGTTTCTCACGCCAAGCTCCCAAGACTCCTCCTTTCCATCTTGTAGGGGTCGGCGCGTTCCTGCAATGCACTTGCTAATCCCAGGTATCCAAGAAAGAACGGCACCATGGCGAGGGCGGGCAGGTACATCCACCAGTAGGAGACGAGGACGCTGTATTGCTGAAGGTTGGAGAGGAGATTTCCCCAGCTGGGGACGGGTTCGGGGACGCCGAGGCCGAGGAAGGAGAGGGTCATTTCGGCAAGGACGTATTGGGGGATGAGAATTGCGGCTTGGGTCAGAAGGACGCTGGAGGTTTCGGGGAGAATGTGGCGCCGGAGGATGTAGAGGTTCGAAGCGCCGAAGCCCCGGGCGGCACGGACGAAGTCGCGCTCCTTTGCGCTGAGGACGATGCCGCGAACGAGGCGGGCTGGGCGTGCCCAGCCGACGGCGGCGATGACTGCGACGATCAAGAAAAAAGCTTGGAGCGGGTTCACCGTTAGCGGGAGGAAGGCGCGAATGGCGAAGAGGAGATAGAGCCACGGCAGGGCGAGGAAAAGTTCGGCGAGGCGCATCAAGACGTCGTCGCGCCAACCTCCGAAGTAGCCGGCAACGGAGCCAATGCACGAACCAATGAGCAATGTGAAGCCCGCGCCGAGGAGGCCTGCGAGAAGCGAAATCTGGCCACCAAAGAGGAGCCGGGATAATTGATCACGGCCGAAGGCGTCAGTGCCCAGCAAATAAATTCGTTCCTTCTCTGAGCCGAAAAGATGGAGGCGGGCCGGGAAGAGTCCTAGCAAGCGATAGCGGTCGCCGGTTACGAAAAATTTCAGTGGACGCGGCTGAGTGGCGTCTTCGACGTATTGGTCGAAGGTGCCAGGGAGCAATTGAAATTCGTGGACGAAGGGGCGAAGGTGCAGGTGCCCGTGAGCATCAACGAGATGCACACGCATCGGTGGCAAGTAAGAGTTTTTGCGATCCTGCTCGGCAGGATCGTAGGGAGCGAAAAAGCCGGCGCAGAGAATAATGAGGTGCAGCGCGCCGAGGAGGATCAGCCAGATTTTGACATTGCGGCGGCGGATCATCGGGAGGGGCTCTCCGTGCGAATTCGCGGGTCGATCCAGTAGAGAAGGATGTCGGCGAAGAAATTTCCCGCGGCAAGAAAAATGGTGGAGAACAGGACGCCGCCGATGACTACGTAGATGTCGCGGGCGAGAATGGCTTCGAGCAGGAAGGGGCCGAGCCCGGGCCAGCTCATTACGACCTCAATCAGAAGAGAGCCGCTCAGGAGCGCGCCGACGCTGAAACCGAAAAGAGAAATGAGTGGATTTGCAGCGGCTGGGAGAGCGTACCGAAATAAGAGCGTCCGGCGGGGAATGCCGTGGCCTTCGGCGGCCAGGAGGAAGGGGGCGTGAAGCACTTCGGCGACGGCAGAGCGCACATGGCGAACGAGGAGCGGGAGAGCCGAGAGGACGAGCGCGGCGACGGGAAGGGTCATGTGCAGCGCGAGATCGCGAATTTTGTTCAGCGAAGAAAGAGATTCGAAATCCACGGAGGCCATGCCGCCAGTCGGAAACCAGCGCGTTCTTACGGCGAGCACGAGGAGACCAAGCGCCAGCGCCAAATCGGGGATAACGAGAAGCGCGGCTGTGCTCCAGGAGATTACGCGATCGGGTAATCGGCCGAGCCGTTCAGCATTCCACACTCCGAGAGGGAGGGCGATGCCCCAGGCAAGAAGTGTTGCGGTGATGGTAAGAAGCAGAGTGTTCTTCGCGCGGACCAGCAGGAGCGGCGCAACCGGGGCGTTGTAGGCAAAGGAAAAGCCCATCTGTCCGTGGAGAGCGGAACTAACCCACAAGGCATAGCGAATCGGAAGCGGCCGGTCGAACTGATACTGGGCGCGCAACGCCATCAGAGTTTCCGGCGCAATCTGCGGGTTCAGGCGCATTTCGTCAAAGTAATTGCCGGGCGCGAGAGTGGTGAAGAGAAACGCGAGAATGGATACGCCAATTACGAGAAGCAAAGCATGTGACAAGCGGCGGAAGAGATAACGCATCATTGTTGCGTCGCCGGCAAAGGGGCGCGAGGGAGCCGCGGCACCGCGGCGAGGAGTTGCCGTGTGGCTTCGTGGCTGGGATCTCGCAAGATTTGCGTGGCGGGACCATGCTCGACGATTCGTCCGTGGCTCATCACGGCGATTTCGTCGGCGAGGTGAGCGGCCATTGCGAGGTCGTGAGTGATAAAGAGGAACGTCATGCCGAGTGTGGTTTGGAGTTCGAGGAGGAGGTTGGCAATCTGGGCCTGGACGGAGCAATCGAGAGCGGAAAGCGCCTCGTCGAGGATGAGAATTTTGGGATGGAGAGTCAACGATCGTGCTATGGCTAGCCGCTGGCGTTGACCGCCGCTTAATTCCGCGGCTGAGCGCCCGGCCATGTCTGCGGACAGGCCAACGCGTTCGAGCAAGGAGAACGCGCGCGTCTGCAGTTCTTTGCGGACAAGTTTCCCCTGCAGGATTAATGGCTCAACGACGATATCAAGAATGGTCATCCGTGGGCTTAGTGAACTCGCCGGGTCAGAGAAGATCAGTTGGATCTGAGGACGAATTTTGCGAAGTTCGCCCTCCGCGAATTGGGCAAGGTTTCTTCCTTCGAACCAAAGATTGCCGGCCGTCGGCATTTCGAGACAAGCGATGCAGGATGCCAGAGTACTCTTTCCCGAGCCGGATTCGCCGACGATTGCGAAAGTGGTGCCAGCGGAAACGGTTAAGGACACGCTATCCAGAGCGAGAAAGTCTTGAGGGGTGCCGAAGTCTCGCTTCGCGTAGCGCTTCACAAGATTCTCGATTTTTAGGATGGATCCCATGTTCCGGCCGCCCAGAGTTACCTCACTCCCCGTACTTGAAACAAGAAACGATGTGCGTCTCGCCCAACTTCACCAAAGCCGGCTCATATTCCCGGCAAATGTCCATTCTCACGGCGCATCTTGGTTCGAAGGAACAACCTTTTCGAGGCAACGAGGACGGCAACGAATGACCAGGAATGACCGGTAGTTTGTTCTTGCGGCTCTCTCCGTTTTCCGCGGAGTTTGTTGGAAGAGATTCGAAGAGCGCCTTCGTATATGGATGTCGCGGCGATCGAAGTACGGAATCCACGGGGCCCCACTCGACAACCTGTCCGGCGTAAAGAATCAGAACGCGGTCGGCAAAGCCGGAGAGGAGCGCTGGATTGTGGGTAATGAACATCATGGCGAGGCCAAGCTCCTCCCGGAGGGTTCGAAAAACGTCAAGGATCTCCATTTGCGGCAGTCGGCTCGTCAGCAATCACAACGGCGGGATTACAGGCGATGGCCTGGGCGATGAGGGAGCGCTGCCGCTGGCCGCCGCTGAGCTGGTGGGGATACGAGCGCATGATGCGGTCTGTATCTTGCGGAAAAAGCTGCGCGAAAATTTCGCGCGTGCGTTGGTTCAAATCTTTTTTCCCTGAGGATTGGTGCGCGACCAGCACCTGGCGAACCTGCTCGCCGACGCGGATGGTCGGATGGAGAGCGAGCGACGGCTCCTGAAAGATTAGAGCGATTCGGCCGCCGCGGATTTGCCGGAGTTCCTCGTCTGAGGCTTGGAGAAGATTTCTCCCTTCGAACAAGACGGAGCCACCTCCGATGTGGCCAGTCGGTGGGAGAAGTCGCAGGAGCGACGCGGCGAGCGTACTTTTGCCCGAGCCGGATTCGCCGAGGACGCCCAAAATTTCGCCCGGCATCAGGTCGAAACTTACCCCTGACAAAACAGGGCGAGAGCGGACTTCTCGCGACCGATAGGAAACTTGAAGATCATGGATTTCAAGAACCGGCGCCATGGCACGGCCGTAATCGGCCTATCCCCCACTGCGTTTCATGTTGAGGCAGGAGGCGGCAAGGGACAAGGGAAACGTGAAAAGGCGCGCACCAAAAGTAATTCGTTCTTGCTGAAAGTTGGCAGTGAGGGATTCAAGAAGCGGATTGCAGGAATTCAGGAGGGTGGAATCCCTGCAATCCAAGCTTGGGTCAATTGATTCGGCCCAATTGCTGCTCACGCCAGGATGGGAATACCAAAGCGAGTGCGGTTAGTGAGAACCACTCGCTGCGGCGGTCGTCGGCCGATTGGCAGCGACGTCCGTGCGCGGAGTCATGGAGAGCACGATGTATTCCCGTTCCTTGCCGTCGGCTTCCGGAACCCGGAGCATCATTTTGTCCTTGTGAATGCGGAATTGCGCAGTTTCACCGACGGGCAAGAGCACGGGATGCTTGTCATCCTTCGGCTGGATTCGATAAGTCACCCGGTCGGTCTGCAGGACGTATTCCTGACACAAGAGTTGCTTGGTGTTCTTGTGCTGGCCGTCGGTGCCGAAAATCTCGCCGGCGATAGTCTTACCGTCTTTTTCGGCGTAGCCGCAGGTGGATGAGTCCATCTGAACCAGCACAGCCTTTTCGTAAGCGGGAGGTTCTTTGGCCTGGACCGCAAGTGCCACCGTAAAGAACAAAGCTGCTGCCGTTGCTGCTCGCATCCTGAACCTCCTGAAGAGAGTTAAGTCTCATTCCTTAGTAAACGGATAAGGTCCCACCCGGGACAGCGGTCTGGCTTTTAAAGCCAACTCTCCACTTGCCGCCGCCCGGTTATAGATAAAGGGCGCCTTGCATCACGAAAAATATACGGGCTGGGACGAATTTCGTGCCTCCTGCGTCTCCTCAGCGGCGAGTCAAACAATTTGCATCCGGCCGCTGGTCATTCACACTCAAATAGCCCTGCCCGACATGATTGGCCAGCGTCAGCACCACCCCCAGCGTCAGATCGATGAGTGCTGGGGCGGTGAAAATCAAGGTGTGAGGGTGGGCGGCGGCTAGAGGCAGGGAGTCACAACACCTGGGGTTTCAAGCTTGTAAGCGAGTTGCAGGATGTGAAGCTCGTTATGGGTTTGTATTCAACGTCAGCCCCTGCAGATGCGCCGAGACACCTGAGTCGGCCCACCCAGAATTGCAGGCGAGAATGCGCCCCCTTGAAGCCAGATCGATTGCGGTTCTCACGCTTCTGGGAGTGCTCGGGATTTTCCAGCAGAGTGTGGCGGCAGACGATCGCGTGGCACCGGTTGAATGCAGTCAAGCGGCGGAAGACCGCATTGGAACGCTATCAGGAACTGTCTCTGATGTTTCGGGGACGGGAATTTCGGGCGCGTTGATAACGGCTTCGTGCGGGTCGTTCCGCCAGGCGATCACAACGGATTCGATCGGCGCGTACAGCTTGCAGGTGTCCCCGGGCAGTTACCATGTGCGCGTGACAGCTGACAAATATAACCCGACGGAACGAGAAGTCGTACTCGCCGCAACAGCTCAAGCCGTGGAATGGAAAGTTACACTGGCTTTAGCGACGGTGCAAACCCGGGTATTGGTTACCGCTCCGGCATACACGGTCACCCACACAACTGCTGGCAGCAAGATGGACTCATCGTTGCTTGATGTGCCGCAATCGATCACGGTTGTGGACCACGAGCTTATGAGCGACCAAGGGGCGTACAAACTCGATGATGCGTTGAAGAACGTGGCAGGTGTGATGCCGGGCGGATATTACGAAGCTTGGGATTATTACCGCATCCGAGGCTTCGATGCGTCCTTTAATACATATATCGATGGCTTGCGCGGCGGCAATGGCATGGCCGAAGAAATCTTTGGTCTCGAGTCCGTGGAGGTTCTAAAGGGTCCCTCGTCCACGCTGTACGGGCAGAGTGTTCTGGGCGGCATAGTGAACCTTCGCAGCAAAGTGCCCCGACCCGACGCATTTGCACAGGTTGAATTCACCGGCGGTTCCTATGGATTCTACGAGCCGGCGATCGATGCCGGGACACCGTTGAACCGATCGCGCACGCTTTACGCGCGTATCAATCTGCTATATCGCCCAACGGGATCTTTCGTAGACTACGTAAACCGCCACCGTGTGTATGTAGCGCCAGCGCTGACCTGGGATATCAGCCCGGATACGCAATTAACGCTTCTTGGAAGATATCAACACGACATTGGACATTTGGGATTCCCGCTTCCGGCTGCAGGGACGGTGCTTCCCAACCCAAACGGCCAGATCCCGATCAGCCTCTTTGTGGGTGAGCCGTCCAATCCCAATCCCGTTTCCGAGGTCAACAAGCAGTTCGGTTATCAGCTGAGCCATCGGTTCAGCGATTCCATTTCGCTCTACCAGAATTTCCGCGTTGCCTGGTACGAGAACCATTGGGACAAACTCCTCTATCCGGCTTTCTTTGGGAGCGACGAGCGGACGCTGTACCGCTATCCACTCTCCTACCAACAAGAATGGAGCACCTACGGCGCGGATACGGGAGTGCGCTTTCGTGTGAAGACCGGCCGCTTTCAGCATAATTTTGTTGGAGGCGTGGACTACTACCGCGAGCCGAACAGATACAACGAAGAATCCATCGATTTTAACAACACTTCGGCTTATATGCCTCTCGATGTCTTCAACCCCGTCTATGGAACGCCATTTTCGCCGATTTCTCCTTTTGCTAACGGCGACACCCGGACACAGGATGTTGGATTATATCTTCAGGACCGCCTGCAATTGACCGAGAGGTTCTCCCTTACCGCGGGTGGCCGTTTGGACTTCGCGTCTAACCGGGATTTCTCGCAGCCTGTCAGCAATGACAACAACGCATTCTCTCCACGAGTGGGTGGGACCTACCGGTTAGTGCCGAGCGTGGCCCTTTATGCGGATTACAGCAAATCATTTCTGCCACAAACCGGAATGGTGTACGACGGCTCACTCAGCGGCGCCTTTGCCAGCCCGGAGAGGGGCGAGCAGTGGGAGGGCGGAGTGAAAACCTCCCTGCTTTCAGGCCGTATGGTGAATAGCGTTTCAGTTTACCGGTTGACGCGCAGCAATGTGCTCACACCCGATCCCAACCACCCGAACTTTTACCTGGTGACTGGCAAACAGCGGAGCAAAGGTGTGGAGCTCGAGACGACTTTCCAGTTGCACAGAACCTGGAATCTAATCCTGGCCTACGCCTTCACGGAAGCGTATGTGGTACAGGACAGTGTGATTCCGATTGGAACCCGCACGCAGAATGTTCCCAAGCACAGCTTGAACGTGTGGAGCACCTATGAACTGCAGCATGGATGGCTGCGAGGAGTGGGTCTCGGTCTTGGCGCACGATACTACACGAACCAGGCTGGCGATCTGCTGGACACGTTCTCCATTCCCGGGTATGGTCTGGTGGATGCCTCGATTTTTTATCGCCGGGGGCATCTGGGTTGGCAGGTAAATGCCTACAATCTGGCCGACAAACGCTATTTCACCGGTTCCTACAATAATGTGTACGTGCAGCCGGGAAGCCCACTGTCAATTCACGCAACCATCAACTGGAGATTTTGAGCCGCGAAAATTTGGCAGATGATGGTTACCTTCCCATGCGAATCCCACGAACAGATCGTAGCTCATCCCCCTGCGAGCAGGGGGATGAAGGGTTCAGTGGGGAAGCGCGCCAACTACCAGTTTTAGGTCTCACTTCAAAGACAGTGAAGCTAGACACTCCGAGATTGCTTCTGTTCTGTTTTGTCTTGTTTTTCTTAACCATAAATCCTGCCAGCGCACTCGATACCAGTAAACAGATCTCTCAGTATGGGCACACCGCATGGCGGATAGAGGATGGAGTTTTTGCAGGGACGCCCAACGTGATCGCCCAAACCAGCGACGGATATCTTTGGATTGGAACGCAAGCCGGATTGATGCGCTTTGATGGGGTTCGGTTCGTCTCGTGGAGACCGCCGGAGGGGAATGAATTGCCGTCATCCCGCATCAATTCTCTGCTCGGAGGGCGGGATGGAAGTCTGTGGATTGGGACCAGAATGGGGTTAGCGCGTTGGCGGAATGGAACTCTGACCAACTATGGGGACGCGACTGGAAGTATTATGGCGATCCTTGAAGACCGCGCCGGCACAATCTGGTTCGCGCGGGGGAATTTTTCTGATGCGAAGGGTCCGCTTTGTAAAGTCACAGATACAGGAGTCCGATGCCTCGGACAAAATGATGGACTTGCGATTCCTTATGCGGTGACACTCGCCAACGATACCTTCGGCAATGTCTGGCTGGCCGGTGGTCTCATGGTTTCCCGTTGGCAAACAAGTTCCGTGGACACGTATGTCCCAGCCGGGCTAAACCCAGCGGAGATATTCAACGGAGTCATGGCCCTCGCGGGCAGACCAGATGGGTCGCTCTGGGTGGGACTGGTGCACGCGGGAAAGGGCGGCGGCCTACAACAGCTCTCAAATGGAACTTGGAAACCATTCGTTACTCCGGACCTCGATGGCAGTACGCTCAAGGTCACAAGACTGTTATTAGACCGAGACAGCTCTCTCTGGGTCGGAACCTTAAACCAAGGTATATACCGCATTCAGGGAAACAAGGTAGATCACTTCCGAAGCTCGGATGGCTTATCGGGAGATGCTGTGACCGGCATCTTCCAAGATCGCGAAGGCAACATCTGGGTTTCGACATCCAGGGGGATCGATAACTTCCATGACCTTCGAGTGGCTAGCTTTTCCACACGGCAAGGGCTCAGCGCGGATCAGGTCAATTCCGTTCTCGCTTCGCGAGACGGTACTGTGTGGATTGGAAATTATAATTTGGATGTTCTCCGGTCGGGCAAGATCACTTCGATCCAGCCAGGGACCGGTTTACCAGGACGGGCGCTCACATCGTTGCTGGAGGACCGAGCCGGCCGGCTTTGGGTCGGCGTCGACCAGGAATTGTCGGTCTATGAGGAGGGAAAGTTTAGAAAGATTCAGACGCGTGATGGCAGTCCCTTAGGCGCCGTTCGCGCGATGACCGAAGATGTCGATGGCAGCATCTGGGTCGCGACCAGCGCCGCCAGCGAAACCCGTCGTCGGCTCCTTCGCATTCAAGATCTCAGAATCCGGGAAGAGATCTCTTCCCCTCAATTGACAGCCACAAACACGCTTGCTTCCGATCCGCACGGTGGTGTCTGGATAGGCCTCATTGGGGGTGGCTTGGCCCGATACCGAAATGGCCAAGCGGAATTCTTCTCCTTCAATAACAGCCCTCACGATGGCCCAGTCCACGGCGTTCTTGTAAATTCCGACGGTTCGGTGTTGGCAGCGACGCCGTCGGGAGTTGTCGGATGGCGAAACGGAAGGGTGCAGAGACTCACGGTGCGGAACGGCCTTCCTTGCGACGTCATTTATGCCGTCATCTCTGACAGGACATCCACCCTTTGGCTTTACGCGGCATGCGGACTTATTGCGATCCCAAATGCGGAGCTGCAGCGATGGTGGAAATCGCCCGACACGACGGTGGAGTCCAGACTCCTTGACGTGTTTGACGGCGCCCAACCTATGTCTACTCCTTTCCGGCCAAACGCATCCCAGTCTCCGGACGGACGATTGTGGTTCGCCAATCAAAGCGTCGTCCAGATGATCGACCCAGCTCACCTCGACGGGAATCCGATACCCCCGCCGGTGCACATCGAGCAAGTCGCCGCGGACCGCAAGATCTACTGGCAGAACTTGTCCGGCGATGCATCATCCTCGCAGCCGAGGCTGCCGCCGCTGGTTCACGATCTGACGATTGATTACACAGCGCTGAGCCTGGTTGTGCCGGAAAAGGTTCGCTTCCGCTTCAAGCTGGAGGGGCAGGACCGGGACTGGAGGGAGGTGGTCAACGATCGCCAGGTGGAGTATTCGAACCTCGGCCCGGGCAACTACCGATTCCGCGTCACCGCCTGCAACAACAGCGGCGTGTGGAATGAGGCCGGCTCATTCCTGGATTTCTCCATCGCCCCGGCCTACTACCAGACGAATTGGTTCCGCGTGTCCTGCGTGGCCGCTTTAGCGGTACTGCTGTGGATGCTCTACAAATTGCGCGTGAACAGCATCCAGCAGCGTTCGGAGCAACTGGGTTTGATTAACGCGAAATTGGAGGCGCAAATCGCAGAGCGGAAGCAGGCGGAGGAGGCGCTGCAACGCAGCGAAACTTTCCTGGCGCAAGGGCAGAACATAAGCCACACAGGCAGCTTCGGCTGGAACGTTTCGAGTGGAGAAATCTACTGGTCGGAGGAAACCTACAAGATCTTTGAGCGCGATCGAGCGATTAAGCCCACGTTGGAATTAATATTCGAGCGAATTCATCCCGACGACAGAGATAGTGTGCGGCAGACTATCGACCGCGCGACCAACGAAAGGGCAAATCTTGATTTTGAGCATCGTTTGCTGATGCCGGACGGTTCGGTTAAGTACCTCCACGTATTAGCTCGCGCGTTGGAGCCTTCCTCAGGCAACCTCGAATATCTGGGTACCGTGACGGACGTCACCGAGCGCAAGCAAGCCGAGCAAAAATTCCGCGGGCTTCTGGAATCCGCTCCAGATGCAATGATCGTCATGAATCGGCAGGGCAAGATCGTGTTGGTCAATGCTCAGGTCGAGAAGCTGTTTGGGTATCAGCGGGACGACCTGCTGGGGCAAGAGGTTGAGATTCTGGTGCCGGAACGATTTCGGGGCCAACACCCCCAACACCGCAAGGAGTACTTCAAGCAACCTCGGGTGCGGCCGATGGGTGAAGGTCTGCAACTGTGCGGACGGCGGAAAGACGGAACGGAGTTTCCGGTGGAAATCAGTCTCAGCCCGTTGGAGACGGAAGAGGGC
>Ga0210403_10005511_pt1 | contig 10726 bp, 9 predicted proteins | sample IncBWC19MmetaG_FD_150863 | JGI IMG/M metagenome (GOLD analysis project Ga0210403, IMG submission 150863) | Forest soil microbial communities from Barre Woods Harvard Forest LTER site, Petersham, Massachusetts, United States - Inc-BW-C-19-M | ecosystem: Environmental > Terrestrial > Soil >... | reverse complement strand
GCGCTTGGGATAAAAAAGGCTACCTAGTTGCAGTACGATTCGGCACGCGGGGCGATAGACGGTATAAGCGTGAAGATGTGATGAAGCTATTAGAAAAAGGACGCAAATGACAAAAAGACTGGATGATTATACAAAAGAGGAATTGATTGAAGTCGTAAAAGGCCTAAAGCGTCGCAAGAAATTTGGTCTTGTCTGGGAAGACAAACCAGAAAAGGTAGCACAACTGTGTCAGGATAATTTACCTGTTCTAGATGAGGTCGAAGACAGAGCCATCATCTTATCGAGCGATTCACCTACAAATTATTTAATCGAGGGCGATAACTATCATTCGCTCTCAGTCCTTAACTACACGCATGGTGGCAAGGTGGATATTATCTACATTGATCCGCCGTACAACACCGGCAATAAAGACTTTGTATATAACGACCACTACGTTGATAAAGAGGACAGCTATCGTCACAGTAAGTGGCTCTCTTTTATGTCTAAGCGATTACAGCTTGCAAAGGATCTACTGGCAGATAATGGCGTCGTATTCATTTCTATAGACGATAACGAATATGCAAATTTGAAATTACTTTGCGATGCCGTTTTTGGGGAAAACAATAGCATAGGTCCCTTTATTCAGAACAAGCTAAATGCCAAGAATGACACCCTTAACATCCAGAAAAACCATGAGTACATACTCGTCTATAGAAAGGGCGAGATAAAAGTTGCTGGTAAAACAATCCCGACTCTAGTAAATAAAAAGATTTCAATAAAGGAATTATCAAAAGATGGAGATAGGTTCTATTATCTCAGCGACCCTCTGACTACGCGAGGTGATGGTGGAATTCTCAACGCTCGTAAAAACCTTGGTTATACCGTCTACTTCAATCCAAAGACTGGCGATTTCAAAGGTGTCATGGACTACAATGTTGAACTCGCGCAAACATCTAACATCGAGAAAGATGTTTATAGTGATGATTCTAATCTAGTAAGTAAAGGGTACGTAATCATCAGGCCGCCTAGAGTAAGAGGCAAACTGGGTGCCTGGACCTGGGAATGCAGTAGGTTTAATGCAAATAAGGATGAGGTGTTTATCAAGACAACTCGTACCGGGTATAGCGTAAACAAAAAAGTATTTGTAGATGCTTCTTTGGTATATGAATCTGCAGATAAATTTTATTACGACTCCGTAAGCCAAAATGGAAATTCTAGAAGCATCATTGATTATTCAACGAACGACGGCACGGATGTTTACAATCAAATACTTGAAGCAGGCTCCTTCAATAACCCGAAAAATGTACAGATGCTGAAGTACCTCATCAGTCTATTCGATAATAAGGATGCACTCGTACTCGACTTCTTTGCAGGCTCGGGCACATTGGGCCAAGCGGTACTAGAAATAAACGATGACGATGAGGGTAATAGAAAATTCATTCTTTGTACCAATAACGAGAATGGAATCGCAGAAAACATTACATATGAGCGTGTTAAGAAAGTCGTAGAAGGTTACGGTGGCAATAAGGGTATTCCCGCTAATATCCGTTACTTTACGACTGACTTTGTTAGTAAAAAGAATACGGATGATCAGACGCGAGCGGAGTTGGTAGAGCGCAGTGCAAAAATGATATGCGTTCGTGAAGACACATTTGAAGCCCTAGTTGACGATAAGGACTACAAGATATTCGAGGGTGGAGTAACATATTCTGCAATCGTGTTTAATACGGGTTCCATTGAAAAGGTTAAAAAAGATATATCTAAGTTGAGCACCAATAAACCGGTAAGTATTTATGTCTTTAGCCTAAGCAACGATACCTATGAGAGTGATTTTGCTGACTTAGAGAGAACGCATGAGCTACGTCCGATACCTGAAAGCATACTTGATGTTTACCGTCGGATCTTCACATACCAAAAAGAAAGCATGGGACTATAGCAATGATTGAACTTAAAGAATACCAGCATAGTGCAGTAAACAGTCTGCTCAAGCAAACAAGAAATTTATTGAGTCGAGCCGAAAGTAGCATTGCTGTTTTCAAAGCACCTACTGGCTCTGGCAAAACAATTATGATGGCCGAGTTCTTGAAACAACTGGCTACAGAAGATCTACCTGGACAGTATGTTTATGTTTGGACGAGCCTATACGATCTTCATTCACAAAGCAAAATAAAACTAGCAAACTATCTTCAAGATACGAGCTATAAATTGATTGGGCTAGATGAGCTTGGTCAGGATGCGCTTGGTGAGAATACGGTGCTTTTTGTTAACTGGCATAGCCTTACAACTACAAAACAGAGTGATGAAAGCAATCAGCGTGAATGGGCAAATACACATGTCAAAGATCGAGAAGACGGCCGTGGGATCATTGAAATTCTGGATAAGACGAGGGCACAGAATAAACAGGTAGTTCTAATAGTTGATGAAGCACATCGCAATTATCTAACAGAAAATTCACAGAGGTTTATCGCTGAGGTTATTAAGCCTAAATTAACGATCGAGGTTTCTGCCACCCCACTAATAAACGTTGTAGCTGAGGATTTAATCAGCAATAAGGCTGGACTTGTCGTGGTGCCTTTTAGCGACGTTGTAGAATCTGGCTTAATAAAACAAGAGACCAGTATTAACCAGGCTATAGGTAAATACACAGATCTAGCTACATCAGCCGATGAGCTAGTTGTAGAGGCGGCGTTAGCGAAACGCAACGAACTTACAAAACTCTACGAAGAATCGGGCCTAAGTGTGAACCCCCTTATCTTAATTCAACTCCCGAGCGATACAGAGAAAATGTCGGCTCTTGATAAGAGCGTTCGTGAAGAAGTAGAACAGCAACTTTCAAAGCATGGGATTACCTACGAAAACGGTAAGCTCGCGGTCTGGTTATCGGAAGACAAGAGGAACCTAGAGCTCATTGAAAAGAATACGTCCGAAGTCGAAGTGCTCATTTTCAAAGAAGCTGTTGCAGTCGGCTGGGATTGCCCTCGAGCACAGGTTCTTGTAATGTTGCGAGCCATCAGATCACTTACATTTGAAATTCAAACCGTTGGTCGTATTTTGCGCATGCCTGAGGCCAAGCACTACGATGTACCTGAGCTAAACAAAGCATTCGTGTATACCAACATTGCTGGGATAAATATCAATAATAAGCCCGAGGACTTGGACTTTTTCAAGAACAAATTCGCCCACCGAAAAGAGGGCACACAGGACGTAGCGCTACCAAGCGTATACTTGCACCGGCAAGACTACGGAGACCTTACGGCTAGCTTTAGCAGTATCTTAGTAGATTGCCTAAATGAACGATTCGATATTGCTGAGACCGATATGGTAAATGTTGCTTATGACAAGGCAGACGTTGGCCTAGAGCTTGGTGCGGACGAGCTAAAGACCCCATTACTGGCAGATGTCGTGGTTCACAATTTGGATAGCGTGCAAGACGAGATAGGCAGCCTTAATTTTGAGAAAATTCAAGCAGAAGTGAGCGATGCCAATATACAGAGGGAGTTTGACTACCTTCTAAAGGCTTGGTGTTTGCCATATGCGCCCGCACGTTCGTTTTCTAAGCTAAAGACGGCCATTTATAGGTGGTTTGGCTACATTGGCTACGACACGGGCCGGTGGGGCGAAGTTCAGCGTATTATTGCCTGTTCAAAGGTAAATCAGACGATATTTGACGAAGTTATAAAAACAGCCAAGCTCAAGTATGAGCAAGTTAAGCCCGCTGAGATTGCAAACAAAAAGACCACAACCCACAGTATATTCTCACTGCCTGCCGTTGATCTATTTGGCGATAACTACGAGTTAGTTGCTTCAGAAAAGTACCCCTATGAACAATGCTACCTGCGCAAAGACCGTTCTGAACCTGAACGATATTTTGAGCATCAATTAGAGGGAAGCGATAAGGTTGAGTGGTGGTACAAGAATGGCGAAGCGCAACAGCAATACTTTGCTCTTAGCTACAAAACTAAAGATGAAGAAACAAATCTCCTTAAACTCGCTAACTTCTACCCTGACTATATCGTGCAATATAAGGATGGTAGTGTAGGTATCTATGACACTAAAGCAGGTCGCACCGTCACTGAGCAGCCAACTCACGATAAATCGGACGCTCTACAGGCTTACATCACAGAGCAGAACAGTGAAGGCAAGAACCTTAGTGGCGGCATACTTAACAAACGAGATGAAGGCATCTTCATTTATACTGGCGCAAGCTACACTCCCGATTTAGATAAATGGCAGAGGTTTGTAATATAGGTAGTCTATTACATCCAGCTGGAGCTGCCGACGGAAGTGGTCATGTTTATTGCACTACTAGAGCGTAAAATTAAGTAAGATACTGAGGTTCTATGGCAATCAAAGAAGTAAAAATCCAAGCACTCGGCTTTAGCCCAAACAAGCAAGAAATAGATGAATCGCAATTGATCTCACATTTAGGGCGTACCTTACAGACTCATAATCTTGTAGTGCTGTCTGGAGCGGGGTCATCAATTCTTAAGGATGGCTCGGGAAAAGATCTGGGTGGTCTTACGATGCCTCAATTGACCGAAGGGCTAAAGAAAGATGCGGGATTTATTGCTGCAGTGAAGGCTTCGAGCGGACTTGATGCTCGAGTACTCGATACTATCAAGAACACGGATAACATTGAGAGTTTATTATCGGCGATTGACAGCCTTCTTGCGGCGGATAAAGTCGCGGGATCCTCAAAGCAAGCGGAGCTACTCGGCATAAAAAAGAGCGCACTTGAGTATATGCGTAGTAATTGCGTTATTACTAAAGGCACTCACGAGTTTCCGCACGAGAGCTTCCTAAAGAAACTCCTTACGTCGCGGAAGCTCATCAATCCTCGAATAAAAGTCTTTACTCTTAACTACGACACCCTCTTCGAGCAGGCAGCGCAAGAACTTGATGCAATTTTGATTGATGGCTTTTCATTCTCGCAACCTAGAAAATTCCAGGGCAACAACTTTGATCTGGATATTGTGAAGAGAAACCACAGTCGACTCCATAAAGAAGAAAGCTACTACTCCAACGTAATGCACCTTTATAAGCTGCATGGATCCGTTGATTGGAGGCTTGTAGATGAGCGTATTGAGCAAGTAGACCCAGATACAATCACTAACGTTGAAGATTCTGTCATGGTCTATCCCGGTTCCCACAAATACCAGGCTAGTTATTCGATGCCTTTCTATGAGATGATTAGCCGTTTTCAATCAACGGTACGCGAAACGAATACAACGCTCCTGATAATTGGCTACTCGTTCGGTGATGATCATATCAACAGAATTATATTGGAAGCAGCAGCTTCAAATTTAGGGCTTTCGATCTATATTATTTCTCCATCTGCTGCTGACATGTCGAGCACTAAGAACTCAGAAATCCTTAAGAACATCCAGAAGCAGATCAACGAGCAAGAAGTTAAGAACGTGTTTTGTGTTTCACAGGACTTCAAGAACTTCACGAAGGTCTTGCCTCACTATGGCAATGGTAGCCCGTACGAACTCGAGCAAACAAATAAGCAGATTGACGAAGCAATAACCCGTGCTGGGGGAGCAAAGAGTGAAGAAGACATACCTTTTTGATGATAACCAGTTTGTTGGTTATATATCACTCGTAAGACCGAGTGATGTTCGGATACATTTTCCGAACTCAAAGTTGATGCAGAAATTTCAATATGATGGGCAAACGTTCGATGGCGGCGTGGTCGGAAGTTATGTGATTATTGAAGGCGGTCAACAGGCTTATCTTGCGCGTATATATGAGGCGAGTCTACCTGAAAAAGAACGGATGTTTTTAAGCGAAACGGCGTTTAGGGAACACACTGAGTTACACCCATCTGCGTTTGCAGACATCCAGCTCGTTATAGATATGTATGACAATCAGAGCGTAAGACGAGGCGTAGGATCCTTTGCCGAAGTTGGATCGAAAGTATACGCATGTCCACCTAATCTGCTTCGAGAACTGCTCGCAAATCAGAATCTTTTAGATGATGATACTCCCAACCTCGAGGTTGCTAGCCTTCCCACGGAGACCGACCACAGCATTGGTCTATCCCCTAATGTTCTTTTCGGAAGGCACTGCGCTATTGTTGGCACAACCGGTGGCGGAAAGAGCTACACGGTTGCCAAGCTAATTGAAGGTCTTGTAGAAACTGGCTACAAAACGAAAATGATAGTATTGGACGCTACGGGGGAATACAAGTTCCCAAAAGAACAATCTATAGATGTTGATTTTATGGACAAGGACATACTTGATTATCGGTCTCTTTCCATCGCAGACTTTGTGGCTTTATTTAAACCTGCAGGTCAGTCACAGCTACCAAGCCTTGATGAAGCTATCCGTAGCCTAAAACTGATAGCTAACCCTGACTGTCTTACTATTCTTGAGACGGGTGGTTTGGTATCTTCTCCTGGTGACGGCAAAAAGTATCTACAAAAGTCAGGCAAAGAAAAGGCACCATATCAGCAATGTCTTAGTCGCCACGCACAGGCCATTGATGCAATTGGAGCTCCATTCGATATACAAGCTCTTCCAAAACAGCTTGTATCGGAGGCAGTGTACGACACCGACTTTAATAGCGTAACAAAATGGGGCGGAAACAACGGCAAAGCCTACGACAGTAATAGCTCACTAGGTTTAAGAATAAGGGTACGGCTAAACACGAACTCTTGGAACAGTATCTTTGGCTTTGACTACTATAACCTTGCCGAACCCGAACGAAACAAGTTAAGGGATTTTTCAAAGACATTAGAAGAATTTTTATTATCCGACAAAAGTGTGATGAGAATCAGGCTGGATAATATACCCGTACAGGAAAATCTGCATGCAGTTGTCGTTAATCGCATCGGTAATATTTTGCTTGAGCGATCAAATGCGAATGAGGACTTTAAAAAATCTCCAGTACTTGTGTTCCTAGATGAAGCACATAGATTCCTGAATGTGACTATTAAAGATGAGTATGCCATTGAGACCAAGCTAGACGCATTTGAGCGTATTGCAAAAGAGTGCCGAAAACGCGGTCTCTTTCTTGCCATAGCGACCCAGCGGCCAAGAGATATTCCCTCGGGTGTTCTTAGTCAAATGGGTACATTTATAGTACACAGGCTGATTAACGAGTCTGATAAACTCGCGGTTGCTAACGCCGCTTCTGAAGGTTCTCAAAGATCCTTAGCATTTGTTCCAACTCTTAGCTCAGGGGAAGCCTTGGTTCTGTCTGTTGATCTTGCTGCACCTGTGATCGTAAAGATAAACACTGTCCATAAAGATTGGCGTCCTGATTCAGACACTCCAAAATTTAAACTATAGCCTTGCATGTAAGTCCCCGGTCTCCTTATATAGAACTCCCGCTTAGGTAGGCCTGGTATGGTACCGTCAAAATGTCCCTCCATCGGGCTATCTCATCCCTGATTTCGTGGAAACTCTCACCGACACGCAGCACCAAATATAAGCATAATGGCCTCAATACTATGAGGTCTTTTTATTTACTTCATTGTTTATTCTGCACATTACGCTTATGATAAGGGTAATCGTATAGCCGTTATAGCTGTAAATGGTCGGTTAGGCTCGACATTTGTCGAATTGGGCAAGAACTACTTCTTCATGGACCAACGAAATGGTATGTAGGGCGCAAGGAGTAGCCCAGACAGTGTTAGAGGTTGTAGAAAAAGTAGCTTTATAAAGCAGACCCCTATTATTAGTAAACCAACAAAGGAGAATAAATGAGTAAGAAGATCACGCTAAGAGGATTAAGAAAATTTAATGCCATTATGGCAGTATTTCACGCCGCACAGGGCATTGTTATATTGGCGCTCAGCCGAACCTTTTCCGTCCCAATTACAGGCAACTATCTGACATTCAATCACGTCTCAAATACATTAGAGCCTGCTACTGCTCGCTTATTTAACCTCTCGATACCATTACTAATTGCTGCATTCTTTTTTCTATCGGCTGCAGCGCACCTGATTATCGCTACTGTGTATAACAAAAAATATAACGCAGACCTGGCTCGTGGTATCAATAAGATAAGATGGGTCGAGTACGCTATTTCTGCCAGCATTATGATGGTGGCTATTGCCGTACTAGTTGGCGTCTATGACTTTACGAATCTCCTTATGATATTTGTGCTCATCGCTATCATGAATCTTCTTGGTCTGGTGATGGAAATTCATAATCAAACTACTAAAAAAACAAACTGGATTAGCTACTGGATAGGATGCTTAGCAGGAATAGTACCGTGGTTTGTTATTGGTTTTTACTTTTGGTTATCAGCAGAAAAAGGCAGTGCACCGCCAGCTTTTGTTTACTGGATTTTCGTTTCAATCTTCATATTCTTTAGTTGTTTTGCTATCAATATGGTTTTGCAGTACAAAAAGATTGGGCCATGGAAAGATTATCTGTACGGGGAACGTGTATATATTATTTTAAGCCTCGTTGCTAAGACTCTTCTTGCATGGCAGGTGTTTGCTGGCACTCTTCAGCCATAGTGTAGCCAGGGCGAATTTGATACCTACTGGACGAGTGAGAAGATACTGGCTTTTGAGACTATGTGTCACGAAGAAGGCTTGATGACCGATGAGTTGCAAAAGTTAATTGACAACTACCTATACAGTGGTCGTAAGCCTCGTGGGGACGATATCGTTAATGCTCTAAAAGAGCGGCCAAAGCTCCTTGAGCTTACATCGACAGTTGGTCGGATCACCAAACGGTTGACCGATTTTATTACTACTTTTATCGAAGGCGTGTAAAGTTATGAACATCTACCTCGACATCGACGGCGTCCTCCTCGCAAACGAACTAACTGCAGCTCCACATGCTGAAGAATTTCTTACCTATATCCTAGATAACTATCCTGATACAACCCACTGGCTTACTACCCATTGCTGGAAAGGTATCAATAGAACCAGTGATGCACTAGCCCCAGCCTTCAGTAAAGAAATACTAGATAGAATAAAAGTTATTAAACCAACCGACTGGAATGAATCAAAAACTGATGCTATTGATTTTACTAAACCATTCTTATGGTTTGATGATGATCTATACCCAGAAGAAAGAGCTACACTAGAAAAGAACAATGCTCTAAAGAGTTGGGTTGAGGTTGATCTTGGTAGGGATCCGGATGTTTTGAGGGGGTTTATTGAATTACAGAGAGGCAACTTTCTGCTAAAAAATAACTTGCAGCCCATACAATAGTATGTATAATAATATGTATGGACTTTGAATGGGACGATGCCAAGAATTCTGAAAACATAAAGAAACATGGCTTATCGTTCTATGAGGCTCAAGAAGCATTTTTTGATGATGGCAGGGTGATTTTACTGGATACTCTCCATTCATCAGAAGAGAAAAGATATTTTTGTATTGGAAGAACTGCTAGCAGTGGTGTCGCCACGGTTAGATTTACTATAAGGAATGACCATATCCGCATCATCGGTGCTGGACATTGGCGAAAAGGAAAGAAAATATATGAGCAACACAACTAGTTATACGAATGCACCAGCAGATATAGAAGAGTCTTTAAATCAGGCGACTGTCATGAGTGACTTCTTGCCTTCCCCTAAGGAACTTATAAGCAAAGTAGAAAAAGAAAAGGTTACTATCGCAATCAATAAACGCAGCCTTGATCTTTTTAAGGAATATGCTAAAAAGCACAACACTAAATATCAACCAATGATTGACGGTGTGCTTGGTGCTTATGCGGATAAGTTTTTGCGCAGATAGTTCAATGTCAATCACAGATATCGTCAACCACTATCTAGAGCTAAACCCTAAAAGTAGACAAGTGCTGTCCTTGTTGCAAGAACAAATAGCCAACGAAACCTACGAGGAGCTTATTTCTAGAAAGAATTTTGTGGGCCACATAACAGGTGCTGCCTTTGTTGTTTCTAAGAAGTCGAAGCGAGTACTACTTCTAGAGCATAAAGCGCTACAAAAAATGCTCCAACCTGGAGGTCATGTTGACTATGGAGATGATGGCCCGCTCGGTGGAGCATATAGGGAGGTAGAAGAAGAGACAGGTATACGTCGCGAAAGCATCACATATCGAGCGGCGGTTCCAGGTTCTCCAGAGATTCCGTTTTATATAGAGACTCATCATATTCCTGCAAATGAACTAAAAAAAGAGCCAGCTCATTATCATCACGATTTTAGGTATCTGTTTCTAGTCGAAGATGAATCGGTTATCGAGATTGACAGTCACGAGTCGACTGGCTTTAAGTGGGTGGAATGGCGAGAGTTTGCCAAAGATGAGGCATTCAAGCAAAGTGCACAAAAGATTGAGCATGGGCAATTAATGCCTGCCTCATCCCTGCTCGTCTAGTGACCGGTGAGCTGCTACACTATAAATATGACTCAAGATAGCAAAAAAGCGCATGCCAGCGATAATAATTCCTCGAGCTTAGCTCTGAACAAACTCAGGGCTGCCGTATTGGGCGCAAATGACGGTATAGTGTCTATATCCAGTGTTGTGATGGGTGTTGCAGGGGCAACGAGTAGTAGGGGCGTGATCTTTACTGCCGGAATGGCCGCGTTAGTCGCGGGGGCACTTTCTATGGCTGTAGGTGAATATGTCTCTGTGAGCAGCCAAAGTGATGCCGAAAAATCCTACATTAAAAAAGAAAAGCAAGAATTGCTCGACGACCCAGATGGCGAGTTTGAGGAGTTGGTTGATGCCTACATTGCGCGTGGCGTAAACGCAAAAACCGCTCGCATCGTCGCTAAAGAACTGACTGCAGATAACGCACTAAATGCTCATTTGCAT
>Ga0210403_10005510_pt1 | contig 10726 bp, 14 predicted proteins | sample IncBWC19MmetaG_FD_150863 | JGI IMG/M metagenome (GOLD analysis project Ga0210403, IMG submission 150863) | Forest soil microbial communities from Barre Woods Harvard Forest LTER site, Petersham, Massachusetts, United States - Inc-BW-C-19-M | ecosystem: Environmental > Terrestrial > Soil >... | reverse complement strand
ACAATTTCTTCGCGTGCTTCTTTTCAAATTTTATTTCCTTAGGCGTTTCAGGTGCCGTAACATCCGGCTTTTTATCCTGGGCGAAAACAGCCAGTGGCAAAAAAACCATCGACAAAAATGAAAAAACGATTTTTTGGCTCAACCATGGAAATCTAAAATACATGCTAAGTTGATTAAAGAAATTAATTATATGACCTCTTCGTTGTTTGCCCTCTAAATAAAACATCAAATAATCGTTTATGCGGTAATTAATAATATTTCCCCCGCAGTTTCATTTTCATTTTCTTCCCTTGCATAAATCGCAGTCCGATGATGATCAAGGCAACGGCCATAAGAACATGGATAACCGCGCCCAGGTCATAAATAAAGTACCCAACTCCCCAAAAGAGTAGTAGAATTAGTGTGGTTAAGATGCTGCTCATGAATTTTCTTTATAAATCAAAGATGGCGGACCACCCACACAGCTTCGTTGCATAACTTGTCTTATTCGTTATATGATTCACACATTGGTGCCTAAAAAAAGCGGGTTGCCGCCCGCTCTTCTCCTTTACTCACTATACCCTGTCTAACTATTTCGTGTTATCAATTCCTATATCTTTAAAAGCATGACCGAGCTCATATCGTGGTTAAACTCGCGTTTAAATGAAGTCCACATTGATGTTTTGGTGTTGTCTGAATTCTTTATTTTGTTTTTTAACTCATTGTTCTTCTTTTCCAGGGTCGAAACCTTTTTGTCGTATTTTTCTTTTACCTCTTTGCCTTCGCTGGATTTTTTTGCTTTAAGTTCAGCGATTTTAACTTGATTTTCTTGAATTCTGATTTCAGCCTTCTTTCAAATCCTTCTTTGCTGACGCAACTTCTTTTCTCGCATCGGCAGCTTTTTTGTTCTCCTGCGCCATACCAGACAGTCCAACCATTGTGATCATTCCGGTTATTGCGAATGTTAAAAATCTGTTTTTCATTTTTTGGTTTATTTGATCCGAACAAAAATGGCTTGCCTCAATTTCAAAGTCCTTAGACAACGCTGCCAGATTGTTATATTATTCACACATTTTCAAATTCATTTTCCACTCTTTCGGTCGCGAAGCACTAATGCAATGCCACCGACAACCAGCACAACACCGACTACCGGTGACCACTGAACCGGGTGGTTCTCCTCCTTATCTATTTTTATTGGGCCTATGTCCACCACCCTTTTTGTGGTAATGAAATTGAAACCAGTATACGCAAGCATCAATATCCCAACGATGACAAATACAGTTCCCAAACTAGATGTTTTCATAATCCTTTAATTTTCTTTTTTGCCTTATCTACGCAAAACAGTAGTTAATCTCTAATTACAATTTGAACGTCAATCCAAATTTTCCGCCAGAGGTCACTGTGCCGCCTCCGAGTTCAAGATTGAGCCCAACAGTTCGTGAAAAGTAATACCGACCACCTATTTGAGCACCAAGTCCCACACCGGAATTGTGATTTCCTGGATAATCCGATGGCGAAGTCCAGGCATAAAAACCAAGATTTAAGCCTGCATAAAAATCCCAATTGCTTGGCATGTCTAATACAGTGTTAAAGTGGTAATTGCCATTTGCCGAAAGTCCAAAGATGGTATGGTTGTAGCCGGTTCCATTGTAATTATCGTTATAAGAACGAAAGGATAACTCTCCGCCAAGGGTGAAGTCTCTGGCTGCGCCAAAGTCCAACCCCACATAAACCGGAATTCCATAACCTGAAAAGCCAAGTCCTGCATTGAGCTGTGCCTTACCGACCGTAAGGGGGTTTTGCCCATAAGGGTTTTGTCCATAAGAGCCAGTGACACCGGCAAGCAGGATGATTATAAATAGCAATTTTTTCATGAGCGTTTAATTCCCTTCAATTAGGAAAACTGTGAGCCGTGATTTATAAAAGGATTGATTGTTGTCATTAATCCAGGATCACTTTATTACCCTGCTTCCAGAAATGACCCTTAATAGGATCGCGATAATAGCGATGATAAGTAAAACATGAATTATTCCGCCGGCACTGTACGCGAAAAATCCAATGAGCCAAAAGAAAATCAGGATAACTGCGATGATATAAAGTAGATTGCCCATGTTGTTTGTTTTTTAGTTTGTTGATCAAAGGTGATGAGCAGGGTGGAATTGGACGTTACATAATTGAACCTAATCGTTACATCATTCGCATATTTCTAAACACAGAATTGTAACAGGAAAAATTTATAAAAAGATCAAACAATTTATGACCTGTCTGGAGTGTTGCCAATAAATTTGAACTGTGACTCGTCGGTCGCCAGTTACCGGTCGCCGGTTTCCGGGTTGCCAGTCGCGAGCTTCAGGTAGTGGTTGCGGAAGTGGGTTTGGGGTTTTGAGCGGATTGGAAAGTAGGTCAAATTGGCGGGATTCAGTTGGTTATCCGATGGAAAAGGGGGGTTTTCGATGTACTTTGATTTGCGCACTCTCCATACACTATCTATACTTCATCTATACTTGATCTATTCTTGATCCTGAATATGTGACATTGTGGCATTGATGATGTCTGGTCCATTAAGCAGACCGGTCCCCAGAGTTTAAGTTGACATCTAATTGCCTGGCGCAAACCAATTGGTGATACTCTATCTATACTTTATCTAAATTTAATATTCGCAGTTCACGGTCAGATAAAAATTATGTCAAAAAAACAAAATCCTGCTGACCCGTTTCAGCAGCCGAAAGGAGCGTTCTTAAAAGGGTCATTTATTCCGAAATGTGTCGAAAGTGTCACGATGTGAATTGGCAGTTGCCCCGCAGATATCCCGAGCAAATTTCCCGCTTTAAATGAATAGGCTTGTAATCGCGCTGAATATCTAGTGCAAAATCCTTAACACTTGGCCGATATCTTGTAAATTATGACTGAGTCCATGCCTGAACGAGGTCCACCAATTAACCTTTGCATCATAAGATTCTTTGATTTTCAAATCAACATTTCCTTCTCTACTTGCACTGGGCATCTCTTCAGCACGGAACATCAATGCAAACCCGCCAGCACAAAGAATCGCACCTACCACTGATGCCCATTGGAGAGGATAAGGGTCTTCTGAAATAATTTCAGCCACATTTTTTACGGTCATAAAATCAAAGACAAAGGTCATTATTCCAAGTATGACAAAGACGGTACCAAAACATGCTCTTATTATATTTTTCATCGTCATCGTGTTATTTCATGAAAAAATGATTGCGTTGCAGAATTTGACTTTTGTTCAGGTTCCTTTTAGCACGGACAAATACCATGATACCTCCCACAAAAAGCCCCAAGCCAACGACAGGCGACCATTGAATAAGGTGGCTCTCTCCTTGGTAATCTCAATGGATCCTGCGTTTACTATTTTATCATTCGCAAGCATATCGTATCCCGTATAAGCCATCATCATAATACCGATGATGACGCAGGCGATACCAACAGTTAATTTTCGCATTTTCTTTTGAATTACTTCGGGCAACATTAAAACTTTCCTACATGGTGCTTTACATCTTCTCGCTCTGCTTCGCTCGCAAGGCAATGATGGCCTAATGCCTTGACAGTGCTTTCGGAGGCTTTCCTGTGATTTCCATCTTGATGATGCCTGGCTGCTTCATGATGATGTTTTGCTGCTTTTTCATGATGATGGGCGGCACGCTCATGGTTTTCAACGCCTTTGCGTTTTTCAGAGGAAGAGCCCTTAGCGTCTTTTTGTTTGTCGGGTGAAGAACCGTTAGAATGTTTCTTCTTTATAGGTACCAAAATAGTTTCCATATTACTTTACTTTAAGATTTAATGTTGCTTATGATTTTCTGTAAGTAAAAGTGGTCTATCACGATTAAAATACTTTACATCACATTCCAAATAAATTACATCGTTCACACTTTTGGCAAAAAGTTGAGGGACCCTTAGAACTCACCGGTTAAGAAAAATGCCCTTGCAATCTCTTCTCATTTATTCGTCGTTTTCTGATTTTATAAATCTGAATTGCAATTTGGAATTCTTTACCGTTCCGGTTTGTGTGAATAATGCAACTAATTATCGCGATAATGTAATAATTGTCCGCGCGGATTGGCTCAGTTTTGCTCAATCCCATTGAACAATCGCTAAATCGTTTTTTTTGCGACGTTCGGGTTAACCACTTGTTTAAATGATGAAACCAATATTTTACATATTCAGCTTTATCCTTTTTTCCGCAGGCCTCGATGCACAAGTTGTTTCCCATAAGAACGACACGATAGTGCCGGCCAAAGGCAATGTAAAGGAGCAATTGAAGGAGATCAAGAAAGAAAAAATTATTCTACATTCAGATACGATCGGCAATGAGCCAAAGAAAACACACCTTATTGACACGACCAAACGAAACAGATACGATGATCTGTTGACTGACGACCCGAAATTCAACAAAAGGTATCCCCTTTGGAAGCCTGCCCTGGAAGTTGTCGGAGAGAATGTCCTTTTAAATTTATTGGACAGGACTGTCATGCATTTAGAATTTTCACAGGTAAATCCTCAAACCTGGAAACGGACTTTAGGTGCAGGCTTACCATGGAATTCAGGATGGGAATGGGACCAGGACAGGTTCGGTAATAATTTTCTTTCGCATCCGATGATGGGAAGCTTTTATTTTAATGCGGCCCGTTCGAACGGCTATAATTTCTGGCAATCTGCACCATTTGTATTTGCCGGGAGCTATATGTGGAAGGTCCTCGGCGAAAATGGAGTACCTGAGCGGGAGGATTTAATTAATACCACAATTGACGGAATTCTCCTCGGAGAAGTTCTGTATCGGTTAAGTTCAAATATCCTGGATGACCGGACGACGGGACGAGAAAGGACAATGAGAGAAATACTTGCCGGGTTAGTCGATCCGGTAAGAGGCTTTAACCGGCTTTTACAAGGGAAGTCATTCAGAAAGACTAACAAGGAGGTCTATCAGAAGGAGCCCGTTAACATTACTCTTATGACAGGCGTCCATTACATAAATAATCAAAGCAATTCTTTCCTTTCGGGGAGTAGTAACAAGATGTTGAATATCCAACTTGACTATGGCAACCCATTCGAAGTCCGGGCACGAAAACCTTTTGATTTTTTCAAACTCCGTGCGCAGCTGAATATCGGAGTGGGAAGGAAAATTGTAGACAACATCACGGGCTATGGGATATTATTTGGGAAAAACTTGCAGTATGGAAAGCTTGCAATGCTAATCGGAGGAGTTCAATACTACGATTATTTTGATACCAAATCATTTGAATTATCAACGGTTGCGGTCGGCGGCGGTGTATTCACCAAACTACCGCTCAGCAAGACCTCCAATCTTTATTTAAACACCCATCTTGCAGTAGTTCCTTTTGCGGGCAGTAGTGTAGCAGCTGTCTCCGATACTGCACAATTCCGGGATTACCGTTTTGGATATGGCTACGAAGGTAAAATTGAAGGCGGTATTAATCTCGGTAAATACGCTACCCTAAGCCTGCTGTACTATTATTATATGATTCATTCATTTAATAATACAGGTAAGGACGAATCGCCTTATGGAACACTCGGGAACAATTTTATCAATATTCTCAGGCCCAGGATTACAGTACAGTTATATAAGGATCTTAGCATTGGTTTAGAGCATAACATATACATGAATGATCATTATCAAAGCAATTATGCGTCCCTGCACTCCATTCAAACGGAACAAAGAATATTCCTGATGTTTTATCTGGAAGATCCTCAAAGGAGGGGGCACTACGGTAACTAACGATTAATAATCATAATTCGATATTTCAGCTTTTTTGTATTACCCGCAAAACTCCTGACTAAAATCAAAAGCGCTATTTTAGACATCTTAAGAACTAGATTCAATCACAGCCTTTTGTTCAAATGTGTTTTTATAATTCTCCAATTAAGGCATAACGTCTCAACTGATGCTAGAGTCGGTCTATCAATGTAAAAATATCTATCTGAATAATTCACCAGGATTTCAATTGATCTGCTTCTTCAGCCTTTCCTTAAAAAAGCAAAACGTCATGGTTATTTTTATCAGGAGTTGAAATCGAGAAAAGGAATTGCTCAAGTTATTGATAACTTAACAAGATCTCGGATTATAAAAACCATTCGATAAGCAAACGATACCAGATGAGCGAACAAGATTCTAGCCATTATTTATTTGTTGTCAATACTATCTGATTTCATCGACGGCCATGACCACCACTACTATGCCCTCCGCCACTAACTGCTCCACCACTACGTGCGCCACCACGAAAACCGCCACCTGGCGAGTTGCTTTTGCCTCCATACCCACCCCACGATTGTGAGTGGTACGTGTTCGCATTAGAGTGTGTAGTAACTTTTCCAGTACTTTGACGTTGTTGCCCACTCTGTCGGTTATAGTTGGAGGGCGATGTGAGTGTATTCAATCGTCCGCCTCCCTCGTTATAATGATTATGGGCAACGCCCATAAATCCCCGATTGACGGAACCCATCACGCGATTACTACCCACGTTGCCATGATAATAATTTCCGAACTGACGATATAATCGAGGGTATTGCCGGTAGTAACCTCCATTGTAAAACCAATTTGAAAAACCATACGAGGGGAAACCGTACAAACCGAGTCCGCCTACACCAAAATAGAAACCGGAGTTATATCCAAAACCTCCCGGATACCACATGGGAGATGAATACCAATAGGGATAACCAAACCAAAATGAATAGGGGTTGCCATAATAGTTTGGGTCACTATTATAATAAGGATTGCTTGAATAATTCTGGGTCGATGGGTCATAGCCATTCGAATTCGCATACGCATTACCGGCCTGGCTCAACTCGTTCATGGCTTGAGGATCGTCAGCCATTTGTTTTTTAAATGCCGCAGCCTCATATTGATTTTGCACTTCCAGACTGTCGTGAAGCGCGGTGAGGTGATTGGTCATTCGAGGGGGATTGTTTCTATAATTTTCGCCCAACCTTACAGTGAGACCGACATTGTTCGTAAGCAATGTCAACACATCCGGCATCGTAGCCAATTTTTGAAAAGCTTCTCTTGCCCCCTCATTGAGGTGCTGGATGGTCCTATCAAACTCTCGTTGTGCAGTCACATTGATGTTATCTATTCTCACTAAGTCCTTCTTGTCTTTGCGGTACAATTTCCATGCTGCTTTTTGCAAATCAGGATCTTGATTCGGCAATAATTTATAGACAACATTTTCACTCTGTCCATCAGAAAGAGTTGCAAGCGTGTGCATCAAGTCAGGATACCGGGTGAGTGTGTAAAACCATGTTTGTTTTTTCTTACTAAAACTCCCAATCGTATTTTGAAATGATGCCACCGATTGATTTTGGTTCCTTTGCAATTGCTCCAATACCTGAGGATACTCACTGGCGGTCAAGATAGCGAGCCGCACATCCGCATTATAGGGAGCTATGGATGCTACAATTCCCTGATCCGTCTCAAGCTGATTGGTTTGTGCAGAAACCGGCAGCGTTGATGTGAGGAGTAATACCCCGATAACCGACATCGTGCTCTTGAATACGTTCATGATCTTTTAAGTTTTTTATAAAAATGAGCCATTAAATAAAGAAAGGCCTTACACGATTCCTCAAAAGCCTTACATGATTCACCTGTTTCATTTTTTTTGTTTAGTTGGTATTATAAAAAGCGGAATAATGCTATGGTGCAATACCTTTTCGGTGACGCTTCCCATCAACACCTCATCCAGCCATCTTCGGCTGTGAGAGCCGACTACGATGATATCGGCGTGAAGATCCTTCGCAGTCTTTAAAATCGTTTCAGCAAAATCTCCTTCGCTTACCAACGTCTTAATTGATCCATCACCTAAATGGCTTTTTGATTTATCCAGAAAATGATGTGACGCTTTTTTTAGTGACTCATTGGTTAATTGCAGTTGACCTACATCCATATATCCTGTGAATCCCATAATCGGAGAAAATTCAGTGGAAGAGTAATACACCGGGTCTGCCACTACATGCAATAAGGTGACCTCGGCATGCATGGCCTTGGCCAACGCATACCCTTCTTCAGCAACTTTTTTTGCCGTTGGATTGTAGTCAATCGCAATCAACACCTTCTTCTTTTTGTTTTCCATGAGTTTCCCTTTCTTGAAATTAAAATTCTTTCAAGTTGAAATTATTATCATCAGTGAGTGTTGCACAACCTTAAAAAAAAGTTGTACCCTTCACACATTTTCACGAGTCAACATGAAGCTTACATCACCCTCTGGCTTCGACTTATTTTATTCCTACTTTCGTTAAAGCAATAAACTATTCCATTCATAACATGGCCTTCTTAACCCTGGTGCGTCACGGGCAATCCATCTATAATTTAGAGAACCGGTTTACCGGAAGTTTGGATGTAGCGCTTACCACTCTTGGCAAGGAGGAAGCGCTTCGTGCAGGGCACAAATTGAAAGGCTATCATTATGATGCTGCCTATACCTCGATGCTAAAGCGTGCACAAAAGTCGTTAGAAATCATTTTAAAAGAGATCAATCAAGCGGAAATACCTGTTGTTAAAAATTCTGCCCTGGATGAGCGCATGTACGGAAGCCTGCAAGGACTGAACAAAGTGGATACCGTAAAAAAATACGGTGTAGCACAAGTTGAATTGTGGAGAAGAAGTTATGCTGTTCGTCCTCCTGACGGCGAAAGCTTGGAAGACACCTACGACAGAACCATCCCGTATTACCAATTGGAAATTGAGTCCAAACTAAAAGCAAAAGAGAATATATTAATTGTCGCCCATGGCAATAGCCTTAGGGCATTGTTGATGTATCTCGAAGATATCGACGCCCAAGCCATTGCAGCTGTGGATATACCCACGGGCATTCCGAGACATTATATTTTAGACAACGATTTAAACATACTAAGTGTGACCTATTTATAACGAAGTAAGCTCACTTTCAAAATACGCCAGGTTGTTTTGCTCAGGATGACCCACTACCGTACAATAATAAATGCGCTGATGATATTTGGTGATGAGTAGTTTTAATGTGGGTTCTATTTTCGCGCAGATGATTGATCCTTCCTTATAAAGGTTATCATCGTTAATTTCAGTCTTCATAAAAAAATCAGATTTATCAGCCAATCACAAAGTGGAAATCAAGTCCCTTGATTGTTCTATGCAAAGGTTGTTCTATAGATTCTGGTTAACTTTACACAATGCTAATTAGATGTTACACAATTCACTGATTTCAATATCCCGCTGTTGAATAAGCGCTAAAATGAAGCTGTATATCAAATTTATGGTCAGCCTGCGATGTAAAATGATCGTGAAAGAAGAGCTGCATAAACTAGGGTTGAATTTCGTGTCACTTGACCTTGGCGTGGTGGAAACCATGGAGGACATTACGAAAACCCAACACGATATTCTTAAAGCTAGCCTTCTTCGTTCCGGTTTGGAGCTGTTGGATGATAAAAAAAGTATCCTGATCGAGAAAATAAAAAATGTGATCACCGAATTGATTCACTATTCCGATGAATTGCCACACGTCAATTATTCCGATTATATCAGTGAAAAGCTCGGTTATGACTATACTTATTTGTCCAATGTATTTTCAGAAGTGAAAGGCATCACCATTCAGCATTTCATTATCACTAATAAAATTGAACGAGTGAAAGAACTTTTGTTATATGATGAACTTACCCTGACGGAGATTGCCTATAAGCTGCACTACAGTAGCGTAGCTCACTTATCCAACCAGTTTAAAAAAATAACCGGCCTCTCTCCCTCCTTTTTCAAGCAATTGAAGCAGAAGCGGCAAGGCAATCTGGAAAATCTGTGATCGATGTAACATTTTTTGATCATCGTGTAATGCGGATAAATGGATGAGCGCTCATCTTTGTCTCTTATCATGTCAACTTTTTAAATCAATCAAAAATGAAAAAATCAATTTTAATGGTGGCTGCCTTTGCGGTTATGGCGGCTACGACTTTGACGAGCTGCAATTCACCGGCGAAAAAAGTAGAAGACGCACAGAATGATGTGAAAGAAGCCAATAAAGATTTGGCCAAAGCGAATGAAGAATATTTGGCGGATATTGAAAGTTACCGGAAAGAAACGGCCGAAAAAATTGCTGCCAACGACAAAAGCATTGCCGAGTTCAATGCAAGAATCAAGGAACAAAAACGGGAAGCTGCAGCTGACTATAAAACGAAGATTGCTAAACTCGAGCAAACAAACAGCGACATGAAAAAGCACATGGATGAGTATAAGGCTGAAGGAAAAGAGAAATGGGAAAAATTCAAAACTGAATTTAACCATGATATGGAGGAATTAGGCAAAGCATTTAAAGATTTAACTGTTAAAAATGTAAAATAGAGAGGCAGGATGAAATAATCACGCATCTGTAAAGATGCCTGCAATTTTTTCTAGAAAACATTTGAAAGAGCCTTTATGGAGGCTCTTTTTTTATTAAGACCTGTGATCTGTATAAGATTGTCTGACAAGGGTGTAACCTAATTGCGATAGAATGCCGTCACCTTTGTTTGGTAATTATTAACGCTTCAAAAAATTATTAACGCTTCAAAAAGAAATCATGAAAAAAAAATCATTTATTTTTATCGCAATGGTCTCCGTCTTATTGGTGTCATGCGCCAGCAACGACCAAAAAGCAACAACAAAATTTGAAGTGCGTCTTACCGATTCACCAGGGGACTACCAGGAGGTTAACATCGATATTCAGGATGTGCAAGTAAATCCAGAAACAGGTGAAACCGGATGGCAATC
>Ga0210403_10005506_pt1 | contig 10729 bp, 8 predicted proteins | sample IncBWC19MmetaG_FD_150863 | JGI IMG/M metagenome (GOLD analysis project Ga0210403, IMG submission 150863) | Forest soil microbial communities from Barre Woods Harvard Forest LTER site, Petersham, Massachusetts, United States - Inc-BW-C-19-M | ecosystem: Environmental > Terrestrial > Soil >... | reverse complement strand
CGGCCGGCGCTGGCTTCTTTTGCGCTAGTTCGGCAACTTCCAATTCCATCGCACGATTGATTGGGATGCGAGCAACTCCTTTGTTCTTGTCCACCCAGGCATACGTCGTTAGCTCCTTTTCGTTTTCCTCTCGCAAGGCGTTGAGCCTTTCCATGCGCTTTTTCGCACGCGTTTGTTCGTAATCACTGCCACGCGGCGAGGGACCGATTACGGCGAGAACGATCACCCCGAACAAAATGAAGAGAAGCACAACACCCAGCCATGTGGAAAATGGTGCTGGCGAGTGAGCAATCCTGCGAGACGATTCGGGCTCGGCCATTTCAGTTCACTGTGGTGAGAGATTCAATCAGGCGCGGATCGCGGACCGGAAACAGCGAAGTCCTGGGCACCAGTTGCAGATAAACAAAGCTGAGCGTGGCACCGATCGCCACCAGGCAAATCAAATCCCAGATGCTCACGCTCACGCCTGTTCCGTGTAACGCAGGTAAAACGATCAGATACATGTCCAGCATTTGCATAAGGATCATCCAGCCGGCAAGGATACTAAGCTGGTGCGGATTTTTCTTAATCGATTGCAATAGCAAAATCCCGAACGGTACAAAGAACCGACCAATCACCAGAAGCATGCTGAGTGCCCACCAGGATTGCGTATTTCGCGTCAGGAAAAATTGGGTCTCCTCCGGGATGTTTGCATACCAGATGAGCATGTACTGACCGAAACCGATGTAGGCCCAGAACACGCAGAACGCGAGCATCCATTTTCCCATGATGTGATAGTGCTCAAGCGTGACGACGCCCTTCAGATAACCGGCTCGCCGTAGAGCAGTGATCACCAGCACCAGCAATGACATCGAGCTGCCAGCTGTTCCCGCAAAGATGTACACCCCGAACATGGTTGAATACCAGCGATAGTTGAGGCTCATCATCCAATCGACGGCGCCAAACGTGAGACAAAGGGCAAACAGCGGGAGGCTGGTGAACGACACCCGACGCATCCAAATGGTGAACAGCGGGTTTCCGTCTTTGTCCTGGCGCGCGGAAAATTGCCGCAGCAATTGTGACGCGACGATCCAGAAAGCAAAAAAGATAATCGCGCGGATAAGAAACCAGTGGAAGTTGAGATACGCGCGCTTGGAATCCAGCGTCGCCTCATGCCCCGGCGGAATGTCCATCCACGAGTAGAGGTGGCGGCGCAGCAGCAGGATTGGAATGAAAAGAAGTGCCAGCACCCCTAGCAACACGGCGATGTTCTCCAATTGACGCCGCACAACCACGGACCAGTCGGCGTCGGTGGCGTGGTGAACGATCGTCCAGAAGAAGCAGCCCGCGCAGAGCGTAAAGAAGAACACGAACGCAAACAGCCAGGAGTAACTGAACTGATGCGGATTCACGAACGCGCCGACGAGACAAAGCGCCAGGCTTACAACGGCAATTACGCCGAGGAGAGTTGAAAGCCCTGTAAATCGACGACTGTCGAAATATTCGCCTTCCGGCATCGGTGCCGTATGTAAACGCTCGCTCATTTTGCTGTAGTCGGAGGCGGTGACGCTGGTTTGTCGAGTTCAGCACGCTGATCTTCGGGGACGTCGGCGACCGCAGCATGCTGACTGCGTTGCAAGGCGCGCAGGTACGCAATAATCGCCCACCTGTCGGCGACGACGATGTTCGGACCGTAAGCCATCATCGTGTTTTTTCCGTTCGTAATCGTGTTGAAAATCTCACCGTCAGACATTTTGCGGATCCGGTCGTCCTGAAGGGAAACAACAGTGGCAAGCCCGTGTTGCTTGACGATCCCGTTGCCCGCAGCTGTCGCGCCGTGGCACATTACGCACGTGATGTTGAACCGCTGCTGCCCGCGCTCCATCAACTCGCCTGTTACCGGCAATGGAATCCCGGTTCCCCATTGGTCGCCCATTTTGCCAGTGTTGAAGTAATCGGTGCCGGCACTGAAAGCGATCAGCATGTGCGCTTCCTCTGGCGCGTCTCCTGTTATGCCGGGCGGCGTGCCCCCGGTCTTCGGTTTCGGCATTTCGTAGCCGACGGGAACCGTGCCAGCTACTGGCAAACGCGGACCGCGTCCATCAGCAAAAAAATCGAGCGGCGCCTGCGCGCGCACTTTGGGTTGTCGCACCATGTCAGGGAAAAGTTCAAACGGCGGCTGTGTGCCTTTCTGTCTGCGGAAGCCAAGCACGGCGAGTGTTGCGACCGTGCAAAGGACAAAAATCACAAGAAATGCGCGGAGCATGTTTAGTCCTCGTGCACGATGGTGATATGCTGCCCGCCCGTTTGCTCCAGCAGTTGGTACACGCCGTTTTCCGTGAACCGCGGGTCGCGAGCTTCGATTGCCAGGAAAAATCCGTCGTTAGTCACACGGCTGATGCCTTCCCAGTTGAACAACGGATGGTTCCAGCGCGGCAAACGATTCATGATTTGCCATGCAAAGAACGCCGAAAACGCAGCGAACAGCACCGTGAGCTCGAACATGATGGGGAAAAAGGCTGGAACAGTGAAAAAGTTTGTGGGCTTCCCGTTCACATCGAGCGGGTAGAGAATCGATGACGGACCAAACTCGATCAACGCGGCGGTAAGGAATCCCGAGATTCCGCCAAACAGAACCCAGCCGCTCAGCCACGATTTGCCGAGTCCCATTGCTTCGTCCATTCCGTGAATCGGAAATGGGGAATACACGTCCCAGCGCCGGAACCCAGCGTCCCGGACACGTTTTGCGGCTTCATAAAGCGCGGCGGCGCTCGGATACTCCGCCGCCATACCATAAACCGTGTGACCGTACGGAGTCGTTATCATCGTGTGCGCTCCTTTCCACCGGAGGAAACCGATTCGATTTCCGGTGCCTCCCCATAATGCGGGTCTGCCTCAGGTGTGGCCGTCTTCACTTCCGACATGGCGATCATCGGAAGGAAGCGGATGAATAGAAGAAACAGCGAAGTGAAAATTCCAATCGTGCCGATATAGGTCCAGATATCGACCCAAGTGGGGTGATAAACTCTCCATGACGATGGCAGAAAATCGCGAACCAAACCGCCTGCGATAATGATAAAGCGCTCAAACCACATGCCGGCGTTAACGCACATGCAGACGAAGAAAACGACTAGCACGTTATGCCGGCACCAGCGGAACCAAAACAGTTGCGGCGAAACCACGTTGCAAAACAGCATTCCGAACCACCAGTACCACCAGTAAGGGCCGAAAATGCGATTCCAAAACGCGAACCGCTCGTAATGATCGCCGCTATACCAGGCAATGAAGAACTCCATCGTGTACGCGTAACCGACGAATGAGCCGGTCAACAAAATGATCTTCGCCATTTTATCGACGTGCTGCGGCGTGATGACGTCCTGCAACTTGAAAATCGCGCGCGCGGGTAAGAGCAGCGTCAGCACCATCGCAAAGCCGCCGAAGATTGCGCCTGCGACGAAGTAAGGCGGAAAAATAGTCGTGTGCCAGGTCGGTACAAGGGTCGAGGCGAAGTCGAATGATACGACGCTGTGCACCGAGAGAACCAGCGGCGTTGATAGACCGGCCAAAAGCAGATACGCCATTTCGTAATGGCGCCAGTGCCGATTCGAGCCGCGCCAGCCAAGAGCGAAAATTCCAAATAGAAATTTCCTGATCCGCGTGGTCGCGCGATCACGTAACGTCGCCAAGTCCGGAACCAAACCAGTGTACCAGAACAAAACCGACACGGTAAAATATGTCGAGACCGCGAACACGTCCCACATGAGCGCGCTGCGAAAGTTTTGCCAGATGCCCCAGTTGTTAGGTATCGGTGCCATATACCACGCCATCCAGAACCGGCCGACGTGGATGCCTGGGAAAATCGCCGCGCAGATAACTGCAAAGAGCGTCATCGCCTCTGCGGAACGATTGATCGACGTACGCCACTTTTGGCGAAGCAAAAACAAGATCGCTGAGATCAGTGTGCCGGCGTGTCCGATACCGATCCAGAAAACGAAGTTGGTGATGTCCCAGGCCCAGCCGACCGGGATCTGATTTCCCCATGTGCCGACGCCGGTGGAAATCTGATAGCCAATGCAAAAAAGGCCGAAGGTCGCGGCGCTTGCAGTAATGGCGAAAATCACCCACCACCAGCGCGGCGCGGGTTGTTCGATTACGCCGGAAATGCGCTCGGTCAGCCAGTCGAAATTGCGCCGGTTTAACACCAGCGGAACATGGGCAATTCGCCGCTCTGCCTCCTGGACCTCCTGTGCTGCTGCTGGTGCTCCGTCCATACTAAATCGCCTTTACTCCGGTAATGTTTCGACCAGGCTTGCGATGCCGACATCTTTCGCGTCAGGCATTTTCGGGTTTGGATTGCGAAGGCGCGCGAGATAACTCGTTCGCGGAACCACATTCAAATAGTCGAGAATCCGGTAATTGCGGTCTTGCTCTTTCATCTTTGAGACGCGGCTTTCCGGGTCCTTAATATCGCCAAAAACGATCGCTTCCGTGGGACACGCTTGCGCGCACGCCGTGGTGAACGAATCGCGAGGGATGAGCGTATCGGCGGAAGCGCCTGCGCGCGCGAGCGCTGCGATTTTCGCTTCCTGGATACGCTGCACGCAGTAAGTGCATTTCTCCATCACGCCGCGCATGCGCACAGTCACGTTAGGATTTTTCTGCATCTTCATCGTGTCGGGCGCGCCTTTGGTGGTGAGCGGCGCAAAATACTCTTCGTAGATGTTCAATGCACCGACGAGCTTTCTCTTTCCGACGGGACGCTGGTTGTAATCGAAATAATTAAAGCGCCGCACTTTGTAGGGGCAGTTATTCGAACAAAATCGCGTGCCGATGCAGCGGTTGTAAGCCATCACGTTGAGCCCGTCCTCGCTGTGAACGGTCGCGTTGACCGGGCAAACCGTTTCGCATGGCGCGTTCTCGCAATGCTGGCAGGGCATCGGCTGGAACACCATCTCGGGATGCTCTGGCCATACCCCACGGTCCTGGTTGAAGGGCTCGCGGCTGGCGTAATAACGGTCAATGCGAATCCAGTGCATGATGCGGCCATGGGCCACCTGTAGCTTCCCGACAACAGGAATGTTGTTTTCCGCCTGACATGCGATCACGCATGCATTGCAGCCGGTGCACACGTTTAAATCGATGCTCATTCCCCACTGCTGTGGCGCGTCTAGCGGCGGATGCGTGTAAAGGCTAGGCGGCGGATGCGGCAATTGTTCTTCGCCGCCGGGAATTTTTTTCGCGAACTCGTTGTTGGCGCGATAGCCTTCGAGCGTCGCTTCACGAACAAGACCGCGGCCTTCGATGCTGAAGTGCTCTTGTGTGATCGAGAAGGGGTAAGTTCGGCCAACTTTGGTCACCTGCACGCTTTCGATCCCCTTCCCGCCGGCAACAGCAACATGTGGATTGGCTGCTGTTCGCAAAAAATAGCCGTTAAACCCGGCCTGCTCTGTAAGCCCCGGCTTTTCCTTCAGGTTGGCGCCTGCATACGGAAGTTCGACAAATTGCGGCATTTTGCGCGCCCAACCGAGCGTAACCGTGACGGAATTGTCGGCGTGACCCGGTGAGACTACCGCAGCGATGACCAGCTCGCGTTTGATCTGTTGGCCACTGGCGCTCTTTTCGTTAATCGCAATGCGCAGCAAATCGCCTGTCTCAACTCCAAGCTTTTTCGCATAAGCGGGACTGATTGATGCGCCGTTGTCCCAGCTCAGTTTCGTGATTGGGTCGGGCAATTCCTGGAGCCAGCCGTTGTTGGCGTAGCGCCCATCATCCATTGAGTAACTGCCGGTCAACACAATCTCCGGCGATTCTGCCGTGGGTGCCGCCGACAGTGACGATGAATCCCGCGGCAAAGTTGCGGCTGCGCCGGCGTTGAATGAGGCGGGCTGATCACTGCTTTGAACATGCGCGGCAAAACCGTCGTGCAGAAAGCGTGACCACACTGTTTGAAAATCGCCCGGCGGATTCGTTAGGCGAAAAGTTTCCTGCGCCAGTTCGGGCCCTTGCACCTTGGGTCCGCCAAGCAGCATGTTCATCAGTTCGATTTCGCTCAGCCCTCCAAAAAGCGGCACGATCATCGGTTGAATCGACAGGTAATCGCCGCGGGCTGTGAGCGCGTCGCCCCATGATTCCAGATAATGTGCAAGCGGAATATGCCACTGGCTCAACTCCGACGTGGCGTCCTCGTGATAACCGACCCGAACAATGCTAGGCACTTTCTTTTGCAAGTCTGCCCAATCGAGCGGCAGTTCTGTTTGCGGATCTTCTACCAACCCGCGTGGCGCGTTGTAGACAGGGTCACCGCCGAAAATGAACAGCTGTTTGATGCGACCATCGCTTATCTCGGTCGCGAGCTGAGCGATGTCGATTGTTTTCGCATTTCGCGGAACCTGACGCACAATGAGCGTTTGTCCGACATTTTTCAGCGCAGCATTGATTGCGTAAACCAGCACGTGCACAGCAACCGGCTGCGTCGGGCCGGCGATCACCAAACTCGCTCCCGGTTTTGCCATCAGATCGCTGGCAACTCCGTCGATCCATTCCTGGTCGAAGGTGTTTGACGCATCCTGGGAAGTTTCAACCAAGGAGGCCAGACTGGCATCATTGGTCCCCGCGAGAATTTTCGTCGCGAGCGCATGCGCGAATGCGGGAATCTGACTGGCCGGACAACGCAGTCGATGATCAGCCATCGCGCCCGTCAAGGTGAAACGATGTTCGACCACATAAAGCCGGTTCATGCTGTCCTTGGGCGCGCTCACGCGCCGGCGCGACGTGAACGCGCGCACTGTTTCGAGATCGCCCTGGCCGCAATCGAGAAAATCGCTGTCCAGCGCAAGAATCACGTCGGCGCGATCTAATTTCTGCAACACCCGTGCGTTGGCGCCGAAAGCTGTTTGCATCGCGGCATTCCCTTCCACACTGAGGCGCGGCTCGTAAACGCACCAGCGCATCCCCGGGAAATTCTTTTCCAGTTCTGCCCGGAGACGCTCGCGCGTAGGCGAATTGGTTTCTTCGACCAGAAACGCAAGGCCATCGCCACCATCGCTCAAAAGAGTCTTGCGAAGTTCTGCGATTTGTTTCTCAAATTCCTCGCGCGTGCTTCCTTTGCCTTTCTGAACGAAACGTTTCGATCGGGTCGGATCGTAAAGGTCTAGAATAGACGCCTGAACGAAGGTGTCGGTCGCCCCCGCCGAAGCCGGATGCAGCGGATTGCCTTCGAGCTTGATTGGACGTCCATCCACAGTCGTGGCGATCAGGGGAATGGCGCCGGTGCGTCGCGGCATCGCGGTCGCGTAGTAAAGAAACTTGCCCGGAATCGTCCATTCGACATTTTTCGTGAAAGGGACGAGGTGCAATTCCGGACGACGACAACTCGTTAGGCCAACTCCTGCCAGCGCCATGGACGCTCCCATTAATTTCACGAACTCGCGCCGCGACCATTCGTCGCCGTTCAGTTCCGCAGCGCCCGGAGGAAATTCCCGTTCCAACCACTGACGAAATTCCGGCGTATCGTTCAACTCGCCGAGGCCGCGCCAATATTTCGTGCCGTTGGACGGCTCAGGCGGATGATGGAAAACGTGTTTCATGGGTTCCTCTGGAGGATAGGCTGCAAGCCTGTCTCGGCGGGTGGGCTGCCAGCCTGCCCGAACGCTCTTATCGATCTTCGACACGCCGGCAGCGTGTCGGCCAAGTCAGGCTGGCAGCCTGAGTTCCAATTACGCACCGGCTTTGCAATCGCTTCTCTCATCGATGGCACCCCTGGCAATTTGTTGGCGGATTGATTTTCCAGCGCTCTTTCAACGTTTGGCCGATCTCGGATTGTGTGAGCTTTTTCTTCTTCGAGAAATCCTCGTGCGCGTCGTCTGCCTGACCATATTGCGCGACAAACTCAGTCGGCTTAACATCGTCCGGTTTCCAATCGAGATTGAAAACCTGATCTTCGGGCCGCAGATAATTTTCGGGGTTGCGGTGGCAATCCAGACACCACGCCATGCTGTGTGGCTTGGCGATGTAAACCGTCGACATGTGGTTCACTGGACCGTGGCAGCTGAAGCAACTGATGCCGCGGTTCACGTGTGCCGCGTGATTGTAATAAACGTAATCAACCGTGCGATAGAGCCACACCCATTCGACGGGCTGACCGCTCTTCCAGCTATCCTGCACCGGTTGGAGCTTTGGATTGTCCTTTGCCACTTGCGTGTGGCAGTTCATGCACGTCTGCGTGTTCGGCACATTGGATTGCGCGGCGACTTCCACGAAGCTGTGACAATAGCGACAATCCATACCGAGTTGTGTCACGTGAATATCGTGCGGAAACGGCACCGGCTGGGTCGGTTGGTATCCGACTTTGGTATACTTCGGCGTTGCGTAATACCACGTGGCGGCGGTCAAGCCGCCAACGACCACAATTGCGCAGACGATCATCTTGATCGGGATCCAATTCGACCAGCGTGGAAAGAAATTGGCCATGGTGCTAGACGGCCTCCGCGTCGACGCTGCGCAGCCGCCAAGCTACCAATGAATGAAAACTGTGCTCAGGTGCTTCGTTCAGACGTTGCAAAGGGTTAAGGTTTATTGTTTGTCCGGAGAGCAACGAGGATTCTATAAATTCGTGGCCAGAGGGCAAAACAAAATTTCTTTTTCCGAATTTTAGTGCCGATCCGCCCCGCCACGATCGCGATAAGATATGTCGCTTGAAACGGCGATACCCTTTAGAGAAAGGGAATCAAAACCACTTCGACCGGAATCGCACCAGCCGGATTCGACGAGAGTGCCTCTAACTTTGTGCCAGGATTATTGAAGCCCCGTTTCACGTAACTGAGTGCGATTTGTTTTCCGAGCTGCTCGCTGCGAGTCGCACTTGTGATCCATCCTGCTTCTTTCCCGGGCGTCGAAGGTGTGACGAGTTTCATGCCCTGCTGAAGCGACGTGTCCTCCAGCGAAATCAATCCGCACAACCGTTTGTTTGTTTGGCCCGACATTTTCATTCGCGAAATTACTTCCTGCCCAATGTAGCAACCTTTTTCGTAATCGATCGTGCGTCGCTCGAGATTCGCTTCGATCGGGATGATCTCCTCCGTTAGCTCGCGGCCCCAGCGCGGAATACCCTGTTCGATTCGCATCACCTCCGCGGCATCAGAATCGGTGAAGACAAATACTGAGGACAATTGTTGGCGCACAGCATCGCGCTGCGCCGGTGCGGTCCATATGTCCCAACCGGGTCCCGCAAAACGCCGCACGGAAACAATCCGGCTGTGCTCGAGCAGTGGCGACTCGTCTGCCAAAACGTGAAAGAGCGAGAACTCGTCGGTGACGTCCTCAATCTGAACGTCGTCGGCGATCACGTAATGTTCCAAGCGCGCGCGGAGCGCCTCGCGAAGATCCGGTTCGGCATCGAGCAGAAAGCTTTCGCCGAGCGCGCCAAGAAAAACATGCGCGTTGAGTTTTCCCTTCGCATTAAGCACACACGCTTCGACGGCATTCGTTTCATTGGCCTTGTGCAAATCGTTTGTGATTTGCCCGTTGAGGAACCGGAAGCGGTCCGCTCCGGTAACGCGAAGCTTTGCGCGCGCGGAGAAATCGAAAAACCCGCGTTGTCCCGTTTCCGACCGCTGCATCATTCTTGTCCCGACGAAAACCGGCTAAGCAGTTGTTTGAGCAACCCACGGCGCACCGGCGCTGTCACAGGAGGCGCCGCGCTGACTGCTCCACTGCGATTGAGCAAAGACTCCTGCGAGCCCACGATACTTGCCTCTGGCGGTGAAAGATTCTGGGTCTCCGGTTCCCCTGAGTGAGTAATTGGTTCATCGGCATCGGAGTCCGCTTGCTCATGCCGCTCTTCCGGTTGTGGTTCTTCGTAAAATGCCGGCGCGGGTTCATGCAAATATTTGCGCAGAACGGCAGAGTAATCGTCCTCACCGTGACCCCATTGCGTTTGCTCGACCAACTGGTCGCGCGCCGCCGCTGTCACTCGCAGATCGAGATAATGCGACAAAGCGATGTGGCTTGCGATCTCCACGTCTTTCAACATGTGTTTGACGGAAAAATGCGGCTGAAAATCGCGGTCGATCATTGTTGGCAGTTTCATCGCCAGCGTGCCGGAATAACTTGCGTTAGCGCGCATGGCTTCAACGAATTTCTCCAGCGGCAAACCCTGCGCCTGGATGAGCGCCAGAGCCTCCGCTGCAGCCTCAACGCTTGCGGCAGTGACCATGTTGGTTGCAATCTTGATAGCAGTGGCCTGGCCAACTGCTCCGACGTGAACGATTTCTTTGCTGCTTGCCTCAAGAATAGGACGCCCTTCATGCAGCGCTCCCTCTGTTCCGCCGACGTAATAAACGAGTTCACCTTTTTCAGCGGCGCCTTTGCTACCGGTAAACGTCGCCTCGACGAACCGCGCGCCTTGGCGTTCCACAATTTCAGACGCAGCACGCATGGAATCCGGAGCGACTGTGGAATGGGCAAGAACGACGTGACGCGGCGTTAGCTTTTCGCTTAACTGCTCAGCGGTCTGCAGGAGAGCATTGTCGTCAGATACAAAAATCTGGATGTAATTGCACAACTCCGCCAGTTCTCGCAGTGAGCCGACAAAATTCGGAACAGGGCGCGGCGATCGGTTCCAAACGTAAACGGCAAAGCCTTTGCGGCGAAGATGTGCGGCAATTCGGCTACCGATGATCCCAAGCCCTACCACGCCGATGTTTGTGTGCTGGGATGTAGAGGCGGGACGCTCCATTGGATCGGCAGTTCA
>Ga0210403_10005500_pt1 | contig 10736 bp, 7 predicted proteins | sample IncBWC19MmetaG_FD_150863 | JGI IMG/M metagenome (GOLD analysis project Ga0210403, IMG submission 150863) | Forest soil microbial communities from Barre Woods Harvard Forest LTER site, Petersham, Massachusetts, United States - Inc-BW-C-19-M | ecosystem: Environmental > Terrestrial > Soil >... | reverse complement strand
AAATAAGTCGGGCTCCGACGAGATTCTACGCTGTTCGTTCTGCCACAAGTCGCAGGACGCCGTGGCCAAACTGATCTCGTCGCCCAGCGATTATCCCCGCGCCTATATTTGCGACGAGTGCGTCGCGGTGTGCAACTCCATTCTCGAAGACGATCGCACCGCGACTCCTCCCAGCAGCACGCCAAATCAACTGCCCAAGCCGCAGGAAGTGAAAACCTTCCTCGACGAATACGTCATCGGCCAGGAGCAGACCAAGAAAAAGCTCGCGGTCGCCGTCTACAACCACTACAAGCGCATCTTCATGAACCGTCAGAAGACCGGCGACGGCATCGAGTTAACGAAGTCGAACATCATGCTGATCGGCCCGACTGGAACCGGCAAAACGCTGCTGGCGCAGACGCTGGCCCGCATGTTGGATGTGCCCTTCGCCATCGTCGATGCCACCACGCTCACCGAAGCCGGCTACGTCGGCGAAGACGTCGAAAACATTATCCTCAAGCTGCTGCAGGCCGCCGACGGCGATGTCAGCCGCACCCAGACCGGCATCATCTACATCGACGAAGTCGACAAAATCGGCCGCAAAGACGAGAACCCCTCGATCACCCGCGATGTTTCCGGCGAAGGCGTTCAACAAGCACTGCTGAAGATTCTCGAAGGCACCATCGCCAACGTTCCTCCGCAGGGCGGACGCAAGCACCCCCACCAGGAATTCACTCCGGTCGACACCACCAACATCCTCTTCATCTGCGGCGGCGCCTTCGTCGGCCTCGACAAAATCATCTCCCGCCGAATGGGCAAGAAGGCCCTGGGCTTCAAGAGCAGCGACGACGCCGACAAAGAAGAGTCGGCGGTCTCGAAGAAGCGCACTCAGGAACTGTTGAGTGAGATCCAGCCGGAAGACCTGATCAAATTCGGCCTGATCCCCGAATTCGTCGGCCGCCTGCCAGTCGTCGGCATGCTGGAAGATCTCGACGAGTTCGCGCTCATCGAAATCCTCACTCGCCCGAAAAATGCTATCGTCAAGCAATACCAGCGCCTGTTCGAATTCGAGAATGTGCGCTTGAAATTCCACGACGAGGCTCTGCGTGCCATCGCGCGCCAGGCCATGGCGCGCAAAGTGGGAGCCCGCGGCCTGCGCATGATTCTCGAAGAACTCATGCTCGACCTGATGTTCAACCTGCCCAGCCAGAAGAAAGTAAAAGAGTTCGAAGTCACGCGGGAAATGGTGGAGAAACGTAATGCATCCTTCACCACCGTAATGGAAAAAGCCGGATAGCCGGTCGTAAGTCGTTAGCCGGAATCGAACCGGGGGTTGGCTAACGACCAACGACTACCGACCAACGACTTGCGGTAGAATTGGCTAGGTTCTGTTTTGCTGTTTTGGCCGTTGATCCCAGGGAGACTCAGTGACCACATCCAAGGAAAAGTTCGAATCACGGAAGCTGCCCATGATGCCCATCCGGGACGTGGTCATCTTCCCCTTCATGATGACGCCGTTCGTGGTGGGCCGCGAGTCGAGCGTACGGGCCCTGGAAGAGGCGCTGGCCGCCGACAAGAAAATTTTTCTGGCGACACAGCACGACGCCTCCATCGACGAACCCAAATCCAACGAGATTTACCAGGTTGGCACCATCGTTAACATCGTGCAGAGCCTGAAGCTGCCCGACGGCAACATCAAAGTTCTGGTCGAAGGCGTGGAGCGCGGCAAGATTCTGCAGGTAGTCGACACCGAGGGTTTCATGCAGGCCACGGTCCGCGTGGCGCGCTACGCCACCGAGGCCAATCCGGCTCTCGAAGCCAGCATGCAGCGCGTCACCGCCCTCTTCGAGCAGTATGTAAAACTCTGCCAGGCCCTGAACTACGAGACCATGATTTCGGCCGTGCGCATGGAAGACCCGGCCAAGCTGACCGACGTGATCTCGGCCAACCTGCAGCTTTCAATCGAGGAAAAGCAAGAGCTGCTTGAAATTTTCGATCCCGCCGAGCGCCTCACCCGCATCGCCGATGTGCTCGATATTGAGATCGAAAAACTCAACGTCGACCGCACGATCCAGTCGCGCGTGAAGCGCCAGATGGAAAAGGCACAAAAAGAGTATTACCTCAACGAAAAGATCAAGGCCATCCAGAAAGAACTGGGCCGCGGTGAAAAAAGCGAGTTCGATGAACTGAAGAAAAAAATCGAAGCCGCCGGCATGCCAAAGGAAGTCAAAGACAAGGCCCTGCAGGAACTGAAAAAACTGGAAGCCATGCCGCCCATGTCGGCCGAGTCCACGGTTTCCCGCAACTATCTGGACTGGCTGTTGGCCGTGCCGTGGAAGAAGCGCTCCAAGGAAATCCGAAATATTTCCCGCGCCGAAAAAGTTCTGAACGAAGACCACTACGGTCTGGAGAAAATCAAGGAGCGCATCCTTGAATTTCTCGCCGTCCGCCAACTGGTAAAAAATCCCAAAGGCTCGATCCTCTGTTTCGTCGGACCTCCAGGCGTAGGCAAAACTTCGCTGGGGATGTCGATCGCCAAGGCCACCGGCCGCAAATTCGTCCGCATGTCGCTCGGTGGCGTGCGCGATGAAGCCGAAGTTCGCGGCCACCGCCGCACCTACATTGGCGCCCTGCCGGGGCAAATCATTCAGATGATGAAGAAGGCCGGCACCAAGAATCCTGTCTTCATGCTCGATGAAGTCGACAAGATGTCGATGGATTTCCGCGGCGATCCCTCCTCGGCTCTGCTGGAAGTGCTCGACCCGGAACAGAATTTCATGTTCGTCGATCACTACCTCGACGTGGAATACGATCTCTCGCAGGTCTTCTTCGTAGCCACCGCCAACGTGATGCATACCATTCCGCCGGCGCTGCAGGATCGCATGGAAGTGCTGCGCCTGCACGGCTACACCGAGCAGGAAAAAGTTGAAATCGCCAAGCAGTTCCTGGTCAAGAAGCAAATGCTGGCCGCGGGCTTGTCGGAAAAGAACGTCAAGTTCACTGACGACGCCATCACCGGCCTGATCCGCTCCTATACGCGGGAAGCTGGCGTGCGCAACCTGGAGCGCGAAATCGGCAACGTCTGCCGCAAGGTCGCGCGCAAGGTGGTCAAAGAAGGCCCGAACTACACCGTCGCCGTTACTGGCGCAAACGTCCCCGAATTCCTGGGCGTCATCAAATTCCGCGACACTCTGGCCCATGAAAAATCCGAAGTTGGCCTGGTCACTGGCTTGGCCTGGACCGAAGTCGGCGGCTCCATCCTGAGCACGGAAGCCAGCGTCGTCGACGGCAAAGGCAAACTCACTCTGACCGGAAAACTCGGCGACGTCATGCAGGAATCCGCCCAGGCCGCCATGTCCTACGTGCGCTCGCGCGCCCACCGCCTCGGCCTTACCCGCGACTTCTACCGCAACCTCGATCTCCATGTGCACGTTCCCGAAGGCGCCATTCCAAAAGACGGCCCCTCGGCAGGCATCACCATTGCGACTGCAATATCGAGCGCGCTCAGCAAAATCCCCGTGCGCCGCGACCTGGCCATGACTGGCGAAATCACGCTGCGCGGCAAGGTTCTACCCATCGGCGGCCTGAAAGAAAAACTGCTCGCCGCTCATCGCGCCGGCCTCTTCGAAGTGATCCTGCCCAAGGACAACGAAAAAGACGTCGCCGAAGTCCCGGAAAACCTGCGCAACGCCATGAAGCTGCATTTCGTCGAAACCATGGACCAGGTTCTGGCCATCGCCCTCGAATCGCCGCTACCCGCGATCCGCGAGGAAGAAACCGTGCAACCGATCGCGCCTCTGACCTCCACCACTGGAGACAGCCCGGCGGCGCATCAGTAAGACAGATGTCCACATCGAACCAAAGTCAGATTGCTTTTGAGAATGGGCCCGATCTGCCCACCGAACCAGGACAACCGCGGACTACGGGAATCCTCCCTTCGCAGGAAATCACCAACTTAATCGCCCGCGGACACATCACAGCCACGCCCGCCATCCATCCCGACCACATCCAGCCCGCCAGTCTCGACCTGCGGTTGGGAGACATGGCACACCGCGTCCGCGCCAGCTTTCTGCCCGGACCAAACGCCACTGTCGCCGATAAAATCAAAGACCTGCGGATGACGCGCGTCGACCTGACTGCCGCGCCCGTCTTCGAAAAGGACTGCGTTTACATCGTCCCACTGGTCGAGGAACTCAGCTTACCTGACAACGTCTCGGGCCGCGCCAATCCAAAAAGCACCACCGGACGCCTCGATATTTTCACTCGCTTGATCACCGACTACGGCACCGAATTCGACAGCGTGCCCCAGGGATATAAAGGCAAACTGTATGCCGAAGTCGTCTCCCGCACATTTACCGTCGCCGTTCGCGCCGGCATGCGGCTCAGTCAGCTGCGCTTCGTGCAAGGCAGTCCGCGCTCCGGCGATCGCACCATCAAAGGATTGGATCAAGAAGAACCGCTGGTCTATATGGAGGAAGGCGTTCCGGGCAAGGCGCAACTGCAGCGCGGCTTGCGAATCACCGTCAACCTCGAAGCCTCGGAACCGGGCGAGATTATTGCCTACAAGGCCAAGCGCTACGCTCCGGCCATCGAACTGGATCGCGTTAACTTTTACCCGACCGAAGAGTTCTGGGAAGTTCGTCATCAGAACGCAAACAAGAATCTGATCCTCGAGCCCGGAGACTTCTACATCCTCGCCTCCCGCGAGCGCGTCCGTGTCCCTCCCGACTTCGCCGCCGAAATGGTTCCCTTCGATCCTTCCGACGGTGAATTCCGCATCCACTACGCCGGCTTCTTCGACCCGGGTTTTGGCTATGGCTCAAGTGAAATTAAAGGAACTCGCGCCGTCCTCGAAGTTCGCGCCCACGAAGTTCCCTTCCTCATGGAACACGGCCAACTCGTCGGCCGCCTCAACTATATGCACCTGTTATCGCGCCCGGAAAAAATCTACGGCACAAACATCGGTTCGTCCTACCAGCATCAGGCCCTAACCCTGAGCAAGCAGTTCCGTCGCGAGGGCGCGCGTTAGGACACTTCCCCGTTTCGATGACTCCGACTTGGCGATTTCGTGATTCCCTTCCGATCCGGATCGGAGTGGGAATTATCTCGGCTGTGATCGCGCTGGTTGCTGTAGCACTGATCGCCTCCTACGGCTTTGGGTGGGATGGCGCGGCCGGCGCATCCGTCTTATGGATGTTTCTGTGGATCATTCTCGGGATGGGCTTTATCTTTGTCGGCATCGGCCAGACTATGGTTCGACGGCGAAGAAGCCGCAGGCCGCGTTGAATCGTCCTGCCCCCGCTTGCCAATCACTGCCCCACTATTGCAAACTTGACCATGAGGGTTCTCTCCCGCTTTATCGCCTCGGCCACCGACGCCTCCCACTTCCCTGCTCCCACCCTCCCGGAGATCGCTTTCCTCGGCCGCTCCAATGTCGGCAAGTCGAGCGTCATCAACTCGCTGGTTGGCGACAAGGTGGCGCGCACCAGCTCCACCCCCGGCCGCACCCGCGCCATCAATTTCTTCGAGATCCGCTGGCCCGGAAAAGCCCAGCCCGAGCTGATCTTCGCCGACCTTCCCGGCTACGGCTACGCCAAAATTTCCCGCGAGATTTCCCAGGAATGGCCGAAATTCATCGAGCCTTACATCAACGAACGCCCCACCCTGAGCTTGTGCGTCGTTCTGATCGACGCCAACGTTCCCCCGCAGCCCAGCGACCGCCAACTCCTCGACTTCCTCAGTGCCTCCGACCACGACTTTCTGCTCGTTGCCACCAAGAGCGACCGCCTCTCCAACAACCAACTGAACAATGCCTTGCGGACCTTAACTCAGGAATATCCCGCGGCTCGCCCTCTTCCCTACTCCGCCAAAACCGGCGCCGGACGCGACGAGCTTTGGAAGCAGATCCGGCAAGTAGCACAGCAAATGGCGGCGCCCGCAGACTCCTCGGGCAGGTCGTGAATTAGAAGACTCTTAATACCATTCCCGCTCGTGCCTAAATCTTTGTAGTGGTTTCTCCGATAGTAACTTCATGTCCCCGGCAAAGCTCGCCCGTTTGACGAGCCTTTCGGGGCCGACTTTCGACTAAAACGGACCGTGTTCGTCCGCATCGGGGTGTTATGGAAAAGGAATACGACGCAGGCGTTGCCTATCTGAAAGCTTTGAAACAACCGGCCTCCTCCACCGCGGGCACAGGTGCAGGCACGGGCATGAGCGCGGCCGAAACCGGAACGCAGACCGAGGAACATCTTGGATCGAACCTCACCGGCGCCACCTCCGACAATCGATTCCACGGAACCGAAAAACGTCGCAGCTTACGCTACCAGTGCGAGGGCAGCATCGAAATGCGCGAAGACGGCACCGCCGGTCACACCTGGGCCACGTTCACCGACATCAGCCTGCACGGCTGCTACGTAGAGGCGCAGTCCGCCTATCCGAAAGGCACGGCGCTGCACATAAAATTGGAAGCACACGGCGTGCGCGTTGAGACTCAGGGCACCGTGCGCGTTAGCTATCCTTACCTCGGCATGGGCATCGCCTTCGTGCAAACATCACAGGAGAACACGGCGCGATTACGAGAAATGCTGATGAAAGTTTCGCGGCCATCCATGCTCATGGGCCCCGGAATCGCCTCCACGCTTCCCTCCGGCAAAGTGCTGGACGCGATGCCCGTCATCTCCAACCCCGCGGCGGCGGTGCAGGCGCTCACCGAGTTCTTCGAAAACCGCCAGATGCTGATGCGCGAAGACTTCCTAAGAATTCTCCGGACGAGTCAGGGCACGAACCCCAAGAAGTAAGCGCCTGCCTCCCTCTCTGCGCGATCTCCTTCACCCGCTTGCCCCCGGAACCCCGTCTCCTACCCACGAATCCGCTGTCATTCGCTATTATGAATGCACATGGCTCTCTATCTGATCACGGGTATTGGCGGATTCATCGGATCGTCGCTGGCGCGGGCCCTGCTTTCCCGCGGCGAGCAGGTGCGCGGCGTCGACAACTTTTCCACCGGCAAACGCGAAAATCTCGCGGACATTCTCACCCGCGTCGACTTCCGCGAGTCCGACATCCTCGACCTCAACGCCATGCACCAGGCCTGCGCCGGCGCCGACTTCGTCCTGCATCAGGCCGCAATTCCTTCCGTCCCAAAATCCGTCCTCGATCCGCTGGCCAGCAACCGCGCCAACATCGACGGCACCGTCAACGTTCTCGTGGCCGCGCGCGACGCCAAAGTAAAGCGGGTGGTCTACGCCGCGTCATCTTCCGCCTACGGCGACACCCCCACGCTGCCCAAGCACGAAGCCATGAAGCCCGATCCCATTTCTCCCTACGCTGTCGCCAAACTCGCCAGCGAGCAGTACATGATTTCCTTCTACCGCTGTTATGGCCTCGAAACCGTCGCCCTGCGCTACTTCAACATCTTCGGCCCGCACCAGGATCCCTCATCTCCTTACTCCGGCGTGCTGGCCAAGTTCATCACGTTGATGCTGCGCGGCGAACAGCCCGCCATCTACGGCGACGGCGAGCAAAGCCGCGACTTCACCTTCATCGACAACGCTGTCGAAGCCAACCTGCTGGCCTGCAGCGCTCCCGCCGCCAAGGCAGCGGGACAAGTCTTCAACGTCGCCACCGCCCGCCGAGTCACGCTGAATGAAACGTTCAAGCTCCTGCAAGGTCTGACCTCCTACACCGGCCAACCCCGCTACGAACCCGAACGCGGCGGCGACATCAAACATTCGCTGGCCGACATCTCCAAGGCCGAAGCCGGCCTCGCCTACAAACCAAAAGTAGATTTCGAAGCAGGCCTGCGCCGCACCGTGGATTGGTACCGGGGGAAGTGAGTCCGAATCGCCCGAGCCCCGTTGCGAATGTATTAGCGCAACGCCGGGCTCCGGCCCGTTCACCGCAGATGATCCACCATCGAAATCTGCCGTTCCTCGGCATCATTCATAATCGCCCGTTTCCCATCCGCGCTGGCGCCGACCCAGAACGGAGCACTACGCAGCGCGATCAAATCGCGCACCTGGTGTTTGGCCGGGTCATAGAGACTTAGCGTGGGGCCGCCGTTCGGCAAGTCTTCGGCAAACACAATTCCCTCCCGCGTCACCGCCCAACTCGCCCAGGTGCGTGGGCGTAAGTGCTGCAGCATGCAAGCCTCCGCTCCACCACCGAGCGGTACGCGACAGATTTCCGGCTGCGGATACCTCGACTTCGAGTAGTAGATATAACCGTCTGCCGATTCCAGCGCCGCAAATCCGCCGTTGGTAGTTACCTGCACTTCGCGGCCTCCACTGGCGGGCACCTTCCACACCTGCCACTCTCCGGTTTGATCGGATGCGAAATAAATCCACTTTCCATCGCGCGAAAAACTCGGCACCAGGCCCGTCACCATGGGCTGCGCCTGCTCGTTGCCGTCTACCTTGATCACAAAGATTCGCGTCTGCCCCTCATAAGGAGCGTCAAAAGCAATGCTGTGTCCATCGGGCGACCAGCGCGGGGTCCCAGCACTTTCCGTGAAGCTGATCTGCCGCGGATTCGCGCCGGTCGTGTCTCTTACCCAGATTTGCCAGGGGCCGGTACGCGTCGACATGTAGGCGATTCGTTTGCCATCGGGTGAGAATTGCGGAGCTGCGTTGCCGCTGTCGTCCGAGACCACAGTTCGCAACATTGGACTGGCTGAAGTCTGCTCTGAAACCGTCCCTACGCGTGGAACCGTGCCTCGAAGTTCACGTTTCCCGTCGCTTTGGCCGGTATCTCGCTGCGCCGGCGAACGCTTGGCCGCCGCTTCCAGATTCTCCGCAACATCCTTCCGAACCATCCTCAACACATTTCCAACCATCTCCTGATTCCGGCTCAGAAATGAGGTCACCGGAACCCCCAGAAGGAGCATTGCCGCGGTCGCGAACCATGCCCAGCGCACCGCCCTGCTTCGCCGTGGCGCAGCCACGGGCGGGACTACTGCCATGGCTGGAGCCAAGTCTGAATCCACCGCCGACCGATTTTCGGGCGTAACCGGAATCACGGCCACTTCGATCGGTTGCGGCAGTTCAGATTCAATCGTCCCGATAAACCTATACCCTCGCCGCGGCAGCGTCTCAATATACTTCGGCTCCTCGGCCGAATCCCCCAGCGCCTCCCGCAGCTTATTCACGGCCGCGTTCAGCCCATGGTTGGAGTCCACATAGACCCTCTCGTTCCAAAGTTGCTTCTGAAGCTCTTCGCGAGTCACCAACTCTCCGGGACGCGACAGCAGCATCTCCAGGATTTGCAGAGGCTGGCCGGAGAGCTTGAGCTTCATCCCGTGTTTTCGCAGCACCTGGGTGTGAAGGTCAGCTTCGTAAGGTCCAAATCGAAAGCAGCGCGGCAGGCTATTCGGTCTCATGTCCAGAGCTCCCTCGATCTTCCGCGGTCACTTGCTCTTGAAAACGCATTGCAGAAGGCACTCTCGCTCCGAGTCATTCCACAATCGTGTTGCCGGGCCCAGGCCGTACCACTCCCTGCGCATCGGCTCCATTGATAACTACGCGTTGCGCGAGACACAGGTTCCCCGCTTCCGCAAACAATTTAGACGCCTCATGCTCTCGACTGGTGAGCATGAGGCAAGTGTGTTCTCCGCCGTTAGGACGGTCATCCAGACCGCATGACCCACATCATCGAGCCGCCGCCAGCCTCGGTGACCTTCCTCTAACCTCTTTTGCACCACGCAGTTGCCCGATGACCTGTGCGCGCTGCAGAAAGTATCGCGCGGGCATTGAGGTATCCACAGCCAAACCGCAAATTCGAACTCACATTCGCGCCAGCTTTCAATCCCGGCGCGAAATGGAGGTCGTATGAAAAATACGGAAAACAGATTCGCAGTCCTGGCGGTTGTGTCGCTCGCATTGGTTTGTGGCAGTCAACTTTCAGCCCAGAAATCCTCGCCAGAGCAATGCAGCCTGGCGGTCCTCTCGCGTAGCGTCAGTGGCAATCAACGCGTCTGCAGTTCCCAGGTCGTTCAACAGATGGCCTCCCGCGGACACTCCTTCGAACAAAACCAGCTCGGAATGGCTTCCATGCTGGTAATTGGATCTGAATATAGCGAGACCGAAGCCTTGAAATGGTTCGAGAAATCGGCAGAACGCGGATACGCACCCGCCCAAGTCAACCTGGCGGTGATGTACCTGAACGGCTGGGGCACTCCGATGAACTATGCCCCGGCGCTCCAGTGGTTGCATGCTGCCGCCGATCAACACTTCCCGCGCGCTTACTACAATCTCGGCGTCCTGTTCCTCAACGGACAGGGAGTCCGTCAGGATTACACCGAGGCCTTTCGCTGGTTTGAAAAAGCAGCCGAAGCCAACGACACCGACGCCCAAACCGACCTCGGTTACTTATACGATCACGGACTCGGATGTCCGCACAGCGCAGCGACCGCAGTGTCCTGGTATCGCAAAGCCGCCGATGCCGGAAATCCCCTGGGCGAAAATAATCTCGCAGACATGTATTTGAAAGGCGAAGGCGTTCCGCAGAATAACGCCGAAGCCTTCCGCTGGTTCCAGAAAGCGGCTGTCGAAGGATCCACCGGCGCGCGCATCAAGCTCGGGTACATGTACGCCAACGGCCTCGGCGTAAAAAAAGATCCCGAAACCGCGTATGCCTGGATCTCCGCAGCGTCGACGGCGGGCGACCGTCGCGGGGATTACCTGATTCCGCCCCTGAAAGAACTGTTAACCGCGCAACAGATCTCGGTCGCCAGTCAAAAGGCCCACACCGCGCCGTTGAAA
>Ga0210403_10005498_pt1 | contig 10741 bp, 8 predicted proteins | sample IncBWC19MmetaG_FD_150863 | JGI IMG/M metagenome (GOLD analysis project Ga0210403, IMG submission 150863) | Forest soil microbial communities from Barre Woods Harvard Forest LTER site, Petersham, Massachusetts, United States - Inc-BW-C-19-M | ecosystem: Environmental > Terrestrial > Soil >... | reverse complement strand
GGATGCGGGCGCTAGTTGCTCTCTTCGCGCAGCGGCAGGGTAAATTGAAACGTCGCGCCCTGGTCCGCGTTGCCGGATGCCGACAATTGCCCGCCATGCGCTTCGATGATCGACCGGCAGATCGACAGCCCGAGGCCCAGACCGTTCGACTTGGTCGTGAAGAACGCATCAAACAGCCGCTCCGTATTTCCGGCGGAGGAGAAGCCGGCGCCGCGGTCCTCGACCATCACCAGAACCTGGTTCGCGTGGTTCTGCCTCGACCGGATCGTCAGCTCGCGCGGCCGGTCCGTCACCAGCTGCATCGCTTCTATGCCATTCATCACCAGATTGATGATGACCTGCTGTAACTGCACCCGATCGGCGTGGACCATTAACCCAACCGGTGCAAGTTCCACCCGCAGCAATACCCGGCTATCGGACAGCTGCCGCTGCACCAGGGCGCGAACCTCGTTGATGACGTCATTGATATCGAGACTTGTCCTCACGCCGCCTTTCTTGGCCGCCAGCGCCCGGACCCGCCCGACTACTTCGGCCGCACGACTGCTGTCGTTGATGATCCATTCCACTGAGCGGCGCGCGGCGTCCACGTTAGGACTGCTCCTGCTGAGCCAGCGCAGGCAGGCCTCGGCGTTGGCCATGATGGCGGCGAGCGGCTGATTCACCTCATGGGCAATCGAGGCGGCCAGTTCGCCGAGCGTGGTCACACGGGTGGCATGCGCCAGATTTGCCTGCGCCTCCTGCAGCGCCGCTTCCGCCTGCTCGGCGCGAACCGTGGCCGATATATCGCTGGCGACGCCCCGGTAGCCGAGGAAATTTCCCGCCGAATCAAAAACAGGCTTGCCGCTCGCGGCCAGGTAAACGGGGGTGCCATCCCCTTTCATCGACCTGAACCTGAAGTCGCGAAACGACTGGCGTGCGTCGAGGGCGGCGCGGTGAAGCCGCCACTTCTCGGATTCCTCCTCGACGTCGCTGGCGGCCTCCCAAATCGTCATTCCGACGTTGCGGGAGACGGCGGTGGACTTCCGCGACACGCTGACGAGGCGATGGTCCGGATCGGCTTCCCAGAACCAGTCCGATGCTGTCTCGGCAAAATCGCGGAACCGCTGTTCGCTGTGCCGCAATTCCTCCCCGGCCTGTCGGGTTGCAGTAACATCCATCACCGCTCCCACCAACTCGACACCGCCGGTTTCATCCCGCGAAGCGCGAGCCAGCGCACGGACGTGCTTCACGGCACCATCGGGCATCAGCAACCTGTATTCGTGATCGAAATCGTTCCCGTCTCTCGATGCAAGCTCGATGGTCCGCCGCACGAGATCACGGTCTTCCGGATGAACGCGCTGAATCAGAAGGTCGACACTCGGCTTTATCGCTCGATCGTATTGGAAGATCCGAAAGGTTTCCTCCGACCAGATGAGTTCGCCGGTGGCGATGTTCCAGCCGATACTGCCGGTCCCGCTCAATCGCTGCGCTTCGGCCAAATATATTTCGCTGTGCAGCAGCCTGGCCTCAATCTGCCTTTGATCTTCGAGCGCTGCCAGCAATTCATCGCGGGAACGCAGGAGAGACCGTGCCGCGGTTCTTTGCGACGCACTCAGCCAGTTCACGAAGAGCGCTACGGCCAGGAACAGGCCCAGGCGTGTCAGCTGTTTGGGATCAAAAGTGAGCGAATGGACCGGGGGCACCAGGTAATAGTCGAAAGCCAAAAAGCCGACGGCGATCGCCAGCAAACCGGGGCCGAAACCGCCGAACCATGCAGCGACCATGATCGCGCAAAGGAAAAGCGATACGAAGGGTTCGATGTGCAGGAACGCCACCGCTGCCTTCGAGGCCGCAAGCGCAACGGCGATCAACAGAACCGCAACCACATAGCGCCCGACCGTGGACGACCAGCGCGCGAGCCCTTCGGCCGGCCGCCCAAAGAACAATGCCGACCACGAGTACGCGGCCGCCTGTGACGCTGCGACAAGCACGCCAGACGCGCTCGTGCCGGTCTTGCGCTGGCCCCGGTGCATACCGAAAGCTCCCTCCTGCCAGAGTTTAGGGTTCCCCAGGGTTCCTTCCAACTAAATACGAATTTAATCGGACGCAAACCGGCTGAATCGCATGACGGAAAATAGCGAGACATCGAGGCGATGCTCCGGGGGCGCGCCGCGGCGGGCGTTGACGCACAGAGGCCTAGCAACCCGGGTTTCCATTGTCCGGCCGCAGGGCCTGCTCAAGGCACTGAATGAGATGGCCCTGGTCAAAAGGCTTGGTCAGAAACCCAAGCGCCCCGGCGCTGAACGCTCGCGCGCGAATGCGTTCGTCGGGAAAGGCCGTTATGAAGATGAACGGCACGCGTTTATCCTGATCGCGGAGAAGCACCAGCAGTTCGACGCCACTCATGACCGGCATATTGACATCCGCAATCACGCACGACGTCCGATCCAGATGATTCGATCGCAAGAACTCTTCGGCCGATTCAAACGCACAGGTGACGTACCCAAGCGACTGCAGGAGATTGCCGATCGCGGCGCGAACCGACGCATCGTCGTCGATGATTGAGATCATCGGAAGCACGTTCCCACTGGGGAGATTGATAATTCATGGCGCGAACGCGCCGCGGAGCGTGCGCCGCGGTCGGGGCCAGCGAAATTATACTTAGGTTTCTGCGCGCTTACGGTTTTGCGCGATCCATTCCAACCGCCTCAGCCATCCTGACCAAATCGGCCAGCGACCTCGCACCCATCTTCTTCATGACGCGCCCGCGATGGACCTTTACGGTAATCTCGGCCACGCCGAGCTCGGCGGCGATCTGCTTGTTCATTAGCCCGGTCGCGACCATCGCGAGCACTTCCCGCTCGCGCTGAGTGAGGGTATCGAAAAGCGTTCGCAGGCTCGAAATGGATTTCTCTTCTTCGCGGCGCCTTTGGTCCCGTCCGATCGCCGTCGCCACGGAATCGAGCAGGTCCTGGTCGCGAAACGGCTTGGTCAGGAAATCGATCGCTCCGCCCTTCATGGCCCTGACCGTCATCGGGATATCGCCATGGCCGGTCACGAAGATGATCGGGATGCGAATGCCGGCTTTAGCGAGTTCGTTCTGAAGATCGAGGCCGCTCAACCCCGGCAACCTGATGTCCAGCACCAGACAGCTGGCAACATCGGGAAGTTTGCTCTGAAGCAATTCGGCGGCGGAGCCGAACACTTGCACGTTCAAGTCCACCGAATGGAAAAGATTGGCGAGCGCCCTGCGCACCCCGTCGTCGTCGTCGACGACGACGACCATCGACTCCCGGTCTTTGGCGAGGTCGCGAGGCGATGTAGCGGTCCCACTCAGCTGCCATCTCCTGATGCAACGGCTATATAAACTGAAACATTCTACCAGCCCGATCGGCCTTTGGAATTGCGCTCCAGGTGCACCGGCTAGCCTCAGCTATGCAAGATTAAGACAGCTTGGCGAATATCCGCAATTGGACTCTGGCCTCAACGCGGTCCCGTTTTGGAGCGATTCGGGCGGAAAAACCGCGCCGCAGCTCCGCCAGCTGGCGTTCCCGTTTCCGCGCGGCCGGTCGCCGACTGCCTCAGCGCCAAAAATGCGGCTCGATGTCGGCATTCCAGGTGACGGGACTGGTCTTGATTGACAGCCTTGGCGGACATCTTTGCTTCATGAGGCGATCGGGCGCCACGGCCGATGCTGCTCGCAAAGGTCGGCGACGCAGCGTTCGAGATCGCCAAAATTCCGGCGCAGCTGTTCGAGAGCGAAGGCGAGCGTGAAGATGCGCTCGATCGCTTCAACCGGCAGGTCGCGTATGAGGTCCTGGTGGCGCAGCCTGGCCATCTCTGCTGCATAATCATCGAAGGCCGCATCGACGGCGTGGCGCGACGGCGTCTGTTGGCGCCTGACAAGCGCCACGCCGCTGGCGCGCAAGTAATCGACCGATGCATCGCTGACGCGTGTGAGCAGCGGCCCGAGCCGGACCTGGAATACCCCCGGCAACGGCGCAACCGCCGTCCGTCCGATCATGACGAAGTCGTGACACAGCCTGAGCAATGTCCGCAACAGCGGTGTGAGATCACGCTCCGAGGTCAGGTAGGTCATCCTTTCATGCGTGCCCTCCACCGCAATGGCATCCAGGCCGGCATAGGCCTCGCCGATCCTTTCCTGAATGCGAAGAATGGCTGCTTGATCGAGGCTTCGCGTAAGCCCTTTGAACAAATGGGGCAGCAGGTGTGCCAGGAGACCAAGCAGGCGACCGGCGGCGTGGAACGCCAGATCATAGGCATGGGCCAGCAGCACCGCAAAGGACACGACGAGGCCAACGGCGCATCCGACCGCAACTTCGACCAGCCGTTCGAATGCGGAGGCGATCGGTGTCAGGTGAGTAACGGTCGGAGCCAGCAGGACGAGGACTGCCGTAAACGGCCCGGCGCTGAAGCGGGGATTTTCTGCGGCAACAAGAGCGACCGGCATGAGCGCGATCGCGAGAACCACAGCGAGCCCCATTTCGCTATCGTGAGGGATCAGCGCGCCGACGGCGCCGGCGAACATCGCGCCGCCGAGCGTCCCCGCCAGGTAATCGGTCGTGGCTTTGAGCGATCTGCCCACGCTCATCTGCGTCAGGATGACGGCCGTCAATACCGCCCATAGCGCGAACCTGAGGTGGAACAGTTGCGAGACCAGCAGCGTCAGCACGGCGGAAACGGTGACCCTGAGGCACAGTCTTAATTCGGTGCGATGCCTCCTGGGCCAGCCCCGAAGCCATCTGCCGACTGTTGCAGCGGAGTTCATGCCTGCATCAGTAATGACCGGGCATGGATCCCACCTTGCCCCTGAAGACGCGGTAGAAGGGCCGTGGCATCCATTGCAAGTCCCCTCTCCGGTCAGGCCCAAAGATTCGATCTGGCGAGATCGACGAGATCGTCGCCGCGGCCACTGAAGACAGCTTTCACCATGTAGAGCGTGAATCCCTTGGCCATTTCGGAGGTGATGGCGGGCGGGATGGGAAGCACCGTCCGGCTTACCACCGCGTCGACCAGCACCGGCCCGTCATGGGCGAGCGCGTCGGTGATGCCCTTGTCGACGTCCTCCGGGTCCTCGAGCCGGATCCCTCGCACGCCGCAGGCCTCTGCCATGGCGGCGAAGTTCGGATTCTTGAACCCGGTGCCGAAGTCGAGAAAGCCCGAGGATTTCTGCTCGATCTCGATGAAGCCGAGCGCGCTGTTGTTGAACACCACGACTTTCACCGGCAGGCCAAGCTGTGCAAGGCTCAGAAAATCACCCATCAGCATGGTGAACCCGCCGTCGCCGGAGAGTGAAATTACCTGCCGGCCAGGAAACGCCGTCTGTGCGCCGAGCGCATGCGGCATCGCATTTGCCATCGAGCCATGCCAAAATGATCCGATCAGCCGCCGCTTGCCGTTCATCGCCAGATAACGCGCGGCCCACACCGTCGGCAGACCGACATCGCAGGTAAAGATCGCGTCCTCCGAAGCCTGATCGCTGATCGCCTTGGCGACCTGCTGCGGGTGGATCGGTTTGCGACCAGGCTTGCTCACCGCGAGCCCATCGAGCTCCCTGCGCGTCTTGCGGTAATGTTCCGTTGCACGAGCGAGATGGGTGCGGTCACGCTCCTTGCTGATGAGAGGCAACACACTTTCAATCGTCGCGCGAACGTCGCCAACCACGCCGAGATCGACCGGCGCGCGCCGGCCGATCTGTTCGGGCCGCATGTCCACCTGTGCGATGCGGACCCCGGCCCCGCGCGGGTAGAACTGGCGGTACGGGAAATCGGTACCGAGCATCAACAGAATGTCGCAATCAAGCATGGCGTAGTAGCCCGACGAGAAGCCGATCAGCCCGGTCATGCCGACGTCAAACGGGTTGTCCCACTCGACATGCTCCTTGCCCCGGAACGCATGCACGATCGGCGCCTTCAGCCGATCGGCCAGTTCAAGCAGCTGATCGTGCGCGCCCTGGCATCCCGAGCCGCACAGCATGGTCACGCGGCCATCGCTGTTGAGGAGCGCCGCGAGCCGATCGACATCGGCCCGTGCCGGCATCGCGACGGGCTGGCTGGGCAACAGGCCCGCGGCCTTCGGCGCAGGCGTATCCAGGGCGGGCTGAAGCGCGACATCTCCGGGAATGACCACGACCGAGACGCCGCGGTTGCCGACCGCCTGCCGGATCGCAATCTCCAGAACGCGGGGCATCTGGTTCGCCCCCGAGATCAGTTCGCAATAATTGCTGCATTCCTTGAACAGCGTTTCGGGATGGGTCTCCTGGAAGTATCCGGCACCGAGCTCTGCGGAAGGGATCTGCGCCGCGATGCCGAGCACCGGCACACGCGAACGGTGACAGTCGAACAGGCCGTTTATCAAGTGCAGATTTCCGGGTCCGCAACTGCCGGCGCAGACCGCAAGTTCTCCCGTCAGGTGCGCCTCGGCGCCGGCCGCGAAGGCCGCGACCTCCTCGTGACGCACATGTATCCACTCGATCTTGCCCTGTCGGCGAATGGCATCGGTCAGGCCGTTCAGGCTATCGCCGACAATGCCATAGATCCGCTTGATACCGGCGGCGGCGAGGGTTTCCGCAAACTGATCTGCAACTGTTTTGGCCAATGTGATTCTCGCTATGCCCGAGCGGTGGATTTTCTTCGCGTTGCACCGCATTCCGCGAGCCGTCCAAGTTATTATGAGGGACCGCCGTAAATCGGGCTTTCTGGAAAGAACGCTCCTTGTGGATTCGCATGTCGAGACTCCATGGGTCGAGAGCCGGCTTCTCCCAGTGCCTTCACGAAACCACGCGATCATTTTGAGAAGAAGGTTTTGTCGCCCTCTCTATGATGCACGACCGCCGCCAACGGCGGATCGTTGGACATCACCGGGGAAACAGACATGCACGGCATATTTGCAGACGAGCATCAGGCTTCCCGGAAAGTCAGGTCAACCTCGAAGCGCTGTCATGACGCTTTGAGACGACCGCATCCACACGACGATCGCAAGCCGAGCGGCGCGGCCGAAATCATTCATGCATTTGACCGGCAGGCGCCGCAACGCGACTTCGGCAAATCGCCCGAAGCCTCCGCATCGGCGCCTGCGGCAACCTACGACACCGGCAGCACGCTCAAATCCGACTCCGATAGATCGTACCAGTTCTTCCGCAACGGAAGCATCCACGATCTCAGAAACCTTCTGCAGACCGTCTCGAGCGGCGTCAGCGTTGCCGAAAGCCGCATCGAGAACGGACGCTCCGGCGAAGTTCCGGCAATTCTTGCCAAGATCGGCGACTCCGTGGAGAAAGCGAGCGCGCTGCTGCGCCAGATGGTCCGAATTCCCCGTTCGAGCGTGACATCGAAGTCCGCCGTCGATATCGGCAGGATGTTCGCAACCCTGGAAGCATCGCTGCGCTGGGCGCTCGGTCCACGCAACGAACTGGTGATCGCGATCGCCCCCGTCCTGCCCCCGGTTTGCTGCGTCGAGAACGAGTTCGAAAACGTCATGCTGAATCTGGTCATCAATGCGCGAGACGCGATGCCGAACGGAGGCCGGGTGGCCATTGAAGTGACCCGCCACGCAAGGTCCGGCGCTGGCGGCGGAGTAATCCTTCGCATCCACGACACAGGCATGGGAATGGAACCCGCCGTCGCAACGAAGGCCTTCGAACCCTATTTCACCACGAAGGGCGTTTCCGCCGGAACAGGACTGGGCCTCGCCATGGTCGCAGCCTTCACTCAGTCGCTCGGAGGCTCGGCCCGGATCGAGCAGACCTCAACGAGAGGCACCACCATCGCCCTTTATCTGCCAACCCTGCAAGCCTGAGTTCGTTTCCTGGGGCTGTTCGCCATCCGGGTGACGCCAGAGTGACGGACTCGCGCTGGGTGCTGCCGTCTGCACGCTGGAAAGATGGCGGAATCAAAATCCGCTGCCGGCATTGCCGACGAGCGATTTTCTCTGGGTTGCAGATTGCGATCGATACGTTCGCGAATGCATCAACCCTTCCTACCGTATCGCAATCGCCGCCGCCGCCAGCACTACCGGGAGCGACCAGGCCCAGTCTTCCAGCACGGAGACGGCGCAGGCAGCCACGACACAGCCCAGCAGAAAGCCGATGAGCAGATGCAGAGATCGCTTTAGGCGGCCCGCATCGACCGGCAGCAAGGCGCGATCTTTCGAGAGCAAATCCATCGACGACAAAACGGTATTGGTTAAATTGCCGGTCATCACCGCTGTCGAAATTGCTCCCGGTATCGCCAAGCGCAGGAGCGCGTACTGGCACGCCATCGCGGAGACCGCAATCATCACGGCAATACCAGCCGCCAATCCGCGTGGATCAGCGGATGGCTTGGTCATGACGCTAAAAATCAGGACCGCGGCGAGCAGCAGAAATTGAACCAGGAGCAGCAACCGCGCCAGGCTCGGACCACGCCGGTTTGAAGCTTGGGCAATCAACCAGACGACGGCCAGAGCCAGCATGAAGACAACAATCGCCAGCGCCTGCGACGGGTTAAACGGGCCGCCATGCACCGCGTCAGCCGCGGCCACCACGAGGTTGCCGGTGATGTGGGCGGTGAAAATATGACCCAGGGTAAAAAACCCGGTGAGGTCAACCATACCCGCGATGACACTGAGCAGAGGCGGCAGCCGCGCCTCCAGGCGCGAAAGTTCTGCTGCATCGTCCGCCGGATAGGCCCAGTTTCGGAAGGCGGCGGAACTTCTAGCGAGCGTTGACATGTTCGGCCGTTCCCATGGGTGTTGTTTGCGTCGATCGGTTGCCAATATAGTCGACGATCATCTTCGGAATGATGAGGCCCAGGCTCATCGCCAAAATGATGATCGAGGCGACCGTTCCGTCGAAGATTGTCCCCTGTATCAGCGGCAACGTCGTCTGAGCGTCGCCGGTGATCTGCACAAGCCCGCTCATCATCCTGAAGAGGTAGACGCCAGGCATCATCGACACGACGGAGGCGAAGCCGATCGCCGCAAACGGCATGTGTGAGCGGCGCGAAACTGGCGTGAGTATCAGCCCAACGATGATGCAAGCGACCAGCGCGCCGGCTGCGACGCCGAAACCGAGCACGTTGAGTGCAACCCACCGCAGCGCGTGGGCCAGCATGCCGACCCCTATCGGCCAGGGCAGCATGCTTGCCGGCGTCGAGAAAAAGACGCTGTAGCAAGCCACCGCGACGCCGGCGGCAATGATGTCCTGCCATAAAGGTACAGCTCGCCCCGGCGGATCGACCGGAAGGGAGACGCCAAGAAAAGCCATACCAACCAGCAATCCCGTCGCGATCGCGGCGACGACAAGGCCGGCATAGGCCAACCGGGCGATGCCAAGATGGATACGGCCACCGATAAGGTCCAAAGCGCTGTTGAGGAAGTGCGGTCCAGGCACCAGGACCATGCATGGGCAGACCGCAACGAGGCGCAGCGACGAGCTCAGATCGTAGCGGACCGCGAGGGCACCGATAATGCCGGCCAACATCGCTGCGCAGAACGGCTGAATGAAGATGTTTGTACTCAACTGGGCAAGAGCGCGGCGTAGAATGGCGCCGGCCCCGGCGCTTACGAATATCAATACTACGGGAAGCAAATGGCCGACACCGAAGATCACCGATAGCGCCACGGCGCCGGCTGCCGCTGCGAGCGCGAAAAGCCATGTCGGAGCCGGCTGCGCCCGCGAGATCACGCCGATCGCTTTCGTCGCGGCATCCGGTGCCAGTCGCCCGCTTTCGACATCCTCTATCGCCCGCATCGCCGAAGCCACGCGATCCATATCCACGCCGGCGGGATCGGCTGGTACCTGGCGGATCAGGGTATTGTCCTTGCTTTCGGACTGAAGTTGCAGTTCGCCCCAGCGCGCCATGACGTCCGCGCGAAGGCCGAGCGCGCGGCCGAGACGCTCCGCCGCGGCCACGGTCTGATCCGTGGCCTGTCCGTTAATGAACAGTGTCCGCGCGAAGGCGAGGACAAGATTGCAACGCTCATCGCTGGTCATGGCGGCTTCTCCCGATCTACGCTTTCTACGCTTTCGGACGCCGATACTCCGTGCGGCGCCGGCCCGAACACTTCGAGCCGGCTCCGACCTTGGTGAGTCCTGCTCTTTAGGCGGCGGCGTGCGCTGTCGATGGCGCGCCAGCCACGTACGGCTTCACCATCTTCTTCGGGTCGACGACCCGATCGAATTCGGCTTCTGTGACAAAGCCCAATTTCAAAGCCGCCGCTTTAAGCGTGAGATCGTTGTCCATCGCGTAGTGCGCGATCTTCGACGCTTTGTCATAGCCGATCACCGGCGAAAGCGCCGTCACCAGCATCAGTGAACGTTCGACATATTCGTTGATCTTCTTCAAGTTGGGCTCGGTACCCTCGATCAGGAACTTGCGAAAGTTCGTACAGCCGTCGGTCATGATCGTGATGGAATGGGTGATGTTGAAGATGATCAGCGGCTTATAGACGTTCATTTCGAGATAGCCTCCGGCGCCACCGAACCCCACCGCGACATCATCGGCCATCACCTGCACGGCAATCATCGCAACCGCCTCGCACTGGGTCGGATTGACCTTGCCCGGCATGATTGAGGAGCCCGGTTCATTCTCCGGAATTTTCAATTCGGCAAATCCGGCGCGTGGGCCGCATGACATCAATCGAATGTCATTGGCGATCTTGTAGAGCGACACCGCGAGAGTCCGCAGCGTTCCGGAAAGCTGGACCTGCGCATCGTGGGCGCCCTGCACGGTGAACTTGTGGGGCGCGGGGACGAAGGGCT
>Ga0210403_10005497_pt1 | contig 10743 bp, 8 predicted proteins | sample IncBWC19MmetaG_FD_150863 | JGI IMG/M metagenome (GOLD analysis project Ga0210403, IMG submission 150863) | Forest soil microbial communities from Barre Woods Harvard Forest LTER site, Petersham, Massachusetts, United States - Inc-BW-C-19-M | ecosystem: Environmental > Terrestrial > Soil >... | reverse complement strand
TTGTCCCGGTGTGTGTGTACCGAAAACTTAAGCTCGGGCGTAGTGGTGCGCGCTATGCCCATGCCAAGCAGTTCAAGCGCCACCATTGCCTGCTGCGCAGCCGGCTCGGTCGGATCATCCGCGACATCCGCCGCAAAAATATCGGACGGCCCGAGCTCAAGGCGGTCTTCGAAGTGCCGATCGCGCGCGCTGCGCAGATCCGATCGCAACAGCAGCGCCAGCGTGGATGGAAGCTCTATTCCTTCCACGCCCCCGAGCCCCGAGCGCGTACTCAATATGCACTTCTATATGCCGCCGCTTCAGAATGCCGTCGAGCTGATGTCATGCGGCATGACCAGGCCCGAGCTCATCGAAGCTCTGATCGACATCCTGCCACGGTTTGGCCTGGAGCCTTATCACGTTCAGCGCGAGAGCGTCGGCTTCATTTTCAACAGGATTTGGGCGGCCATCAAGCGGGAGTCGCTTGCCGTCGTTGCCGACGGCGTTGCCACCCCCAACGACGTCGATCGCATTTTCTAATCGGTCTTGCGCTCCGCCGAGGCGCCGTTTCGACTGATGGACAAGGTCGGATTGGACGTCGTGCTTGATATCGAAGAGCACTACGCGGCAGCAAATGGGCACTCATCCGAAGGGCCCCGCGCGCTGCTCCGCCGATACGTCCAGGAGGGACGGCTTGGCCAAAAAACAGGCCGGGGCTTTTACGACGATTATTCCTAGCGTCGGAGGCGGTGAGCGGCCCAGGCAAATACCTACAGCCGCGAAGAACGATCGCGCCAGACCAGCCAGGGCTCCGACTTCCAGTCGTGCATGAAGCAACCCACCGGCATTCCCCCAAAAATCTGATCGCAGCCCGGCACGCGCTCAAAATGCATCTCAGCGAGCAGTGGCGCAAAATGATCCGGATGGTGCGCAACGATGATCCAAAGATGCAGATCCGGCTCGGTAGCCCAGTGCATGAAATGGCATATTTGAAGCGCATTCATCGCCGGGCTGGCCTCACGGCGATCTCCTTCCGGTATGGTAAACCTCGACATCAGGGAAACGCCATCGGAGCCTGGAACCGTGCGACCTAATGATCGCCGGACGGCGGAGACGATCGGGTCCTTGTCTGCAGTCACGTCGTCCACCCGACCAATCTCGAGAATCAGCGTGACGCCGCAGACCACGCCGTTTGGCCGGCGGGCTATGAACGTCCGTGCGGCAGGATGCCCGGACCAGAGATCGAACATCGCTTTCTCTGCGGGCGGCAGGCCGGCATCGCGCAAGCGCGCAATCCCATCCCTATCGGCCGCGATGGCTGTCTCAATAGAAATGCTTCCCAACGCGCCGAAGTCAAAATACCGCTTCATGAGGGCGGAGTTGCGTTCGAGGAATTGCAGTTCCATGGCGGCGTGAGAGCTGTGCCGGCCATCGCGGAGTTGCCTCAGAAGAGAGCGGTTGAGTGCGCCATCCAGCTCCCGAAAACCTTCCGGATCCCGCCACCGCAAATCGTCGTCGACGACATCGCGCACGAGATCGTGCGGCGATAGCCCACTCGGCCCGACGTTCATATAGCACTGCTCGCTCAGCCAGCTGAACAAGGCCGACGCCTGCAGCGGATCGACGACATCCGCCAACAGCGCGACCGTCGTCGTGCGCGCCCGGGCCGATAGCTCCAGAGCTCTTCTGTGGGCAGGCGTCGGAGCACCCGAGACGCACCGTTTGATCAGGTCTCTCACCACGTCCTGTCCGAGGCTCGAAGGAATTTTTCCGTGCTTCTGCATTTCGGCGGCGAGCAGCACGAGGGCGAGCGGATGGCCGTGCGAAAGCTCGAGCATCGCTTCATGCGCCGCCTTGTCGATGGCATGCACTTCCAGCAGGCGTGATGACTCTTCGCGGGAGAGCGAACTCAATTGGATGCACCGCATCGTCTCGGACCACAGCGGGTGCGCCGTCCAAAACGTGTCTGGCGCATTTCGTCCTGCTAGGACAATCCTGACCTCGGCCGGCAACGCCGGCAACAGCTTCTCCCTTACCCATCCGCTCGTTTCTCCCATGGCGTCGAAGGAATCGATCAGGAGCAATCGGCAACCCGAACTCGTCATCGCCGCACTGATATCCTGCAGCGTTGTCGCCGTATTGAAGAGCGCGAGATCCTCGGCAATCGCCGCAACCATGGCCGTTGGTGTGGCGGCGATGGCGGAGGCGTCGATGCTTGCGCAAACCATGCCTGCGCGCGTGGCGTCTCTCTTCAAGCGCTCCAGCAGCGTGGTCTTCCCTATCCCGCCCGGTCCATGAACAAAGTACAACTGCGTGCCGTCCGATTGCGTCGCAAGCGCATTGCCGAGTTCAGCCAGTTCGGACTCTCTGCCGACAAAACGCCGCTCGGCCGTAGCACGCAGGCGATCCCCGATATTGACGCCGGCGGTCGGTGCTCTCATTTGGTCGGGCATCAGAATGTAGCCGCGCCGCGGCAACGTCCTCAACGCGGCTCGGCCTGCGTCGCCCAGGGCTCTGCGGATATCCCCGATCGCCTGGACCAGCGAGTCTTCGGTCACGACGCAGTCGGCCCAGACCTCCTCAAGCAGCTCATTCTTTTCCACGAGCCGCCCCGCTCGCTGCGCCAGGAATTTTAGAACCAGCCAGGCCCGCGGCCGAAGCGGAATGACGGCTCCTTGCCGATCCAGGAGGGTATCGCGGCTCAGGTCCACGATCCGGTCACCTACCGACAGCGCCTGACCGGATTTGCCCGATCCGTCGCTCCGGATGGTTTCGGAAAATTTCGGAAGCCGTTCGGGACTTCTGTCCCGTCCCGCTTCTACCTTGGCCCGGTCGATACGTTCGGTCGGCATCGGATCGTGCTCCGGCCTCTGGTCCGCCAGTCGCAGTCAATACCTCTCTTGGCGTGTCGGCCAAGATATCCCGCGGATCACCGCGACCGCAACCGCGCTCGGGAACATCGCCTGGTCCGTGGTTGCGGCTCAACAGCAAGGGTAGTTGGAAATGCCTCACTCGCTTCGCATTGCAATAATCGGGGGCGGCATTGGAGGCTTGACCGCCGCGCTCGCGCTTCGAGCGCGAGGCCTCGATGTCAGCGTCTTCGAGCAGGCCGAGGTGCTGAGGGAGATCGGCGCCGGGGTCTCCATCCACCCGAATGCGGCCCGGTTGCTGAGACGCATCGGTCTCGAGGACCAACTGCAGAAGATCGGTGCGCCGATCAGCGGCATCGTGCTGCGCACGTCGCAGGGCGAGCCGATCGCCACTTCCGCAGGGCCCGCTACGCCTGCGTTTTCGGGAGATGATCAGGGATATAACGTCCATCGCGCCGATTTCCTGAATCTGCTTTTTGATGCACTGCCAAAAAGGACCGTCACTCTCGGTCATCGGTGCATCGAGCTCAGGGAGGAAGCTGATCGAGTCCATCTTTCCTTCGCAAACGGGGCGGCCGCGGAAGCCGATGTCGTGATCGGCGCTGATGGGATTCGTTCCGTCGTCCAGCGCGAGATCGGCCTGCAGAGCCAGCCGACAAGCGAAGGGATCATGGCTTACCGAGGACTGATCCCCGCCGAGCGACTTCCACGGGCAAATGATCTCAAGGACCCCGCGCTCTGGCTGGGGTCCGGCCGGAGTTTTCTGCTTTATCCAGTGGCTCGGGGGCGATTGATCAACATGGTCGCATTCGTTCCCACTGACACCGACTCGGAGGAATCCTGGTCCGCACCGGGCGACCTCAAGGCCCTGGCAGCCGAATATGCCGGTTGGGACCAGCCCGTCCAGGACACCATCAACTCGCTCGAACAGACCTTTCGTTGGGGCATCTATGATCGCGCCCCGCTGCCGTATTGGTCCAAAGAGCGCATTACGCTGATGGGTGACGCCGCGCACCCCATGGTCCCTCATGTCGGCCAAGGCGCCGGTCAGTCGATCGAAGACGGCTTTACGCTTGCGGTTCTGCTGGAGGGATGCAGCGCCAACGACGTCGCGGACCGTCTCAAGCTCTATGAAACGATCAGGCTTGAGCGGACCAGCAAGGTCCAGGCGCTCGCGCGCGCGGCCGGCAAGCTCTATCGGTCCGAGCACGAGGACCCTGCGGAGAAGGCCGTGCGCCTTCGCGAATGGATGGCGCAGGGGAAGTGGGTCTTCAAGCACGATGCGGAGCGAGCAGCTGCGGATGCTCTCGCGGATGCCGGCCGCTGAGGATGGAGTGGCGCAGACGCGGGGCAGCAATCAACCAAAGGGGAGAAACATGGGCGAGCAACCAGTTTTCGGAAGCAGATGGTGGATCGTATTCGGCGCGACGCTGTCGATGCTGGTGGCTCAAGGGCCGGTCATCCTCTACACGCTGGGCCTGTTCATCAAACCGTTGAACCAGGAATTCGGCTGGGATCGTGCCAGCATCTCCGCCGCCGGCGGTCTCGGCGCAATATCGTCGGCGATCGCCATCCCGTTCGTCGGTTGGCTGATCGATCGATGGGGCATCCGGACCATTCTGCTTCCGATCGTCGTCCTGTCGGCCTTCAGCATCGCACTCATCGCGCTGACGCCAAATTCGATCGCCGTATTCATGCTGTTGTTTGCGATCACCGGTTTCCTGGGATCGGGCCAGGGGCCGCTCGGTTACGCGAAGTGCGTCTCTGCCTGGTTCGACGATCGGCGCGGCATGGCCTTGGGCGTAACGATGAGCGGGATCGGACTTGGCGCTGCGTTGGTCCCGCAATATACCCAGTGGCTGATCGGCAGCTTTGGTTGGCGCACGGCCTTTGTCGGACTTGGCCTGCTTACCCTGATGATCGCGTTTCCGGCGGTGTTCCTGTTCATCAGCGAGCCCATGAACGAAAAGGCTGGCGGTCGCGTACCCACCGGGCCATCTGCAGTCTCCCAGGATCGGCTACCCGATCTCGAGGTGCGAGAGGCACTCGCCGGGCGCCGGTTTTGGCTGATCGCCATCGCTCTGATGCTGGTCTCGACCGTGACTCAAGGCATGGTCGTGCATACCGTGCCGTTGCTGACGGACAAAGGATACTCCCCGGAGACAGCGGCTGCCCTCATGATCGCCGTCGGTCTGTCTACCATGGCTGGCCGCTTGTTGTCGGGATACCTTGTCGACAGGATTTTCGCGCCGTTCGTCGCGACCTTCTTCTTCCTGCTGCCGTGCCTTGGAATTTACCTGCTCGATACCGCCGTCTCTCCGGTCGCAGGCATCATCAGCCTCGGCCTGGCGTCGGGGACCGAAATTGACATGATCGGCTTCCTCACGTCGCGGTATTTCGGAATGAAGCGTTTCGGTCAATTGTACGGCTTCCTGTTCGCCAGCTTCGTCGTTGGCTCGGCCTTCGGACCTTACTTGATGGGCCTGGCTTTCGAGCGGCTGCATTCCTACGAGCCTGCCCTTTGGTCATTTGGCGTATTCATGGTCGTCGCGAGCGCCGTGATACTCTGCCTCGTCCCCGCTCGCTTTCCGGCCGACGACAAGAGTAGCGCCAGCGGCGGGCGAGCCGTCGATGTCCCGGCGACCGAACGTGCATAAAGCAAGGCCAGGCCGCCGTCGCGCGACCTGGCCTTCCCCCAGTCACTTGGTTATCAAAGCCGTCTTGGGAGCCTCTTCGGGGGACCACAGCTTGAACGAGGTTTTGAGAAAAAATTCCGAGCCGGTGTTGGAGCCAACGGTATCCCTCGAGTAGAACGCATTTGCGTAGATGAACTTCATATCGACAGGGCCAAAATTATAACCAATCAAGAGACCGGCACCGATATTGACGTCCTTGCCGCAGCTCGGCAATTTCGCAATCGTCAACTGCGTACAAGTCCACGCTGAGGCGGTGGCCGGATTGATGCCGCCGGGCGAGTCATCGGTTGTCTGAAACTTGAAGAAGCCGACCGGCCCGACCTCCCAACTGCCGAACTTGTGCGTCGCGGTCCAATCAACATAGAGGTAGTTGCCGCTCGTGTAGCCTCTGCCCGGATTCGCCGCACCGGTGAGAAACGCGGCGAACGCCGGCGCCGTTGCGGGATTCCGCGCGATCACCTGGTACAGACCCGTCCGGCCCTCCGAAGCGGTGTTGATGTCATAAAGGGCACTGACCGTCAGATTCCATCCCTCGCCAAGATAACTCACCGCGGCGTGGGGGCGGACCGTCCAATAGTCAGGCACGAGCGATCCCGCATAGGTGCTTCCAGTCGGAGCGACGAAGCCGAGACCCGCTGCGACGTACAAACCTTTGCCCAGATTCCAGGAAAAATTTAAAGGATTGACGTAGAGGTTAGCGATCTCGTGATCGAAGACGTTGCCGTAGATCGGGGACTGAAGCACTCCCCCGCCGGGAGGATATGGTAGGACCGTCGCCGTCGCTTGGAATGCGCCGGTCTGTATGGTGGGGTAATAGTCAGCACCGAGAAACTTCCATCCCGAGCCCCACGTCAAATTGACGGTCGCCCCAACGGCATTGTAACGCTCCTTGCAGCCTGGACCGCAGTCAGCGTTTCCGTTGCCCGAGACCATAGGAAGGTAGAAGGCGGTACTGGCGAACCACAGCCCTGGTGGAGGAGCTGCGGCGATCGGCGCGCCCATCGTGTTTCCGGGAAGGAAGTTTCCCAAATTTGCCGGTTCGGATGCCCGCGCCTGGCCGAGACCGGCAAAGAGTACCGAACCTGCGATCGCTCCAAGAAAAGCTGCCCGCGTTGAACTATACATACTACGTCCCCCTTCTTTGGCCTCACTTGATGTCGGCCTGCCCAAAACCCGCGTGTTCTCTGGCTCCGCACTCCGCTTTCTCAGTCGGCGCGCCGCGACTGCGATGACACGGACCACATGCACGTTGCTCTGCTAGTGGGTGAGCTTGCGGCGCATCACGACCGCGAGGCCGATGACAAGGATGCAAGAGAATGATGCCGGCACCGCCGCCGCCAGGAACAGCGCCTGGCTCGACCAATCGAGAGCGACGAGCTGGGCGGCGACGACGGGCCCCATGATGGCTCCGACCCGCCCTACACCCAGGCTGCTGCCGACACCGGTCGCGCGAATTTCTGTCGGATAGAGCGTCGAGGCGAGCGCGTTGAGCGCGGGTTGAGCGCCTACGATGCAAATGCCCGCGGTAAAGATCACCAGATACAGCAAGGGCAGCGACAAGCCCGGCTCGCCGATCGCCGCAACCGCCATTCCCGCGATCAGAAACGCCGGGACCAGGACACGATAATAGCCAAGCCGGTCGATGAGCGGCCCCATGAAGACCGCGCCGATCAGGCCGCCGAGTTGGAGCGTCGTGCCCATCAATACCGCAGTCGATGAACTGAACCCCATGCGCGTCGAGAGCAGCGGCAGCCAGTTCGCGAGGAAGAACAGGTTGAGCAGATTAACAAAGTTGACCAGCCAGAGCAGCAGGGTCATCAAGGCCCGGCCGTCGCGGAAAAGCTTCGTCAACGAGCCACGTCCTTTGACTTGCTCCGGCGTGCCCAGATGCAAATCGCGATCCGGATCAAGGCCCGGCGCTATGCGGCGCAGCAATTGCCTGAGCTTGTCGTGCGTTCCCTGTTGCAACGACAGGAACAAAAGCGACTCCGGCAGTCGCCAATACATCACGGCGGCGATTCCGAGCGGCAGCACGCCCCCGACGAGGAAGACGGACCGCCAGCCTGCCCACGGAATCAGGGTCGCGGAGATCAAGCCACCCGCGATTGCGCCGCCCGTGAACCCGCACGAAATCCACATCAATAGCGACGCGCGTTGGCGTTGCGGGCCGTATTCGCTTACAAGTGCGACGGCATTCCCCAGCACCCCGCCGATGCCGACCCCGGTCAAGAAGCGCAGGAAGACCAGTTGCGGCACGGAGGCTGCGGCGGCCGTACCCAGCATGCACAGGCTGAAGAATGCCGTCGATCCGACCAGCACCGGCCGTCGGCCGATACGATCGGCGAGAATGCTGAGCAGCATCGAACCAACCAGCATACCAAGAAGCCCCGCGGCAAAAATCGGGCCGAGCGCTTTCGCGTCGATGTGCCAATCCTGTGTCAGGGCGGGGGCGACAAATCCGATGGCCTGAACGTCGAACCCATCCATCACGACCACGCCGCCGATCAGGACCATGATCCCTTTCTGGAAAGAACTGAGCGGATGCGTGTTGATCAGGCCGGCAATATCCATGACTGCGGGATTGCCGGAATCCGGCGAGCGAACGCCGGCGGTTTCCGCGGAAGGCTCCTCGCTGGAAATGCGCCGACCAGGGAAGGTCATCGGATGATCTCTGTTCGCGACAAAACGCATGGCTATTGGCTTGATCGGCGAGACATTGCCGTCGATCACGGCCGGGGCTGGCGCCGGACGTTTGCTTAGCTAAGGCCGGGTGCAGAACTATTCTTGATCCCGATGCGCGCGTTTGGCACGGATTCGCAGCACTACGACAATGCTATTCGGTGACCGGTCACGAGCGCCGCCAATTCGGCGGGATTGTCGGGCGGGTTATTGCCGCGCCAGACGACATGCATGTCGGGACGAAGCAAAATCAGATCCCGCTCGAAGATTGCGCGCGCCGGCTCGCTTGCAATACCCACGACGCTGAACGGAGCCGACCTAGCGCGAAACGCTTTTTCCAGCGCCGTAGTATCGTGTCGGCCGTTCAGGCAAAGCAACGTGTAACCCGCGTTCGAAATTCGATCCTGGATCGGCGTACCGCCCTCCAGCCAGACATGCGGCAGCCTGGCTCCTGGCCAACTGGTCGGCCGGTAGTCGCGGAACAAGTGCTCAGGCCCGCCCGGAATATTGTCGATGATGGGCGAGTCGACATAGCGGTAGCCGAGTTCGGCGCCGATCATCTCGTTGACCTTGCGCTGTTCGACGTCGGCGACCTTGGCCAGGTTGTCGCGCGCCGCTCGACCTGTCGGCGTGTCGTCACCGATTTCCGGACGCCATTGCGAGCGCCATTGGCGGTAGCCGAGCGTGGCGTAGCGAGACGCCCCGATGTTCCGCTCGCCGACTTGGCGCCGCTCGATCTCATACGAGTCCAGCAATTCCGGGCCGCCCCAACCTTCGAGTGTGGCTGCGAGCTTCCAAGAAAGATCGAACGCATCACCGACACCGGTGTTCATGCCGAGTCCGCCGGCGGGAATGACCAGGTGTACGGCATCGCCGGCCAGAAACACGCGCCCGGCGCGGTAACGCTCGGCCAGCAGAAGATTCTGACGCCATTCGCCGCAATAGAGCATCTCGTAGCGGACCGGTACCTCGACGGTCTGCTCAAAGCGCTGCTTCATTTCCTCGTCGGTTTCGACGGCGGCATGAAGCGTCCAATGCCGCTTCGAATCCTGCATGATCAGAAAGGTCGCCCATTGGTCCGCAACAAGGTAGTGCCGACCTCGGCCAGGCCCTTCACCCAGTGGAAGGCGATCATAGAGCTCGTCGCAGCGATAAAGTCCCTGACGGAATTTAGCCAAATTGGCTTCGCCTGTAAGTCGTATGCCAAGTTTTTTCCTCACCAGACTAGACCCGCCATCACAGCCGACGAGATAGGCCGCGCTTATCTTCCTGGACACGCCATCCGATGATCGGATGGTGGCCAGGACGCCCGGTCCATCCTCTTCAAAGTCCACGAGCTCGGTGCCATACCTGACAGCTACCGTCGGAATTCGCTCCGCGGCGCGCTTGAGCACGGGCTCCAGCGTGTATTGCGAAATGAGCTGATAGGGCTCGAGCGGCATCGAGCCGTCGTTGACCTTGCGTATCTGCTCCCTGGCCATATCGACCGACGGGTAGTTCAGATGCAGCAAGGGCGCCCGGGTCATTGTGAGGATGATGTACACATCCATGACGGAGTTGCTTGTCAATCCGGCCGCGCGAAGTTCGTCGGCCAGCCCTATGCGACGGAACATCTCCATCGAGCGTGCATTGCAACGCTCCATCTTCGGCAGAAATTGCGGCTCCGACTTTTTTTCAAGCAGGATGCAACGCACACCGCGAAGCGCGAGATCCACGGCCAAAGTGAGGCCGACGGGTCCGGCGCCGACAATGATGACCTGCGTGTCCATTCAATCATGTTCCGCGAGCACCGACGGCCGGTGGCCAACGTTCCAGCGCCAGACGCTCAAACTACTGCGGGCCACTCAACAGAGTCCCGTCGGCGCTGGCGCCGACGGGACAGTCTTGGAGGAGCCCTGCCGTCGGGCAGATGGCCTTGCTCTGCCCCACTCTCACGCAGCCAAAGCATGGACCAGATCGATCGATGCGCATTGATCGGAAACGGCGCGATTTGGACGAAGACGATCTCGTCAGCATTTGCCCGCGCCCGGCGATCCGACTAAGCTTCAGGGGTCGCCGAACTCGCCTGGACAGTCATGACCACAAAGGAATCAGGCGTCCGAGTAACCGCACAGAGCCGTGAACAGTGGCCTGGCGTTGTTCGCGTCATCCTGAGCCTGCGATGGAAGACCGAGCCCGGGTGGATCGCACTGACATTCGACTCTCCGGCACTTTGCGCCGTGCTAAGCGAGACCGGCGGCCGCTGTCAGGTGCGCATACGGCCCGAACAACCAGTGCAAGGTGATTATTTCGGGACCGGACACCTGAGTTTCGTGGCACCGTCGCAGCCACTCATCGTCTACGCGACGGAAATGCGGGATGCGCGGATTGTTCTCTATCAATTCGATCCGGACAAGACAGACTGTCTGAGTTCGGAGCAGGCAGAGGTGATCAAGCGGAGCGAAAGCCGGTACATGTTCAGGGATGACCGCCTCTACGAATGTGCGCGGCTGCTGGGCGAACATGAGGTGACCAGCGAT
>Ga0210403_10005494_pt1 | contig 10744 bp, 11 predicted proteins | sample IncBWC19MmetaG_FD_150863 | JGI IMG/M metagenome (GOLD analysis project Ga0210403, IMG submission 150863) | Forest soil microbial communities from Barre Woods Harvard Forest LTER site, Petersham, Massachusetts, United States - Inc-BW-C-19-M | ecosystem: Environmental > Terrestrial > Soil >... | reverse complement strand
ACAGTGCTCATCGACATTCCGATTTTTCTCGCAGCATCGGCATCCGTCGGCCTGTTTTACATTTGTGCGCAGCGCGAGCTGCATCCCGGGACCTGGCTCAAAGAGATTCTGTTTCTGCCCTGTCTGCTTGCGTTAGGAATTGGCCTTTCACTTAATAACGCGCGGGCAGTGCTGGAAGCTCTTATAAATCACAAATCAGATTTCACCCGGACGCCAAAGTACGGAATCGAACGTAAATCGCAGCCGTGGCGAAGCTGTAAGTACCGGCCGCTCAAATCAGCGCTTCCGCTGGCTGAACTGGCTTTTGCGATCTATTTCAGCTATTTCGTCGTTTACGCTATTATGCACAGGCAGTTTTTCTCGGTGCCGTTTCTGCTGATGTTTCAGTGCGGCTTTCTTTACGTCTGCCTTTCTTCAGTGATGAGTCGCTGGTCGAAATTTAACGTTGGCAGTTCACGCGCGCGCGCTACGATTCCGGCGTGACAAAATCAAATTGTCGAGTAAAGAGTTTGTCCATGCTTCGGCCCATGGCATTGATTTTTAGTGTAATCTCCGCTACGTCCGCATTCGCCATCGCTCCACTGGACACATCGAGCCAACTGATCATCAGCGTACGTGATCAGAAGCTGATGCTTGTGCGAGACGATGGCAAAGTGGCGATTTATCCAGTATCCACATCCATGTTCGGTTTGGGCGATGCGTGGGGGCGAATGACTACCCCTCTGGGTAACCTGGCAGTCGAAAAGAAGATCGGTGACAACGCGCCAGTCGGCGCCGTGTTTCACAACCGGCGGTTAACCGGTGAAGTTTTGCAGCCCAACGCTCCGGGCCGCGACCCGATTACTACACGGATCATATGGCTACGTGGACTGGAAGCGCAAAACGCGCATGCGTTTCAACGCGGCATTTATATTCACGGCACGCCGCAGGAGAAAGAGATCGGTCGCCCTGCGAGTTACGGCTGCATCCGGATGAAATCGAAGGACGTCGCCGAGCTTTATGAACAGGTGCCGCTGGGTGCTGTCGTCCAAATTATTCCTGATCGGCTGCCCAAAATGGAAAAGGCGAAGCCGCGGCAGGAAACAAGTAACGGTGTCGTCGCTGTCAAGGTAACACCGCAGCCGCGGCAGGAAACAAGTAACCGTGTCGTCGCTGCCAAGGTAACACCGCAGCCGCCAGCGCAGATCAGTGCAGGCACGCTCGCGACGCCACCTTCCAGCGCACTCACCGTAGAACAAATGCGAATGGCCGGAGCGCTTGCCGGTGAACGGCGGAAAGCGAAGCTCGCATCTAGCAAACGCTTGTAGCAACGACGCTTTTGATCGATAATGGCTAATACGAGATCAGCCTCGAAACGCGCCCGGCAGACACTGAGCCGAGCGCTTCATAATAAAAGCGTCAAAACCCACCTGCGAAGACTACAGAAGCACACACGCTTGGCGCCGACGTCTCACGCAGATCAGATTCGTGCGGTGATTTCGGCGATCGACAAGGCGGCCAAACGCGGAATTATTCATCGCAACACAGCAAACCGTCGCAAGGCACGTCTGAACAAGGCGCTTACCTTGGCCAAGTAGCCGCTGTCATCCTGAGCGCAATGAAGCGGAGTCGAAGGATCCCGTGAACTCACGGTGAGTAGCGCTGCGGGATTCCTCGACTTCGCTCGGAGTGACGCCTGCATCTTCCCGTTGCATATCTTACTGGCCGGATAGATTCTGTGGAATGATTCCCGCGCTTCTACTCGTTTTGGTGGTCGTCGTTTATCGGGTCACGACAGGATTGCTGATTCATTCTGGGGCGAGTTGGCTTTCCAACTTCGTGCCACTCGCGGCCATTGCTCTGTGTAGCGCGGCGTATTTCCCAAAGAAATACAAGTTCTCGGTGCCGCTGCTGACGTTGTTCGTTTCCGACGTGATCATTAATTTTCGGTATGGCGCGCCGCTGCTCGACCCACAGATTCTCGTCCGGTATGCAGCGCTCGCGCTTGTCGGATCTATCGGAGTTCTTTTGCAAAATCGAGTGTCGCTGAAGACGCTTTTGCCTGCATCCATCGTTGGATCCACGCTGTTCTACCTGATCACGAATATATCTTCATGGCTGAGCGACCCCGGTTACGCGAAGAATTTCGCGGGACTGATTCAATCTTTGACCGTCGGGTTGCCTCAATATAGCGCGACACCGACTTGGATGTTCTTCCGCAATTCACTCGTCAGTGATCTTGTTTTTACTTGCCTGTTTGTGGTTTGCATGAGCGCGGGGCGAAGCATGGGGACATCGCGCGGACGCGCGGCGCGGTTCCGTCCTGTTGCCGCTGGATGATGGAATATGCAGCCGGTGGAGCAGCGCGACGAAGTCGAGATGCTCTCGCTGATGCTGTTGATCCGGCGCTTCGAAGAACGCGCCAGCCAGCAGTACCAAGCGCAGAAGATTGGCGGATTCTGTCACCTTTACATTGGTCAGGAAGCCGTCGTCACCGGCGCAGTCGCTGCCGTGCGCCCTGATGATTACGTCATCACTGCTTACCGTGATCACGGGCATGCCCTCGCTCGCGGGACAAGCGCAAATGCATGCATGGCTGAGCTTTTTGGGAAAGAGACCGGCTGCTCACGTGGACTCGGCGGATCAATGCATTTTTTCGATAAGCGACATCACATGTATGGAGGGCATGCCATCGTCGGCGCCCACGTGCCACTGGCGGTGGGATTGGCCTTTGCCATCAAGTACCGTGGCGAGGGTCGCGTCACGCTCTGCTTCTTTGGGGATGGAGCTATCAATCAAGGCTCGTTCCACGAAGCACTGAATCTCGCAGCGTTATATCGGCTACCGATCATCTTCATTTGTGAAAACAACCTTTTTGCCATGGGCACTTCGGTAAAACGATCGACGTCGCTTAAGCAGATCGTTGATCGCGCGGAGGGCTACGACATTCCAGGCGAAGTCGTTGATGGAATGAACTTTCGCGAAGTGCGCGACAAAGTCGCTGAGGTTGCCGATTCGATCCGGAAAGAATCGCATCCGGCCTTTCTGGAAGTGCGCACGTATCGCTACAGGGGCCACTCCATGTCAGATCCGGCAAGTTACAGGACCAAGGAGGAACTGGAAAAGTATCGGCTTGATGACCCAATCATACGTTTCCGTGCGCAGCTCACGCGCGAGGGGAAATTGACCAACGAACAATTCGATCAACTAGACAAGCGCGCGAAGGAAACAGTGCTGGCCTCAGTGAAGTTTGCCGAAGAAAGCCCCGAACTGCCGGCCGAAAAACTTTACGATTACGTGTATTTCAACGGAGCCAAGCCGTGAGAGAAATCACATATCGCCAGGCGTTGAACGAAGCGTTGGCTGAAGAGCTGGAGCGCGACCCTAATGTTTTCCTGATGGGAGAAGAAGTCGCCGAATATCAGGGCGCGTACAAAGTGAGCGCAGGATTGCTTCAGCGCTTTGGGCCTAAACGTGTCATCGACACCCCGATTAGCGAGAACGGATTCGCGGGGCTGGGCATCGGAGCAGCAATGGTCGGCCTGCGACCGATTATTGAGTTCATGACATTCAGTTTCTCGCTGGTGGCCTTCGATCAGGTGGTGAATAACGCTCCGAACATGTTCATGATGTCGGGTGGACAATTCAATATCCCGATTACCTTTCGTGGTCCGAACGGCCCGGCCCATCAGCTTGCGGCAACCCATTCGCACGCCATGGAAAATTTTTACGCCAGTGTGCCCGGCTTGAAAGTTGTCACTCCTGCGACGCCGCGGGATGCGAAAGGTTTGTTGAAAACCGCAGTGCGCGACGACAACCCGGTCATAGTGCTTGAAGCGGAACTGCTTTACAGCTCCAAGGGAATGGTGGAGCCGCCCGATGAAGAACTGCTCATCCCGCTTGGCAAAGCGGAGGTGAAACGCGAAGGCAGCGATGTCACAGTCATTTGTTACGCGCAGACTGTTCCGCTGGCACTCAAAGTCGCGGCCCAACTCGAAGAGGACGACATCTCCGCCGAGGTTGTCGATCTGCGCTCCATCAAACCTCTCGACGAACGGACGATCTTTGGTTCCATCGCAAAGACGCATCGTGTTGTGATTGTTGAACAGGATCATCCGTTCTGCGGTGTCGGCGCAGAGATTTGCTACCGGATTCAAAAAAACATATTCGATGCGCTCGACGCGCCCATTCTGCGCGTATCGCAGAAGGATGTGCCGATGCCATACAATGAGCACTTGGAACACGCCGTGCTGCCAAATGCCGAGAAACTCGTCACCGCTGTGAAACAGGTCTGCTACGCGTGAGAGCACCCTTTAATTGTCACGTGTCACTTGTAATTTTCGCTTATGCCTGAGATCCAGATGCCCAAGCTGAGCGACACGATGACCGAGGGCACTCTCGTCGCGTGGAAGAAGAAGAAGGGCGACAAGGTCTCTGCCGGCGAAGTGCTCGCGGAGATCGAGACAGACAAGGCAACCATGGAGTGGGAGTCCCCTGAGGACGGGACGCTCACGGAAATTTACGTTCAGGAAGGCGGCAAGGTGAACGTGGGGGATAAAATCGCGTTCATCCGAGGGGAAGGCGAGGAGGCGCCGAAACAAGAGATCCCCGGACAAAAAAAACAACAATCGAAGCCGGTAGAGCAGAAAGAAAAACCGCCGCAGGCTGAAACTGAAAAAGCTACGCCAGCAAAAGCGCAACAAAAGGAGACCGTGCCGCCGCAGCAAGAAGATGCAGGGGCGGCTGTGTCAGCCGCCCGGCCTGAGGTGAAGCAACAAAAACCCCAGCCGAGGGAAGAGAAACCTGAAGAGGCGCGCGTAAAAGCGTCGCCTGTCGCGCGCCGAATCGCAGCTGAACTCGGTGTTGATCTTTCCAGCGTGAAAGGCACGGGTCCCGATGGACGCGTGACCGAAACCGACGTGCGCGCAGCCGCGAAATCGCAAACTGTAGCGGCGGGCGTGTCGCCCGCGGCAAAGCAATCGGCACGGCTGCCATTGCAGCCTGGCGAAAGCGCGCGTATTCAACTTTCCGGGATGCGCAAAATCATTGCGCAACGGCTGGTCGAGAGCCTCGGCCCGGTTCCACACTTTTATCTGACGATCGAGATCAATGCGAGCCCGCTGATGGAAGCGCGTGAGGAATTGAAATCCGCCGGCGAAGGCGCGGACGCTGCGAAGATCACGGTGAACGACTTTGTTTTGAAAGCGGCGGTGATGGCTGCGGTGAAAGTGCCGCGCGTCAATGCCTCGTTCGACGGTGATGCAGTTCTACAGTATGCGGATGTCGATCTCGGCGTTGCGGTGGCGATTGAAGACGGATTGCTGACGCCGGTGATTCCCGCAGCGCAAGACAAATCGCTTCGCGAGATTAGCGCCTTGGCCAAGGACCTCGCGCATCGCGCCCGCAACAAGCGGATGAAACCGGAGGAATTTCAGGGCGGCACATTCACGGTCTCAAATCTCGGCGGCATGGGCATCGACAGTTTCTCCGCTGTCATTAATCCGCCTCAAGGCTTTATTCTCGCCCTTGGTAAAATCACAAAAGTTCCGGTCGTCGACGACTGCGATCAAATTGTGGCCGGTCACCGCATGTCGATCACGATGAGCTGCGATCACCGCGTCATCGATGGCGCGCTCGGCGCCGAGTACCTCAAAGAACTCCGGCATCTCCTGGAAAACCCGGCACTCTTAATGGTCTGAACTACCGCGCAGCGACTTCCCAAATCATGAAATCGTCTAGCGTTTGGCGCATTTTGTCGGCGACAAATTCGATCACGGTAGCGTCGTCGACGTAGCCGAGGACCGGGGTCGCGTCCGGGATTAGATCGAACGGATCAATGAGGTAGTTCAGAGCGGCAACGATCCACAGGAGTGCGTTGCCGGGGACTTTGTCATATTCGCCGCGATGATGCGCGCGAATCAACCGCAGCATGGTTTGCAGATAGGCCCAGTATTCTTTGAACGGCTCTCTTGGCACTGAGGCTGCCTTTTGCGCTGCTTCCTTGAAAAGCGCTTGCAGACTTTCAGAATCGTTGAGACACGCTTTCGCCTCGATCAGTGCTCTGGAGAACGCGTCGCTGCGAAGCGCAGGTTTGCGGTAGGGCACATTTTGCTCGGAATTTCTCGTGGCGGATCGGGCTTTCGTTTCTGAGCGCGACTTCGTTTTCGTTTTTTTCATCTTGCGAATCAAAACACTTCGCCGCGCGGGTGAGAAGCAGATTCGTAATACGCCGCTGCTACGGTTTTGTTGCCAAAATGAGCGGTGACGGCCCGGGCGCTTCCAGCTTGCGCACTCTTGTGAATCCGGCGTCTTCCAGCCAATTTTTGATTTGATTGAAACTGAAGGTGTCGCCTTTTTCGGTGTTGACGAGCATTTGCACGGAAAACATTAACGAGGGCAACGGTTTGGTGCGGTCGTCGTGCACCAGCCATTCTGCAATGGCGATGCTGCCGCCAGATCTTAGCGCGCGAAAAGCTTTCTTGAGCAACTTTCGACTGCGTTCTTCGCCTTCGCTGTGCAAAATGTGGCCTAATGTAGCGACGTCGTAGCCGTTGCCAAAGTTCGCCTTCATCAAATCGCCTTCGATGAAATCGAAACGATCGCGCACACCAAATTTTTGCGTGATACGTTTTGTGGTTGGAATCATTCCCGCCCAATCGACGGCTGTCACGCGGAGTCGCGGCGACTTCTGAGCTAGCGCGATTCCCCAAATTCCGGAACCGGCTGCAAGATCGATCACACGCATTTCATTTCTCGCCTTTGCGATTTTCAAGTGATCGGCAAGTTTCTGCGCGCCAGCGTAACTCATCGGAATAATTGTCTCGACGAGTTGACTGAAGAATTCCGTGCCTTCGGTTTCCTGGTTCACGGCGACTAATGGCCGTCCGTTGCGCACAACGTCAGTGAGCCGCAACCAGCGCGAAATCATTACCGGTAAAATCGATCCGAAAAATCCGGCGAGCGTGCCCGGCTGCTCGCTGATGAGAAATGCCCGGCTCTCTGGCGCCAGCGAATATCTCGATTGTCGATCTTTCTCCAACAATTCCATGCCGACCAGAGCGTCCATGATCGAGCGCAAACCTCGCGCCGACCCGCCGGTTTGTTTCTTGACCTGCTCGACCGTTTTCGTCCCGTCCCGTAGTGTATCGAAAACTTTGTTGTTCACCGCCGCGCTGATGATTAGCGGCGGCGCGTATGCGAAGCCAAACTGCTCGAGGCGCTCGGGGGTTAGCTGTTTTGTCCTGCGTTTTTTCACAATGATTAATGATTTCTAAATCGACAAATAATTCGAAACCGCCTTTCGTCCAGCGGATGTAGCCGAAGTCGTCGGCCTCCCTTAGAATTAAGGTACATGAGCCCAGGATGGAAGACGCGAGAGCAAATGGAGGCGGGAGAGCGCACAATGCTCGCGGCGTTTGCGCAAAAGTCCGGTGAATCGCGCGGGCGCAAATACTCCGAGCCGAGCCACGCCTATCGCACAGAGTTTCAGCGCGATCGGGCTCGCATCATTCATTCACGCGCATTTCGACGCATGGAATACAAGACGCAAGTTTTTCTCAACGGGACGGGCGATCATTTGCGCACCCGCCTGACGCATTCCATCGAGGTCGCGTCGATCAGCCGTACCATCGCGCGCGCGTTGCGACTGAACGAGGACCTGGCGGAAGCGATCGCGCTCGCCCATGATCTCGGGCACGCGCCCTTTGGGCATTCTGGTGAGGAGATGCTGGCGGAATGCATGCAAAACCACGGTGGCTTCGATCACAATCGTCAGAGCGTGCGCGTTGTAGAGTTGCTCGAAACGCCGTATCCAGATTTTCCGGGCTTAAACCTGACGTTCGAAGTGCGGGAAGGTCTGCGGAAACATGAGCCTCCTTACAAATTTCCGCCGCCGGGAGCAGAGGCATACAATTGTTCCTCGCTGGAAGCGCAAGTTGCGGACCTTGCGGACGAGATCACTTACTACACTCATGATCTTGACGACGCGGTTGACTTTGAAATCTTGAGCCCGGAACAATTGGAAGAGAACGATGTCTGGCGCAACAGCCATCGCGCAGTGCTCGCGCGTTACACCGTCGCTCGGGAGCCGGAGCTGCACAAGCTGATCATTCGCGATATCATTGACAATGAAGTTCACGACCTGGTCTCGAGCAGTGCCGAATCGATTGCCGAATCAGGCGTGCAAAGCGCGGATGAGGTGCGTCGGCAACGCGTGCCGCTGATCCGGTACAGCAATGAATTGGCCGAAGCGAATCGAGCGCTCCGGAAATTTTTATATCAGAATGTCTACTATCATCCGCGCGTCTCGGAACTGAACCGGCGCGCGTGCGAAATGCTGCGACGGGTCTTTGAGGCGTACCTTGCCGTACCGGATCGACTCGGGGAGAGCGCGATGCGACGAATCGAAAAGGAAGGATTGCATCGTACGGCTTGCGATTACGTCGCCGGCATGACGGACCGATATCTAATGGAGGAATACGGGCGGGTTGCCGGTAGGGGCGGTTCACCCGAACCGCCCTCGCGACGGTGATCATGTAGTGAAGCAGGCAATTGAGCTCAATCGCCCCTACCTACGCTGCGGCATTGCCGATCTCGTCGCGCAAGTATTTGATGAGAAAACGCAGGCGCTGATTGACAGAGTGTTCTTCGAGCAGGCGTTGCCGGCGCAATGGATCGCTCACGAACGTCGAAGCCATCAGGTCAGCCAGCATTTCCAAATCGCGTAATTCGGAAAGATACCGGTCCAGTTTCGCGGGCAACTGACGGCGATCATGCTTTAGGCTGCCGTACAACTCGACCACTTTTGTGCCAAGCGCTTCGGTTTCGACCGTAGTTGGTTCGCGCGATTCGACGGCGTCAATGGTCGCAATCGGAAACGGCTTCTCCTGTTTAAAACTGGTGAAGCGCACTCGTCGCAGACCTTGCAGAATTAAATTTGACGCGCCATCACCACGTCCGACACAAGCGCGGATCAATCCGGCCGTGGCAAAATGGAAAAAATCCTCCGGCGCATGCCAATCCGGACAACTCGGCTTGATCAGGGACACGCAAAACATGCGATGCTGTTGAAGCGCGTGCTCCAGCATTTTGCGATAGCGCGGCTCGAAAATGTAAAGGGGCAGCAACGCGTGCGGAAAAAGGACAGCACCCGGCAGCGGCATCACGGGGAGTTGCTTTGGCAAAGTAACGGATCGCGACATGATTGTACAGCTTCCTATAAGATATACGTATGGCCGGAAGGAAAAAGCGGCCCGGGAGAAGACAATGACGGATTCCGAATGACAAAATCCGAATTAATGACGAATGGCGAAACCGGAAGCATGGCGTTTTGTCAGTCGGGCATCGTATTCTTTGTCATTTGTCATTGACGCTTCGCCGTTGACCCGATCCCCAGTGCTCGAAGTTGCTCCACCGATGGTTGCCCTTCGGTGACAGTTGTACAGAGCGATGCGTAAATCAGGACCGAGCCTGCACGAGCCAGCAAGACGCGTGAAATTGCGCCGAGTTTGCCGATGCCCATTACGGCAAGGGGAATGTCCAGACGGCTGTTTGTCATGAAATCGAGCAAGCGTCCAAGTTCCATCGGAGTGTCAGTGCGCGTCGCGACCTTGAAAACATCAGCGCGCTGCGCTCTCGCCTGGCGCGCTTTCATCGCGAGCAACCGCGCGCGCGGTGTGGATTTCAAATTGTGGAACGAAATGATTCGCCGGATTTTTTTGGCTTCTGCGATTGCGAGCAAGCGCCGTAGTTCAGAGGCTGAGCGTAATTCAACGTCGAGATAGTCGGCGTGATTTAAAAATCGCGTGAGCAAATCGCGCCGTTGTCGCAGTGAGAGTTTTCTGGCGCCTCCTTCCTGGGGGTGTCGCGCTGTGATGATGAGGGGCGCGCGTAGCTTCGCCAACATATCTTGCAGTTGATCCGCCACGCCTGCCAGGCAATCCAGGCGGAGCTCAAATAGATCCGGCGGTCGGCGGATCCGGAGCGCGCGGTCCAGATCGGCGCGCGACGCTATCACGCCGACGATACGGGGACGCCGTCTGGTCGAGCGATGCGCCCTCATTTTGTAGTCACGAGCGGAGCAAGCGTTCTTTCCACGTACTTGGCGAGAATGTCGAACTCGACGTTGACGAGATCGCCGGCCTTTGCGCGGTCAAGATTCGTATGGCGTTTCGTGTAAGGGATGATCCACACAACGAAGCTCTTCGGAAGAACCTCAGCAACGGTGAGGCTGATTCCGTTGACTGCGATCGAACCTTTCGAAGCGGCATAATGCGCCAATTCGCCCGGTAATTCGATTTCCAATCGGAAGTCTGCGGCTTTCCTGTCGAACCCGATAATGGGCGAAACGCAATCGACGTGCCCTTGAACGAAATGACCGCCGAGGCGGCCGTCAGCGCGTAACGCGCGCTCCAGATTTACGGGGCTGTTCTGCCGTAAATCGTTGAGGTTTGTGCGAGCGATTGTTTCCTCGAGTAGATCGAAGCTTAAGCAATCGCTGCGGCACGAAGTTAGCGTCAAACAGCAGCCATTCACGGCGATGCTTTCCCCGGAGCTGACGTGTTTAGCGGCTCCCGGCGCGGCGATTTTCAGCTCCGTCCCGTGATCACGTGCGCACACGGCCACAACTGTGCCAACTTCTTCGATTAATCCCGTGAACATAATCTTGCGGCAGGATCTGCTAAATAGTTACACCGTTACCTCGGATTTACGATTCGACGATTTAGCGTCGCGAAGCTAATTAGCCTTGCACGTATGTCCGCCAGAC
>Ga0210403_10005493_pt1 | contig 10745 bp, 7 predicted proteins | sample IncBWC19MmetaG_FD_150863 | JGI IMG/M metagenome (GOLD analysis project Ga0210403, IMG submission 150863) | Forest soil microbial communities from Barre Woods Harvard Forest LTER site, Petersham, Massachusetts, United States - Inc-BW-C-19-M | ecosystem: Environmental > Terrestrial > Soil >... | reverse complement strand
CGCGCGCTCTGGCGAGGGCCGGGGCGGATCTTGTGCTCACGAGCCGCGATCTTATTCGCCTTGCCCCATTCGAGGCGGAAATAAAATCGCTGGGCCGCCGCACCTTTTCCGTTGAGCTCGACGTCCGCAGCCAGCAGAGCATCGAGAAAATGGCCGCTACAGCCGAAGCTGCCTTTGGCCATCTCGATATTCTTGTAAACAACGCCGGGTGCAATGTCCGAAAGCCGGCGCTTGACGTAACCTGGGAAGACTGGAACTTAATTCTGGAGACAAATCTACGCGGAAGTTTTTTCGTCGCTCAAGCTGTGGCGCGTGGGATGATTGGCCGCCGCTATGGGCGTATCATCAACATCGGCTCCGTCACCACAGTTGCAGGCTACGCGGGTCTTGCTCCCTACGGCGCGAGCCGCGGCGGCATAAAGCAATTGACGATGAGTCTGGCTGACGACTGGGGCAAGCACGGCGTTACCGTGAACTGTCTTGCACCCGGATGGTTTCGCACCGAACAGAATAAAGTTTTGTACGAGAACAAGGAATGGGTCGAATACCTCTGCGATCGCATTCCGCTGAAACGTCCTGGTCAGCCTCAAGATCTGGACGCCGCGGTTGTATTCCTTGCTGCGGAATCCAGCCGTTACATAACAGGGCAAACGCTGCTCGTGGACGGCGGGATTTCAACTGGCGCAACGCGCGCACTGGTTCAGCCTGCAAAAGACGGTGGATAACAATTTTAAAAAAGTAGCTTAGGAAGCCTCGAAATCCTTCATACGAGGATGCGAGAAGCGAAACACCGCGCGCAGAGCCATTAAGTTCTCGGCATTCACGCTGGTTCAGGGACGGGCTCCATTCCAGCAAGTAAGAAAATATAAGCCGCGATGCTGATGAGAAGAATCGCCGTCGCCGCCACGAAGGCCCACACGTAAGAATGCGTCATCTGCACGACGTAGCCAGTGACAATTGGCGCGGCGATGGCAGCAAGCTGATTGCTAAAATTCAAAATTCCGCCCACAGTTCCTACACTCTCCTTAGGAGCAATCAGCGAAGGAATTGACCAGCCTACCGGCGACGCTGCGGACAATCCTCCGATAGAAATGCTGATCCAGAAAACCGCGCCAGCGGCGCTCTGAGCGTACGCTGTGCCGAGAATGCCGAGCCCAAAACTTGTCCCCGCGATGAGAACGGCTTGACGGACGCGCACGGCGTTCCACCCGCGCTGGATCAACTCATCGACGAGCCATCCTCCAACAATAAGATCCGTCAGAGTCGCAAACAGCCATGGCACGCTTGTGTAAACGACGGAGTGCAGCAAATCGACATGATGAACTGCCAAGAAATAGGACGGAAGCCAGGTCAGCAGCAGGTAGAACGTATAGTTGTAGCCGAAGAAGCCCAGCGCCAGTCCGGACACTCTTCTTTGTCGGAGCAAGTACCAGAGCGGCGGTCCTTTCGCGGCCCTCGCCTGATCCTCAGGCTGCGCTCCGCCTTTCGCAATAAATTGGCGCTCCGCCTCCGAGAGGTGCTTGTCTTCGCTTGGATTCCGGTAGAACGCGTAAAACAAAATGAAATAGACAATGCTGATGAATCCTGTCGAGGCAAAACTCCATCGCCAACCAAAATGGAGAAGCAGGATGCCGAGCAACGGCACTCCAATGGCGGAAGACAGTTTTGCCATTGAGTCGAAGATAGCCGTTGCGAGGCTGCGTTCTTGTTTCGGAAACCAGTAACCGATGGCTTTGGAATTTGCGGGGAACGTGGGCGCTTCGCCTATGCCAAGGAGCAAGCGGGCCGCGAGAAACCCTCTGATGCCCGTGGAAACAGCCGCGCCGAAAGAAGCTACGGCCCAGAGAATCGTGCTGATGCGGCCTACGCGGCGAACGCCGAATTTGTCCAGCAACAAACCGGAAGGAAGCTGAAGTGCCGCGTATGTCCAATTGTAGGCGCTCGACAGATAGCCGAACGTTACCGCGGAAATACCGAAGGCCGCGTTAAGCGCATCCTTTGAGACCGAAAGATTCACGCGATCGAAATAGTTGACGAGGACTCCGAAGCCGAGGAGGCAGGCGATTGCCCATCTGTGCCGGGGCACGTGTTCCGTCTCAAAAGCTGTCTGGTCCATTGTCGCCGGCATGGGGATGTTCTCTTGAGAAGTCTCCCACCAAAAATTTTACGGAAAGTCGTGCTCTATCGCCGCGCAGAGTATCCCACAAGAGGAGAAAACCTGCGGCTCCATTTCTCGGGCTGCGTTTAGATGGGAGTGGGTCCTGACTCGCGCCCGACGGAGACCTCACTCCAGTGTCCGCATACTTGCTCCGCCTCTCCCGCTCACAGTAAACTACGCCGTCTTCCAGCCACGTTTGTTTGGGGATGAAGGTCTGGATCATCGAATTCTAGGGACAAAAAATGAACCCACTCTCGACTCGACGCGATTTTCTTCGAACCACGGCGGCTGCCGGCGCCGGACTTCTTCTCTCGCATCCGACAAATGCCGCAAAGAATAAGTCGGTCCTCTTGTTCACGAAATCGTCAGGCTTTGAGCACGCCGTCATCAAAGTGACGGACGGGAAACCCAGCATTGCCGAAACCGCCATTCGCTCTTTCGCCGCGCAGAACCATTTTGATCTTACCGCCTCGAAAGACGGTCGCATTTTTGACTCGAAAGAGTTCCATGAATACGCCGCGGTCATCTTCTTCACGACCGGCGATCTCACTCAAGAAGGCACCGACAAGAATCCATCTATGTCTGTGCAGGGCAAGCAGGCTTTTCTCGATGCCATCCAACATGGCATGGGTTTCGTCGGTATTCACGCTGCAACTGACACTTTCCACTCGCCGCCCGATACGCCCGATCTTTCCAATCGTTACATTGCGCATGGAGAACAGTCCGATCCGTATATTCGGATGATTGGAGGCGAATTCATCATTCATGGTCAACAGAACGATCCGCGCCTGCAAACTGCGAACGTCATCATCAATGATCCCAAGTTTCCCGGCCTCGATGGAGTGCAATCTCCCATGAGCTTGATGGAGGAATGGTATTCCATGAAGGACTTTGCTCCTGACCTTCATGTGATCTGTACGCTGGACACTTCGACGATGAATGGCCTGGCTTACAAGCGTGCGCCGTATCCCGTTGTGTGGGCGCGTATGAACGGGCGCGGAAGAGTGTTCTACAACGCCATCGGCGACCGCGCCGAGAATTGGCAGAATACTTTTTTTCTCAATTTGCTCGCGGGCGGAATTCGATGGGCGATCAACGATGCCAACGCTTCAATTTTGCCTAATCTAAAGGTTGCGGCCCCAGGTTACGCCGAGATTCCGCCGCCATATCCGTCGGCAGCGAAATAGTGCGTCAGACTGCAGAAGTCATCAATCTTGGCCGGGCCCGCCTGCAACCGTAATAGCCGCCCTGGATACGATGGTGCGCTGCGCTTCCGCTGATGACTCCACGTATCGAGTCAGGTGCAGTTTGGGAGTATTTTTTGAAGAATCTATGTTTACGCTCCATAATTTCAGTACACCATCCCTTTCGTTTTGAAGTTGCCACTCGTTTTTCTTTCTTCTAACCCCAAATCAGAACGGAAAAGTTTCAAAATGAAAATTCGCTCAATCCTTTTCAGCAAACGGCTCGCCTTGCGAGCCCTTGTGCACCATTGCGCCTATCAGTAAAATGTCCAAGCTTCTTGTCGCATCGCATCTTCTTTTCAGTGGGCATCTTTAGCGGAGTCACTCTGCATGGCGCAGCACTACGACGTTATCGTCATCGGCGGCGGCCACAACGGCCTCGTGAACGCCGCTTACCTTGCGAAAGCAGGGAAGAAGGTGCTCGCCCTGGAACGCCGCCACGTGCTCGGCGGCGCCGCCGTCACCGAAGAAATCATTCCAGGGTTCCTGTTTTCTGAGTGTTCCTACGTGGTCTCGCTTCTCCGTCCCGAAATCATTCGCGAGCTGGATCTTCCGCGCCACGGTCTTGAAATCCTGCCGCTCGACGGCACCTTCACGCCCATGCCCAACGGCAATCACCTCTGGCGCATGAATGACCACGCGCGCACACAGCGCGAAATTCGCCGCCATTCCCGCGTCGACGCCGAAGCCTACGATGAATTTTCAAAAATGATGACGCCGATGTGCCGCTTCGTGAAGCCGCTGCTCTCGATGATTCCGCCGGACCCCACCACTCTGAAGCCCGGCGATCTCAAGCAGCTTCACTTCCTTATGCAGCGATTCCGCAGTCTCTCTTCCGACGAGCGCTACACACTCGTGCAGCTCATGACCATGAGCGCGGCCGATTTTCTCGACCAGTGGTTTGAGACGGACGTCCTCAAGGCCACCATGTCCGCTTCCGGGATCATCGGCACTTTTTTGGGTATTCGCTCGCCCGGCACCGCCTACGTTCTTCTCCATCACTACATGGGGGAAATCGATGGCGCGTTCCGCTCCTGGGGTTTCAGCCGCGGCGGCACTGGAGCCATCTCCAACGCCATTGCCGACGCCGCTCGCGAAGCCGGCGTCGAAATTCGTACGCAGGCGGGCGTCGCAAAAATCCTCGTCAAAAATGGCCGCACGCGCGGCGTAGCCCTGCAATCCGGCGAAGAAATATCGGCCAACGTCGTTTCGTCCAGCGTCGATCCACATCTCACCTTCGAGAAATTCCTCGACCCCAGCGAGCTGCCCGCCGATTTCCTCGAAGGCGTCCGCCGCTTCAAATACCGCGGCTCTTCGGGCAAAGTAAATCTCGCGCTAGATGGACTTCCCGATTTCAAGTGCTTGCCCGGCGCCGGCGCCCACCTGCGAGGCGCGATTTCCATCTCTCCCAGCATCGAATATATGGAGCGGGCTTACGACGACGCGAAGTACGGCAATTTTTCGCGCAAGCCGTACATTGATATCGTCATTCCAAGCCTCACCGACCCGAGCGTCGCGCCTCCTGGCAAGCACGTGATGTCCTGCTTCGTCCAATACGCTCCCTACAAACTCGCAAAAGGCACCTGGGACGAGCAGCGCGAAGCCTTCGGCGACGCCGTCATCAACGCAATCGCGGAGCATGCCCCCAACATAAAGAAAATTATCACCGGCCGCCAAATCCTCACGCCGCTCGACCTCGAACGCGAGTTCGGGCTGACACAAGGGAACATCTTTCAGGGTGAACTCTCCCTCGAGCAGCTTTTTTTCCTTCGCCCCGTGCCTGGCTGGGCCTACTACCGCACTCCGATCGACAATCTTTATATGTGCGGGTCCGCCACGCATCCTGGCGGCGGTATCATGGGCGCACCGGGCCGCATTGCCAGCCAAGTGATTCTCAAGGATTGGAAAGGTTCGAAAGTTTCACGTGCTTCCGGGAGCAAGAACTAATCATGCCCATCGGACAGCGCGTAACTCTCATCGGCGCCGGCCACAACGCTCTGATCACTGCGTTCTATCTCGCCAAGGGCGGTTTCAAGCCGCTCGTTCTCGAAAGCCGCGAAATGGTTGGTGGCGGCGCCATCACCGAGGAATTTCATCCCGGCTTCCGCGCTTCCACACTTTCTCACACCGTTGGCCCGCTTCGCGCCGACATTGCCCGCGATCTGGAGTTTCACAAACTCGATTGCGAGATACTCCGACCCGATCCCCGCGTCTTCGCTCCTATGCCTGATGGCAAATCGCTACTCTTCTATAACGACCACGCGAAAACGGCTGCCGAGATTGCCCGCCACTCCGAAAAGGACGCAGCGAAGTACGCGCAATTCGCGGAGACGCTCGATCACCTTTTCACCGTGATTGGTGAACTCGTTTCCATCACGCCGCCCGCCATCGACACTCCCTCGCCTGAGGACTTCTGGAATCTTTTTAAGGCCGGTCGCAGTGTCCGCAGCCTTGGCAAGCAAGGCATCTTCGATCTGCTCCGCTGGGGCCCGATGGCTGTCGCTGATTTCGTTTCCGAATTTTTCGAAACGGATCTTCTCCGCGCTGTGATCGCTGCGCGTGGCATTTTTGGCACGGCGCTCGGTCCCTGGTCCGCTGGCTCCACGGCTGTCCTTCTTCTTCGCGCTGCCGCGGACTCCCATCCCGTTGGCTCAGCCGCCTTCCCCCGCGGCGGACTTGGCTCGCTTACCCTCGCTCTCGCCGATGCCGCCCGCAAAGCAGGCGTCGAAATTCGCACCAACGCTGAAGTTCAGCACATTCGCGTGAAAGACGGCGCTGTCACGGGCATCGTTCTTGCCGATGGCGAAGAAATCCCCGTCGAAGCCGTTGTCTCCGGCGTCGATCCCAAGCGCACTTTTTTCAAACTTCTCGATCCCACTCAACTCGATCCGACTTTCGCCTTGCGCATTCGCAATGTTCGCGCCGCAGGCAACGTCGCAAAAGTTCATCTTGCCCTCGGCGGTCTTCCCACTTTCTCTGCCCTCGACCCTGCCGAAGGCTTTCTCAACTCTCTCTCCGGTCGAATTCACATCGGGCCCGAGATCGATTATCTCGAACGCGCCTTTGACGCTTCCAAATATGGCGAATTCTCCGCCTCACCATATCTCGATGTCACCATTCCCACGCTTCTCGATCCGTCGCTCGCGCCAGAAGGCAAGCACGTCCTCTCCGCCTACGTTCAATTTGCTCCGTTCAAACTTGCCGCTGCTTCCGCGGACGGCAAGACCATCGTGAAATCCGAGTCGAACTGGGATGCGCGCCGCAAAGATCTCGGCGATACGGTCGTTAAAACTCTCGCGCAGTACGCTCCCGATCTCCCCGGCCTCATCGAATACATGCAAGTGATCACGCCGCACGATCTCGAAACGAGCTACGGTTTCACCGGCGGCCACATTTTCCACGGCGAGCTCGCGCTCGATCAGCTCTTCACCATGCGTCCCGTACTCGATTGGGCCCGTTACAAAACGCCCATCCGCGGCCTCTTCCTCTGCGGCTCTGGCACGCATCCCGGCAACGGTCTCACCGGAGCCTCCGGCGCCAACGCCGCCCGCGAAATCATCCACGCCCTTCGGTGATTCTTCCTCTCTTCTCTGTGAACTCCTCGCCCTCTGTGTAAAATCCTTTTCCGTCCCCGCCTAACCCCTTGCCGATTCTCGCCATCCCCGCTATCTTTCCTCAGTCCCCATGGCTACCATCGACCGCGTCAAACTCCACTCTCTCCATCAGCGCGAAGAAAAACGCTTCGTCGCCGAGCATCCTCGCTCCGCCGAGCTCTATCTCCGCGCCCAATCTTCTCTCCTCGGCGGCGTTCCCATGAACTGGATGAACAAATGGGCTGGCGCCTTCCCCGTCTTCGTAAAGTCCGCCAGCGGTGCGCACTTCACCGACGTTGACGGCCACGACTACGTTGACCTCTGCCTCGGCGACACCGGTGCCATGACTGGTCACTCGCCCCCAATCGTCGCCGACGCCGTCGCACGACGTGTCCGCGAGGGCATCACTCTCATGCTTCCCACCGAGGACGCGCTCTGGGTCGGTGAAGATCTCCAGCGCCGATTTGGCCTGCCCTACTGGCAATTCACGCTCACCGCCACCGACGCCAACCGTTTCTCCATTCGCATTGCCCGCGAAATCACGCAGCGCCCCAAAATTCTCGTCTTCCACTGCTGCTATCACGGCACGGTAGATGAAACTTTCGTATCGCTTCACGATGGCGTAGTAGGCCCGCGCCGCGGCAATATCGGCCCCCCAGTGAATCCCGCCGAAACCACGCGCGTTGTCGAATTCAACGATTTGCAGGCCCTCGAAGACGCTCTCAAGCATCACGACGTAGCTTGCGTCCTAGCCGAGCCCGCGATGACCAACGTCGGCATCATTCTCCCTGACGCCGGCTACTGGTCTGCCGCGCGCGAACTCACTCGGCGCTACGGAGCGCTCCTTATCGTCGACGAAACCCACACAATCTGCGCAGGTTCCGGCGGCTGCACCCGCGATTGGAGTCTGCAGCCGGACATTCTCGTGTTCGGCAAAACCATCGGCAGCGGCATTCCCGGTGCCACGTACGGCGTCACTGAAGAAGTCGCCCAGCGCATCGCTGCCCGTCTTCACCTTGAAGACGTCGATGTAGGCGGCATCGGCGGCACGCTAGCAGCTAACGCGCTGTCCTTGGCCGCCATGCGCGCCACGCTCGAGCACATCCTTACGCCTGCCGCTTTCGCCCACATGATCCCGCTGGCCAACCGCTTCGCCGACGCCGTCGCCAATCAGATTCGCGCAAGTGGGCTTGCCTGGAACGTCGCACGCCTGGGCGCCCGCGCAGAATACACGTTCGCGCCCCACGCGCCCTGCAACGGCGGCCAATCCGCCGCCACCGCCGATTTCGAGCTGGAACGCTTTCTCCACCTCTACACCCTAAACCGCGGCGTCCTCCTCACCCCGTTCCACAACATGGCCCTCGTGTGCCCCGCCACCACCGAATCCGACATCGACGTCCACACCAAAATCTTCGCTGAAGCCACCAGCGAACTCACCTCGTAGTCTCTGCCTTTCTTCCAACTTATCCTTGCCAGCGTTTACTCCCACACTCCGCCTGCACTATGGACCAGTTTCCCGACGGATTACCAAGTGCTAGCCTAACTTGCGAGCGCCACCTCATGTACGCACAACGCAAACACTCATCCCCTCTTTCATCAATCAACCGCACGTTACTTAGACTCGGAATCTTTCTTCTGCTCTCCCTTCCCGTCGGAGCGCAATCAACCACTCCGGCAGCCAGCCTCGACCCCTCTAATTCCTTCCGATGGATTCACGAAGCCTCCGAGCCGCAGCTCTGGCGGCAAATTCAGCTCGGCTTCGTTGACGAACGCGCACCAGACAGTCCGGAGCAAGGCCAGGACAGTCTCGATGTCTACCGCTACAAATACATCCAAAAAGTCGGCGTCCTCAATCATTCGGCTCTCGTCATCATCGGCCAGCGGCCCGCGAAGGAAATCACCAAAGAAACCGCGAGGGACGAGTATTTTGCCGCCTATAATTTCGATTTCGCCACGCAAAAGAAATCACCCATTGAACACGCCGAAGTCATGTGGAAATGGAAATTCATCAAATTGGCCAAGTTCGGTCCATCCTCCGTACCAGATATCACGTTCACCTACTACACCTGCACCGGATGCGAACCCGAAGTGCTCTTTACATCCCTCTACTTCGACTCCTCAAAGTCCGCCTGGCAGATTCGCTCTTGGGGCGACGGCAACGACCCTTGGTGGACCGCAAAAGAGGGCCTCGTCGTCGATATGGACCTTGCCGCTAGCGAAGAAGTATTTTCCTTCGACTGTATCTACGGCATCCTCGACCTCAAAGGCGACGGATTTCAGAACGTCGTCATGCGCTGCAAGGAAATTACGCTCGCTGAAAAAGGAAGAGCCAAGGTGGACGATTCCACCGTCGTTTTCGGAGTCTCCGATGGCCAGTTCAAACCACGCCGCGTTACGGATCCTTCGGAATACCTTGGGCTAACCCTAAAAGTCTGCAAACCCACTATGCACAGCTGGCTCTGCCGCTTGCCTGGCTACATGACCGCCACATCAGAGCAGAACCATCCTCTTGACATGGAGTTTCCGAACGCTGCCCCAGCCGCTCGCGACTTTGCTCATTTCCGCTCCATCACAAAGACCATGTCCATGAACGACGTCGTCCACCAGTGCGGCATCCCCGATGAACTCGGCGGTAGCGGCATTGCCATCTTTATCTACCACCTCGATGATGGCTCGCTGGTCGCCATCGGCTCCACTGGCCCTACTGGCCATCTCTTCTATGCAAACCACATCTCGCCCAATGGCAAATCGTCGGAGATATTTTCCCCTGCGTCTCAAATCGAACTCTCGCCGGCTGTTTCGCCTCAGCCCATAAAGCCCTAACCTCGCTCGTAGAGGAGCTCTGTTTCTAAGAGATTCTTTGTAGCCGTGCCCTCTGGAGGTGGCGCTTTTTCTGCCACCATACTCTCGCGCATCCCCATTCCCCTCATCAACTTACACCTCAAGTCCATTCCGTTCGAATGAGTACCAAAGAAGAAATAACGTGACAAGTTATCAAAAGTGCGCCATAATGTTTTTTGATCCTCGGCTTTCATCGGCGTCCGCATCATCAGAAGGCAATCCTTTTTGCTAATCCAAGAGCTTACTTCTTCTCCATCTCCCCGCTCGTCAATCTCCACGCATTTCTTCAGTTGAACTCTTCCCCTGCCACTCTTACAAAACCCCCGCAACTCCATGACAACACAACAACCTTAAGTCCTGCATTTGCAGTTCTTACAGATCACGCCACCCATAAGTCCTTTGCTTGCCACTCTTGCAAAAAACACCCGGGATGGGGGGCAGTAGAACAGGCTTTTGTCTGTTCTCCGTTCCCCCAGCCAATTGCTCTCGATCTTGAGTCTCCGCACTTTACGGTCGCCCCCGGCACAGCCCCTGCGCTTCTCCACGCTGCGTTGTCGGCCACTTCTGTACGCTTATAGGATCGCTAAAGGCTTTAGATGCAACGCTTACAAAAAACTGGGGGAGGTACCCCCTCCAAACAAAAACAGCCTCCCGCGACTCGCCTTTTTTCGATCGCCAACGTGCCTACGAGTCAAGAGCCTCGGCTCGCCAGCCCCGCTCTCAACCTGCCTTGTCCCTCCCTCAACCCTCGCAGTACAATCCCTTGTTTGCTTATTCAGGAGGAATCCGCCATGGCCACGGCCGAAGCGAAAATCCACGTTTCTGAGTTCTCCAACGAACCATTCATCGATTTCTCGAAGCCCGAGAATCGCAAAGCCATGGAAGACGCCCTGAAAAAAGTCGCCTCCG
>Ga0210403_10005490_pt1 | contig 10748 bp, 10 predicted proteins | sample IncBWC19MmetaG_FD_150863 | JGI IMG/M metagenome (GOLD analysis project Ga0210403, IMG submission 150863) | Forest soil microbial communities from Barre Woods Harvard Forest LTER site, Petersham, Massachusetts, United States - Inc-BW-C-19-M | ecosystem: Environmental > Terrestrial > Soil >... | reverse complement strand
GCAAGGGTCGCGACAAAAAGCGCACCATCACCGAAGCCGCCATCGGCGCGGGCGTCGGTGCCGTCAGTGGCGCGGTCATCGGCGGCGGCAAAGGAGCGGCTGTCGGCGCAGCCGTGGGTGCAGGACTCGGAACTGGGGCCGGCCTGCTGAGTAAACAGGAAATCAAACTCCCCAAAGAGACACATCTGGAAGTGCGGCTGGACCGTGATTTGACCGTGCCGGCAAGGTAAACGGGCGCAAGACCGGGCCGCGATAAAAACCAAAATTTACCACGGAGTCACGGAGAAAAACAAAAACAGCCGCGAATTGCGCGAATCAACGCGAATAGAAATAAAAAAATGCGTCAATTGGCTCTTTTAGATCAGCGCCCATCAGCGAAAATCAGCGGCCAATTGTTTGTTTTTGTTCTTGTTTTTAATTCGCGTTCATTCGCGTTCATTCGCGGCTAATTGTCTTTGCTCTTGGTTGGTTTTGGCCCAAAACACACCGCCAGGGCTGCGGCCGCGGCCACCAGCTTGAGCAGGTCGGCTTGCACGAAATCCGGGCCGGCCTCGGTCGCATTTTTGCCTTTGCGGCAAATCTGGATCACGCCCACCACCTGATTCATCAGGACCACCGGGGCCGACATCAGCTTCTGGATGATCATTTCTTCCTTGGTATGCTTGCCCTTGTCCAGGCTGCTCACATCCACGGTCTCAAAGAAGCTGGTGTGTTTGGCGTGGAAGAAGGCGTTATTGATTTCCGGACGGCGGCTGTGGGCGGTGCGGGCCGCCTGCGATGCCGGCGAATTCAACGGAATTCTGCCAACGTTATGCAGCTTCGCCGGATAAACAAAGACCAGGCTGTCTTTCTCCAGACAAAGCATTCCCACTTCGTCGTCTTTGACGGCGAAGGTCTTCGCCAGCTCGGAAGCGATGAGCGCGCCGTTCTCGGCGGTCATTCCCGCTGGTTCACACTGCTTTGCAATTTGCGCCACTGCAGAGGACGGCGTCGACATGGGTTCTCCGGGACAATTATATAAAACAGCGGACGGCAAAAAAGAGGGCCGTCTTCGACAAGGCCCCCTTCATGAAGCTGTTTGTCAGATCCATCTATTTCGATCTGGCCAGGCCCTATTTCGCCACCCAATGAACTCGGACGCCAACAATATCAACTGTCCTTGGTGATTTCGTGAATCTTCCGGTTATTCGTTTCAGGCATTAGCCACAAAAGCCGAAGGCCGGCGCGCGGGGTAGGGCCGGCCTTCATGTCCCGGCCTGCGGTCTCGTGCCGGGACCGGCTAGGCCGGATCTAACTCGATCTCGATGCCTCCCATGCGGCCGGCCACCAGGTTATAGACGAACGCCTGTATGGCGCCCGCGATGAAACCCACCACGAAATAAAACAACGGAATCAGGCACGCAAGCACGATACCCGCCACGGCTCCTACTGCCCCGAAAGGGCTCCGCTCGGCGATCGATGCAAAGCTGCCAAACAACACCGCCAGCAGTACAAATGGAACAAAGATGAGCGAGATGCAGGCCGCAATTGCGCCTTGGATCTTCGCCGCTGAAAGTACGCCAATTCTCTTGACTCTTCTCATGTCGATCTCCTCGTCGCTTCCGTATTCTCGTTCCCACACCGTCAACATTCATATTGAAGCCTGGAGTGACGCTTCCATGCGAAAACTGTATCACGGATCAGACCGATGGAAATGAGCTTCAGAAGCCTCTGCTGCCTCTGTTCCTCTGTATTACTGTCCCCCAGAATCTTCGCGGTACATGACGATTCCGGGAGCAACGACAATCCGACTCTTATTCGCGTTTATTCGCGTTAATTCGCGGCTAATTGTTTTTGGTTGTGGCTACGTCACGACCATACCTCCCTGTTGAAATTTTGATTTTTTTAATTGACAACGACTGCCTCCACAATGCATATTTATACATAGTTAGTGAATAATTATTCGTTATGTCGAAGCTGCCACGCCAGCAGGCGATTGTGGAACTCGCGCACCAAGGGCCCCTGCCCAACCAGCAGGAGCTCTGCAAGGTGCTTGCACGCCGCGGATTCCGCACGACCCAGGCCACGCTTTCACGCGACCTCAACGAACTTCGCCTGCTCAAGACCCCGGAAGGCTACATTCTTCCCAACGGTGACGCCCCGGCCGAGGGGGCGCCGGGGCTCTCGCGCGTGGTGCGGGAGTTTGTCCGCGACATACGCCGGGCCCAGAACCTGCTGGTAATCAAGACCGTTCCCGGCAGCGCCCAGCCGGTGGCCGTCGCCCTGGATGCCGAATCTTTCGACGAGGTCGTTGGCACCGTGGCCGGCGACGATACCCTGCTCATTATCACCGCCAACAACCGCCACGCCCGCCAGCTACAAACACGCATGGAAGGCATGCGCTCATGATGGCCCAGTCGATACAACCTGCCATCGTCGGCGCTACCGGCTATGCCGGATTCGAACTGGCCCGGCTCCTGCTGCATCATCCGCAGGCCAAGAAGCCTGTGCTCTTTGCCCGCGAGGGTGAGAGTGGCGCGGCCCGGGACCTCAACGAGATCTATCCGCACATTCGTGGCAACGGCGGGTATCCACTCCAGCCCTTCCAGTGGGAAGCCCTGCGGACCCAGGGCGTAGACGTGCTTTTTCTGGCCACCCCGCATGAAGTCTCGCGGGAATGGGCGCCGGAAGCGCTGCGGCGCGGCGTACAGGTCATCGACTTGAGCGGAGCTTGGCGCATTGCCTCGCCTGAACACCGGGCCGTTTATGAATTCCATGACGCCGACCCCGCGGCCGCCGGAAGGCTCACCGCCCAGGCGGTTTATGGAATCCCCGAGCTGCATCGCGAGCGGTTGAAGCAGGCTTCGCTGGTGGCCAACGCCGGCTGCTATGCGACTTCGATCATTCTGGCGCTGGCGCCGCTGGTACGCGCCGGCCTGCTCGATCTTTCTTCCGGCGTGGTGTGTGACGCTAAGTCCGGCGTTTCCGGCGCGGGCAAGCAGCCCACGCAGAAGACCCACTTCGTGGAAGTCGCTGGTAACCTTTCCGCCTACTCGGTATTCAATCACCGGCACACCGGCGAGATTCTGGAACAACTGGGTCTCACCGGCGACCAATTGGTATTCGCACCCCATCTGCTGCCGATTCCACGGGGAATTCTCTCCACGATTTACGCCCGCCTGAAAACACCCCACGAGGCGCAGGTCGTGGAAGATTGCCTGCGCAGCTTCTACCACACATCGCCGTGGGTGCGTGTCTTCGAGCATGGCCGCCTGCCGCAGATACAGTATTCGCTGCACACCAATTTCTGCGACATCGGCTTCGCCCTGGCGGCCGACCAGCGGCGGCTGGTCATGGTTTCCTGTCTCGACAACCTGATGAAGGGCGCAGCCGGACAAGCGGTGCAGAACATGAACCTGATGTTTGGATTCAACGAAGAGGAGGGCCTGCAGTGAGAATCATCGTAAAACTCGGCGGAGCGACGCTCGACAATCCTGACCTGTTGCGCCGTGCCGTGGTGGCCGTTCGGCAACTGGCGGCCGAGCACCAGGTGGCGGTGGTGCATGGCGGCGGCACCGCCCTCACCCGCATGTTACGCCAGGTCGGCAAGGTCAGTGAGTTCATCGACGGTCTGCGCGTGACCGACGCCGAGACCCGTGATTTCGCGGTGATGGTGCTCGCCGGTCACATGAACAAGAAGCTGGTGGCGGCCATGGCCGGCGCCGGCCAGCCCGCTGTCGGGCTTTGCGGCGGCGATGGTATGGCCTTCCGCGCGCGCAAGAAAACCAGCAACGGCCACGATCTCGGCTTCGTGGGTGAAATCTGCGCTGTCGATCCCCGCTGGATACATACCATATGGGAGCAAGGTTCGGTGCCGGTGATTTCCAGCCTCGCCCTGGGCGGCGACGGCCAGTATTACAACGTCAACGCCGATCAGATGGCTTCCGCCTGCGCCGTGGCCTGCCATGCCCACTCGCTGATCTTTCTCACCGATGTGCCCGGCGTGAAAGACGCCGATGGGCTGGTCATCCGCTGGCTCAACCTCAATCTGGCTTCGGAACTGACGGAGAAATCCGTCATCTGCGGAGGCATGCTGCCCAAGCTCGAAGCCTGCCGCAACGCGCTGCTGCACGGCGTACATCGGGTGCGGATGCTTCCCGCCTGCGAAGTCGAGGCCCTGCCGCAGTTTTATTTCAGCAAGATCGAATCCGGAACGGAGGTACTGGTCGCTTGAACCTTAACCAGGCAAGCAAACTCGAAGCCCGGCTGCTGCTGGCGACCTATGACCGGCATCCGCTGCTGCTGCATAAAGGACGCGGCGTCTACGTCTACGATGACCGCGGCCGCCGCTATCTCGACTTTCTCAGCGGCATCGGTGTCAACGCGCTAGGCTACGGCCATCCGGCGATCACCCGCACACTGACCCGGCAGGCGAAGCTGCTGGTGCATACTTCGAACCTGTTCTTCCACGAATATCAAGGCAAACTGGCCGAAGCCCTCACCAAGATCTCCGGTCTGGACCGCGCTTTCTTCACCAACAGCGGCACCGAAGCCTGGGAAGGCGCGCTCAAAGTGGCGCGTGCCTACGCGCGCGAAAACTGCGCCGCAGGCAAAGAACCGAAATTGCGCATCCTGGCCCTCGAACATGCCTTCCACGGACGCACCTTCGGCTCGCTGGCCACCACTCACAAGGAAAAATACCGCGCGCCCTTTGCTCCCGTGCTTCCCGGAGTGCAGTTCGTGAAATTCAACGACGTGGAAGACCTGGAACGCCATTTCGACGATACCGTGTGCTCCATCGGCTTTGAGTTCATACAGGGTGAGGGCGGCATACGTCCCGTAAGCCAGGCATTTGCCGATACCGCCCAGCGGCTGGCGCAGAAGCACAACGCTTTGCTGATCGCCGATGAGATACAGAGCGGTCTGGGACGCACCGGAAAATGGTTTGGCTATCAGCACTTCGGCATCCAGCCGGACCTGGTCACGCTGGCCAAGCCCATTGCCGGCGGTTTACCGCTGGGTGCGCTGCTGGTGAGCGAGAAAGTCTCAAAGTGCATCCACCCGGGAATGCACGGCACCACCTTCGGTGGCGGCCCCCTAGCCTGCGCTGTTGCCCTGGAACTGCTGAACGTCATGCGGAAGGAAAAGCTGCTGCGCAACGTGCAACAGGTGGGCGGTTACATGGCCGGCCAACTGAAGAAACTACAGAAGAAGCATCCGCAGATCGCCGAAGTGCGCGGCCTGGGGCTAATGATCGGCATGGAATTGGACTCGCCTGATCTGGCCAAAGCCGTCGTCAACCGGTTGCTCGAAGAAGGCATCATCCTGAATCGCACGGATGAAAACGTGGTGCGCTTCCTGCCACCCTTCATCATCGGCCGGAAGCACGTGGATATCGTAGTCGATCGTCTAGACCAAGCCTTGGAAAAACTCACCCAGCCGGCAGTAAACCCGGCGGAACGGGAGAATTGAATGATGGGAACACGGGTATACGACTATGCCGCCTTGAGCGCGCCTGTGGAGCAGCCGGTGAACAGCCGCGATCTGGTTTCGGTGCAGGATTTTTCTCCGGAAGAGATACGTTCGCTGTTCGAACTGACCAACATCATCAAGCACCGGCCCGCGGACTTTCGCGCCGCGCTGGCCGGGAAACAGATCGTGCTGTTCTTCGAGAAGGCCTCACTGCGCACCCGCGTGACGTTTGAAGCGGGCATGGCCAGCCTGGGCGGCAACTCGATGTTTGTCGACCAGACCCGCAGCCGCCTGCATGAACGCGAGCCGCTGCACGACATCGCGCATAATGTCGAACGCTGGGTCGATGCCGTTGTGCTGCGCACCTTCGAGCACCAGACCATCGTGGAGATGGCCAAATACGCCCGCATTCCGGTGATCAACGCCCTCAGCGACCTAGAACACCCTTGCCAGGCGCTCGCCGATTTATTTACCTTGCAGGAAAAATTCGGCGACCTCAGCCGTGTTCATCTGGCCTACGTGGGCGACGGCAACAACATGGCCCACTCGCTGATGCTGGCTGCGGCCAGTATGGGCGGGAAGATTTCCATCGCCACGCCCGCCGGCTACGCGCCGAACCCGGAAATCACGGCCGCCACCCTCGAAATCGCCGCCCGCACCGGGGCGCAACTGATCGTCACCGAAGATCCCTGTGAGGCCGTCCACGGGGCCGATGCAGTCTACACCGATGTGTGGGCCAGCATGGGCCAGGAAGAAGAAACCGCCTTCCGCTCGCGGATCTTTGCCACCTATCAGGTCAACGACGCGCTCATAGCGCGGGCCGCGGAACACGCCGTCTTCATGCATTGCCTGCCCGCCCATCGCGAGCATGAAGTCTCCAGCAGCGTGATCGACTCGCCGCGCTCGGTGGTCTTCGACCAGTCGGAAAACCGTATGCACGTGCAGAAAGCCATTCTTCTTTTACTGCTGGGCGGCGGCATTCGCCGCTTCCCTTCAAGGAGCAACCATGCGTGAGAAAGTCGTCCTCGCCTATTCCGGAGGGCTTGACACCTCCATCATCATTCCCTGGTTGAAAGAAAACTACGACTGCGAGGTGATCGCCATGATCGCCGACGTCGGCCAGGGCGACGATATCGACGAAGTCGCCGAAAAAGCGCACAAGACCGGGGCCGCCAAGGTATGTGTAGAAGACCTGCGCAGCGAGTTCCTGAACGAGTACGTATTCCCGGCGCTGCGCGCCGGCGCCGTTTATGAACACAAATATCTGCTCGGCACGTCGCTGGCCCGTCCCGTGATCGCCAAACATCAGGTAGAAGTCGCCATACGCGAGGGCGCCAGCACTCTCGCCCACGGATGCACCGGCAAAGGCAACGACCAGGTGCGTTTCGAACATGCCTTCCAGGCGCTCGCCCCCGAACTCAAAGTCATCGCACCCTGGCGCGAGTGGGACCTAAAATCGCGTGAGGACTGTCTCGACTACGCCGAACAGCGCGGTATCTCCGTGACCGCCAGCCGCGAGAAAATCCATAGCCGCGACCGCAACATCTGGCACCTGAGCCACGAAGGTGGCGAACTGGAAAGCCCGCTCAATCCACCACTTGATTCCACATGGCAGATGACGGTTTCACCCCAGGATGCGCCCGATGAAAATGAGATCGTGACCATAGGCTTCGCCGCCGGCACACCGGTCTCCGTCAACGGGAAAAAACTCGATCCGGTCTCGCTGGTGGAATTACTCAACGAAACCGGCGGGCGCAACGCCATCGGACGCATCGACCTGGTGGAAAACCGCTTCGTAGGAATGAAATCCCGTGGATGCTATGAAACTCCCGGCGGCACCCTGCTGTTGTTTGCCCATCGCGAACTTGAGGCCCTGTGCCTGGACCGCGACCTCATGCACTTCAAACAGCAGATCGCCCTCAAGTACGCCGAACTGGTCTACTACGGCCTGTGGTTTACGCCCCTGCGCGAAGCCCTGGACGCCTTCGTGACCGAGACCCAGAAGGAAATGACAGGCACGGTGACTCTCAAGCTGTATAAGGGCAACATCGAGGCAGTGCGGCGTGAATCTGAGTTCTCTCTTTACCGCACCGATCTGTCATCTTTCACCATGGGAGACACCTACGACCAGAAAGACGCGGCGGGCTTCATCCGCATTCTTGGCCTGCCCGCCCGGTCACGCGCGTTTGTCCGCCAGGAGGCAACTAAGTGAAGATGTGGTCCGGCCGGTTCCGGCAGCCGCTCGATCCGGTGTTTGAGGAATGGCAACGATCGTTTCCGTTTGACCAGAAGCTGCTGCTCTATGAACTGGCCGCCAGCAGCGCCCACGCGCACGCCCTGCGCGAAGCCGCGATTCTTTCCGTGGAAGAATACGGCCAGGTTGTGGCCGGTCTGGAGCAGATCGCCCGGCGCGCCGGCCAGGAACCTGGGTTCTTCAACGACCCGGAGGCCGAAGACATACACCATTTCGTGGAAAAACAACTGGTCGGTCTGATCGGTGAAACCGGCAAGAAGCTGCACACCGGCCGCAGCCGCAACGAACAGATCGCCACCGACCTGCGCCTGTTCGTGCGCGCCAACATTGACGCGCTACGGTCGATGGTCGCCGGCCTTCTGGAAGTGCTGGTGGCCCGCGCGGAAGAATGCAAGACCATGGTCATGCCGGCGTACACGCATTTCCAGCGGGCTGAACCGGTGCTGGTGGCGCATTGGCTGATGGCTTATTTCCAGATGTTTGCGCGCGACCTGGAGCGGCTCAACGACTGCCGCCGCCGGGTGAATGAGTGTCCGCTGGGCTCCGGGGCGATTACGGGCGCTCCCCTGGCGCTGGACCGCGAACTGATGGGCCGCCAGTTGGAATTCGACCGGCCCACCGCCAATAGCATGGACGCCACCAGCGACCGCGACTTCGCGATTGAGTTCGTCAACACGCTCTCGCTGCTGGCCGTTCACCTGAGCCGCTGGGCCGAGGAGTTCATTTTGTTTTCCACCACAGAGCACGGCTTTGTCCAATTGCCGGAGGCCTATTCCACCGGCAGCAGCGCCATGCCCCAGAAGAAGAACCCCGACGCTCTGGAACTGATTCGCAGCAAGGCCGCGCGCATCATCGGCAACCAAGTGGCCCTCACCACCGCCATGAAAGGCCTGCCGCTGGCCTATAACAAAGACATGCAGGAAATGCAGGAGCCGCTCTTCGAAGCGGCGGCCACCGCCAGGTACTGCCTGGAAATCGCCACCGGCTTCATGCGCTGCGTGAAATTTGATGAACGCCGGATGCGCACCGCCTGCAACACCGGTTTCATGAACGCCCTGGCCGCCGCCACCTATCTGGCCCAGCGCGGCGTGCCCTTCCGCGAGGCGCATGAGATCGTTGCCCAGGCAGTGCAAAAGTGCCTGGAAAAAGGTTGCGAGCTAGCCGACCTACCGCTCGAAGACTTGCAGACCTTCAGCCCCAAGTTTGACCCCGGAGTCTACCAGAGCTTGTCACCCGATAGCGTGGTCGGCTGCCATGATGTTTTCGGCGGCACCTCGCCCCGCTGGGTGCAGCAGGCATTGAGCCAGGCCCGGCAGAAGGTCACCGCATTACAGAGGACCAATGGTGATTTCTCGTAACGCCGTGCTGCCCGACGTGGCGCCCATCCACGCCATCATTCAACCCTACGCTGAAAAAGGCATACTTCTGCCCCGCAGCAAACCGGAGTTATGCGAGAACATCCGCGACTTTATGGTGGCCGAGTTGGATGGAAAAATCGTCGGCTGTGGCGCGCTGCATCTGTACGGGATGCATCTGGCGGAGATACGGACGATTGCCGTACCGCCCGAATCTAAGGGACTGGGAGCGGGGCGGCTGCTGACCGAGGCCCTGCTCGCCGAAGCCCAGCGTCATCATGTGACCTGCGTCTGCCTTTTCACGCGCGTGCCCGATTTCTTCCACCACATGGGTTTCACCATCGCCCTGCGCGAGGAACTGCCCGATAAGATCTACAAGGATTGCATTCACTGTCCCTACCTCAATAACTGTGATGAAATCGCCATGGTGCGAGGCAAGCTGCCGGACAAGACCGAACACCGCGATGATCAGATTTCCATTCCATTGGTGAGGCTGACCGCGTGATCGATTCCAAAGCCGCCGTTGTTAGGAATATCTTTCAAGCTAGATCTTCTCTCAGAATATTCGCGTTAATTTGCGTTCATTCGCGGCTAAATTCCTTTGCCGATAAACCGACGAGGCCGGCATCATGACCGAATCTCACATCCCAGCAGGCTTTCTCTTCTCCGCCGCCACCGCCGGAATCAAACCCAGCGGCAAACCCGATCTGGCCTTGGCGTTAGCTCCTGAAGGGGCGACGGCAGCCGCCATGTTCACCCGCAATCAGGTCGTAGCCGCTCCGGTGACAATAGGGCGAGAAAACCTGCGGCGCGGCCAGGGAAAAATTCGGGCGCTGATCGTCAATGCCGGCAATGCCAACTGCGCCACCGGTGCGCCCGGCTTAAGCGCAGCCAAGACCGTGTGCTCGGAACTGGCCAAGTATCTTGAGACATCGCCGGCGCAGGTCTTCCCTTCTTCCACCGGCATCATCGGCGTGCCCCTGCCTTTCGAGAAGATCACAGCGGCCATTCCCCGCCTGCTGGCCGAAGCCGGCACCGATAAGCTGATGGCCTTCGCCACCGCCATCATGACCACGGACACAAAATCCAAAGCAGCAAGCGCTCAGATAAGCTACAAAGGCTCCCACGTAAGGCTGGCAGGAGTGGCCAAAGGCGCGGGGATGATCCACCCCAATATGGCCACCATGCTCGTGTATCTGTTCACCGACGTGAAAGCCAACCCCAAAGAGCTGCAATCGTGCCTCAAGCGCGCAGTCGATCAGAGCTTCAACAATATTTCCATCGACGGCGATACCTCAACCAACGACACGGTGCTGCTGCTGGCCAGCGGTAAAAGCCATATAGCGCTCAAAGCCATCAGCAAACAATTTGAGGGCGTTTTGAAAGATGTCTGCCAATCGCTGGCCGCACAGATTATCGCCGACGGCGAAGGCGTAGAACACATCGTCCGTCTGAAGATCGAACAGGCCCGCACCACCGAAGAAGCCCGCCAGATCGCCCGAGCCATTGCCAACTCCCCCCTGGTGAAGACCTCCTGGGCCGGCGCCGACCCCAACTGGGGACGCCTGCTGGCCGCCATCGGCTATTCCGGCGTAAAGATCAATCCAGAAAAGATCAATATCTATCTGGGAAAACAACAGATCTGCCGCAACGGCATGGCCTGGAAGTTCGATCACACCCAGGCACAT
>Ga0210403_10005488_pt1 | contig 10749 bp, 10 predicted proteins | sample IncBWC19MmetaG_FD_150863 | JGI IMG/M metagenome (GOLD analysis project Ga0210403, IMG submission 150863) | Forest soil microbial communities from Barre Woods Harvard Forest LTER site, Petersham, Massachusetts, United States - Inc-BW-C-19-M | ecosystem: Environmental > Terrestrial > Soil >... | reverse complement strand
CGCACTCTCGCTCAGGGGACGCGCCGCTTCCTCGGCCGGCACCGTGGCGAGCAGCTTGAGATAATCGAAGGGATATTTGGATTCCGAGGGCTTCTTCACCTGCAGCAGATAATAAGGCCGCATCACACGCCCGTCCTCGCGCACCGTGCCCTTGCTGTAGAAGTCATCGATCGGCAGTTCCTTCATCTTGGCAACGACGTCGGTGGCGTCGGTCGTGCCGGCTGCCGCCTTGAGATAGCGCAACGTCGCGCCGTAGGTCCCGGCATGGATCATGCTTGGCGGCTTTCCGCCGTTGCGGGCGAGAAAGCGTTTGGTCCAGGCGCAAGTCGCATCGTCGAGGTCCCAGAAGAAGGTCTCGGTTGCGACCAGGCCCTGCGCGGCTTGGAGGCCAAGCGCATGGGTGTCGGGAAACTGCAGCAGGAGCGCAGCTAGGCGCTGGTCGCTGCTGCGGCCCAAGGCCACAAGCAGACATCGAGAAAGTAGCGATCACGTCCCCATGATCGCACAGCTAGCTAATATCTTACCACGCAATCGGCCGGCTTATCGGGAGCCGCACGCGTCAAGGCCTTACGACGGTCGCACCTGCAGGAGCGGAAAGTTCCTCATCACCGCGCGCCCCACGCTTCGGCAAACCGTCTCGTGTATTCTGCGTCCTGGTCCAGGTTCCAAAGCGCGAATCGGATCATTGACAACCCCATTTGTCTTGATACTAAATCTCATGCGGGGAAGTAGCGATCTCCCCTCTAGGCGACATGCCCAAGAATCGCGTCCTTTGGTCGTGTAAGGACGCCATGTCGACGATCGGATCTATGTCCCCGAGCATGCCAGGACGAAGAAGAATCCTCATCTGGTTTGGGTCTTTTTTCGTCGCGATCGCCGCCTTGGTTGTTTCACTCTATCTACTATTCGTTCCCGGACTTTCGAGCGCCCTCAACGAACCGCCGAAGGTCGAGATTGTGATTGCAACCTGGTTATTGCACCAGAGCGTTCCGGACGAAGCAAAGAATAGAGTCAATCCGTTGGGGGGAGATCCGGCCGACATCACGGCAGGGCGCGATCTTTACCGAGCGAAGTGCGAAGTCTGCCATGCGTATGACGGAGGCGGAAAAACCTCCATCGGGGCCGGCGAATATCCGCGTCCGCCCGCGCTTCGCTCGGCGCCCATCGCAGCAACGTCGGACGGCGAGCTTTTTTATCACATTCAGCACGGCATTCGAAACACCGGCATGCCCGCATGGAATTTTCCAGATCACCAAATCTGGCAGCTCGTAAGCTATATCCGAAAACTGCCCCAGGTTGCGCAATTGACTACCGAGGTGTCGATAGTTCCTGCGGCTGTTTCGCGAGCCGAGCCACATTATGTGGGATCGGTCGCGTGCAAGAGTTGTCACGAACGCATCTATGCCCGGTGGAGCAAGACGCGAATGGCGAATGTGGTGCGCGATCCACGTGAGCATCCCGACGCCATTACCCCGGACCTTTCAAAGCCGGACCCGCTTTTGAACTTCAGCAAAGACGACATTGCATTCGTCTACGGCAGCCGCTGGAAGCAGCGTTACTTCAAAAAGATCGGCGACGACTATTTCCCCTTGCCCGCCCAGTGGGACGTCGCGCACAAGATCTGGCGGCGGTATTTCGTCGCCAATGGTGCCGACTGGTGGGCGACGCTCTACCCGCCGGATAATTTCCAGCGTCCGACCGGTCCACTCTGCGACGGCTGTCATTCGGTCAATTACGACATCAACACCAAGTCGGTCACCGAGTGGAATGTCGGCTGCGAGCGGTGTCACGGCCCGGGCGAGGCGCACGTCAGAAAGCCGGTTCGCGAGACAATCAAGAATCCGGGGCGCTTCGATTATGTCCACGCCAGCGACACCTGCATCCAGTGCCATTCCCAGGGCCGGCCACTGAACAATCCGATCGAGGGCAGATATTTCGACTGGCCGGTGGGTTACGACGTCACCAAGAATCTGAAAGACTACTGGGCTCTTGAAGAGCATAAGCTTGGTGAGCTTACCTTCACCCATTTCCCGGACGGTACCGCCCACAAGAACCGGATGCAGGGCAATGATTTCGTGCAAAGCCTGATGTACGCCCGCGGTGCCACCTGCTTTTCCTGCCACGATCCGCATGGCGGCGATAACGTCGCCATGGTGCGCAAGACCGGCAATTCGCTGTGCCTGGATTGCCACGGCCCGAACGCGCAGGCCGGCCCCCATGCGCCAAGCGTGGAAGCGCATACCCATCACAAGGCCGACAGCCCGGGCAATGAGTGCATTGCCTGTCACATGCCGAAGATTGCCGAGACGATCTCCGATCAGAAGGTTCGAAGCCATACCTTCCACTTCGTCACACCGGGCGACACCGAGACGCTCAAGATCCCGAACGCGTGTAACGAATGCCATTCCGATAAAACTGTCGAGTGGGCCAAGGCCGCGCTGGAATCCTGGCCAGACCGTTCGCCCTGGCGGATGTCGCGGTGACTCGAGTCGTTATTCCCGTCGCTCTAAGCGGTCGTTTGGCCGGCCTCGTGGCCACGATCGGTTGGGCAGGGGCGGCGATGATCTGCTTGTCCGCGCAGCCGGCCGCTGCCTATCGGCCGTTCGATGGCACCGATGCGGCGGTCGCCGATGTGGGCGAGGTCGAAATCGAATTCCAGCCAGCAGGTGCTTTTAGCGCCGGGCCGACAAAGCCGCTTTCCGAAGCCGTCTTAAACTACGGCTTTGCGGATAGATGGGAGCTAGTCCTGCAAGGTACGGCGCAGGTGCTGCCCGAGGCGGCTGGTCCACTCAGCGTCTCCAATGGTGCCTTCTTAAAATACGTGTTGCTGCCCGGCGTTCTCCAGGAAAAGCAGGGACCGAGTGTTGCCACAGAATTCGGCCTGCTGCTGCCGCCGGCTGGTGGCTCAGGTGTAGGATTTAGCTGGACCGGCATCGTGTCGCAACGGTGGGACTGGGGAACGATCCACCTGAATACAGCGGTGAACCTGACACCCGACCAGCATGGCGAGCTTTTCTTTGATGCCATCATTGAGGGACCGAATAAGTGGAAGGTCCGACCGGTTTTTGAATTCTATTCCGACAGTGTCATCAACCAACAGCAGACATATTCAGCTCTGGCTGGGGCTATCTGGCAGGTGAACGACAAACTCAGCTTTGATGCTGCGTTTCGCCACGCGCTGGTCAACGGACACGCGGTCAACGAGATTCGCGCTGGCCTCACCTTCGCGTTCAAGGTCGAGAAAGACAAGACACCGATGAAGCCGGGCGTCACTTTCGGCAATTGGGGTCTTTCGCGCTGATTGCGCTGGCGTCTGCCAACGGAACCCCTTCGGTTCCACTTGTTTTTGCGGCGGATACGAACTAAGAATCCGCGCAAGGGGAATAGGCAGTCTCCCCTTCAGACTTCGGTCCAAGCACTGCGCGAAACTCGACTTGTCGAGGACATTTGCGCATGGACCATCGCAAAACTTCCGTTTCATCCGATGCTCTTTGCACACGACGTGGCTTTGAAACCGCGCCTGGCGTCGTTTTGCGGCTGCCGCTAGGGGGCCGGACGCTCACTGTCCGATGGTGTTTCGAGCAAATCAATCGGCGGCGGCCCGAGCGGCTTTCTTAAGCGCGTTTCTTGTGTTCTGCCTCGCATACTCTGAGGTTTGTGCAACCATTGAAAGCATTGTCGCGATGATCGATGTCGGAACGGACGCGAACGGAAGCACGCCAGCCGAATTCGAATTGCAGGGGCAGTGGACAGCGGTGCGCGATCCAACCGCCATAAACGGCGTAGCTTTGCAATCTTCCGGCGTACCGCCGTTTGAGCACCAGTTGCCACTCGCAATCTACAAGGCGGCCCTCCTCAAGAATGGGCGCCGGAAATAGTCCCGCAGCCGGAGCTGATCCATGAACGCTGTGAATTCGGCAAACGACGGCAAACCGAGGAATAGTCTTCAGGCCGCGAATCTCACCAAGCGTTACGGTGAAGAGAACGTCATTAGGGGAATTACATTCGCTGCAAGCTCGGGTGAGGTACTCGGCATCGTTGGCCCAAACGGTGCTGGCAAGACCACGTTGCTAGAGGTCCTCGCCGGTCTGACTGCGGCAGATTCGGGAAATGTCTTGTGGCGCGGGGAGACATTGCCTGCGCCGCAGCGGAAGCAGGTCATGTTCTATCTGCCCGATGGGGTAAGGCCTTATCAGGACCGCTTCGCGCTCGATGTGCTGAACTTCTTTGCCGGAGTCTACGGGCATTCCGCAGCAGAAGTTGGCGCCACGATAGATTCGGTCGAATTAGCTCCGGCCTTGCGAAAACGCGTCTGCGCCCTGTCGAAGGGCTACAATCGGCGGTTGCTTCTGGCACTCGGTCTTCTAACGCCACAAAACGTGCTGCTGATGGACGAGCCGTTCGACGGTTTCGATCTTCGGCAGAGCCGCAACGTCGTCGAGGTGCTCCGCAAAGAGACCGCCCGGGGTCGCACCCTGATTCTGGCCATTCATCAGCTCGGCGATGCAGAGCGCGTTTGCGATCGCTTCCTGCTTCTTGCGGGAGGCCGGGTGAGGGGCATGGGCACGCTCGGTGAGTTGCGGATGCAAGCGGGGTTGCCGCAGGGATCGCTGGAGGACATCTTTCTTGCGCTCACCTGAAACATTTCAGGCGCGGACAGCGCCGCTACGCCCGCTTCTGGCCAAGGAACTGGCCGAGATCGTGAGCGGCCGTGCGTTATGGACCATGCTGTTGCTGGTCTGTCCGCTGGTCGGATACAGCTTTTTTCAGGCGGTTTCGCTCTATGGCGAAGCCAGTGCCTCCGCGTCGCGATCGGCAGCGGCTGTGACAGGCCTGTCGCCGCTCGACGGAATTCTGGTCCCGACGTTTGGGTCGTTCTACGTCGCAGTGACCCTGCTGTTTCCCTTTGTTGCGATTCGTGTCCTTGGCCAGGAGAGAGAATCCGGCGCCCTGCGGCTTCTCGTCCAGCTGCCTTACTTTCCTTCGACCCTCATTCTGGCAAAGCTCGGCGCAGTGATGGCGGCCTGGGTTTTGGTCAGCATTCCAGCGCTCTCAACATTGGCGATATGGCGGGGGTTGGGTGGTCACCTCGCGCCGTCAGAGACCCTTAACCTCGTGTTCGGCCACTTGCTCTATGGTTTTCTGATCGGTGCAGTTGCGCTGTTTGCGGCCACGATTTGCGAAAGTTCAGCCACTGCCGCCATCGTTGCGCTCGCTGTAACGATCGGATCGTGGGTGCTGGATTTTACCCTGGCCGGTCATTCCGGTCTGGCGGCCTGGCTTGCCCAGATTTCGCTCACGCAGACGCTCCGTTCCTTCGAGCAGGGCCTTTTCTCCGGCGGTCTTGTGCTCGGGATCGCTGCCGTGGTTTGCGGGCTTACTGCGCTTTCCAGCGTTTGGCTGCCGCCTGGCACCTCGCTTGCGGCAAAGTTTGCACGCTCGCTGGCTTGCGTGCTGGCGACCGCCATCGCGCTCGGTATTGCGTCGCAAGTCGGGACGTCCATTGATGTCACGGAAGATCAACGAAATTCGTTTTCGCCAGCCGATCAGCACGTGCTCGCGACGCTTCGGCTGCCGCTCGTTGTGACGGTCAACCTCGTGCCCGAGGATCCCCGCTTTGCCGATCTACAGCGCAACGTGCTCGGCAAGCTCGAGCGCGCGATGCCGAACGTATCCATCGTGCTTGCGGGTAACAAGCCGGATTCCGCAGGCGAATCGGACACCTATGGCGAGATCGAATACGATTACGGCAATCGGTCTGATATCAGTCGCTCGACCAGTCCCCGCGAGATCCTGCCGCTGTTGTACGCATTGGCAGAGATGGAGCCGCCCAAGCCCGCGCAAACAACGGACTATCCCGGCTATCCGTTGGTTGCGAGTGCGGATGCAACATTGCCCTGGTTCATCGGCGGCTTGCCACTGCTGATCGCGCTTGCCTGGTGGCGGAGCCGCCGACCGCCCTCAACCCGCCGCTCTCAGCTCCTGAAGGAGACCCATCATGAGCATCAGCATGAGCACTAATGTAACGATTGCATCGGCAATCGCCTTCGCGGCACTGGCTCTCCCCGGTCTTGCCGCGCCGCCCATGACCATCGATCTCGCTGGCGAAGCGGTCGGCGCCGAACCAAAGTCATTCGTTCCCGTCGTCGGCTTTTGGCGAATCGAAAACGATGGCGGGAAAAACGTACTCGTCGTCGACGGACGGCAATGGAAGGAGGGGCAATCATCAGCCGGGATAGCCGACAAGGCGCGCGCGCTTTACGGCGAACGCTATGCGGAGTTCCTCGATCGCGTGCAGGCCTATGCCTACTATCCCTATGTGGTCGCCCCGAGCATTGCGAATTTCACCGAAGGAGAAATAACGGTTCGTTTCGAAGGACTGTCCGGCCGAATCGACCAAGGCGCGGGCATCTTGTTCAACCTCAAGCCAAACGGCGACTACCTGACCCTTCGAGCCAATTGTCTGGAAAACAACCTCGTGCTGTGGAAGTTCGAAAAGGGCAAGCGGTCCGCGGTCAAATGGGTGCGGAATGCGCCGACTACCACAAAGGAGTGGCACGATCTTAAGGTTCGCATCACTGGAACGAAGATTGAAGGCTATCTCGACGGCAAGCTTTATCTCGAGGACACGCTTGCACAGCCCGTATCGGGCCGCATCGGCCTGTGGTCGAAGGCCGACAGCCATATGTACTTCAGCAACTATACGGTCACGATGAACGACTGAAGGGGATCGGGACAGCATGTTTGAGCCCACAGCTCGCCTCGGCCGCATCGCTATCCTCTGGCGGGGCGATGAACCGGTGCGCCGCAGCGTTTCGCCAGAGACCAGTCGGTTCAAGGCCGTGTTCGCGGCGCTCGCCAAGGTCGGTGTCGATGCGGAAGCGGTGGTCTATGAGGACGATGTCCTCGACACCGTGCGCGCACGGCTCGCCACTTTCGACGGCGTACTCGTCTGGGTCAATCCGATTCACGAGGGGCGTAACCGCGCCAATCTCGACGGACTGCTGCGCGAGGTCGCGGCGCGCGGCGTGTGGGTCAGCGCCCATCCGGATGTCATCCTCAAAATGGGCACCAAGGAGGTGCTCCATCGTACCCGCATGATGAGCTGGGGCTGCGACACCGCCCTCTATCGAACGGTCGAGACAATGCGTGCAGAATTGCCTTCACGGCTCGCCTCTGGCCCGCGCGTGATCAAGCGCAACCGCGGCAACGGCGGTCAGGGCGTCTGGAGGGTCGAGTCGTTGCCAAGTCCACGCAACCAGCCGATGGTACGCGTGCTTGACGCCACCAAGGACGCATCGGAGGAAGTGGCACTATGCGAGTTTCTCGACCGGTGCATCGAGTATTTCGAAGACGGCTGCGTGATCGATCAGCCATTCCAGGCGCGCTTGAGCGAAGGTGTGGTGCGTTGCTATATGGCAGGCGATCGCTGCGCCGGCTTCGGCCACCAGAGGGTCAAAGCCCTGGTCGAGGCACCGGCCCCGCGCGCCGAAGCCGGACCACGGCTTTACACCTTCAATGCCGACCCGCGCTTCCAGCGCTTGCGCCGGTTGATGGAAGACGAGTGGACGCCGCAGCTGACCTCCTTGCTGGACATTCCAAGGAGCGATCTCCCGCTGATCTGGGACGCGGACTTCATGCTCGGACAGCCCGGAGCCGACGGGACCGAAAGTTACGTGCTCGGCGAGATCAACGTCAGTTCAGTCTTCCCGATTCCCGACGAGGCATCGGCAGAGATCGCTCGCCGAGTTGCGGATCGGCTGCAGTCGAAGCTTTAAATAGTCGCCGCTTCCACGTGATAGTCTGTGCGCTCCGCGGGTTGTGGGCGGGGCCGCTACCGCGATCCAGCAACTCGCCAGTGCAAGGACCCGGCTGATGTGCATTGAAGGCGGTCTCAGCGAACGCACTTTTTTCATCTCAGGCCAAAGCCTGTGATGTTGCTTTCTGGCCCAAAACCCGACATGGAGCGATGTCCGACTTGAGTCCGCTTTCGAGGGCAGGACGCGCCGTTTGCAGGCATCGAAATCCACATCCCGTCCGGTCTCCATGTTCAAGCCAAAATCCAGCCACGTCGCGGCACCGTTCTGCCACGGGACCGCTCGGATCCTGGTTTCAAACCAAGGCGACATTTCCCGAAGGTTGTGACTGGCCGGATGTCGGTACCGACACCCGGCATTTCATTGCTTAAGCCCATCTGATCGCGATGTCGTTGTGTTTGCAGGAGGCGACGGTTGAAAATGCCGGAACCAATTGGTCCAGCCGACATCAGATGACCTTAAGACGTGGTTCACGAGTTGGCGTGGTTCATGCAGCGGGATGATAGTCGGGTCCTTTATGTACTACTCGTCTGGGCCTTTACGGCGATCCCGGTAGCCGACGCGCGCGCGGAGGGAGAAAACTGTCCGACGCCCAAGGATGAAATCGCGACAGACCGGCCGGACGTAACTAACTCAAGTGTGGTTGTGCCTTTCGGCAGCTTCCAAAGCGAAAATGGCATCAACACCTATTCGCGGGACGGTGGCCGCGAGATCGATGGCACAAACACCCGATGGCGACTGGGAATTGCTCCGTGCCTCGAGATTTTCGTCGACCTCCCAACTTATTTCGCAAACATCAAGGCTCCAGGAAGTTCGGGCTGGACCGATGTTGCCCCCGCCGTGAAGTGGCAAATCAGCCCGGTGCCCGGAAAAATCGATCTGTCGGTGACCGCGGGGATTTTTCTTCCGACCGGCAACGCCCAGATAGCTGGCCGCGGTGCTCAACCCTACGTGCAATTCCCATGGTCATGGGAGTTGCATGACGGCTGGGGTTTGAGTGGCATGTTCACCGAGTTCTTCCGGCCCGCTGAATTGACTACGAAGCGTGTGACGGAGACCACCTTTGTCATCGAGAAGAAACTGACGGAGAAGTTGAGTCTGTTCACGGAATATGTTGGCGATTATCCAGAGGGAACTGGTCCCATCATCCTGATGAACTCGGGAGGCCTGTACCGCTTGACCCCCACCCAACAAGTGGATTTCCACTTCGCCTTTGGGCTGAACCACAATTCGCCAAGCTACACTTTGGGTGTGGGCTATTCGTTTCGCATCGACCGATTATTTGTTGCCAAATATTGAGTTGGGCGCGGCCCGGGACGAGCCTAAGGTTTGTCGGGCAGCCAAGCCGCTCGGATTGACCATTCCGCCTAAGCCACTGTTTATGGCCGACGAGGTGATCGAATAGGTCTCAAGGCAAGCTTGCAAGCTGTTCCAGTGTTGCCCAAGTCGCGGTATCCTACAAGGACCAGACGGCAACGATCACCTATGACGATGCCAAAGCCGATGTGAACCAACTGAACTAGGTCACCACGCAGGCAGGTTATCCGTCCACACACTGAGCTGATCCGATGCTTCTTCAATCGACCATCACCTGTCCACACTGTGCCCTTGCGAAAACGGAGACCATGCCGACCGATGCCTGCCAGTTTTTCTATGAATGCACCGGTTGCGGCAAAAAGCTAAAGCCAAAGCCGGGCGATTGTTGCGTGTTCTGCTCGTATGGGTCGGTGCCGTGCCCGCCGGTTCAGGCCGAGCGCTCGGGCGAGAGCGGCACGGCCTATTGTTGCACGGGCTAGATAACAGTGAGCTACCGACGCAAGCGCGTGCGACTGGCTGCGCGGCCCGCGCGCTGCCTCGCTGGGGCAAGAAGGGACATGATTGAGGTGCGACGAAATAGTCGCGAATGGACCAACGCAAAAATGTCCCCGAATTCATTAAGGCACCCACCCGAACCGATGCGGGATGCCAGTGGGTCGGGAAAAAGAAGCCCACTCAGATCAGTTGAGCCAGAGCACGTTTCCGCGCCGGGGCCAGGCCGTGCGTAAGGGATAATGGGCGCTAAAAAGGAGCGGTTTCCGCGATCCGCTGCCGTTCACGAGGCGGGTCATGCCGTCGTGGCGCGGTCCTTTGGGTTGCGGGTTGGGGCCGTGTGGGTCAATGCGGGAGACGCGAGCGGCAAGACACAAATTGGTTCTTCTGGTCACTTGAAGCTTACGGATCAAGTCGCGGTCCGCTGCGCTGGAGGGATGGCACAGGCAATCTTTGAGTGCCCAGCGAATGACTTTGCAACCTTCCAGGAAAACCTCGAGATCATGAAGCTACTAGAGGCAAACGGCTACACCGTGGAGAACGGCGCTCTGGCAGCCCGTGCCCTAGGTTATGAAACCGCCGCAGCAATACTAGAGCCAATCGCGAAAAGGTGTTGGCGTTAGCCGATCAGCTGGTTGAACATGGTCGGATCGAGGCATCAGATCTTTTGAACCTAATGAAGGGGTGACCGCAGGTCTGATATGGTGACTAAACCCGACACCTACTCGGATTTGCTTGGATATTTCAACCGGGATTGCCGCAGTGAATGGCTCAGCAGGCAAGCTAGATCGATGATCTCGCCCACAGATTATTTGGCTTTCCGCAGCTTCTTGCCGAAGAAACCGATTGCAATTAGTGCCGCTATAACGACCGCAATTAACACCGCCGCGGTACTAATTGCCTGGACCGTAAATCCTAGATCATACCGCGCCACATACCCTATCGCGATCGCTACATACCCTGCACCGGCCTTCATTCGGCAGGTGTTGCGGCAACAGTGTCTGCCCCTCTTCCCTCGCGAGTGATGAGGACGAGACTCGAGTGCACGGCGGCGGCGACAATCGCCCCGACAACGGGGGCCACAAGGTACAACCATGCGTCAGCAAATCGACCAGTCGCGACC
>Ga0210403_10005486_pt1 | contig 10752 bp, 7 predicted proteins | sample IncBWC19MmetaG_FD_150863 | JGI IMG/M metagenome (GOLD analysis project Ga0210403, IMG submission 150863) | Forest soil microbial communities from Barre Woods Harvard Forest LTER site, Petersham, Massachusetts, United States - Inc-BW-C-19-M | ecosystem: Environmental > Terrestrial > Soil >... | reverse complement strand
GCCCTTCCGGTAATACTTCAGCGCCTCAATCCGCGTCGGCTTGTCTCCGCCGGTGACCATCGGCAAGCCGCCAATCTCCAGCAACTCCGGCGTCGTAAAAAACACCATATTCACCGGGTAGTTGTAAATCGAGTTGCACAGGCACCCCTTATCAATCACCAGCGCCCGCATCCCCGCCCGCTTCGCCTCCATGGCGCAAGCCAAACCGGTAGGCCCAGCTCCAACACAAACAATGTCATAAGTAGTCATAATCTTTGGATTCGACTCATGCAGCCAGGGTTACGTTTATCACCATCACTGTGGCACAGTTAACTTCTCTACTACCGCCCACCCGTCTCCAGAATCCCCACTAACTCCCCACGAAACTCTTCCAACTCCCTCAGCTTCGCCTCCGTCGCTGCCACTTCCGTTTTCTTCCAAACAAACACATCTCCCGAACTCTTCTTCAACCGCACGCTCAAATTCCCGTCTACCAAAAACGTCACCGGCGCCAGCAATTTTAGTCCGCCGTTCTCGACTGGCCCAAGAAGCGCCACGCACTCATCTTTCCGCATAATCAATGCACTCTCATACGGCGGTATCGCAATCGGCCGGAACCCCGCCCCAAACAACCGCTCCACCAGCCGCATCTGTCCCTCTGTCAGTTCCATTTAGCCTTCACATTGTAGGGGCCGGGCTTGCCCGGCCCGCTCTTGGGTTTTCCTCATTCTTGTGGCACAGCCATTCCTGGCTGTGCTCTTGGGGTGCTCTCCTCTTCTCAGCGAACTCTGCGCGCTTACCTCTGCGTCCTCTGCGTTAAGTCCCCCTCTTTCCTCTTCCCAAACAACAAAAAGCGGCGCACCCAACCCGCGCCGCCTCTTTCTGATTACCGATTACTGATTACTTTCTTCCCCTCACGCCGCCGGATATTTCTCCTCGTTCGTCCCTTCCAACTGCTCCAAGATCTCCCGCAGCGTTCGGATCAACTCATCCCGCGACACATGGCTCTTCTTAAACTGCAGCCGGAACTTGAACGCCTCATTCTCCGGCTCAAACTGAAACACAAACGGCTGCGACCTCGGCGCCAGGCCCTTCTCCTCATTCCTGTCCTGCCGCGCCGCATCGCGTGTCAATCCGCCCTGGAGAATCTTCGCAAACATCTCCAGCATCTTCTTCTCGGAAGGCTGCCGCGCAATCTGCAGCAGCAATCCCTTGCTCGTCACGCCATTCTCAATGCACTTCTTCCGCAGCGCCTCCGGAATACTCATCAGCGCCATCGTCTCCGACACCGACGTCCGCGACTTCCCAATCTTCTTAGCCAGATCCTCATGCCGGTACTCAAACGTAGTTGCCAGCCGGTGCAACCCCTCCGCCTCTTCAAACGGCGTCAAATCCTTGCGCTGCATGTTCTCAATCAGCGCAATTTCCAGCGTCTCCGCGTCGTCCGCCATCTTCTCGATGGCCGGCACTTCGCGCAGCCCCGCCGCCCGCGCCGCGTGATACCGCCGTTCGCCCGAAATGATGTGATACGCATCCTCGCGCGGCACATACCGCACCAGCAGCGGCTCCAGCACGCCCTTCTCTCGGATCGAGTCCGTCAACTCGCGCAGGTCGCCCAGCACCTTGCGCGGCTGATCCGGATTCGGCCGGATTTGGTCCACGGGAATCATGCGTCCGACCGCCGCCCCGCTATAACTTGTGAGTGATTCTACGTAATGCGCGTCATGCCGCATCTTCAGCGTGACGGGCAACCCGGCTTTCTTCAACACGATGCATAACCTCCGCTGCCAGTTTTTTGTATTCCACTGCCCCCGGCGACTTGGGAGCAAATGTCAAAATCGTTTCCTTGTACGCCGGGCTCTCTTCCAGCCGGACGTTCTTCCCGATCTTCGTCTTGAACAGCACTTCGCCAAACACCGCGCGAATCTGCCCGTGCGTATCCTTCGAAATATTCGTCCGCTTGTCGTAGAGCGTGATCACCACGCCCAGCATCTTCAACTGCGGATTGGGCCGCGCGCGAATGCGCTCGTACGTCTCCAGCAAATCGTCCGTGCCCTCGATCGCAAAATACGCCGCCTGAATCGGCACCAGCAGATGCGTCGAAGCCACCAGCGCATTCACCGTCAGAATCCCCAGCGACGGCGGCGTGTCCACAATCACGTAATCGTAATCCTTCAGCACCGGCGCGAGGGCGTCCTTCAACCGGTACGGCGCGTCAAACTGTCCGGCCAGTACCGTCTCCAGTTTCGCCAATGCCAGCCGCCCGCTGCCCACGTTCAGCATCGGGTCCTTCGTCGGCTTGATCATTTCGGCCATCGGCGCGTGGGCATCGCCCAGGACGTCAAACATCGACGTCGTCACTTCCCCCATATTGAAAAACGCAATCGTTGAATTCGCTTGCGGGTCCAGGTCAATCAGCAGCGTCCGTCTTCCCTTGTGCGCGATCGCCGCAGCCAGATTGATCGCGGTCGTCGTCTTGCCGACGCCGCCTTTCTGATTCGCTACCGTGATGATGGCAGTCATCGAATCTCTGCCTCCGCTCCTCGCCGCATTCTCTCCAACTCGCTAAGCCCTCTTCTCTTCTTCCTATCTCTGTGAACTCTGCGCGCTTACTCTGCGACCTCTGTGGTAAATCTTTTTCTTAACACTTTCTCAAGACGTTCGCCCACACCCCAACCGAGGCACCTCTACTTCATTTAGTCTATTAGTTGTTATGCCGGCAGAAGGGCCACAAGGCATAGGCCCACTCTACGTTTCATGTCCGCAATTCGCAAGCCAAAATTGCGAATTCTCCCACCCCCAGTGGAAATCTCCCCTATCCCTACCTGTGGCACGGCCACCGCCGCCTCATCCCACGCAGTTTGCCGGATGGTTCCTGGCCGTGCTCTTGAGTTTCTCCGACTCTTCTCGGCGACCTCCGTGCTCTTCACTCTGTGACCTCTCTGTGAAATCCCCTCTTTGGTTCTCCCCCAAAAAAGCAAAACGGCACAGTCGAAACTGTGCCGCTCCTCGAATCCTGTTATCTGATCGCTGCTATCCGTTATCTCTCTGCCTCAAAACCCCACTCCCCAAAAATCCTCGTCCGACCCCGCCAATTCCAATCCCAACTCCCACCCCTTACGCCCCTCGTGCCCTCGCCAAATCAGGGTCGCTTCAGCCGTTTTCCCGCTCATCCCATTCACAAGCCGCAACTTTTGTCCTACCGTCAGGCCTTGTTCCACGATGGCCATGCAACCCTTCGGGCTGACATCCACTGTGTATCCTTTGGCGCGCAGGGTTTTTCCGCCCTCTTCCCATTCCACAGTCAGTTCCACCCGCGAATCCAGCCGTCCCCCCGCCCGCATATGCGCGTGCCGTGACTCCTCCGCGAATCCATCTATCCTGGCCACAGTTGTCTCCTCCGCTCAACGCTCTTCGCGAACCCGCAGCGACGAAGCGCGCAACTCCAATTTCAAGCCAACATACCCACACTTTCTTTACAATCCAACCTATCCACCCCATCCCCCTCCGTCAATGGAACTTCCCCTCCCATTCCTCCTACGAGTAACGCCGACCACAGTGCGGTGCGGAGCGACCGAGGCGCAATCTAAACCTGACTGCCAATTTGGATGGAATCTCCCTTTTTCCTCCTTCTTCCTTTACCTCTCTCCTCCGTCCCCCGTACACTTTCCTATTCCCCATGCTCTCCTGGCCCACTCTGCGCCCCGAACTTCGCCCCACTCTGCACCTGGCCCTTCCACTTGTCCTCGCAGAAATCGGCTGGATCAGCATGGCCATTGTGGACACCATGATGGTCGGCCGCCTCCCCAACAGCGCCCAGTCCATCGCCGCCGTCGGCATCAGTTCCAGCCTTTTTCTCGTCTTCGCTTTTTTCGGCGAAGGCGTCCTCATCGGCCTCGACACCCTCGTCTCCCAATCCTTCGGCGCTGGCCGCCGCGAAGACTGCTTTCACTCTCTCGTCAACGGCATCTACCTCAGCTTCGCCCTCGCGCCCCTGCTCCTCCTTTCAGTCTGGTACCTCCCCAATATCTTCAACCGCCTCGGCGTCGCCCCCGACGTTGCCGTCCTCGCACGCCCCTACATGCACACGCTTGACTTCGGCCTTGTCCCTCTTCTTCTCTACTTCACTTTTCGCCGCGCCCTCCAGGGCATGAACCTCGTCCGACCCGTCGCCTTCGCTCTCATCACCGCCAATCTCATCAACCTCCTTGGCAACTATCTCCTCGTCTTCGGTCATTGGGGTTTCCCCATGTTCGGTGTAGTCGGCTCCGGCATCGCCACCGCCATCTCCCGCGCCTACCTCGCCATGGTTCTCATCGTTTTTCTGTTCTGGCACGACGCGCGCAACCATGCTTACATGCGTCAAACCTCGCTTCGCCCCGATCTCGCACGCATCCGCCGCCTCATCGCTCTCGGGTTCCCGGCGGCCATGCAGATGACCGCTGAAATCACCGTCTTCGCCGCCGTCGCCTCTTTAATCTCCCGCCTTGGCGCCATCCCCCTTGCCAGTCACCAGATCGCTCTCAACACTGTCGCCTTCACCTACATGGTTCCTCTCGGAATCTCTTCCGCCGCCGCCGTCCGCGTCGGTCAAGCCATCGGGCGCCGCGATCTCCCCGGCGCCCGCCTGGCCGGCAACACCGCCATCATCCTCGGCGCCACGTTCATGTCCTGCATGAGCATCGTCCTCCTCGTCTTCCCGCAATATATCGCCCGCATCTACACCAACAATCCCGTCCTCATCCACAACGCCGTCGTCCTGCTAGCCGCAGGTGCCGCCTTCCAACTCTTCGACGGCATCCAAACCGTAGCCACCGGCGCACTCCGCGGCACCGGCGACACCCGCACCCCGATGATTTGCCATTTCTGCGCCTACTGGCTCATGGGCCTCCCCTTCGGCGCCTGGCTCTGCTTCCGCCAACGCTGGGGAGTCCTCGGCCTCTGGATCGGCCTCAGCGCCTCCCTCATCCTCATCGGCATCCTCCTCCTAACCTTCTGGCGCCGCCGCCTCCGCCACCTCCCCATCTGAAATCGCAGACATCCCGACCGGAGTGGCCGACTTTCTCTCTCGCGCCGCGGTTTGGCGCGACGGCCACGGAGCTGAGGGACCGTGGCAAGGCCTGATCACCACATCCATCGCAGTGACCTGCAGAAGCATTTGGTTCCCGCTCTCTTCCAAACTCTGCGTCCTCAGCGTCTCTGTGTTAGGATTTTTTCTCACCAGCCAAAAGACAGCATCGAGACGCCATCACCCATCCCGCCCGTCAATAGTCCCTCGGTACGCTTTTGTCCTTTCCATACTCACCTTTCCTTTTTCGTCACGTATACCGCTAATACAATTTTCCCTCTGAATTCGCCCTGTACACTGTCCCCACGGAACGACTCGATCCTGATTTCACAGCGCTGCCCTCAGCAACCAGCGCAGAACACGGGGCCCGTATGCGCCGCAGTCAAATCCTTTTCCTCCCGTTGTTGCTTCTGCAGTTGCTCGTCCATATTCCGTCTTCACTGCGGGCACAAACTCCACCGCCCGCCGCGCCTCAGGCAGCCGACGATGATCCCGACGACACCGATGAGAAAACTCCTTCTCTACTTATCCTCAACATCTCCTTTGAACCGTCCGGCAAGCTAACGGTCACCGCGAACTCTATTCAATCATTGGAATCCTCTTCTTCGGAACTCAAGTCTGCGGTCCAGGATTCGTTGGGCTGCGGCCTAGCGGATCACTCGCGTTACCATCCGCTTCCGAACTACTACGCGGGCTCTTGCGTAATTTCATCCGCTCAGTTCGCGCTTCTTCGCCAGGGAAAAATCGTCACCGCCCCGCTACGCGCTTACTGCCAGAATCACGGCGTCGACAGGCTGAGCCTCTCTCTCCAGTTTCCTCACGCGGACATCACCGAATCCATCCCACCTGCCCCTTCGCCAGTATTCAAAAGCCTTTCGGCAAAAAACGCCGTCTGGTACTCGAAAATGGCTCGCTTCACTCAGTCTTACGCGTGGCCCGTGGACACCTCCATCCCCCCGCAAATCCAATATCGCTTCGGTTTCGACCCCGCCGCCGTCCGCCGCGGAGCCATCTACCTCGCTCTCGCTCTCTTCGCTCCTCTCCTCTTCTGCTACTGGCTAGGCCGTAAGGCTCTCTTCGCCCAAACCACCGACAAAGCCGTCGTCTGGTTCAGCTACATGCGCTGCCTGCAATGGACTCTGAACGGCTCGCTCGTCGCATGGTGGGTTGCCCTGGACGCATCGAAATTGCGCACGGTTCTGGAATTCGTAACCCAGGGCACTCGATTCACTCCCATCTGGAACTTCGCCGGCACCTATGAAGTCGTCTCCTGGATTCCTCCCGCTGTCGTCTGGGTGTTTTGTCTCCACCTCTCCCATCCGGTCCAGCAGAAACTTCGCGGCCTTCAATGGACTCGCCGCGAACTCAGCCTGCAATCTCTCTATTCCGTCCTCATCGGATTATTTCCCATCGCCTTCTTCTTCACGGGACTCCTCGCCATGGCCACGGGTAATTTCCGCGCGGGTATCTTCTGGTTCCTCGCAGCCTTTCTTCTTCGCGTATACGCCGGGAAAGGCCTTCTCAAAATCACCGGCATGCAGCCGCACGCGATCACCAGCGGCCCGCTCCGCGACCGCGCTTTTGTCATGGCCGAACAGCTCGGCGTCAAACTCCAGCAGGTGTTTCTCATCCCCTCCGGCAAAGGCCAGATGGCCAACGCGTTCGCCCGCACCGGCGACACCATCTCGTTCACCGATTTTCTTCTCCAGCGCATGTCCGCTCGCGAGGTCGATTACGTCATGGCTCACGAGCTCACCCACCTCAAGCTGAAGCATCCCGCCAAGCTCAGCTACCTCTACCTCGGCGGCTATTTCCTCGGCAATGCGCTTATCCCCTTCCTGCCTTCCTTCCTCGCGGATCAATTGATTGTCCACTTCGCCCTAATCTTTGCGGGCCTCACGCTGTTCCCCTATTTCTTCACGCGCCGCTTCGAGTACTCCGCCGATGCCGGCGCCGTCGCCCTGACGGGAGATCCGCGCGCCGCCATTTCCGCCCTCTTCAAACTCTCGGAACTCAACATGATGCCCACGCAATGGAGCCACTGGAGCGAAAAGTGGCTCACGCATCCCTCCAGCTTGCGCCGCGCCCGGGCCATCGCCCAAAAAGCAGGCATTTCGTTTGAAGAAATTCCCGCCATCGTCCGCGAAGCCGCCGCCGAAACCCCTGCTGACGCTTCTCCCTCGGCCGTCGTCCCCTCCAACAAAATTCACTCCAGCCAGTACAAACGCACTGTCGTTTCCAAACTCACCTGGTCGCTCATTGCCACGCTCACCATCGTTCCCTGTCTGTTTGGCCTCCTCTCCAACCACCTCGGCGCCTTCCACTCCCTCCAGATCGCCGTCCTCTTCGCCGGCATCCCCGGCACCTTCGCTGCTTTCCTCATCCTTCACAATTTTGTCCCTCGCATAACCTTCGGCAATCTCGTCGCACCTCTGAACAAAAAATTCTCGGATGAGGGTGTCCGCATCGGCGATTGGGCCGGGATCCACGTAGGCTTCGCTCCTTCTGCCGCGCCCCGCACCTTCGAAGGCACTTACAACTGGGACCTCGGCTATCTCTTTCTTCGTTCCGATCGCATCTGCTTCTGGGGCGAAGAAACGCAATTCGCGCTGCTTCGCGAACAGATCACCGGCATCAAACTCGCTCCCGGCGCTCCGGGCTTCCGTCCCATAAAGCGCATCTTCATCGCCTGGTCCGATCCCGATCGCGGCACCTGCGGCGTCTTCAACATCGGCTGCCGCGCCCAGACCACTGCTCGTCGCGCCAACCTGCAGAGCGCCGAACTCACCCAGCGCCTCCAGATCTGGTGGCAAACTCCCGCTCCTGTTCGCCCACTGCCCCCTCTTCTCGCGGCTCTGCACTCGCCCGAGCCACGAGCCGTCACTTCGGCCGTTCCAGGCGCCGTCCTCAAAGGCGCCAAGATGCTGAAGGAGCTTTTCGTAATGGGTCTCCTTGCCACGATCACCGCCGTCTTGTTCGGATTGCCATTTCATCTCATGTCTTTCCTGATGTCTTCTGCCTATTCAAGGATGGGTTTGTCGGCGTTCCACACACCCGGCGCCGGTTGGTACGCTGTCGCCGTTTCCGTCCTCGTTCGCTGGCTAATCGTTGTCCCCTTCCTCCGCTATAAGGACCAACCTGTCCTCGTAGCCCAGGCTCCAACAACAAAACCGGCCCCAATTTCCCTCCCCTCGCCCTCCACCCCGACCCCAATCGCCGTCCCCTAGCCCCCATCCCGCCTTATCGCTTCAGGCGGGACAGCCACCGCCGACTCATCCCACGTTTTTTGCGGGATGATTCCTGGCTGTGCTCTTGGGTTTCTCCTCTCAGCGATCTCTGCGCTCTTCCCTCAGCGTCCTCTGCGCTAAGTTCCCTCTTTTCCCGTGCCCCAAAACAAAAACGGCACGGTCGAAACCGTGCCGCTCCAAGAATCCCGTTATCTGATCGCTGCTATCTGTTATCCCGCTTCCTCACATTTTGTATCGCCCAAGGTCCTCATCGCTCAACCCTTCCAGATAATTCCTCAACTGCTCGTTCGAACTCCGCTCCGCCAGCGCCGTCGCCACCTTCGAGTTCTTCAACACCGATTCATCCACAAAAATCGGGCAATCCACTCGCAACGCCAGCGCCAGCGCATCGCTCGGCCGCGAATCGATGCTCATCAGCTCGCCGTCCCGCTCCACCCAGATCAATGCAAAAAACGTATCATCGCGCAGATCGTTCACCACGATCTTCTGCACATGCACATCCAGCCCCAGCAAGACATTTTTCAAGAGATCATGCGTCATCGGCCGCGGCGTCGACACCTTCTCAATCTCCAGCGCGATCGCGTTCGCCTCGTACGCTCCCACCCAGATCGGCAGCACCGACTGTCCCTGCACGTCCTTCAGCACCACAATCGGCATCTGCGTAACCGGATCCATCATCAGGCCGCGTATCTTCATTTCCACTTCCATCGCGCCCTCCCTATCCCCTGCCGATCGTGCCTCAACTTCCAAACTCTTCCGCTTCTGCGGCACAGCTATTCCTGGCTGTGCTCTTCGGTTTCTCTTCTCTGCGAATCTCAGCGTCCTCTGCGTCTCTGCGTTATCCTCTTCCGTCCGCTCTTCGCTTCCTGATTACTGATATCTGATTACTGTTATCCCGCATGCCTCACGTCCTACCAACCATCTCACCAACAAGACTATTCGGCATCGCCATCGTAACCTTCACCTGCACGTAGTCTCCCAGAAGTTCCTGCTCCGGTGAAGTAAAATTCACTACCCGATTCGAACTAGTATGCCCCGAGCCCTGCTTCTCCCGCCGCGACTTCCCATCCACGAGCACTTCAAACATGTCGCCGACGAGCTTTTCATTCCTCACCCGCTGAATTTCCCGCTGCCGGTCCATCAAAATCGCCAGCCGCCGCCCCTTCTCCTCTTCTGGAATTGCATCCGCCATCTTCAACGAAGGCGTATTCGGCCGCGGCGAATACTTGAATGCGAAAACGCTGTCGTACTGGACTTCATCCAGCAGACTCAGCGTCTCCTCAAAATTCTTCTCCGTCTCGCCCGGGAAACCCACAATCATGTCGGTAGTAATGCTGATCGGCCGCCGCGCCGCCTTCATCAACGCAATCTTCTCCAGATACTCTTCCCGCGAATACGTCCGCGCCATCGCCCGCAGCACCGCCGTCGAGCCGCTCTGCACCGGCAAGTGCACGTGGTCGCAAATCGTTGGATGCGCCTCAATCGCCTCCACGATGTCCTTCCCGAAATCCCGCGGGTGCGAAGTCGTAAATCTCACGCGCCGAATTCCGCGAACTTCCGCCACCGCTGCCAGCAATTCCGAAAACCGCAGCTTCCGCGCGCTCGGGTCAGCATAAGAATTCACCGTCTGCCCTAGCAGCTGCACTTCGCTGTATCCCGCCTCCGCCAGTTGCCGCGCCTCTTCCAATATCGACGCGCTAACCCGGCTCCGCTCCGGCCCCCGCGTAAACGGCACCACGCAGTACGAACAAGCCTTGTCGCAACCCTCGATAATCGTCAGGTACGCCCGCCACGGATTGTCCCGCCGCGTAATCTCCGTCTCAAACGTCTCGTCCGTATCAGTATCCAACCCAGTCACGCGCCGGTTCCCCGCTTCCAACTCCGCAATCAACTGCGGCAACTTCCGGTAACTCGCACTCCCACAAACCAAACTCACCCACGGCGCCCGCTCAAAAATCCCCTCCCCCTCCTGCTGCGCCACGCACCCCAGCACCCCAATAATCTTCCCCCCACTCGCGTTCACGATCTTCCTCAGACTCGGGTGCTTTGGATCTTGTGGCACAGCCATTCCTGGCTGTGCGCTTTTCTGTGCCGCAGCCACTCCTGCCTGTTTGCCTTTCCAACCCGCAGCCACCCCGTCTCCACTCCGCCTCGAATCTGCGGCGAATTTTTCTTCAGCTAACGGCTGTCGGCTACCAGCTGTCAGCTTCTCCTCTGCCGGCCGCAACTCCCCCAACCGCGAAAACACCTTCTGCGCCGCCTTCTCCCGTATAGAACACGTGTTATACAAAATCACCTTCGCCGCTTCCGGCCCGTCCACCTGCCGGTACCCGCGCGCCAGCAAAAATCCCGCCACCTTCTCCGAATCATGGTCATTCATCTGGCACCCAAACGTCTCCAGATAAAACGTCGACCCCTCCGAATCCTGGGTGCCGCACCCTTCGGGTTTAAGGGTGC
>Ga0210403_10005485_pt1 | contig 10752 bp, 9 predicted proteins | sample IncBWC19MmetaG_FD_150863 | JGI IMG/M metagenome (GOLD analysis project Ga0210403, IMG submission 150863) | Forest soil microbial communities from Barre Woods Harvard Forest LTER site, Petersham, Massachusetts, United States - Inc-BW-C-19-M | ecosystem: Environmental > Terrestrial > Soil >... | reverse complement strand
GGGAACCGAGCCAGGCGTCGCGCCACAATAGCCGTTGAAGACTTCCGGTGTATCGCCGGTGGCAACGATCTTCTTGAGCGCGGCCAGCGGCGTTCCGACGATATCCACTCCGCGGACCAATTCATCCGGACGGCCATCGGGGAAAACCTTATAGACGACGAGCGGAAGAACTTGGAAAGCTTGCGGTTGCCCGCGTCCGGTGAATGTGAAACCGCCGGCGATGTCGTCAATCAAGAGCCCGAAGCGTTTTCCCTGCGCTTTGATCAGCTCAATTAGCTTTGCGCGTAGTTGCGCGTTGGTGAAGGTCTCGCTGCTCTCCACAATCAGATTGCCCTGCCGGGAAACAGGGGTGGCGCCCAATTGCCGGCGCCCGTGTCCGTTGGAGGTGGGAAACCCCACGAGCGGAGAGCGCGACATTTCAAAACTTTTCAGGATTCCGTGATCGACGAGCGTTACTCGCTGCGCCGGAACACCTTCGTCGTCGAACTGGTAGTAACCGAGGAGGTCTTCCTTCCCGAGCTTTTTCATCGTGGTGTCGTCCACGATGCTCAGAAAACTCGGCAAGATGGGTTCGCCGACTTTTTTGGCGAAGGTCTGGCCTTCCGCGGCATCTTTTTGGCGATGACCTTCGGCGCGATGGCCAAAAACTTCGTGGAAAAAGACGGCAGCGGCGCGGCCAGTCAAAAGCGCAGGCCCAACCGAAGGCTCGTTGATGGGCGCGACGACAAGTCCTTCCAGCTCCTTGCGCATCGTCGTCTGGGCGGAGAGCACCGCTTTGTCGTCGGGAGCGTCGCTCGGATTCACCCAATCGAAATTGTAGTAGCGATCGATGTCCATGCCGTCCGGCGCCTTGCCCTGGATGAACAGCTCGAGACGGTAGCGGATCTGGCCGAACTGCAGCTGTGTGCCTTCGCTGGTAACTTGCAAGACGTTTTGCGCCTGCGCGGTAAACGTCACGATGGAATTGATGATCGCGGCGGATTCGCGGAAGGTGCGCGTGTACGCGCGGACTTTTTCTTCCCAGGGCTTGCGGTCCAGCGTGAAGGAAACCTGCGGGCCGATGGAAGTGTGCGGCTGCTCGTGCGAAAAATCCGGCGCGCGGTTTTCGACCGAGTCCACTTTCACTTCTTTTCCGGTCTTGATCTTGATTAGAGCTTCTGCCGCGGCACGGTATTGGCTGTCGGTCTCGAGCCACACGGCGCGACGGACAACGGCTGGATCATCATCAAGCGGCACGGAAGTGCCCGGTCCGGCGGAAGTCTGCGTGCGCTCGCCTACTTTATGCGTGTCATCAGTTTCGTAGTTGCCGGTGCGCACCGTTACTTCCAGCCAGCGGTTGCGCGCTTCGGCGCTATTGAGAAGCGCGCCGTTGGAGCCGGAGACGTCCGCGCGCTGCGTATCCGTGATGGTGTAGCCGATGTAATACGCCGGGGGATCCTGAGCCTTGAAGGTCTTCATGGAGCGTTCGAGCTCCGCTTGCAGCGCTGCAAGCAGAGGAGATTTCTTGGCTTGCGTATCGGGCGGGGGCGCGGCTTGGGCCACGGGCGCCGCGATGGGAATCAGAAAAGAAAGAAGCGCAAAAGCGCACGAAAGGAGACTCAGGTGATGCCGGACAGGAATAGTCAAGGATTGCCTCACTAGCAGTTAGACGGAACAGCTAAACATCCAGTGTACGCTACAGCGGGTAGCGCCACAAAATGCCGGGCTCGAAACACTCAATTCGTAAGCACACCTATTGGACGGCTGCCGGGACCCCCAAGTTGCATGAGCCGATGTAAAGAGACCCTGACTGCGACTGTGCAGACAGGGTCAGAAATGGGCCATGCTTCACGGACCCCCAAAGCGCCTAGCCGCAGTTGGCAGGGTTGCTTTGGCACGGGTTCAATGGAGTGGGGGCGTTGGTGTGATGCGAGGCAAGAACCCCCAATACAACGATGGGTACTACCGCAAGGACGCCAATCGTAACGCCCCAAGCTGTGCCAATGTGTCCCCCATTTTCGAGCCCTCGGCCCGGTGGCGGCTCAACTGTCGTGTCCTTACTGTCGGCAACGAGCAGATTGAGCGGGGCTTGCGTCGGCTCGGCCGGCGCGGAATTGTCGTTACTGCGCAGGTTGGTCATCTGGCCGGCCTTCAACATCACGCAAACTCCCGCGAGGTTGCAGACACGCACAGAGCCTTCGTAGGCGACCACGTTCATCACGTTGTTTTCATAGCCCACGTAGAAATCCGTGCCCACTACGCCGGCCACGCCAGCGGCGGTATGAACTTCAAATTTTCCGTCGGGTTTTGAAATTTTTTGCGCTTGCGTGCGGAGCTTGCCGTAGGCCAGCTCGAGGTCGGTCTGTTGTGCTCCGGCATCGTGCTTTACGACTTTGATCGAGGAATCCGAACCCACATTCAAAACCGAGCCATCTTCGAGGGCGATACGCGCGCGCCCATCGGCTTTGGTATTCACCACGTCCAGCCAGTCGACAGCCGTTTTCACAGAAGCGTTGAGCGTCTTGGAGCCGCGGGCGATGTTCACCGACGGGATTAACCTGGCGATTTCACCGGCTCTTTGTCCCGCGCCTTGAGGCTCGGCACAAATATCTGCCGGGACAGCGATCATGAGCGAAAGCGAAAAGGCCAGGGCCAGGGCAAAGGGGGACTTTGTTTTCATCGGGGACTCTCCTAAAAAAATTGCCGCGATACGTAGTATCTATTGTTGTTACTGGAGGGCGCATTTTCTGTCAATTGGAAACCGGCGGGAGATTGCGCAGTCACTACCCCCCGTTTGAACAACTTAGGACGAAGGCCTACCCAGTGCCTCGTTCCGCACGAAGCGGTACATGGCACTTGCAGGCCGCGCGAAGCGGGAAGAAAATTGGAAGATGCGAGCACTGGTTGCCATTCTTGTAGCCTGCGCCGTTGGGTTTGGCGTGTACCAATACTCCTTGCGGAGAATGCCTGTGACGGATGCCGGCACGGCTCCCACGCAGGCGATCAGTCTAACGGGAGTTCGCGGTGACCTTTTGCAAATTGCGCAGGCCGAACGGATTTACATCGCACAGAATGGCCATTGCGCGACGTTGGACGAACTTACTTCTTCCAATTCGCTGGGCTTGGCGCGCTCCGAGCGGGATGGTTATTCCTACTCCATCGAATGCTCTGGCGGGGACTTCAGTGTCACGGCCAGCCACGCTCCAGCTGCTGCGGGTTCGCCGATTCGTTATCCTACTCTCGCGATCGATCAGGCCATGCAGGTCCGTGAAGTTAACTAGACCTCGGAACAAACGCTCTTCAACAGCCTAAAAGATACGGAAGCTATTCCGTTCCCAGAGGAACAATTTCGTTGTTCATTTTCGCCCCAAAACGAATCGGACGAGGCGGTCCCTTGCGGGGAAGAGTTACCTCCAGGAAAAGCGTGCCGGTTGGCCGCCCAGCAATGGGGTTGGCCGCGTGTTCCGGAAGAAAGTAGACCAGCGGAGGCGAGAGCGTTGCGAGTATCTCTCCATCTTGTCGTTGAGGTCCGCTCACAGTTAGACCCGTATTGTGATCAGCCAGGTTGGCGACGACGCGGCCGTTTTCTACAGTGAGCTCAACATTTTGCGAGTTATAGCTGTATACCGGAGCCGTGCCGTTCGCCCCCGGCAGGGCGGAGAAAACTCGATCCGCTTTCACCAACAAAGATATGTTGATATAGCGCCCGCGAATGGGCAGATCGGGATCGTACCCGCGGGTCGCGGCCCAGCCTCGCGGCAAGGTCTCGCGGTCCCAGAGCAGTTTTGCGCCGAGGCTGGAAACGAGCAGGATTTGAATGACCGCGAAGAGAAGACCTTTTTGAAGTTGGTTCATGATGGCACCACCCCCAGCCCCGCCACGAGACGGCGTCGGACGCGTTCCAGTCCCCAGCCGCCAAAGAGCAGCAGCACACCAGCGCCAAAAAGGCTTTCAGCGCGTCCGAGTTTGTCCATCACGCTGGAGAAATAGAAAAACAGAACCGTTAGGGCGAATGCCGCGACGCCCAGATTAACTCGCTCGCGCCTGCGTTCCGCGATGCCCCAGGCGATGAGCCCAGCCGCTCCCACAGCGGCCCATACGTAAAAACCCATGACGTCCCAGTCATCCCAATGGAAAAAGTGGTGAGGGGCGACAAGAGCCAGCCCAAGTACCCATAAGGCGGAGACGCAGTTCATCCACGCCGCACGGCCGCGCATCACGAGAGCCAGGCAGAGGGGCGCGCCGATAGCGATTAGCCACTCCAAAAAGAATGAGTGCGAACTGCCCGAGCCCTGTCCGTAGCTTCGAGCTATTTCGCCTCGCGCGAGAACCGCGATAATCGCGCAAGGCAGCAGAGCGATAGCGCCAATCGAGACCAGTGCCTGACTCTCGGAAGACTCGCGCTCCACCGTTCTTGCGCTTAGATAAGTGAGCGAGAGCAGAAGGAGGCCTTCCCACACGAAGGGGCTGCCTCTCTCCCAGGTATGCCCGGCGACGTAAAACCATCTTCCCACAAGCCATGTAGGCACCAGCAGTGCGAGCAAGGCTGCGTGAGGCCATTTTCGGAGAAGCAGCCATCCCATCAGCGCGCCTACAGCCCACAACAAAATTCCGTTCGTCCAGTTTGCTTCCAGATTGAAAATTTGCGCGGCCAGAAAAATTCCGGCTCCCAGGCAAACCGTGCCAATCGCGTGAAAAGTGGCGGATAACGCAGGGAATTTTTCGCTGGTGAGCGCCCCACCCACGGGAAATGCCGCGACCATGAGCAAAACAAGCGCGAATCGCGAGCCAGCAGTGAGTTCGTCCCAGTGGGCGGCGACGAATAGCAAAATTCCGGCGCACAGGAGAACACCGCCTAATGCCAGAGCCAGCAGCACCGGCCAGCGAAGACGCTCCCCTGATCCGCGGGATTCCTCGAACGAGCGAATCCGCCCGGCCGTGGCTGCATCCAGAATTCCGGCGGAAATCCACCTGTCGAGATTCTTTTGCAAGGTGTCAGCCACGGGATGGCCTCCTCATTCCACTGCAATTCTCTAACGCAAAGCGGGCCGAAGTCCGTTCGCCGGTGAAGAGCGACTAAATGCCTTTACTGCGTGCGCTTTTGATCCGCCACAAGCACTCCTGCTTCGGCGTAGTTCGTGGCCGGGACGTCGTGAAACGACACGTGGATGTTTTCGCGTTTCGCGCGGCCATCCTCGATGAGCACGGCAGTGATGCGCTCGGCAATCGTGCGCTTCATTTCCGGCGTTCGTCCTTCGACCCAGGTTATTTGTACATGCGGCATTTCTCTTCTCCTTAGAACGGGCCGTTCCCGAAATCTTGCAGGCAAAACCGAGGTATTCTGTCGGGCGTAACCCATCCTTCTGAACAAGCGCGGCGAAACTTCCGCTCGGCCGCGATTAACCCCATCGCCGGTCAAAGCATACCGCCCCCTGTGTTAGTATTACAGACCCATGCATTCCGCCATTCCGCACCTGATTGAGCTGCAACGCGTCGACCACCTGATCGGCGGCATGCGTGCCGCGATCGAGGCATTTCCGAAACGCGTCAAAGAAGCCGACGCCAAGTTGAGCGGCGCCCGCGCAGCTGTCGCAGCGGCCAAGGAGGGCTTGGTCAACAGCCAGAAAGAGCGGAAGAAATTTGAGTTGGACGTCCAGCAGTGGAAAGATCGCGCGAAAAAATATCGCGACCAAAGCGGCGCCGTCAAGACCAACGAGGCTTACAAAGCTCTGCAACATGAGATTGCCAACGCCGAAGCGGAAGTCGCCAAAGCCGAAGACGCGCAACTGGAAGTCATGATGGCCGGCGAAGAAGCCGAGCGCCGCGTTCGGCACGCCGAGGCGAATCTGAAGGAAGACGAGACCGCTGTCACAAGAGAGAAAAAAGAGATTGAAGCCTCGCAAGCCGAGAAAAAGAAGCTGCTCGAATCCCTGATCGCTGAACGCGAGCGCGCCCTGGCTCCGATTCCCGAAGATTTGCGCGAACTCTATGCGCGCATCGCCAAGCGCCATAACGGTTCTGGTCTCGCCGAGGCCCGCGATGGACAATGCCGCGGCTGCGGCATGCGCGTGCTGCCGCATACATTGCAGGAGCTTCGCCGCGATCCAAATGAAGAGATTTATCGCTGCGAATCCTGCGGCCTGATTCTTTACACGCTAGAGCCGGTCCCGGTACCCGATCCAGCCGCGGGCTCGGGACATCCGGCATCTTCTGCCGCCAATCATTCCTGATGCCACGCCTTCCAAAATCTACTCGAGGCGCCGGAGACGGTCTCTTTGGAGACTCGACCGAGGAGCAGAAGAACGCCACGCCCGCCCATCGAGCGAACATAGATGGAGCCGCGCGCGGGAATCCAGGTCCGGCTTCCTTTGGCGTCGTCATTCGCGATGGGAGCGGCGTGCTGGTCGCCAAGCTGAAAAAATACATCGGGCGGATGACGAACAACGTCGCCGAATATTATGGGTTGATCGCCGCACTCGATTACGCGGAGTCACATGGCATCCGCGCGTTGCGCGTCGAGAGCGACTCGGAGCTGATGGTCAAGCAGATGCAAGGGCAGTACAAAGTGAAGAGCGAGGATCTGCGGCCGCTTTTCGAGCGCGCCAAGAAAATGTCGCTGGGTTTTGAGTCCTTCCGGATCGATCACGTCTACCGCGAACAAAACCGGGAAGCGGATGCGCTGGCGAACGAAGCGCTCGACGAAACTTCCGGCGTAGCGAATCCGGCGGGCGCGCCAGCGAAAGGCGCGGCTTCAACGGATGTAAAACCCGGCCCCCGCTGGATTGCCGCGCGATTCCGTAGTGGAATTCTATATCCCCTGGAAGACATCGACCTTCCCGACGGCACCGAAGTGCAGATTGTGCTTCGTCCTCTGAAGCGGCCGGCTCCACAAAAATAGCAACTGGATTTGTTGGGAATTATTTCAGCGCGTAGGAGCGATAAAGCGTATCGCGCTGCGCGGGAATGAACCCGGCATCGGAAATGATTCGGCGAAGTTCATTTTCGTTGGTGCGGTTTTTCACGCCAGCGGCGAAGACCACGTTTTCTTCGATGAGGATGCTGCCGACATCGTCAGCTCCAAACTGCAAGCCGACTTGGCAAACCTTGATACCGGGCGTAAGCCAGCTGGATTGAATGTGGTCGATGTTGTCGAGGTAAAGCCGGCTGACGGCCAGGGTTTTCAGATAGTCCACCGCCGTTGTCTCTTGCACTTTTTTCCCGAGCGCCGTATTTTCCGCAGCGAACATCCACGGAATGAAAGCCGTGAACCCGCCCGTGTCTTCCTGAATGCGGCGCAAGCGTTCTAGATGGTTTACACGATGGCGCAGTTCCTCACCGCAACCGAACATCATCGTCGCTGTAGTTCGCAGTCCGAGGGAATGCGCCACTCGGTGGACTTCTTCCCAATCGTCGCTGGTGCACTTCAGCCGCGCGATCTTTCCCCGTATTTCGTCGTCGAGAATTTCCGCGCCGCCTCCGGGAATGGATTGCAGCCCGGCGTCCATCAGGCGCTGGATGGTTTCGCGGACGCTCAGTTCGCTGACTTCCGCGATGCACAATATTTCCGGCGCGGAAAAGCAGTGCAGATGCACTTGCGGGAAGCGCGCCTTCAGCGAGCGCAAAAGATTTTCGTAGTAGCCGATCTGCAGATCGGGGTGCAGCCCGCCCTGCAGCAAAATTCCCGTTCCGCCGAGCTCGAGCATCTCTTCGATTTTTTCGTAAATCGTCTCGAAAGAAAGTATGTAACCGTCTTTCGCTCCAAGCGGTCGGTAAAAAGCACAAAAGGAACAGTATTCCGTACAGAAATTCGTGTAGTTAATGTTGCGGTCGATCTGGTAGGTGACGACGCGCGGATCATTTTTCTTCAGGCGCATCTGGTGCGCGGCCATGCCCACTCCCACCAGGTCGTCGGATTGCAGCATGTCGAGAGCTTCTTGTTTTGTTAGTCCCACCTTGTTCCTTCGCGTTGCAGCCTTTTCATTCTAGCGGATGCCTCTTTCAAACTCTATCGCAAGGGCGTGTTATAGCGTGTCCCTATTTCGCCGAGACTTGGATGGCTTCTTTGTGGGCCGTTGCCCACTCTATCTTCTTCTCGATCGGGATCAGACCCAGTTTTGCGGCTTCGTGAAAATATCGTTCCAGGCCGCGGCGATTTTCTTCCCCTAGCGAAAAGTCGATGTTCTGCCGTAGATAGGATTCCAGCGCAGACTGGGGCAATTCGAGTTCGCGCGCCGCTTCCTGACAGATGGCGGGGATCTGCGTCAACCCAAAATGACGCGAGGCAGCAAAATCCGCAAGGACTTCGGGAGTGACAACCTCCGGCCTTGCGGCCCAGACGGCCAGTACGGCGGGCAAGCTTGAAAATTTGCGCCATTCGCCCACTACGTCATAGACATGGAAGATCTCAGCGCTTGCGATCCCCAACGTGGCCGCTTGGCAAACCGCGCGTCCCTGCGGGCTGACTGCGCTCTTCTTCTCGATAGCGATCGAAATTCGCAGTGCGGGGTCCCCGATGAGCATCGCGGCGTCGGCCCTTTCCAGCATCACGCGTAAGTCCGGTTCGGTTTCAAAAAACTCGGGGTAGATCCTCCAATGCTCCTCGGCCAGGATTCGCGTCAAGGCTTGCGTGCTGCGGGAACTTCGATCCAGCGCGATGCTGCGCACCTGCTCGATCGGCTTCTTCGAGATAATCAACAAGCTGCGCACACGGTTCTGCGAGGCGATTGCCAAATCCGGCAGAACCACCAAGCCAGGAATCCGCTGATATTCAATCGCGGGAATGATAGCGATATCGGCTGCGCCCGCGCGCAGCGCTTCCGCGCATTGCGATGGCACCGTGAATGACAGATCGTACTTTCCGGCCAGCGGCCCGTTCGTAAAGCCCCAAACGAGCGGCGCGGTATTCAAGTACTGCACGATCGATATGCGAAGTTTTTGCAAGTTGGAAGTCACGCGATTTCATCCAAGTATAGCAGACAGGAATTTCCTCCGCGCCAGCCGTCTTTTGTTGTAAAACGTTCTCTCCATTCGGAGGCGCTGAAAATGCTGAAACGTTCCTTGTCTCTTCTCCTGCTTAGTCTGCTGGCATTGCCCTCGCTTTGTCTCGCAGCTCATCCCGATGCTGCCCAGACGCCAACCATCGCGGAGAAGACCGCCGGTATGCAAAAGTATCCCGGCTATTTCAATCTCTATTGGGACGCCAAACAAGGCAAGTTGTGGCTTGAAATCGACAAGTGGAACACGGAGATTTTGTATCAAACCGGCCTTCCGGCGGGCGTCGGCTCAAACGATATCGGTCTCGACCGTGGCCAGCTCGGCAAAACTGGCATCGTGCGCTTCGAGCGTAGCGGCCCCAAAATTCTGCTCATCGAGGAAAATCTTGGCTATCGCGCGGTGACCAGCGACGCCGATGAACGCCGCGCTGTTCACGATTCTTTCGCGGAGTCGGCGCTATGGGGTTTCACGGTTGCCGCCGAGGAGAATTGCAACGCGCAGGCCGATGCCACCAACGAGAAGTGCCGCGCACTCGTCGACGCCACCGATTTTTTCCTCCGCGACGCTCACGGCATCCCCGCGACGCTTCGCCGCACCAAGCAGGGCGCCTATCATGTCGATGCGTCGCGCTGCGCCATCTACCTTCCGCGAACCAAAAGTTTTCCACTCAACACGGAAGTCGAAGCCACGCTGACTTTCGCCGGCGACGAGCCTGGAGCCTGGGTGCGCGAGGTGACGCCTTCGCCCGAATCCATAACCGTTCGCGAGCATCACTCTTTCGTCCAACTGCCGCCGCCGGGTTACAAGCCGCGCCTTTACGATCCGCGAAGCAGTTTTTTCGGCATCGCTTACATGGACTACGCGACGCCTGTCAGTGAACCCATCGTCAAACGCTTCACCGCCCGGCACCGCCTCGAGAAAAAAGATCCTACGGCTGCCATGAGCGAACCGGTCCAGCCCATCGTTTATTATCTCGACCGCGGCGCCCCGGAACCTATTCGCTCCGCGCTCCTCGAGGGCGCGCGCTGGTGGAACCAAGCCTTTGAGGCTGCTGGCTACAAAAACGCCTTCCAAGTCGAGCTGATGCCTGAAGGCGCGGACTTGATGGATCTGCGCTACAACGTCATCCAGTGGGTGCATCGCGCGACCCGGGGATGGTCGTATGGCGCGGCGGTCATCGATCCGCGCACCGGCGAAATCATCAAAGGACATGTCACGCTCGGCTCGCTTCGCGTGCGTCAGGATTATCTGATTGCCGAGGGCCATCTCGCGCCCTACGAAAAAGGCAAACCGCTTTCGCCGAAAATGATGGACATGGCGCTCGCACGCCTCCGCCAGCTCGCCGCGCACGAAGTCGGCCACACGCTTGGCCTGATGCATAACTACTCGGCGAGCACCGTCAACCGTTCTTCTGTGATGGATTATCCGCCGCCGCTTGTGAAACTTGCCGCCGACGGCACACCGGATCTTTCTGACGCTTATGCCACAGGCATCGGCGATTGGGACAAAGCGTCCATCACTTGGGGTTACGCAGACTTTGCCCCCGGCACCAACGAGCACGCCGCCCTCGACAAAATCCTCAGCGATGCCTTTGGCCGAGGGCTGCGTTATCTCACGGATCAGGACGCGCGCCCAGCCGGTTCATCCAGCAGCGTCGCGCATCTGTGGGACAGCGGCTCGAATGCCGTCGATGAGCTGAACCGCCTCATGCAGGTACGCGCAGCCGCGCTAAAGCGCTTCGGCGAAAACAACATTCGCGAGGGCGCGCCACTCGCCACC
>Ga0210403_10005484_pt1 | contig 10752 bp, 9 predicted proteins | sample IncBWC19MmetaG_FD_150863 | JGI IMG/M metagenome (GOLD analysis project Ga0210403, IMG submission 150863) | Forest soil microbial communities from Barre Woods Harvard Forest LTER site, Petersham, Massachusetts, United States - Inc-BW-C-19-M | ecosystem: Environmental > Terrestrial > Soil >... | reverse complement strand
CAGGCCTGCTGGCCCCCATTAACCATAACCAAGGAAAGGAACCCCGATCATGAGGCGTAAGATTCTTACGGCGGCGCTGCTCGCCGGCACAGCACTCGCCGGCATGTCCCCGGCCTTTGCCGGCCAAGCGCCTTACGGCGCCTCCGCGCCGAACACTCCGGTTAGCAGTCATGACCGTGTCTACACGGGCGATCAGTTCTCCAACACCGTCTCGGTGGTCGATCCGACCAACAACAAGACGCTCGGCGTCATCTCGCTCGGTGCCCCGTCGCCGGCGAACTTCAGCCCGCTCTACAAGGGCCAGGTGCTCGTGCACGGCATGGGCTTCTCGCCGGATCACCGCACGATCGCCGTGGTCTCGATCGGCTCCAACTCGGTTGCCTTCATCGACACCGCGACCAACTCCGTGAAGCACATTACCTATGTCGGTCGTGCTCCCCACGAAGCCTTCTGGACGCCGGATGGCAAGGAAGTGTGGGTGACGGTGCGCGGCGAGAACTACGTCGACGTGCTCGATGGCAAGACCTTCGAGGAGAAGACCCGGATTATCACGCCGCCCGGTCCCGGCATGACCATCTTCTCGCCCGACAACAAATACGGCTACGTCTGCTCGTCGTTCAACCCCGTCACCGACGTGATCTCCGTCGCCAGTCACAAGATCGTCGCGACGGTCGAGCAGACCAGCCCCTTCTGCCCGAATATCGCGGCGACGCCGGACGGCAAGCAGGTCTGGTTTACCCTGAAGGATACCGGAAGGACCCAGGTCTTCAATGCCAGCCCGCCCTTCAACACGCTGAAGATCCTCGACACCGGCCCCATCACCAATCACGTGAACATCGTCCACAACGCCAACGGCACATTTGCCTACGTGACGATCGGCGGCTTGAACGAAGTGAAGGTCTTCCGCACCGACGACTTCTCGCAGGTCGCGACGATCCCCGTGGGCGCGCTGCCGCACGGCCTCTGGCCCTCGGGTGACGGCACCCGTATCTATGTCGGCCTCGAGAACGGCGACGCTGTCACCGCCATCGACACGCTGACCAACAAGGTCATCGGCACGACGGCGATCGGTCAGGCGCCGCAGGCGCTGACCTACGTTCCGGACGCCGTGCCAAGCGGGGACGGAACGCAGAACCTCGAACCGCTGGGCCTCGCCGGCCAGGCGACGCACCTCACGATGGCGGCCGCCGGCGCCGAGAAGGGCGCGGCCCCGACGACCGTGACCCTGTTCAACCAAGGGCTCGTCCAGGTGCTGCAGGCGGCGGTGTCCGGGCTCGCGCCGAAGCAGCCTTACGTTCTGGCTCTCTCCACGAAGCCGGACGGCAGCGGCCCGTTGCAACCGCTGACGACCTTCATGACCAACCCAGCCGGAGCGGCGATCGTCAACGCCATCGGACCGATCCGGCAGATCGTCGAGCGCAATGAGCCCTCGGCGAAACAGTATCTGGTCATCCTGCCGGGTACGCCGGACAAGCCCGGCGCGCCCGCGCAAGTGCAGGTCGCGAGCTGATCGCTACCGGGTACCTAACGGGCGGCTGAGCCGGGTCGAGGCCAAGCTCAGCTGCTCGCCAGAGGATCGAACCGCGGTAGCGGGACACTTTCCGAAGGAATCGCGATGAACGCGTTCGTCAAATCTGGCCTAACTCACAAGCCTTTGGGACGACTGATCTACCGCCAGTCGATCTGGACGCGGGTAACGCACTGGCTCTGGGCTACGTGCCTGGTCTTCTTGCTCCTCTCCGGACTGCAGATTTTCAATGCGCATCCTGCGCTCTACGTGGGCCAGCAGAGCGGCTTCGGCTACGACAACGCCGTCCTGCGCCTCGATGCGATCGATACGCCCGCGGGCCCGCGCGGCCGGACCACAATTTTCGGCCGGTCGTTCGACACGACCGGTGTTCTGGGCGTCAGTGGGACGGCGGAGCAGCCGCAGGTCCTCGGCTTTCCGCCGGCTCTGACGATTCCCTCCTATCGGGACTTGGCGACGGGCCGGGTGGTTCACTTCTTCTTCGCCTGGCTGCTCGTCGCCACCTTGCTTGTCTGGCTTTGCGCGGGCCTCCTCAACGGCCATATCCGCCGCGATCTGGCGCCGACGGCAGCCGATCTGAGCAATCTGCCGCGCGACGTGGCGGAGCACGCCCGTTTTCGCTTCCGCCACGGGCGCAGCTACAACGCACTGCAGAAACTCGCCTACTGCGCCGTCCTCTTCGCGCTGCTGCCGCTCATGGTTCTGACGGGGCTCGCGATGAGTCCCGGTATGGACGCAGCCTGGCCCTGGCTGATCGAGCTGTTTGGTGGGCGGCAGACGGCACGTACCGTCCACTTCCTTGCCATGACGCTGCTCGTCCTATTCTTCGTGGTCCACATCGCGATGGTGCTGGCGGCGGGTCCGTTGAACGAGCTGCGCTCCATGATCACCGGCTGGTATCGCACCGATCCAAAGCCGGGAGCGAATGGGGAGCTTCAACGATGAGCAAGCTCGTCTACGGCCGCCGGCGACTGTTCGGCATCGGCACGGCTGGCCTTTCTAGTCTCGTGCTCGCAGGCTGCAACCAGTTCGACTTCCTCGGCGAGCGCGACGACCGTGTGCGCGCTTTCCTAGCGCAGGCCAACGACGTTACCTACCGCGCGCAGCGCCTGCTCATGCGCCAGGGCGCCCTGGCGCAGGAATATTCGGAAACCGAGATCCGGCAAGGCCAGCGGCCGAACGGCTCAACCGATCCGCAGTCGGCAGACTACCTGGCGCTCAAGGCCAATGATTTCGTCGACTACCGGCTCGCGGTCACAGGGCTCGTCGAGCACCCCAGGAACTATTCGCTGGCGGAGCTGCGCAATATGCCGTCGCGCACGCAGATTACGCGGCACGACTGCGTCGAAGGCTGGAGTTGCATCGCCAAGTGGACAGGCACGCCGTTGTCGATCGTCCTCGACGAGGCAAGGCTGAAGCCGGCGGTGCGTTATCTCGTCTTTCATTGCTACGACAGCCTCGACGAGGGCCCCTCCGGGCCGATCCGCTACTATGAAAGCTGCGATCTCATCGATGCGCGGCACCCGCAGACTATCCTGGCCTATGGGCTCAACAATCGGCCGCTTCCGGTCGCCAACGGAGCACCCCTTCGCGTGCGCATCGAGCGCGCGCTCGGCTACAAGCAGCCGAAATATGTCCATACCATCGAGGCCGTAGACAGCTTCGCCCGCTTCGGTCGGGGCAAGGGTGGCTTCTGGGAGGACGAGGGCTACGACTGGTACGCGGGGATCTGAGCAGAGCGGCGGCACCGGCGGGCTTCATCGTAGTGCCGGGCAGCAGCTTCGTCGTCGACGGCGCGCGCGCCGCCAGCGACGCCGCCGGTCTCGACCTCGGTGTCCGATACGCCGTCGGCAGCCGGACGTCGCTCTACGCCAACGGCAATGTCGAGCTGTCCGGCCGTGGGCAGAGCCTCGCCAGCACCGTCGACCTGCGCATCGTCTGGTAGCTTTGCTGGGGGCGCGCCCTCACGGCCAGTCGGCGATGTAGCCCTTGGCCCGGTAAGGCGCGATCTTGCGCCATTCCTCCAGCACACGCTGGCGGAACGCCGGATCGGTGTGCCAGCGCTCGACCGGCGTGGCGAACGGGTTGATCGTCACCAGCATCTTGTCGACCTCGGGCCAATGGCGGTGCAGGGTCATCGGGTAGCGCCGCGCCGTGCAGATCTTGCCGAGGCAGATGACGCTGGCGATGTTGTGGCGGCCCAGCGCCGCGTCGATCACCGGCAGGGAGAACAGCACGTTCTCGCCGGTGTTGGTGGCGCGGTGCTCCTCGAGGATCAACCCGGCCGGCACGCCGCCGTCCACCATGCCCTGCTTGATCACGGCGCATTCGCTGCGCGCAATGCCCTGCGTCGCGCCACCGCTCACGATGGCGTGGCGAAACAAACGACGACGCCAGAGGTCGACCGCGGCGCCGATCGTCTCGCCGACTCCGTAGCGCCCGCCGAACACGAACAGCAGGTCGGCTGGCCTGAGCGGCGTCGAGATCAGGTGTTCGGCGTTGATGCGCGCGATCTCGGCGTCGCTCGGCCCATCGGCTGACGTCTCGTTCAATTCAGGAACTCGGCGATCACGAGGTGATTGTCCTTCACCGGCCAGGTCCGGGTCGGGATGGTCTCGTTGTTGAACACCGCCATCACCGTGCGCGGCTGGGCATCGAACGAGAGTTTGCCCACCGAGACGGCTGGCACGCCGTCGTTGATGCCGGGCGGCACCTTGCCGTCGAGGCTGAACTTGTCGCGGCCGACGCCGAAATAGCCGCGCGGCCGGCTCATGCTGACGATGGCGGCCTGCGCCTCGTCGCCCTTGGCGAAGACGCCGGGACGCAGATGCACCACGTCGCTCGAGCGCAGGAACGGCGAACGATAGGTGTGGGTGGTGGGCTGCGCCGCCATGGTGAGCACGAACTCGTAGTAGGCGTCGGAGCGGCCGACGAAGGGGCCCCACACGCCGTCCTCGCCGGTGGTCTTGCGATGCATCGCCACGGCGCTCTTGCGCTCGCCGGTCTTGGCGTCGACCTCGAAGATATCGACCTCGGCGCCGGCGACCGGGAGGTTGGTGTAGCTGCCCTCGGCGATGCCGGTGACCTTGCCGTTCAGCACCGGCAGCGGCTCCTGGGCGATGAACATGCTGGCCGGCGCCTTGCCGGCGATGAAGTCGTACATGGCGGCGAAGGCCAGCTTGTTGAAGGCCGTCTCGCGATGGTCGAGCCCGTCGAGGATGACGTTGCGCGCGCCGCGCAGCTCGGAGGCATCGTAGCCGACGCCCGTGGGCTTGCCCGGCGCGCCGATGAAGCGGCCGTCCGGCTGGGAGTACTTGTCGTTCTTGTCGGAGCGGATCGCCATCATCTCGACCCCGGGGATGAGATCGTCCGGTCCCGAGTTGAGGTCCTTGAGGAAGGGGAAGGCGCCGTTGAATTCGCTGCCGACCAGCAAGGTGTCGGAGATCACGATGCCCTTGTTGGGCGTGCCGCAGAGCACGGCATGGCTCACATATTCCGCGCCGCCGCCGTTCTTGAGGTAGCTGCGGATGGCATTGCCGCCGCGCGACGAGCCGACCAGCGCCACCTTGCGCCGGCGCGTCGCCTTCACGACCTGCGCCACGAAGGCAGCGAGCTCCTTCATCTGGTCCTCGGCCGACGACCGGAACGGTTCGGGCTTGGAATCGTCACGCCGCGCGCTGGGATAGGGAAAATCGATGGCGAAGAGCTGGCCGCGCTTGTAGCCGTTGGCCTCGAAACGCCAGATGTTGTTGATCCACAGCGCGCTCGAATCGCCGTTGCCGTGCACGAACACGACCGGCGGCAGGGTCGATTCGGCGACCGGCTGGCGGCGTGGCGGGCCAGGCGGCAGATTTGGCGGCGGCGCCGGACGCGGCGGCTGCTGGGCAAGCGCCAGCGCCGGCCAAAGCGCTGCCGCGCCGCCGAGCAAAGCACGTCGTCCGAGCCTGCGGCCCTTCATTTCTCCCCCAGACATTCGACCTCCATGTTGGCAAAACCCGGCGGCCGACGCTACGCTTGCCATATGTCCATTTGTTACGTCGATACACCAGTTGGTCGTCTCGCGCTCGAAGCGGATCACGACGCCGTGACAGGCGTGCGCTGGGCCAGCCCCGGCGAGCGCAGCCGCGACAAGGGGCCGAGCCCGGTCCTCAAGGAGGCGACGCGCCAGCTCGAGCGTTATTTCAGCCGCAAGCTCAAGCGCTTCGACCTGCCGCTCGCCGCGCGCGGCACCGACTTCCAGAAGCGCGTCTGGACGATGATGCGCCAGATCCCGTATGGCGAGACCGCAACCTATGGCGGCATGGCGATGGCGCTGGGCTCAGGACCGCGCCCGATCGGCATGGCCTGCGCGCGCAATCCCATTCCGATCATCGTGCCCTGCCATCGCGTGCTGGGCAGCGGCGGCAAGGAAGGCGGCTTCTCGGGCGGCCGCGGGCTGCCGACCAAGCGACAATTGCTGGCGCTCGAAGGCGTCGTTCTGCTTTAGACCCGCATTGCGTCGGCCCAAGGCTCCGGCTACGGAGACCGGGATGCGCGTGCTGATCATCCGCCCGGAACGCGAGGCGACGACGCTGGCCACGGCGCTCAGCCAGCGCGGCCACGTGCCGGTCATCGCGCCGCTGTTCCGTCTCGAAATCCTTCATCCGCCCGCCGACTTCGCGGCGTCGCTCGCCGCCTGCCAGGCCGTCCTGCTGAGCAGCGCCAACGGCGCGCGCGCGCTCGCCGAGGCGAGCGAGCAGCGCGGCCGGCCGATCCTGGCCGTCGGCGACACCACCGCCACGACCGCCGAAGGGCTGGGCTTCACAGCCGTCACGTCCGCGGCGGGCGATGGCGCGGCCCTGGTCGAGCTGGCGCGCCGGCGCCTCGATCCAAGAGCCGGCCCGCTGGTCCATGTCTCCGGCGTCGACCTTGCGCTCGATCTCGGCGAGGCGCTCGGCCGCGACGGTTTCGAGGTGCGCCGCTTCGCACTCTACGACGCCCGTGCCGAGGGCACGCTGCCCGATTCGGCGCGGGCGGCGCTGCAGGCCCGCGCGCTCGATGCCGCGACCTTCTTCTCGCCACGCGCCGCCCAGCAGTTCGCCAAGCTGGTGGGCGAAGCGGGCCTGGCCGATGCCCTGCGCAGCGTCACCGCCATCGGCATCAGCCCGGCCGCCCTCGCCGCGCTCGGGAAACTGCCGTTCAAGGCCGCCGTTGCCGCCGCGCGGCCGACCCGCCAGGCCGTGCTGGATGAGATCGACCGGCTGGCCGAAGCCGGCGTACAAGGACAAGCCATCATGAGCGACACACCTTCTTCTCCGCCGCCGCCCCCGCCGGCGCCGCCGCCCATCCCGGTCCGCCGCGGCGTGGGCGTGTTCGGCGCGTTCGTCATCGGCCTGGTCACCGCGGTGATCGTGCTGGCCGGCGCCGTGATCTCGCTGCCGTTCTGGCCGGAGCAGGCGCGCGTCCTGTGGCGCGGCCAAGCGGCAATTCCGCCCGCGCCGACGCCCAGCCTCGACCTGCAGGCGGTGCGCAGCGCCGCCGACATCGTCGCCAATGCCGCGGTCGAAACGGCCAAGCGCGAACTCAACGCCCGCCTCGACGATCTCGAGAAGCGGCTGCGGGCGCTGTCGGCGACGGCGGCCGAAAAGCCCGCGGGATCCGACCCCGCCGTCGCCGACCTGCGCAGCAGGCTCGAGGCGCTGGAAGGCCGGCCGGCGGCCGCGCCGAGCGAGGCAACGCCGTCCGCCGAAGCCGACAAGGAAATGGCGATGCTGCGGGCCGAGATCGCCACCTTGCGCACCGCCCTGCAGGCGCTCGACCAGAGCGTCACCGGGCAGCGCGAACAGACCAAGGCGTTGGGCGACGCCCTGGGCGCGCGCAGTGCCGGCGAACAGAAGGCGCTGGTGGCCGCCCGCGCCTCGGCCGTGATCGGTGTTGCCGCGCGCCTCAGCGCCGCCCTCGATTCCGGCCTGCCCTTCACCGCCGACCTCAACCTGCTGGCACCGCTCGCCCAAGGCGACGCCAAGCTCACCGAAGTCGCCGCGGCGCTGCAGCCCTATGCGCAGGCCGGCGTGGCGTCGCGCGCGGCGCTCGCCGCAAGCTTCCCGGCCGTCGCCAAGGCGGCGCTGGCCGACGACCTCGCCGACGATTCGTTCGGCCAGCGGGTTTTGGGCAAGATCAGGAGCATCATCTCGCTGCGCCGGGTCGGCGACGACGTACCGGGCGATTCGGTCGAAGCCAAGCTCGCCCGGGCGGAAGCCGCGCTCGACGCGGGCGATCTCGCCAAGGCGGTGGACCTCGTGAAGTCGCTGCCGCCGCAGACCAACAAGGCCACGCAGGCGTGGCTGGCGCGCGCCGAGGCGCATCTTGCCGCCAATCGCGCGATCGACGCGCTGGCCGCGCACGCCGTCTCCCTGTTGGGCGCGGTGCATTGATCCGATGACCATCCTGCGCACGCTCCTCTGGTTCGTCGCCGCCGCCGCCGCGATGCTGGGCGCGGTGTGGCTCGCCGAACGTCCCGGCGCGGTCACCGCCGAGTTCCGTGGCTGGCGCCTCGACACCAGCGTCGGCGCGCTCGCGGTCGGCATCGTCGTGCTGATCCTGCTGTGTATCGGCCTGTGGCTGCTCTATCGCTGGATCGCGGGCGCGCCGGGGGCGCTGCTCGACGGCTGGGGCGACAGCCGGCGCCGCCGCGGCTATCGCGCGCTGACCCAGGGCTTGGCCGCCGTCGCCGCCGGCGATGGCGGCGAAGCGCAGAAGCATGCGCGCAAGGCCGAGAAGCTTTTGGCCGAACCGGCGCTCACCCTGCTGTTGTCGGCGCAGGCCGCCCAGCTCGCCGGCGATCGCGACGGCGCCAAGCGCGCCTTCACCGCCATGCTCGACGACGAGCAGATGGCCTTCCTCGGCCTGCGCGGCCTGATCGGCCAGACGCTGCGCGACGGCAACCAGGCGCAGGCCCTGGCCTATGCCGAACGGGCGTTCCAGCTGCGGCCGCAGACGCCGTGGGTGGTGCATTCGCTGTTCGACATGCAGGCGCAGATCGGCCAGTGGAAGGCAGCCCAGGAGACGCTCGACAGCGGCCTGCGCCGGCGGGTCGTCACGCATGACAAAGGCCGCACGCTGAAGGCGCTGCTGCTGGTCGAGCGCAGCCGCGCCGCCGAGCGCGACGGCAGTGCCGCCGATGCGCTGGCGCTGGCGCGCGAGGCGTTCGGGCTGGCGCCGGAGCGCATCGCCGTCAGCAGCCGGCTGGCCGAGCTGCAGATCAAGGCGGGCGACGGCAAGCGCGCGGCCAAGACGCTGGAGCGCGGCTGGGCGCTGGCGCCGCATCCCGACCTCGCCGAGCTCTATCTCAAGGCCTCGGGCGAAACCGAGCCGTTGAAGCGGGTCGGCGTCATGCGCCGCCTGGCGGCGCAAAAGCCCGACGACATCGAAAGCCATCTGGCGTTGGCGCAGGCCTCGCTCGATGCCGGCCTGTGGGGCGAGGCGCGGCGTTATCTCGAGACGGCCGGCGGCGCCCACCCGACGGTCCGCGTCTGCCGCATGATGGCCGAGGTCGAGGAGCGCGCGCATTCCGACCAAGCCAAGGTGCATGAATGGCTGGCGCGCGCGGCGGATGCGCCGGCCGATCGCGCCTGGCGCTGCTCGGCCTGCGGCGCCCATCACGAAAGCTGGCGCTCGGTGTGCGAGAGCTGCGGCGCGTTCGGCACCTTGCACTGGCGCGCGCCCGGCACCTACGGCCAGGTGCTGCCGCCCGAGATACGGGCGGAGCTGGAGTTCGCGACAAGCCCAACGAAATAGACCGACACGCCAAGACGGGGAAGAAACATGTTCGAGACGACCCTGGCGGGCAGCCTGCCCAAGCCCTCGTGGCTCGCCACGCCCAACGTGCTGTGGGCGCCCTGGACCTTGAGCGGCCCGCCGCTGTTCGAGGCCAAGGATGACGCCACCCTGCTCGCCATCCGCCGCCAGGAAGAGGCCGGCATCGACATCGTGAGCGACGGCGAGCAGGCGCGGCAGCATTTCGTGCACGGCTTCCTGGCCGAGGTCGACGGCGTCGACTTCGACAAGAAGGTGCGCATGGGCATCCGCAACAATCGCTACGACGCGGATTGCCCGACCGTCACCGCGGAGCTCGTGCGGCGCAAATTCGTGCATGAGCGCGAGGCGCGCGTCGCCCGCGCCGCCACCAGCCGCAAGCTCAAATTCACCCTGCCCGGGCCGATGACGCTGATCGACACCTTGGCCGACGGCTACTACGGCGACCGGGTGAAGATGGCCTTCGCCTTCGCCGAGCTTCTGAACCAGGAGGCGCGCGACCTCGAGAAGCTCGGGGTCGACGTGGTCCAGTTCGATGAGCCCGCCTTCAACGTCTATCTCGGCGAGACCGTCGAGTGGGGCGTGCCGGCGCTGGAGAAGGCGGCCGAGGGCCTGAACTGCACCACGGCGGTGCACATCTGCTACGGCTACGGCATCGAGGCCAATATCAAGTGGAAGGAAGCGCTGGGCGACAGCTGGCGCCAGTACGAGCAGACCTTCCCCGCGCTCGACCGCAGCAAGATCCAGCAGGTCTCGCTGGAGTGCCGGCAAAGCCACGTGCCACCCGAGCTGATGAAGCTCTTGAAAAACAAGACAGTGCTGGTGGGCGCGATCGACGTGGCGTCAGAAAAGGTCGAGACGCCGGAGGAAGTGGCCGAAACCCTGAAGCTTGCCACCCGATTCGTCGACCCCGAGCGCATCCAGGCCTGCACCAATTGCGGCATGGCGCCGATGACGCTCAGCGTCGCCTACGGCAAGCTGCGCGCCCTGGCGGAGGGAGCGGCGCTGGCGCGCAAATCGCTGGCGTAAAAATCACGATTGTAACAATCCGGTCTTAGGCTATCGCTCCTACCGAGGGAGAGTGTCGAATGCGCCTGCTGCTCGCCGCCGTCCTGGGAGCGCTGGCGCTCCCGGCCGCCGCCCAAACGCCGTCCCGGCCGCACAATATGGTGCTGTTCGTGGCCGACGGGCTGCGGGCCGGCATGGTAAACGAAAAGACGGCGCCCGCGATGACGGCCCTGATGGCCGAGGGCGTGCGCTTCACCAGCCCCCACTCGCTGTTCCCGACCTTCACCACGGCCAACGCCTCGGGCATGGCGACCGGCCACCTGCTGGGCGACACCGGCGATTTCAGCAACACGATCTGGGTCGGCTTCCCGGTGCAGAGCGCGGCCGGCAGCGCGACGCCGTTCATCGAGAACGACGCCGTG